>Ga0111538_10007239_pt1 | contig 14974 bp, 15 predicted proteins | sample SoiMethybrSBSTD1_FD_79669 | JGI IMG/M metagenome (GOLD analysis project Ga0111538, IMG submission 79669) | Bulk soil microbial communities from a Populus tree surrounding site in Tennessee, USA - Soil MetaG P. TD hybrid SBSTD1 (version 2)... | ecosystem: Environmental > Terrestrial > Soil >... | reverse complement strand
TCTCCTTCATGTCCTTGTCCCTCTCCACAGTCTAGCGAATGTGAACCACCAAATAGCGTTCGGCAGCCGACGAGCCGCCGATGTCGTTGCCTTCTGGCTCGCGACCCCCACAAGGTAGTAGCAAGCTACTGACATCATTGTGTCAGCAAGGTCTTGCACGGCGCTCGACGAGCGCTTCTCCCAAGAAGGGAACATGATCAACTGCGATGTCCGAACCTGGCACCCTACTGACGACCAACGCAGGTGCGCGAATATGGTCGGCTTTCTGAGGGTCAGTCGAAGCGCCTGAACAGCTCCGCAAGCGGGCTGTCGGCAGCCGGAAGTGACCCAACTGAGACATCGGGCAAGATAGTATTGAACGCGAACGCCGTGTTGATGCCCTGTTTACCGGAAATTGGAAACGCGCTCGGCCTGCTCGAGAATGACCCGTGCGTTGTCGCTGGCAGGGGTACCCGTCGGCTCGCCCTTGTACAGGACCCTGGGGTTAGACCAATAGGGTATGCGGGGGCAACTACCGCAGCTCTCCCTATAGCTCATGATATCGCGCCACTTCGTACCGTTCACATAGCCGTGCGCGTAGGGAAAAGGCATGTTATTTGCGTCGACCAATCTGTCATGACGTGCGCCAATAATATGGCCTATCTCGTGTGCAATGGTGAAAGTGTTCGCCGCGCAAGCGTGATGAGCCACGAAGAATGCTTCCTCAGCGTCCGCGCCTACACGCGTTGAGAGACCGCATCCACTCGGGTTATGGACAATGAGGCCGACAATGTCGGCGGCTTTCTCGTCACGTAACTTACTTACGTGCTTGAAATTACCCACTCCCTCAACCATTGCATACAGGATCTCGAAATGATCGCTGCCCGCTTCGTCGAAGTCGACCAGTTGAGTGTGCACGAGCCGAAGACGGATGTTGCCAAGGCCGCTTCGCGCAAACGTCTCGTTGGCTTCGTCAATCGCATCCGCGATCAGGCCCTCAGGTTCGCCGAGATACTCATTCACCGCGTTCTTCGTATAAAGCAGCATTAGATCGATGGTGATCATTTTGGCCTCCAGAGCCTGGCGCACGGCTTCGGGAAACGCTCCAACTTGAGGCTCCGGAGGCACACGTTGAGGAACGAAGGACTCCCAAAAACGGGCTTCAGGGTTTGGTGTGTGGTCCGGCGGCTCGATTGCCGTGATAGTTTGCACCTCACCCTCGACAAGAGCTACACGGAATACACGGCCTCGATAGGCAAAAAAACCTGCCAGGTGACCGTCATTTCGCAGCATGAGAATGACGCGCTCGCCGGTGTCCTCAGCGACACCGCGCCACGTGAGGCCGCGCTCGGATGTGAGCAAAGGTCGCGAGCGGACGAACGTGACGTGACTACCGCCGGTTAGCGGTAAAATTAATCTTGCGTAGCGACTTTCCGTCGAATCCCCGTCTGTAGTGCTTGCGGGGACTCGCGTTATCTTGTCGACGACAGATTGCTGAGCCGGCGTGAGCTGGATGTCCTTCCTGCCGCTCAGAATCTGGTTCTGTGACCATGCTGAAGGTGGAATCAGGCAAAGTGCAAATAGCGTCGGGCCGACGAACGGCGGGAACCATTTTAGGACCATTGAGCGGGTACCAGGTGAGGCACTTCACGAACTAGGCGATGCTGGCGCATCGTTGCTCCAGACGATCGGCGCACATTGGAACTCGTCCGCTAGCCACAACTCCATGATCCAGCATGCAAACCAAGCGTGTCATCAGTCCAGACCCTTCTCTGCAAAGAATTTAGACAGCTGGTCTGCTATTTCCAGATTGTTCAGATCCGAGAAGGGGAAGTGCGTATTGCCGCGAATACCCATCTCGGGCAAATGCACCAGAGTGACGTCCCCGCCGCGGTTGTTGATGGCGTCTCGCCACAGTCGCGCCATCGCGAGGCGCACCCGCCAATTGTCCTGGCCCGGGTTCGCCGTCGGCTGCTCGGGAATGTTGTCGCCGAAGTAGAGGACGATCGGGACCTTGGTGAGCTGCATGAATTGCGCTAGCGGCACGGCAACTCCTTCGAGCGTGCCGGCCGCGCTCGGCATCGCAGGCGGCACCTCGCCATCCGGGAAAACGAAGCCGCTGCCCGGTTCATAGGCGGCGACCGCGCGAACATTTGGGCTCTTCATCGCCGTGAGCCAGCCCGGGCCGCCGCCTTGCGAGTGTGTGACGAGGATTCCCGGCCCTATTCTGTTGAAGAGCGCAACGACGGCGTCCGAGAGCACCTCCATGTCGAAGGCACCCGTGTTGGGTGTCATCGACCGGAAATACTGGTTCGAAGCTTCTGGATCGCGTGAGAATTGCACGCCCGGGAAGAAGTCTGGCCAGATACCGATGCGGAATATGCCGAACCAGAATTGCTCGTCAGGTGTGGGCGTAATGGCGATGGGCAGCGTACTGCGCCCTGCGCGCCCACGGCGTGGTTGGTCAAGAACATAGACTCCAAAGCGGCGGCGCAGAAAGATGTTCTGGAAACCTTCGCGCCCGTCCGGCGTGGTTTCCCATGTCTTCGAGAATTGGCCTGCGCCGTGCCAGAGGACGAGGGGGAGTTTCCGCGGATTCACCGGGATCTGATACGACACATAGGCATGATCACCGTGGAACGTCTGACCTGCTGGACTCGGTTTGTAGGGATCGAAGGTGCCGGCGTTCTTGGTGACCGTGCCACCGACGGCGAAACTGCCTTGCTCCTGGATGACCAGCGGCTCCCGCTTGCCCGTCTCGCCGGCCATCGCACCTGCTGACACGACCATGCCGGCGAAGACGAGTGAGAGCGCGGCGGACAGCATTCTCTTGCTCATCGTCTCGGTTCTCCCCGGGGGCGCGATCAGCCGCGGAATTGCGCGTCGCTTACCTTTTCCATCCAATCGACGCTCTTGCCGTCGAGAGTCTCCGCGATCGCGATGTGACTCATTGCGGTGGTGGCGGTCGCTCCATGCCAATGCTTCTCGCCGGCAGGAATCCAGACGACGTCGCCCGGCCTAATCTCTTCTTTCGGTCCCCCGTCTCGCTGCACCCAGCCGCAACCAGCTGTAACGATCAATGTCTGGCCCAGCGGATGAGTGTGCCAGGCCGTGCGGGCGCCCGGCTCAAACGTAACGGTCCCGCCGCCGACGCGTGCTGGCGCGCTACCCTGGAAGCGCGAGTCGATCCGCACGGAACCGGTGAAATACTCTGCCGGCCCGCTCTGCGACGGCTGTGCGCCGCTGCGCGTAATCTGCATTGTCCTTGTCCCTTCTCGAGCGCTAGCGTGTCCACCTGCCGCCACTAAGGCAACCCCTCCTGCGGCGGTGAGCATGCCTCTGCGTGTAATCATCGTGCTGCCTGCAAGGTCGCTGTCAGGTACGCCCGCTTGCTGTGAGCGTCATTTCTTCTGAAAGACCTCCTTTGCGATACCAACCGCGGTCACTGCGTTTGGCCAGCCCGCATAGAATGCAAGATGCGTAATGGCTTCCACTATCTCGTCTTGCGTGACGCCATTCTGGCGCGCGAGGTTCAGGTGTGAGCGGAGTTGGTCGGGACGATTGAGGGCGATCAAGGCGCTGATGGTAATCAGGCTGCGGTCTCGCTTCGCGAGGCCCGGCCGCTCCCAGACATCGCCAAAAAGCACGCTGTCTGTAAGCTCCGCCAGCTTCGGCGCGAAATCACCCATCAATTGCTGAGCGCGGGTCTTTTGATCCTTCGATTGAGCGACCGGCGGCGCTTTATCCTGAGCGAGAAGCGGAGGGAATAGGGCGTTGGCCAGCAGAACGCCCGCCCCAAGGATTAAACCTACAGCCAGTTGCTTCACCTAGAATCTCCTGCTTGTTGTCGCCGCAAGAATAGGCGTGGTGGTTTCTCGCACTTACGTCCGTACATTGACGGTCCCTAGCCAGCGACCAACGCGTTGGAGGATTTCCCTTTCCTGGTCCATCTGCAGTGTGAAGCCCTCCCGCAGGCGCGCCTTTGATGCCAGTCCTTTGACCGTGGAGAGGCTCTGGCCTGTGCCGTATCCGCCGTGCGTTATGAGAGGGACAATCGTTTTTCCCGCAAGATCATGCCGGGACAGGAATGACCTGATGACCGGAGGGGCCGTCATTCCCCAAATTGGAAAACCGAGGAAGATCGTCTCATACGAGCTAAGATCGGCCACCGCCTCCTTGAGCGGTGGCTCGAATGCGGTGTCCCGCTCGCGCTCTGCCTGGCGGACGGTCGCTTGATAGTCTTCCGGGTATGGTTGGGCCGGCTGGATTTCGAACAGGTCTGCGCTGAGTGTACGGCGAACGTGACCCGCAACGAGGCGCGTATTGCCGCTGCGCGAGAAGTAGGCGACCAAAACACGACTGCGACCGCCGACTTGCTGCGCCTGCGCGCCGTCGACGACCGAGGTGAGGCCCGCGCAAAGTCCAACTGAGAACACCGACACCAAACCTTCCCGTCTACTTAGCGTTTTGCGCTGGCGCATATTCTTCCTCGGTGTGATCGCCAATTAGGGACGATCGTTGGGATCATGAGACCTCCGGAAGCCGGTCCAGAAACTTGTCGAGCGTGATCGGGTACTCGCGGACGCGCACACCGGTGGCATTGTAGATCGCGCTGGCGACCGCAGCGCCGACCCCGCAGATGCCGAGCTCACCGACGCCCTTGGCCTTCATGGGCGAGGACAACGGATCGGTCTCGTCGAGGAAGATCACCTCCTGGTGGGGAATATCGGCGTGGACCGGTAATTCGTAGCTGGCAAGGTCGTGGTTGACGAAAAAGCCATGTCGCTTGTCAACGACGAGTTCCTCCATCAGCGCCGCGCCGGCGCCCATGGTCATCGCGCCGATGACCTGGCTGCGCGCCGACTTGGGATTGAGGATGCGACCGGCGGCGCACACCGCAAGCATGCGGCGGATGCGGATCTCGGCCGTTGCGACGTCGACGCCGACTTCCACGAAATGCGCGCCGAAGGTCGATTGCTGATACCTCTTGTCGAGGTCACCGAACTCGATCATGTCCTCGGCGACGATGCCGCTCTCGCCCGCGGCCTGGGCGAGCGCCACGCTGCGATTGCCCGAGCGGACCTGGCCGTCCGCAAACACTGCATCGGCGGAGTTGAAGCCGAGTTTCTGCGCTATCGCCTCTCGCAGCTTGACGCACGCGGCATAGACGCCGGCAGTCGAGCAGTTGGCGCCCCATTGCCCACCCGAGCCGGACGAGACCGGAAAAGTCGAATCGCCCAGGAGCACCACCACCTTGTCGAGCGGCACGCCCATCATCTCGGCCGCGGTCTGGGCGATGATCGTGTAGCTGCCCGTACCGATGTCGGTCATGTCGGTTTCGACCGTCACCATGCCGCGATTATCGAGCCGGACGCGCGCCGCCGACTTCATCACGAGGTTGTTGCGGAAAGCAGCGGCCACGCCCATGCCAACCAGCCAGCGCCCTTTTCGAGTCTTGCCGGGCAGCGGATTGCGCTTGCTCCAGCCGAAGCGATCAGCGCCGATTCGCAGGCATTCGATGAGGCGACGCTGCGAGAAGTGCCGCTCGGGTTTTTCGGGATCGACCTGAGTGTCGTTGAGGATGCGGAACTCGATCGGATCGAGCCCAAGCTTCTCGGCCATCTCGTCGACAGCGCTCTCCAGCGCCATCATGCCCGGCGCCTCACCCGGCGCCCGCATGGCGTTGCCTTCGGGGAGATCGAGCACCGCGAGCCGGGTCGCCGTCAGGCGGTTTTCGCCGGCATAGAGCAGGCGGGTCTGGTAGACCGCGATCTCCGGTTTGCCACCCGGCAGGTCGCCGGACCAACTCTCGTGGCCGATTGCGGTGATCTTCCCGTTCGCGGTCGCGCCGATACGGATGCGCTGGATGGTCGCGGGCCGGTGTAAGGTGTTGTTGAACATCAAGGGTCGCGGCAGCGCCACCTTCACGGGCCGGCCGGCTGCGCGCGCGCCGAGCGCCGCGAGCAGCGCGTCCGTGCGCACCCACAGCTTTCCCCCGAAGCCGCCGCCGATGAACGGCGAGATGAGGCGCACGTTCTCCTTGGCAATGCCGAGCGTCTTCGCCATATCGCCTGTGCTCCAGTCGATCATCTGGTTGGAGGTCCAAAGCGTGAGCTTGTCCCCATTCCAGGCGGCGACGGAAGCGTGCGGCTCCATCATCGCATGTGCATGATCGGGCGTGGTGTAGGTTGCGTCGAGCTGGGCCGGCGCCGTGGCAAACGCTCCGGTGAAATCGCCGACGGTCGTATCAGCCGGGCCGCCGAAGCCGGCGACGGGCTTGCCGGAGTCCTTGGCGGCCGCGAGATCGAACACACCCTTGGCCGGGACATACTCGACCTGGACCAGCTGCGCGGCCGCGCGGGCTTGCTCGAAGGTCTCTGCGACGACGACCGCGATCGCCTGGTGATAGTGATCGATGTCGGGACCGCCGAGCAGTTTGGCCGTGTTGAAGTCTCCCTTGCCGAGCTTCCCGGCATTTTCGGCCGTGACGATGGCGAGCACGCCCGCCGTTTTTTTGGCGGCGTTCAGGTCAATCGAGGCAATCCGGCCCTTCGCAATGGCCGAACCAATCACAAAACCATAGGCCTGGTTCGCTACAACATCATGCCGGTCATAGGCATAAGGCGCGGTACCCGTGGTCTTGAACGGACCATCAATTCGGTCGGTGGGCTTGCCGACCACCTTGAGCTGATCGATTGGATTGGACGTTGCGGGTGTGTCGAATCTCATGGCTCAACCCCTCGCTTCCGTCAGCACTGCGCCTAGCGTGCGCTCGGCCAGCTTCAACTTGAACGCGTTCTCATGGGTCGGCTTCGCATCGGCCAGCAGTCGCGCAGTGACGGTCTTGGCACCACGCGGCAATTCAACTTCCGCCGCCTCGATGCGCCACGGTTTGTGAGCTACACCGCCCAGTGCGACCCGTCCGGTACCATCGTTCTGGATGATCGCGCCCACAGACACGAGTGCAAACGCATACGACGCCCGGTCGCGCACCTTGCGATAGACGTGCGTGCCGCCAAGAGGTCTCGGCAGCGTCACTGCCGTGATGAGCTCGCCGCGCTCTATCACGGTCTCTAGGTGCGGTGTGTCGCCCGGCAACCGGTAGAACTCCGCAATGGGGATGCTCCGCACGGAGCCGTCCGGGCGCACCGTTTCCACAATCGCGTCAAGCGCGCGCAGCGCTACGGCCATATCGCTCGGATGGGTGGCAATACACGCATCGCTCACGCCTACTACTGCGTGCTGGCGGCTGAACCCGCCGATGGCCGCGCAGCCACTGCCGGGCTGGCGTTTGTTGCACGGCATATTGGTGTCATAGAAATAAGGGCAGCGGGTGCGCTGGAGCAGGTTGCCCGCAGTCGTCGCCCGGTTGCGCAGCTGACCTGAAGCACCTGCGAGGAGAGCGCGGGCGAGCAAGCCGTAGTCGCGGCGCACGCGCGGATCGGCGGCGAGATCGGTGTTGCGCACGAGCGCACCGATCCGCAAACCACCCTCTGGTGTCGGCTCGATCCCATCAAGCGCAAGGCCGTTGACATCAATCAGATGCGCCGGTGTCTCGATCTGAAGCTTCATCAGGTCGAGCAAGTTGGTGCCGCCTGCGATGAACTTGGCTCCCGGCGTACGTGCGGCAGCCGCTGCGGCAGCCGTGGACGATTTTGCGCGCTCGTATGTGAAGGGTTTCATGCCTTCCTCCCGGAAACTTCCGTGATGGCGTCGACGATGTTCGAATAGGCGCCGCATCGACAGATGTTGCCGCTCATGCGCTCGCGAATTTCGGCTGCCGTTACTTGCGGCTGGGCCGTCAAGTCATTACTCGCATGGCTCGGAATACCGGAATCGATCTCCTTGAGAATCGCCACGGCGGAGCAAATCTGGCCCGGGGTGCAATAGCCGCACTGGTAGCCGTCGTGCTTGACGAACGCGGCCTGCATCGGGTGCATCTTCTCTGGCGTGCCCAGGCCCTCGATGGTGGTGATGCTGTCGCCCTCGTGCATGATTGCAAGTGTAAGGCACGAATTGATCCGACGGCCGCCGACGATGACCGTGCAGGCGCCGCATTGGCCGTGATCGCAACCCTTCTTGGTGCCGGGCAGCTGCAAGCGCTCGCGCAGGGCATCCAGCAGGGTGGTCCGAGTATCGAGCTCGAGCTCACGCGCCATGCCGTTGACGGTCATTGAGACCTTGGACACGGACGGCGCCTGGACGACGGTGCCCTGGGCGCTAGTGACAGGTGCTTGCGCGTTGGCTAAGGGCGGTGCACCTGTCACAGCCGCCGAAGCCGCTGCTCCAATCAATAGGTCACGCCGCGACGGTGCGAGGTCTCGAAGAGTTCCCATGTCTTGATCCCAATCCTTTCTACGGACAGAGCGCTGCACAGAAGGTCCGCTTGGCATTTGCAAATGCCTGTCCCTCTACAGAACGTTGCCGAGCACGGAGAAGTTGCTGATGGGCGGGGCCGGAAATGAATTGTTCGAGTTGCCGCCCTAGTCGTCTCACCCAAAAGTGCAAACCGAGTCGCAATACGCGAGACCCCACGCGCGAGATCTCGCCCGCCTCGCCCGCAGGCGGTTTCGGCACACCAGTTCGACTTATCTCCATTGCCGCCTACGCGCCCTGGTCCGTCACGTGGTTTGACATCTAGGAGCAGGCCCGAAATATGATTAGATGGCAAAATATGCATGTGGTTATGAGCCGGGCTCATGAATGCGCCGACAGGACATCAATGATCTGCTCGCCTTCCTAGCGGTCGCGCGGGAAGGCAGCTTTACCAAAGCAGCGGCAAAGCTTGGGGTGTCGCAATCGGCGTTGAGCCATACGATGCGCGGCCTCGAAGAGCGGCTTGGAATTCGCTTGCTGACACGCACAACACGCAAGGTGTCCGTCACTGCCCCGGGTGAGCGGTTACTCCGAAGCCTTGGTCCACGTTTCGAAGAGATCGAGGCCGAGCTAGATGCCGTCAGCGAACTTCGCGAGAAGCCGGCCGGAAGGATTCGCATCACGGCCGGCGAGCATGCCGCCATGGCGGTGCTCGAGCCTGCATTGGCCAAGGTCCTTCCAGGTTACCCAGACATCAACGTCGAAATCATTGTCGACTATGGGCTGACCGACATAGTTGCGGAGCGTTACGATGCGGGTGTGCGGCTCGGCGAACAAGTCGCCAAAGACATGATCGCCGTGCGCATCGGGCCGGACATGCGCATGGCCGTCGTCGGAGCCCCCTCCTACTTCGCGAAGCGACCGAAGCCGAGAAAGCCTCAAGACCTTACTGCGCACCAGTGCATCAACCTTCGCTTGCCCACTTACGGGGGGCTTTATGCCTGGGAGTTCGAAAAGCGGGGGCGTGAGCTGAAAGTGCGAGTCGAAGGGCAACTCGTGTTCAATAACCTTGCCCTGAGACTCAAATCGGCTCTTGCAGGGCTTGGGCTTGCGTACATGCCCGAGGATCAAGTGCGGACCCTTGTCGGAGAGGGGCAACTCGTCCAAGTGCTGGATGATTGGTGTCCACCCTTTTCAGGTTACCACCTGTATTATCCGAGTCGCAGGCAACTCTCACCCGCATTCGCAGTCTTGGTGGAAGCGCTGCGCTACCGCGGCTAAAGGGAAAGGCCGTCATCGGCTGAGCCGTAGGATAACTCGGCCCGCCCAATGACCGATGACCGATTCTGGCACGCAAGAGCCATGCCGCAGGAGATCACCAGCATGGCCGTAAGCTGAGGTACTGCGGACACGGATTGAAGATCTCGGGAACCCGCGGACGAGGCGGCCTTTGACCCATATGCGACATCACGCGCCCCGATACTGGATCACATCGTCAGCGGTGGCCAACAGGGTTTCCGGGACGGTAAGGCCGAGCACCTTGGCGGTCTTGAGGTTGATGACTAGCTGGTAATTTGTCGGTTGCTGGATTGGCAGATCGCCCGGTTTATCACCGCGCAGAACGCGATCTACGTAGGTGGCGGCCCGCCGATACACGTCGATTAGGTCCACACCGTAGGAAACCAAGCCGAATCCCATCACAAAAGAAGAAAACGAGTAGATCGCAGGAACGCCGTGGCGGGCCGCAAGGGAGGTTATCTGCGTGGCCAGAGCGGCTATCGTAACGTCTGGCGGAGCAATAAAGCCTCCATTCGGATGCTCTGCCAAAGTTCCGATGGCGCGTTCAATTTCGGCAACCCCGTGAATAGGAAGATCAATCGGCTGAACGGCAAGCTGCGCCGCAACCGCAGTGAACGAACGCAAATAGATGGCGCGAATGGGATTGTCCGGATTGTAGATCATGCCGACTCGGGAAATGCCCGGAGCGATCCGCCTCAAAGTCTCCACCATTTTCCCAATGAGAGAGAACTCGATCACCGAAAATCCGGTGACGTTACTGCCTGGTCGCGCGAGGCTTTCCGCAAAGCCCGATCCGGCCAGATCACTAGCTATAGCTACAATCGGAATAGAGCGAGTCAATTGCGTCAAAACACCCAGGACCCGATCACCAACGGAAAAAATCACATCTGGTCTCAACGCCACAAAGTTCGCAGCGGCAACCTGTACATGATCCATATTATCCCCGGTCCAACGCACATCGAATTGAACCGCGCCGGCCTCGGGCCAACCCAATCTTGTCAATTCCTGCCGGAAAGCACGAACGCGTGCTTGCCCGTTCACGTCGCTTTCTAGATAGGGAATCAGTAGTGCGATTAGCCGCGCACGCACCTTGTTGCTGGGCGCGCGCCGCTAGCGGCGACACCGCTGCCCCGCCCAGGCCCGCAATGAACTCCCGCCGTCGCATCCTCGAGCCCTCTGCACTTGATTTAGGGAGCCTACCGCGGTCTGGGCTACAGGGGAATCGGAGCCTTGGAGGACCGGAGCCTTGGAGGACCGGAGCCTTGGAGGACTGCTCTGGCACTTAGTGTCTTACGTCGGTCGATTGACCTCCTGCCCGGAATCGAGGGAGCAGCGGACTTAGGCTAGCGATCGTGGAAGCTGTGCACGAGGGCGGCCTTTGACCCCAAGCCGAAGTTTATTTGATTAACATAGCGCCTTGAATTCTCTCCACGAGTGCTCGGCTGGATAGCATCTGCCGGAATGGCTCAGGAGGCAGCCACCAAGCTGCGCAGCCGGCCGATCCGAGCCGGCGCAAGTTCGTGGAATCTGCTAATGACCATATGGTCGCAGATGGAAACACACGAGCGCGCTTTGATGCCCGCGAGCGAAAACGTGTCTCAGCAGCCGGCGGTGGGCAGCAGCCACCTCGCGTTCTCGCCCTACCGTACCTTTTCCCGTGAAGAGTGGGCGAAGCTGCGTGCCGACACGCCGATGACGTTGGTGCCCCGCGACCTCCAGCAGTTTTCCGGCGCGATCGAAGACTTGTCCATGGACGAGGTGGAACAGGTCTATCTGCCGCTGTCGCGGCTACTCAACCTTCATGTGGCGGCGGCGCAGGAGCTGCATACCGCAACTAGCCGCTTTCTCGGCAGGAAGGACCGACATGTTCCTTATATTCTTGGCGTCGCCGGTTCGCCTGCGGTAGGCAAGAGCACGATGGGGCGCGTGTTGCAAGCGCTGCTAGCGCGCTGGCCGGACCACCCGCGCGTCGAACTCATCACCACTGATGGGTTCCTGCATCGTAATGCCGAGCTGGAGCGGCGCGGTCTAATGAACCGTAAGGGCTTTCCCGAGAGCTTCGACACGGCGCGCCTGTTGAATTTTCTCCACGACGTGAAGTCAGGGAGGGAAAGCGTTGCGGCGCCGGTATACTCCCATTTTCACTACGACATCCTTCCCGGCCAGACCACCGTCATCGACCGTCCAGACATTCTGATTGTCGAGGGCCTGAACGTCCTCCAACCGGCGCGCCTACCGAAGGATGGCAAGGCAATCCCGTTTGTCTCCGATTTCTTCAATTTTTCCATCTATCTCGATGCCGACGCCAAGGTCATAGAAGAATGGTATGTTACGCGCTTCATGCGCTTTCGCCAGACCGCATTCCGCGATCCTGCCGCCTACTTCCATCGCTACAACCAGCTCGCTCCCGACGAAGCACGAGCGAAGGCTCTCGAAATCTGGCGCACTGTCAACGAGAAGAACCTTTACGAAAACATACTCCCGACCCGCCAGCGCGCCCGCTTGATCCTTCACAAGGGTACCGACCACCGCATCGAGAACGTTGCGCTGCGACGGATATAGCGCAGGCAGTGCTCTACGCAGGCTTTTGGATCGGCGGCCGCTGGGTTAACGATCTTCATACGGTAATTCTGGCGCGGGCTTTTGCCGCTAGCACGACCGCTTTTGCATTCCGGTCCGCAGCCGGGGCACAGCGGACCCAACCGACCGGGCCTACTTTCCCGCTAACTAATGATCTCTCGACCCATACTGCCGCCGGCCAGGGTATCAGCGAATTCCGCAGTCTCGGGCGGTTCACGATGGCCAGGAACGATCCGAATTCGGCAGCATGCAAACGTCACGACGGCCGAACCAGCGGTAGCGGTTGCGCGCAACCACGTCATAGATCGCGTCGCGTATCACTCGTGGGATGAAGTGAAAGACCCATGTCCACTGCCAACGCGGAAGCTCGCGCGCAATGCGCAGCACGGCTGCGGATTTTACATAGCCTTTCCCCTTCTTCACAAACGCAAAGGAATCCGGGCGATCAGGATCGATACCGAGTTGCTCAGCGAGCGGACGTCCCTCGGCCACCTGGATTGGGACGAAGCGAAAATGGCCGCGGCCATCACGCTTGCTCACGAAGCGACAGCCGCGGGAGCATAGGACGCACACGCCGTCGAACAGGATCAGGCCGTGCGGCGAGTTGATGCCGCCAGGACTTTCTGGATCAACGACCAATGACTGCTTCGCCTGCATGGAAAGAGCAAACTCCTGCGGGACGGCCGACGCAACGATAGCTGATGTATGCGCGGACCGTCGGCGACGAGTCCGACCGCTTCCGCGTTTTCCACCCATTGGTAGGTCGCGGGCAGGCGCAGTGTAGCAGCACGCTCGACGATATCGCCACGCCGAGCATGCAGCATCGGCGACGCCAACACGTTGAACGCCATGGCGCCCGAGCGCTTCCGGCACAATTCGCTCGGGTACATCGAGCCTCCACCCCTCGCGCCCGTGCAGCATCTCGCAATGCCTGTAGCTTCGGGCTTGCGGTCGAGTTAGGGTCAGCGAGTGTCGCAATTCGGCGGCTGTTGGGCGCGAGGCTCAATCAGGATGTCCTGGCGCTTACCATCGAGCTTCGGCGCGAGTATGCGTTTTTTGTGGACGGAGAAAAGTCACGCGTTTGGGGCCTCGCCCCGTACGTCTGCGGTACGTCGCATGCACCTCATCGCGCATCGTGGTTGGTCCGCTGGTGGGGATGAGAACTCGCTGGCAGCTTTCGCCCGTGCCGCCCGCGACGAAGCAGTAACGGGTGTGGAATTCGATGTGAGCCGCGCTGCGGACTCCGGCGCGGTGGTAGTGGCACACGACCCGCCACTTTATACCGAGAACGCGCTCACCCTCGATGCCGCATTGTCCTTTCTGGCTCGGACGGATCTGGAGCTGTTTGTGGAGCTCAAAGAGCAGGGGCTCGCCTCATCGGTGATCGAGAAGCTCGTTTCCAACAAGTTAGCCGACCGCTCGGTGGTGTTCGCGTTTGCCGCCGAGGCGCGATCCTTTCCGTGGGAAGATGCGCGGCCTGTGCGCCTGGGCGTCATTGTCATGTGTCCCTGGAATTTGCACCGCATTGTGCGCCTCTATGCACCGGATGTTCTCTTGCTCGGCTGGGACGCGCACAGTTGGACGCGGATTGCGTTTCGCGCCTGGTGGTCTTTTTTCTCCCTCGAACGTCTCGCGCGGCGTCACCAGGTACCAGTTGTAGTGGGGGTCGCCCAACGCATGAAGGACATTGACTGGCTGGCACCGCAGCATCTTTACGGGGCAGTTGCCGACATCAATCTTATTCGCGGCGACCGGTTTCGAGCAGAGCAAAGGTAGCGGCCAGGTCTGGAATTGGCACGACCCGGAAGGCCCTCGGCGGCGCAACATTTGCGACTGCTATCTTGGGTATAAGAGAAGCGCTTCGGTCCGGTGAGCACACGCCTATCATGGCCGTCTTTGCTTTAGCACCCGAGGAGCCCACACCGCTCCAGCCGCCCGCGCCCGCTCCGCCATGTAGCGCATGATCCGCGAGGCCGAAATGGACGCCCACGCCCACCATCCCGCCGATATAGGCGTCGTACCACACGATCCCCATCACCACGAAGGCCAGAAAGAATTCGACTGCTCCGCGAGGCATACAGAAAGTATAGCAAAACAAATACACGCCCACGCCGCTTCCTTCCTGGGTCAGCCCCGACAAAAGGCTAGACGGACTCCACCGTCCATTCGATCCCGTATCTGTCTCTGAACATGCCGAAATAGGAGCCCCAGGGACTGTCAGCCATCGGCATTTCTACGTTCCCGCCTGCCGAAAGCCCGTTGAATAGCCTCTCTGCTTCTTCTTTGCTTTCTGCAGTGATCGAGATCTTCGATCTGTTCTCGTTTTCGCTTACCCGCCCCATGCTTTCCGGGACATCATTGGCGATCAGGATGTTTTTGCCGATAGGCAAAGCGATATACATGATCTTGTCTGCCTCCTTTTCGGCTACGGGGAATTCAGGGCCTGCCAGGTCTTTGAAACGCATGATCTTTGCGAACTCTCCGCCGAATACCGATTTATAGAATGTAAATGCTTCTTCGGCGTTGCCGTTGAAGTTGATCCAGGGATTTATCGTTGCCATATCCTCACGTCTCGCTTGCGCGCGACCCGGGCGGTGGGTTGATCTCTGCTGCAGATCCGTACACGGTCACGCATCGCGCCTTTATCATGGCACTAGCCGAACAACACCGAGTGCCCGCGGTCTACTAATGGCGGCGGTTCGCCGTCGAGGGTGTCTTGATGTCATATGGACCTGACACTGTCGATATTTTTCGCCGTTCGGCATCGTACGTGGAACCGCATCCTGAAGGGTGAAAACCC
>Ga0111538_10007237_pt1 | contig 14975 bp, 9 predicted proteins | sample SoiMethybrSBSTD1_FD_79669 | JGI IMG/M metagenome (GOLD analysis project Ga0111538, IMG submission 79669) | Bulk soil microbial communities from a Populus tree surrounding site in Tennessee, USA - Soil MetaG P. TD hybrid SBSTD1 (version 2)... | ecosystem: Environmental > Terrestrial > Soil > Tree... | reverse complement strand
CGTGCTTCGTGAAGCGAAGCGCGATGAGAAAGTTTTGAGTCAGGGACTCGACGCGATCGATCGCAACGCGCGCGTGCAGGCGCAGCTCATCGACGATCTGCTCGACGTTTCGCGGATCGTTTCCGGCAAGTTGAATCTCGACGTGCGGCCGTTGGATATCTCCTCGGTAACACGTGCGGCGATCAACGTCGTGCGCCCGGCCGCGGACGCGAAGAGCATCACGTTGGATTACCGGGCGCAACCGGGGTTGGGCGCGATCTCCGCCGACTCCGCGCGATTGCATCAGATCATTTGGAACCTGTTGTCGAACGCGGTGAAGTTCACTCCGCAAGGTGGGAAGATCACGATTCGCGTCGCGCAGGAAAAGTCGCACGCGAAAGTGACGGTGCAGGACACGGGCCAGGGAATCGATGCAGAGTTTCTGCCGCGCGTGTTCGATCGATTTCGTCAGGCGGACAGTTCGACGACGAGAAGTTTCGGCGGGTTGGGACTCGGCCTGGCGATCGTCCGGCATCTCGTCGAGCTTCACGGCGGAACGGTTTCGGCTGAGAGCGAAGGCGTCGGCAAAGGCGCGACTTTTTCTGCGACGTTTCCGCTGTTAACAGATCGAGCGGAACCGGTGCCGCATGTCGGCGAGCTGAACGGCTCCGAAGTTCGGTCGCTGGACGGCCTGCGAGTGCTGCTTGTCGACGACGAACCGGAGGCGCGCGAGATCATCAGCACGGTGATCGGACGCACGGGCGCCGAAGTGAAAACGTGTATTTCCGCCAGCGAAGGATTGGCGAAAGTGGCCGAGTGGCGGCCCGATGTGATCTTGAGCGACATCGCGATGCCGGAAGAAGACGGCTACAGTTTCATCGGCAAAGTACGATCGTTGCCGCGAGAAAAAGGCGGCGAAACACCGGCCGCGGCGTTGAGCGCGTACGCGCGCGACGAGGATCGACTGCAGGCGTTAGCGGCGGGCTACCAGATGCACATCGCGAAACCGATTGGCGCCAGCCAACTCGTCACGATGGTTGCGAAACTCGCCGGTCGCGAAACTTGAGTCTCGAAAATTTTAAAAAGCTGTGTTTCTTCTGAACCCCGGAATTAGGTAAAGTAGCGCCATGAAGAAGGCGCCGGTAGGAATCGGTATCGTCGGGACGGGGTTTGCGCGGACCACTCAAATCCCGGGTTTCCGCGATTGCATGGGCGCGAAAGTCGTCGCCATCGCGAGTCGGCAGCGCGAACGCGCCGAGGCAGTCGCGAAGGAATTCGGCATCGATCACGTCGCGAACGACTGGCAGGAACTGGTTCAACACAACGACGTAGACCTCGTCAGCATCGTCACTCCTCCTTCAACCCACATGGAGATCGCGATCGCGGCGCTCGAACAGCGCAAGGCCGTGCTGTGCGAGAAACCGATGGCGTTGAATGCCGAGCAGTCGGCGCGCATGGTGGAGAAAGCAAAGTCCAGCGGTGCGCTCGCGTTGATCGATCACGAGCTGCGTTTTCTCAACAGTCGCCGCACGATGCGGGGCATGTTGCAGACGGGCGCCATCGGCACGGTGCGTCATTGTAATTACGTCTTTCGTTCCGATTATCGCGCGCTTGCGGATCGAGCGTGGGACTGGTGGTCAGATGCGGCGATGGGCGGCGGCACGCTTGGCGCGATCGGATCGCACGTCATCGACTCGTTTCGCTGGATGCTCGACACGGAGGTCAGCAAGACGCTCGGCATGCTCTCGACGCACATCAAGCAGCGCAACGACAAGTCGAGCGGCGAGGCGCGCGCTGTCACCACCGACGACGAAGCGAAGCTGCTGTTTTGTTTTGCGGACGGTCCATTGACGGAAGGTGCGACTGGTTCGGCGGCGCTTTCAGTTGTCGAGTCGGGCAAGTATGAAAACCGTCTCGAGATCTACGGCACCAAGGGCGCGTTGATGGTAGAAGAGACGGGCGAACTGTGGCGCTCGCCGACTGGATCCGGAGTTTGGCGGCCGGTGCAGGTCGATCAGGACCACATGGCCCAGGGAATGCGCGAGAGCAGTTGGTCGCGCGGCTTCACCGCGTTTGCCGTGGCGATCTGCGACGCGATGCGGTTTGGCAAGACGAGCGTGAAAGACGCGGCGACGTTTGAAGATGGTCATCGAGTGCAGGTTGTGCTGGATGCGATTCGTGCTTCAAATGAGAGCGGGTGCTGGGTAACAGTCCATTGAATCCGCGAAAAACACGGATCGGCGTTGACACGGGCGGCACATTCACAGATTTCGTCTTCGTAAAAGACGGTCAGGTTCAACTCTTCAAAGTTCCCTCCACACCGGGAGATCCTTCGCTTGCAATTCGAGACGGACTGGCGCGCATCGGCGCTGCTGTTGACGTCGTGCACGGCACGACTGTCGGCACGAATGCGTTGCTGCAACGACGCGGCGCGCGCACGGCGCTGATCACGACGCGCGGTTTTGAAGACGTGCTGGCGATCGGTCGTCAGGCGCGTCCGGAACTTTACAACCTGAACGCGGTGAAGCCGCCGCCGCTGGTCGACGATGAACTGCGGTTTGGGGTCGGCGAGCGTGTGGTGGCGTCGGGCGAAGTGTTGGAACCGCTCGACGAGGGCGAGCTTCCGGAACTGGCGGAGCAGTTGAAGAACGCCGGAGTTGAGTCGGTCGCGATATCGCTGTTGTTTTCGTTTCTGCATCCGGAGCATGAGGAGCGCATTGCTGAGTCGCTCGCTTCGCTTGGCGTGCCGTTGTCGATCTCGAGTCGAATACTTCCGGAGTATCGCGAGTTTGAGCGCACTTCCACGGTGGTTATCAACGCGTACTTGCAACCGTTGATGGGTCGTTATTTGAACCGGTTGCGAGATCACACTTCGAATTTGCGAGTGATGCAGTCGTCCGGCGGCAGCATCTCGGCTGAAGTTGCAGCAGAGGAGCCGGTGCGGACAATTCTATCTGGTCCATCGGGTGGTGTCGTCGGTGCGTTACGCGCGGCACGCTCGGCGGGGATCAGGAACGTGATCACGTTCGACATGGGCGGCACGTCGACGGACGTTGCGTTGTGCGATAGTGGCGCGATTCGTACGACGAATGAAGCGGTCGTCGCAGGCTTGCCGGTGGCGGTTTCGGTGATGGACATTCACACGGTCGGCGCTGGTGGCGGATCGATCGCGCGTGTTGACGAAGGTGGATCGTTGCGCGTCGGGCCGGAGTCGGCGGGCGCAGATCCCGGGCCGGCGTGTTATGGACGATCCATGTTGCCGACAGTGACCGATGCGCATGTTGTGCTGGGCCATTTCGGTGGCGGTGGATTGTTGGGTGGCGAGTTTAAGCTGGATGAAAAGCGGGCGCGCGCTGCGATGGACTCGTTGGCTGCGGACTTGAGTCGTGTGAGTGGGAAACGGGTGAGCGTGATTGCGGCGGCGGAAGGCGTTGTGTCGGTTGCGAATACGAACATGGAACGCGCGTTAAGGCATATTTCCGTCGAGCGTGGTCACGATCCAAGACAGTTCGCGTTGTTGCCATTTGGGGGCGCGGGTGGGTTGCATGCGGTTGAGCTTGCGCGCGCGTTGCGCATCCCGACGATCATCATGCCGACTGCGCCCGGCGCGCTGTCTGCCGTGGGTGTGTTGGTGGCGGACGTCGTGAAGGACCAGAGTCGCACGGTGATGTTTGGTTACAACTCGAAAGACGTAAGCAGGCTGCCGAAGGTGTTTCGCGAGATGGAACGCGAGGCTACGGCGGTGTTGCGGCGCGAGGGATTTCCGCCGACGAAGCAACGACACGAACGAGCGTTGGCGATGCGCTATCGCGGGCAGTCGTTCGAATTGTTGATTCATAAAACCGAGGGAAATATTGCGGCTGCTTTTCATCGCGCGCATCGCGAGCGCTACGGTTATGCGCAGGAGCAGAGCGAGATCGAGATCGTCAGCGCGCGCTTGCGATCGATCGGTCTGGTCGAAAGACTATCGATGCGAAAGATCTCGACTGGGAAAAGCGCGGTTGTCAAACCGCATGAGACGACCATCGCCTATTTCGACGGTCGCAAGACAACAGTTGGAGTTTATAAACGCGACGAACTGCGCGGCGGAGCGAAACTGCGAACGCCGTGCATCGTTACTGAGTATTCGGCGACGACGCTGATCCCCGGCGATGCAACCGCACGCGTGGACCAGTTTGGCAACATCCTGATTGAATAATGAAAAGTAGGTTCGATCCCACGACACTCGAAATCTACCGCGCGCTCTTCACATCGGTGGCGGAAGAGATGGGTATCGCGCTGCGGCGCACCGCGTTTTCGCCAAACATCAAGGAGCGACGCGATTACTCGTGCGCAGTGTTTGATGCGAAGGGGCGCGTTATCGCCCAGGGCGATCACATGCCGGTGCACCTCGGATCGATGCCGATGGCCGTTGCTGCTGCGCTCGACGAAATTAAGTTTGTGCCCGGTGATGTTGTGGCGGTGAATGATCCGTTTGCCGGCGGCACACATTTGCCGGACGTGACGTTGGTGATGCCGGTCGTCGTCAAAGGAAAGCGGATTCTGTTTTACGTCGCGAACCGCGCGCACCACGCGGACATCGGCGGCGCGACGCCCGGATCGATGGGACTCGCGACCGACATCTACGGCGAAGGCATTCGCATTCCGCCGATTCGACTCGTGCGCGGCGGCATGGTCGATCGCGACACGATGCGGTTGCTGCTGGCGAATGTTCGCGGAAACGTCGAGCGTCGCGGTGACTTCGACGCGCAGATTGGTTCGTTGAAGACCGGCGCGACGCGGTTGTTAGAGATTGTCGAACGACGCGGTGAGCGTGAGGCGACTGAGTACGCCGCGCAGTTGATCGACTACTCCGCGCGACTGATGCGACACACCATCGCGTCGATACCTGACGGCGTTTATGAAGCGGAAGACGCGCTTGACGACGACGGCGTCGCGGATGGTCCGGTGAGGATTGCGGTACGAATCAGCGTGAAAGGCGATCGCGCGACGGTCGATTTCACCGGCAGCGCGCCGCAGGTGATTGGCGCGATCAATGCCGTCGAGGCGATCACAGTTTCCGCGGTGTCGTACGTGTTTCGATGTTTGATTGGCGGCGAAGTTCCTGCGAGCGCGGGTTTGATGCAGCCGATCGAAGTGATCGCGCCGCGCGGGACGATCGTGAATGCGAATCCACCGGCGTCGGTCGCCGGTGGTAACGTCGAAACATCGCAGCGCATCGTCGATACGGTTTTCAAAGCGCTGTCGCAAGCGTTGCCGGACCGGATTCCGGCCGCGAGCCAGGGAACGATGAACAATCTCACGATCGGCGGTATCGACAACCGCGGTCATGAGTTTTCATATTACGAGACAGTGGCCGGCGGGATGGGCGCCCGACCGTCGCTCGACGGCATGAGCGGTGTGCACACGCACATGACGAACAGCTTGAACACGCCTGCTGAAGCGCTCGAATATGCCTACCCGTTACGTGTTCGCGAATACAGATTGCGTCGCGGCTCGGGTGGTGAAGGGAAGCAGCACGGTGGTGACGGCGTTGTACGCGAGATCGAAACGATCGTCCCGGCGCGCATGTCGCTGCTGGCCGATCGACGCAAGCGTGGACCCTACGGTTTGTACGGTGGATCCGAAGGCGCCGCCGGCGTGAATCGCATCAACGCTCAATCGATTCCCGCGAAAGGTTCACACGAATTGAAAGCCGGCGATCGTATTCGAATTGAAACTCCGGGTGGTGGCGGTTGGGGGAAAATCCGCGTTAAGTAGTAAGCCTTCGGTAGATGCCCGGCAGTCGTTCCGGTAACGTCAGCACATCGTCGATGATCGTGTATCCAATCTCGCCGTACAGGTCCCGCAACTCGGCCTCCGACTCGCGATCGATCGTTATACAAAACGGCGTGATGCCTTCCGTCTTCGCCTGCTTCAACGCCTCGCGCGTGTCTTCGCGCGCGTAACGCGCATCGCCATAATCATGGTCGTACGGCCGGCCGTCCGAAAGCACGATCAACAACCGCGTCCGCGCATCCTGCTTCGCTAGCCGCGCGGTCGCGTGCCGAATCGCTGCGCCGAGCCGCGTATTGTTCTGATAATTGATCCCGCCGATGCGACGCTTCACTTCGTCGTTGTATTTCTCGTCGAAGTCCTTCACGACATAAAACTTCACATTGCGCCGCCCCTCGGACGTAAACCCATTGATGGAGTAGACGTCGCCGACAGCCTCCAGCGCCTCGCTCATCAAGACCAACCCTTCCTTCTCGATCTCGATGATGCGTCTGCCCGGCCGCGTGTACGGCTGCAACGGATGCCGTCCGATCGTCCGTGCCGTCGACGACGATTGGTCCAACAGAAACGACACCGCGACATCGCGCCGCCGCCGCAACCGTTTCGTGTAAATGCGTTCCGACTGATGCCCGTCAGCACGACGATCGATCACGTAGTCGATCACCGCATTCAGATCGAACTCCTCGCCATCGACTTCATTCGCGACGCGGATTAGGTTCTCCGGCTTCATCAACTGAAACTGGTGCCGGATCGACGAGATGACACCCTTGTGACGCTCTTTCGTTTGTTCGACAAACGCGCGGTCGCCTTGCTTCACCTGCTTCTCGATCACGCGACACCAACCGAGTCGATGGTCCGTCAACTCGCGGTCCCATTCATCGTAGTTGTAAGCAACCTCGCCTTCCGCGAGCACTTGTTCGGGCGTCTCGGCTTCCGACCATGCTTCCGCGCCAGATAGTTCGTCGGGGTCTCCTTCGGGCGACGGATCGTTCCACGCATTGAACAGCTCGCGCGCATCCCGACGCTGCGGCGTCGACTGTGTTTGCTGCTGCTTCAAACGTTCGGTGGCCGCCGAGTCGTCGTCCTTTTCAGTCTGATCTTCGGGAACTTCGACCTGCTGGATCGAATCGTCGGCGGGCACGACTGACTGAAAGAGTTCATAAACGCGCCCGGTGGCGATAAGCGTATCCGCAACCGTTGCATTCGCGTTTCCGAGATAATCGCTCACGATCGTCTCGAGCTCCGAAACGATCTGACTGTAATACTGCCGCGCATCGTCGCGTGCGCCGCCGAGGAGCGTCACCTGAAACAACAACTCAAACGGCACGAGCAGCGCGGGAAGCTCGATGATGTTTGGCCGCCGGCGGCTCAGATGCTCGCGGATCAGATCGAGGTCGCGACGCAGACCGCGATACGCATGGCGCAAGCGTCGATCGATGCGCCCGTTCTCGAGCGTGCCGAAGATGCGACGCGCGAGCTGCGGCAACGGAAACAGTTTTAGAGTTTCTCGGTAATCCGAGTTCTCCGTGTGAGCCTGCTTCTGTTTCTGCTCGACTAACATCTCGTCGGGAACAGAAAACGCATCTCGCACGTCGACGTCGTAAGCCGTACAGATGGCCGCGTGAGCCGCGGCAAGAACACCACCGCGCTGATAAGTCCCAAACTCGATCTGCCCGGCGGCGTGCGCTGCCAAAACTTTGTACAACCGGAAATCCAGCTCATCGTCGCCAAACTCATTCACCAGCGACGGCAAATGGATCGTCCGTCCATCGCCGATGCGCGCTTCGTCGGGCACAGCGGCGAGCGGCGCGACCTCAACCTCGCGTCCGGTCAATGCTTCAACGTAAAGCCGCAAAAGATGCTGAATCGAGTCGAGCGCCAGCCCTGCCGTGCCGCTGTGCAACGCTTCGTAACTGCCCCGGGTCTCGAGCGAGAAATAACTGCGACGCGCACGCGCATCGGATCGTCCCGACGACAGGCCACGTCGCGCCCACGCTTCAAACTGTTCGATCGAAACACTCCGCAGCGCGCGCGAACTCGATCGAAAACACGCCAGCGCCGCCTCGCCATCTACCGCTGCGATCTCTTTCGTCAGCGCGAGCACGCGATGCGACAGTCCAACTGCTTCGCTCCGCACCGTGCTCTCAGTCAGCAACCTCAAGAACCGCGGACTGCTGCGCACGAACGCAACCAGACTCGCATTGCCATGCGCGGCGACCACCCACAACAGATCGATCCATTCGTCGAAGATCTCGGGCGCGCGACGCAGGATCTCGCCGCCGGAGAGCAGCACCTGGAGCGATGCGCCTCCACCGCGTTCAAGAAAGTCGCTGGTTCTGGTCAGAAGCCGCGTTGCATCCGCCGCAGAAAGTTCACTCAACGCCGCCGGAAACGACGACCACGCATCGGCAGCGATTCCACCCGCTCGCGCCGCGAACGCAGACGCCAACGCGAGCGCCGCGTCAGTTACTTCAGCACTCGCGAAACCGCGCAACACGCGTGACACGTCTATTGAAGCGTCGATGAACTCCGTCGAGTGTTTTGCCGAACGCCTCGCAATCTCCGTCGCGATGTCGAGTACCGCACGTGAGGTGTTGACGTCATCAATCTCGGCAATCACCGAAGGCAGCGACTGAAGACTCTCTCTCGCAACCGAAGTCGAGAGGACCATCTGGCGGGTGCACAATGCGAAGATCGGCGGGAGCAATTCCTGCGGCACAACCCTCAACGGTTCGACGCCTGCAGCGAAGAACGCCGCCGCCGACTCGTAGTCGCTCATCGCGAGTCGCCGCCCCATCTCACCCCACGACCGCAGCTCCGCCGGTTCCAGCACCTGCACGGCCGCGGGCGCCGCCCGCAGAAACTCGAGCGCGGCCCGAAGCGAGATGCTTGCGATCGCGGTGCCGGTTTCGACGATCTGTGTCCGGTAAGTCTCCAACAGCTTAAATGACGGTGGTGATGATTTCGCGAATGCTGCGTTGCAACTCGCGATCGTCGGTTATCGGCGAGCACATCGCGACTTCGGCTGCATCGACCGGTGGGATGCCGAGTGCGATGAGTTGAGCGGCGTAGATCAGTAGCCGGGTGGAAACGCCTTCTTCCAATCCGTGACCGCGCAGGTTGCGGACCTTTTGTCCGATCAGAACGAGATCGCGCGCGGTGCCTTCGTCAACGCCGCCTTCGCGCGCCACGATCTCCGCTTCCATCTCCGGCGGCGGATAGTCAAACTCGATCGCCACGAATCGTTGCCGCGTCGACTGCTTCAGGTCCTTCAAGATCGACTGATATCCAGGGTTGTACGACACGACCAGCATGAAATCCGCAGGCGCTTCCAGAATCGTGCCGCGCTTCTCGATCGGCAGACGACGGCGGTGGTCCGTCAGCGGGTGAATGATCACGACCGTGTCTTTGCGCGCCTCGACCACTTCGTCGAGATAACAAATGGCGCCGTTGCGCACGGCGGACGTCAGTGGCCCGTCGTGCCAGATCGTCTCTTCGCCTTCGAGCAGGAAACGCCCGACGAGATCCGTCGACGACAAGTCTTCGTGGCAGGCGACGGTGATGAGCGGGCGTTCGAGCCGCCAGGCCATGTGTTCGACAAAGCGCGTTTTACCGCAGCCGGTCGGGCCTTTCAGAATCACGGGCAACCGCGCGGAATGGGCCGCTTCAAAGAGTTCTATTTCGCGAGCGACGGGAAGATAATACGGCTCGGTCGAGACTCGGTAGTCCTGGATTGCGCTTTCAGCCATTTGTTTGGCATCTTAACATTCGGGCAAAGGTCGGCCAACTAGACAAGGATTAAACGGATTTAATGAAGATAGCAGTAGCAATGAGTGGCGGCGTGGATTCTTCGGCCGCCGCGGCGATTTTAAAAGAGCAGGGACACGAGCTCGTCGGTTTCACGATGCAGTTGTGGGACCAGCGGCGCGGCATCAACGTCGACGAAAACGGCGACCCGCTGCCCTCGCGTTGCTGTTCGCTGGACGACGTGTACGACGCACGTCGCGTTGCGGAAGAGCTAGGTTTTCCGTTTTATGTTTTAAATCTGGAACGTGACTTCGAACGTGATGTCGTCGCGCCGTTTGTGACGAGCTATCTCAGTGGCGAGACGCCGATACCGTGCGTGGGTTGCAACAGCCGGTTGAAATTTGCATCGCTGGATCGACTCGCGGCCAGTTTGGGATGCGCACGAGTCGCAACCGGGCATTACGCGCGTGTCGAGTTTGATGCAGCGACGAACCGTTACAAGCTGCTGCGTGGGCGGCACCTCGAAAAAGACCAGTCGTACTTTCTTTGGGAGCTGACGCAGGCGCAATTGTCGCGCGCGATGTTTCCGCTCGGCGAAATGTCGAAGCCAGAGGCGCGCGATGCGGCACGCCAGCATCATCTCGCCGGTGTTGCGGAAAAGAAAGAGTCGCAGGAGATCTGTTTCGTGCCTGACGGCGACTACGCCGGTTTCATCGATCGTTATCTCGAAGCGGAGAACGCGAGCGATCGTCTGCCGGGCACAGGCGAGATCGTCGACAGCAGTGGGCGGGTGATCGGTCGTCACGAAGGTATTCATCGTTACACGATCGGACAGCGACGCGGTATCGGCATCGCAGATGAGCGTCCGCTGTATGTTCTTTCCATCGACGCGAATGAGAATCGAGTGACAGTGGGATCGTCGGAAGAACTGCTGAGCAGTGAGTTTACGGCTGCGGGCGTCAACTGGATCGCTTACGATGATCCACAGGAAGTGGTGCGTGCGGAAGTTCGCGTTCGCTACCGGCACACCGCCGCACGAGCTGTAATCACTCCGCTTCCGAACAACCGCGCGCGCGTGGTTTTCGATGAACCGCAACGCGCAATCACGCCCGGACAGGCGACTGTTTTTTACCGCGGCGACGAAGTGCTCGGCGGCGGGTGGATTCTGAAGCACTAAGAGCCAGGATTTAAAACCTTTTGCGACTGCCTCGCGTACTCATAATTGACGAAAACCCCCTAACCTGAGGACTTAACAATCATGGCAATGTCTGGAACACGTAAAGCAGTCTTAATCATTTGCGGCATCTTCGCGGTGCTGATTTTCGTGGTGCTCTTGGGCGTCATCGGGATTTGGATGGCGTTTCGCACGCCCGAGCCAACTATCCGCGACAACAGCGTGCTGGTGCTGCGCGTCGCCGGACCTTTGCCGGATTACACTCCCGACGATCCATTCAAGAAATTCTTCGGTGGGCCGGACCAGTCGCTCACCGGACTCGTGATGCAGTTCAAAAAAGCCAAGCTCGACAAACGCATCAAAGCGATCCTGCTCGACGTCAACATGTCAGGCGTGGGTTGGGGCAAAGCGGAAGAGATCCGCGACGCGATCACAGACTTTCGTTCGTCGGGAAAACACGTGTACGCGTACATCGAATTTGGTTTGAACAAGGAGTACTACATCGCCACGGCGGCGGACAAGATCATCGTGCCGCCGCCTGGTGAGTTGTTCATCAACGGACTCGCCGCCGACGTCATGTTCTTCCGCGGTTCGCTCGATAAGCTTGGCATCTATCCCGACATCTACCAGATCGGGAAGTATAAAAGCGCGGGCGACATGTTCACGCAGAAGCAGATGACCGAAGCACATCGCCAGTACATCAACGAGCTGCTCGACGATCTTTTCGGGCGGTACAAGAACGCGATCGCGCAGGCGCGTCACAAGACTCCCGAAGAGATAAATGCTTTGATCGACAACGCGCCCTACAACGCGCAGCAGGCGAAGGAAGCGGGGTTGATCGATGAGGCGATGTACCGCGATGAAGTCGAAACGATGCTGAAGAAACAGTTGGGCCAAAAAGAGTCCGATCCGCTGATCGCGGTGCGCGGCAACGAGTATCGCGACGTGTCGCCGGAGTCGCTTGGTCTGAACAAGGGCGAACGCATCGCGGTGATCTATGCGAGTGGTGAAATTGGTTCCGGCAGTTCGCAAAACAGTCCGTCCGGCGATCAGTCGATCGGTTCGGACACGGTGGCGAAGGCGTTGAACGATGCCGCGGCCGACAAAACGATCAAAGCGATCGTGTTGCGCGTCGACAGTCCGGGCGGTTCCGGGTTGGCATCGGACATCATCTGGCGCGCGGTTGAAACGGCAAACCAGAAGAAGCCTGTCGTGGTTTCCATGAGCGACGTTGCGGCGTCGGGTGGGTACTACATCTCGGCGAGTGCAGCCAAGATCATCGCGCAGCCATCGACGATTACGGGTTCGATTGGCGTCGTCGCCGGCAAGCCGGTAATGCGTGGCTTCTACGATTGGCTCGGCATTTCGAACGAGTACGTGTTGCGCGGGAAGACGGCGGGAATGTTTCGCGAGACTGAGAAGTTTTCCGACGAAGAGCGCGCGAAGTTTGAAGCCTGGATCAAGAACACTTACTACAACGATTTCGTGCCGAAGGTGGCGAAGGGACGCGGCAAGAACGCCGCAGACATCGACGCCGTCGGACAGGGCCGCGTTTGGACTGGCGCGCAGGCGAAAGACAAGGGACTCGTCGACGAGTTCGGCGGACTGGACCGCGCGGTCGACGTTGCGAAACAGCTTGCGAAGATTCCTGCCGACAAAGGTGTCGAGCGCGTGATCCTGCCGTATCCGACGACGTTTCTACAGCAACTCATGAGCGGCGGCGGTGAGAATTCGAACACGGAGATCGAACAACAGCGCGCGATGATGGCGGCGATGCCGGAAGACGCGCGCCGCGCGTTTCGTTACATGCAGTTGATGGATCGAATGAAGAACGGCGAAACGATGTTGCTGATGCCGTTCGATCTGCGGGTTAAGTAATTTTTTCGAGCCCGCCCATGTAAGGCCGCAGGACTTCGGGGACGATCACGGATCCGTCTTCCTGCTGGAAGTTTTCCAGTATCGCGACCCACGTTCTTCCTACAGCGAGGCCCGAACCGTTCAGCGTGTGAACAAACTCGGGCTTCGCGCCACCCGCGCGCCGGAAACGAATCTGCGCGCGCCGCGCCTGAAACGCCTCGTAATTCGAACAGGAAGAGATTTCGCGAAACGTGTTCTGCGAAGGCAGCCAGACTTCGAGGTCGTAAGTCTTCGTCGCCCCGAACCCGAGATCCGCGGTTGAAAGCGTGACGACGCGATAGTGCAGCCCGAGTTTTTGCAGGATCGCTTCGGCGTTGCGCGTCAGCGATTCGAGCTCGTCGTAAGAGTTCTCCGGCAACGCGTATTTCACCATTTCGACTTTCTCAAACTGGTGCAGCCTGATTAGCCCGCGCGTGTCGCGGCCGTAGCTGCCTGCTTCAGAACGAAAACACGGCGTGTAAGCCGTCCACTTCATTGGCAGTTGCGACGCGTCCAGAATTTCTTCACGGTGATAATTCGTGACCGGCACTTCCGCTGTCGGAATCAGGTACAAGTCGCGGTCGTCGCGGAGCTTGAAGAGGTCGGCTTCGAACTTTGGGAGTTGCGCGGTGCCGAACAGCGCGTTGCTATTGACGATGAAGGGCGGCACGGTTTCGAGGTAACCATGTTCGCGCGTTTGCACGTCGAGCATGAAATTGATCAGAGCGCGTTCGAGACGCGCGCCCGCGCCGTTGAGAATCGCGAAACGTGCGGACGCGAGTCGCGTCGCTCGTTCGAGATCGAGAATTCCAAGCGCCAGGCCTAAGTCAACATGGTCCTTTGGCCTGAAGCTAAACTCCGGCGCCACTCCCCAACGACGTACTTCAACGTTGGCCGATTCGTCCTCTCCAACTGGAACACTGTCATGAGGAATGTTCGGAAGAGTTGATAGGATACTTCGCATCCCTTCTTCGAAACCGGCACGCAATGCGTCTGCATGGGTAATGCGCTCTTTTAATTCACCGACCTTTGCTCGCAAATTGAAAGCGTCATCTGTCAATCCTCGTTTCATCAGGTCGCCAACTTGTCGACTGAGTGCGTTTCGCTCAGCATTGAGTCGGTCTGATTCGGCAATTGTGTTCCGACGCTCTTTATCTGCATTTGCAAAATTCTTCAATTGAGCAAAGGCTTCGTCAGATGCATGACGTTTTCGGAGTGCTTCGTAAACCTTGTCGATGTTGTCGCGTACGTAATTCAGGTCAAGCATTTGTTCAGTTCCGCTGAGTTGTGTTAAAGAAAAGGCCACGCTAAACGACACAGAATCGACTGTCAAGAAAGGGATACGGGTTTGTCTGATCAAAAACCATTTGCCGGACGCACGGCGATCGTCACCGGAGGTACGCGCGGTATCGGGCGCGCGATCGCGGTCGAACTGGCCCAACGCGGCGCTGACGTTGCGTTCAATTATGCAAAGAGCGCGGAAGCTGCCGATGCTTTGAAAGCGGAACTCGAGGCGCTGGGCGTGCACGTGTTGTCGGTCCAATGCGATGTGGCAAACACCGAAGCGGCGGCGGAAATGGTCAAACAGGTGAAAGATGCGTTTGGCCGCATCGACTTTCTCGTCAACAACGCCGGCATCACGCGCGACAACCTGATTCTCCGCATGAAAGAAGAAGACTGGGACGAGGTGATGGACACCAACCTGAAGGGCGCGTGGAATTTTGCGAAGGCTGCGTTGCGTACGATGTTGCGGCAGGACACGGGCGGATCGATTTTGAACATCTCGTCGATCAGCGGCGAGGTCGGAATGCCGGGACAGTCGAACTATTCGGCGTCGAAAGCGGGCATGGTGGGGTTAACGAAAGCGCTGGCGAAGGAAGTTGCGAGCCGGAAGGTCACAGTCAATGCGCTCGCGTTGGGTATGGTTGCGACTGACATGGCCGGGAAGTTAGACGAAGCGTATCAGGCGAAGATCATGGAGCAGATCCCGTTGGGTCGTTTTGCCGAAGCGGATGAGGTTGCGCGCATTGCGGCATTTTTGTTGTCGGATGATGCGAGATATATAACTGGACAGGTAATTCAGGTAGACGGCGGATTGGCTATTTGAAAACCACGGATCAAAGCCGAAATTTTTACTTGATTTTTTTAACATCCGCTGGCTTCGCGAAGAGGGCCTCGTCAACGGGTTGGTTGTACTTCAAGTCTTCGTAATTGATCCGTGTTACCTGCTTGCCGTTGATGTAGTGATCGACGACCCACGGCGCGGTGACCCCCTGAACCGTGATGAACTTCAGTAACTGGTCTTCTTCGTTGGTCTCAACCTCATCCCCCGAATCTGGATCGCGGCGGATGCGTTTGTAGAGCACCTTCGCCGGCAACCCATCCTTCGCGCCAAACTCATACT
>Ga0111538_10007234_pt1 | contig 14976 bp, 12 predicted proteins | sample SoiMethybrSBSTD1_FD_79669 | JGI IMG/M metagenome (GOLD analysis project Ga0111538, IMG submission 79669) | Bulk soil microbial communities from a Populus tree surrounding site in Tennessee, USA - Soil MetaG P. TD hybrid SBSTD1 (version 2)... | ecosystem: Environmental > Terrestrial > Soil >... | reverse complement strand
GTTGCCAAGGTTGACGTCGAGGGTTCGAATCCCTTCTCCCGCTCAACAACGACGGCCGCTTAGCTGAGCGGCCGTTGCCGTTTTCGGTGGGGGACCAGGACGTCTCCTCGGCCAGGATCGCAGTGGCGTCGTGCACGCCAGACGTGTGTTGCGACGCGCGCGCTACGCCTGATAGAGCGGGTTGACGCCGCCGCCGCCGGAGACGGTGCCCAGCGCCTTGTCGTCGAGCTCGCGGAGGCGCTTGCGTGAGTCGGCCGGCTGCTGCTGGGGCTTCTTGGTGGTCTTCTTCATCCGATCACTATGACGGGTTCGAACCTGGCGCGATGTCGGGGCCCATACGCCACTTACGGCGCACACATGCGGCGCGGTCATGCCACACCGGCCTGGCGCGCGATCAGCAGGCTCGTCACCCGCCTTCGGGCGATGCAGGCCGAAGAACGAGCTCGGTATTGATGGTGATCTCGATGTTGTCGCCGACGACGACACCGGTGCCTTCGCCCGGGAAGTCCCAGGCGATGCCGAAGTCCCTCCGGTTGATCGATGCGGTTGCTTCGGCGCCGCGACGAATGCCCCCGGCATGGTTGAACGGGGGCGAGAGCGTGACCGCCAGCGTTACCGGTTTGGTCACGCCGTGCAGGCTCAGGTTGCCGGTGACCGAGTAAGACGTTGCGTTCGACCGGCTCACGTTGGTCGAGACGAACGTGGCAGCGGGGTACCTGGCCACGTCGAAGAAGTCCGCAGACTTGAGGTGCGTGTCGCGCTCCTCCACTCCTGTGGAGATCAAGTTGATGTCGATGGTCGTATCGATCTTGGAATTCGCGGGCGTTTCTTCATCCAGCATGACGGTTCCCGACGGCTGCGGAAAAATGCCGCGCACCTTGCTATGGACGTGCATGGAAACGAACTCCACCGAGGAGTTCTCCGGGTCCAGGTCCCACGTCGCGATCTTGGAAACCGCCGGAATGGGGGTCGAGATGGACGGCTTGTCAGGTCCCTTGGCGGCCGGTTGATTCGTGTCCCGCGGCTTGGCGGGCGACGCCCGGTCTTCCTGTTTCTTGCACCCCGATGCGACTGTGATGGCGCTGGCGAGGCAAGCGCAGAGGGTGAGACTGGATCGGTTCATCGATATTCTCCGCGCAATTGGGTTGTCAGCCGCTCGTGTGGCGCAGCACGAGTGACACGTGGATTGGAATGCGTTCGGCGTCGAAGTCGTGTGCCTTCGGCGCAAGCGCGGTGTCCCGAATCGAGAGTGCAAAGTCGGCCTGCACGAGCAGGACGTCGCCGGTGAGACCGAGGCGAGCGAGCGCGGGTCCGTCGAGCTTCGATAGCGTGCCGGTCATCTCGATCGCGTGGGCTGTGCCCAGCAAGGACACGGTTCCGGGTGCACGGAACGCGATCTCGTTCGAGCCATTCGCGCGGACGGCGGCAACCCGATCGAGCGCGACCTCGATGCGGGGGAACTCTTCGGCGTGGAGATAGCCCTCGCGTGCGTGTTTGCTCCGTTCGCCCACACCGGTATCGACGGACGCGGCGGCGACGCTGATCGCGGCGTGCATCGGTAGGTGCAGATCGCGGGGCGTGCCGTGCCAGGTACCGGTGACGTCGCCAAACCTTGCATCGAACGCCTCGCCACCTGCCGAGATACGCGCCGTCACCGCCGTCCCGGCATGGCTGACGACGGCATAGCTGCCTTCCGGGGCGTCGAGCGCACCTTCGATGCCGTCTTCGATCAAGACGGCCGCGCCCGCTGGCAACGTATCGCGCGCGTGGAGAGGTCCCGGACCGCTGGCGAACGCCACGGCCGGGATGCAGACGGCGATCGATGCCAGCGCCCATGACGCCAAGCGAAGAAGCCGGGCCTGCAGCGGGTGCGTGGTCGCGCGGCGCCCGGTCACGACAGCGAGGACGGCGACGCCTAGCATGACGGCGATGATCGCGGCGCAGGCGTCGAGGCCAAGCCAGATCGGGTGCTGCGTACTGACGCGCCACCCGAGATCAGGATCGGGCACGTAGAACCGCTTGGCGACCGCCGTGTACACGTTGCCGGAGCCCTGGACGTGCCAGCGAATGAGCGAGGCGAGGAGAGCAGCTGCCACGACGAGGGCGGGCGCGAACGACGACCATGAGTGCAGAGCTCGGCGCACGGTCTACGACACCGTTCGTATTGTTACTACATATGTAGTACTCGGGCAAGACAAATGGGTCCACACCGGGGACGGCTGAGGGTCCTGCTCCTCCGCCGAGGAGTTGCGTTCGCTGCGGAGACGACGATGCATGTGCTGAAAATCGGCAGCAGGGACAGCCCTCAGAGGGCGCCGCGCGTCGGGCGACCAGGGCGAGTCATGCGCAGCTACCGAGCATGAGCGGGCCTGCCTTGTCGCCGCGTGCCCGCCGGGCCGATGGAATGGAATGTGCTGTTACGAGCACTCGATGACGCGACGATACGCGCCGTTGGTGGCGATCCTCATGGTGGCCTGCGGCGTTTCGATCGGCCCGCCGAGCGACCCGCCGCTCGAGGTCGAGGGCGCCGATCCGGCGGCCGGGTTCCAGGCATTCGCGAACGTCGACGGCGAACGCATCCGCATCGAGGCGACGCTGGTGAGCGAGGAGATGGAGGCCAGCGTGTCTCCCACGACGACCGTGACCGGTGCCGACGGCACCGTGTACGCCACCTGGACCACCGATCCCGCCACCGGAGAGCCCAGCGGAACGATCGGCGGCCAGCGCTTCGGCGGACCGGAGGACCGCGCGACCGACCATGATCCGGCAGTGTGGGGTCCGATCGTCGCCTCGCGGGTGGGCGCCGTGCTCGACGAAGTGTCCCGCCAGGCCGAAGCGACGCTCACGACCGGCCAGTACCTCGACGTCGAGGAGGTACTGCAGGACGTCGACGCGATGGGACCGCTCCTGCATGCGCTCGCCGACCCGGAGGCGGAGGCAGAATGCGGGGACGGCGTCTGCTCGGACGACGAAGACGACAGCGAGTGTCCGGAGGACTGCGGTTGCGCAGCGCCGTCGTCCTGCGGCGGCGTGGCGCCATTCGGCTGCTACTGCGATGCCGATTGCATGGCGAACGGGGATTGCTGCGCTGATGCGTGCGACGCCTGCTCGGTGGATGGCTGCCCCATGTGCGGCGAGACCGAGCTCGCCTGCGGCACCACCTGTGTCCCGGAGGAACGGCTGTGCGACGGCATCGACGATTGCCCGATGAGTGAGGACGAAGGGTGCGACGACTTCGACGAACCCGACGACGCCGGCGACGAGGAGGTCACGGCCGGCATGACGCTCGACCGAGCCGAGGACGAGGAGGATCCGGTCGGAACGGAGCCGGTGCCCTACTCGCTCTCCGAATCGAAGGCATTCCCGGTGAGCGTGGCGCAATGCAACATCTACTACGGCGGCTCCCACACCTTCAACCTGAAGAAGTACGGGTGGGGGAAGCCCACCGGCCCAGCTACCTACAAGACCGCCAGACGCTTCGCGACGCTTGTCGCGAGACACTGGCACCGAGTCTCCATCATCGGCATGCAGGAGGTGACCAGCCACAGCAACGCCGAGAAGCTCGCTGGTTACCTCGAGCAAAAGACGGGGCACGACTGGGATTTCGACTACCACGGCGGCAGCGCGATCTTCTGGCGCCGCGCCATGTGGTCGCTGAAGAAAGACCTCGGCACCCACGTGATCGAGTACTACCCGAAGAGCGACGGCCACATCGTGAGCCTCCGGGTGGTCGGCGCGATCCTGCACCGCCGTGGGAGCCATGCCTATGTCGCGGCGTCCTCCGGCAAGCTGATCCCGAAGGGCCACCTGAACAATCGCTTCCGTGGCCGCGAAGCGGCGTCCTGGATCAGCTGGATCAGCAGGAGCATGGGCAGCTACTCCGACTCGTCGCGCCTCATCTTCGTGGACCAGAACGCGGGCCTCCGCACGGAGCCGTGGTACCGATTCAACACGCGCTACTTCGAGAACGGGGGGCGCAAGCGGACGCACATGTGGGGCCGGTTCGACTACGTCTGGTGGGACTACGCCGCCGGGGACCGTCGCACCGACGGCTTCAGGGGTGGCCCGTATGTCAGCCGGTCCTTCGGCTCGGACCACCGCTCGGTGGCCGCCCGCGTGATGCTCCACCGCTGACGTTGCTGGCGAAGGCGAGCTCGGCGCGAACGCCGGCGCGTGGCGCCGCCGATCGGCCGGCGTCAGGGGGCGAGGAGACCGGCGACCAGGCGCTCGGCGCGCTCGGCGGCGCCGGCGCGCGCGGCGCGGAGGCGTTGCCCGAGGTCGGGGTCGGCGCGCAGGTCGGCGAAGAGCGGGCAGCGGTCGAGCCAGGCGAGGTCGAAGAGACCCCGCCGCGCGCCCTCCTCGATGAGCTCGACCGCCGCGCTCGCCTGCCCGCGCGCTGCCTTCGACTCGACGAGGAGCTGGAGGAAGAACAGATCGCGCCGATCGCGGCGCGGCCCGTGCCCGGGCGCCGGCAGGACGTCGTCGAACATGGCGCCGGCGACGATTCCCATGACCGAGTTCCAGCGCGCGCTCTCCCGCACGATCGCCTCCGCCTCGTCCCGGTGGCCGGCCCAGACGAGCAGGCGGGCGCGCACCGTGATCATCGGCCCGGAGCGCGACTCGGTGAGCTGCCCGCACTGCGCCCACGCGCGCGACCAGTCGCCCATGAGCGCGTAGGAGCGGGCCAGCTCTTCGGCCATCGTCTCCGGCGGGTTCTCGAACTGGCTGGCGGCGTGCTCGAACATGGCGAGCCCGAGGTCGAGGCGCCCGCACTCGCAGAGCAGGCGCGCGATGAAGTCGTGCGCCTCGGGCAGGTTCGGGCTCTTCCTGACCGCCGCGCGCAGCTCGCGGGCGACGCCGTCGAGGTCGAGCCGCTGGAGGAGGAAGGTCGCCGCCGCGATGTGCGGCTCGCCGAGCTCGGGGGCGAGCAGCCGCGCGCGGTCGACGGCGGCGGTGGCGCGATCGTAGCCCTCCTGGCCGTCGCTCATGCCGATCAGCCACGCGCGCGCCCACACCATCGCGTCCGCCGAGAGGAGCCGCGGATCGTCCGGCGCGCGGCGCAGCGCCTCCTCGAGCTGGTCGGCGGCCCGCTGGAGGTTGTCCGCGATCCAGGTCCGGTATTCCTGGCGCGCGCGGAAGTAGAGGTCGAGCGCGACCGGGTCCCGCAGCGCGGTGCGCACCGGCAGCGGCGGGCGCGAGAGCAGCGCGCCGGCGATCTCGGTTGCCGCCTCGTCGGCGATGGCGAGGAGGTCGGAGTCGGGCCGATCGAACCGGCACGCCCAGATCTGGAAGCCGTCGGCGACGCTCACGACGCGGACGACGACCCGGAGCGTGGTGCCGTGCCGCCGGACCGATCCCTCCACCACCACCTCGACGTCGAGGCGGTGGCCGACCTCGCGCGGGTCGAGCGAGTCGCCGCGGAACCGGGCGGCGGCGCCGCGCGAGAGGACCTTCAGCCGCTCGAGGAGGGACAGCGTCTCGATCAGGTCGTCGGTGAAGCCCTCGGCCCAGTGGTCGTCGACCGGCGCCCCGGCGTTGCGGAACGGCAGGACCGCCACCGTGGTCCGCTGGTCGCGCGCGCGCGCGTCCTGCGCAGCGGCGACGAGATCGGCCGGCGAGAGGAACCGCTCGGCGCTACCGGTCGCGAGCGGAGGCGGCAGCGTGCCGTCGCGCTCGCGCTCGGCGGCCAGCCCGGCGGCCGCGGCGGCGCCAGGCAGCGCCAGGAGCTCGACCACGCGCGCGACCCGCTGCGGGCGCTGCGCCGGGTCTGGCGCGGTGCACTGGACGACGAGCGCCGCCAGCGCCGGCGGCACGTCCGGCCGCCGGTGGCGCGGGTCCGGCGCCGCGTGCTCGAGGCGCGCGGCGAGCGCGACGGCGTCGTCGTCGCCGCGCCACGGCAGCTCGCCGGTGAGCATCTCGTAGAGCATCACGCCGAGCCCGTAGATGTCGGTGCGCGCGTCGTTGCTGCGGCGCTGGATCTGCTCCGGCGCCATGTAGGCCGGCGTGCCGAAGGCGCCCGGCTGCCCGCCGCCCGGCGCGGCCTCGGCGGTGAGGTCGGCGATGCCGAAATCGGTGATGACGACCCGGCCGCCGCGCGAGAGCAGGACGTTGTCTGGCTTGAGGTCGCGGTGAACGACGCCGACGGCGTGCGCGGCTTCGAGCCCGGCGCAGATCGAGCCGAAAATGTGCGTGATGCGCTCGAGCGGAAGCAGCTTGTCGCGGCGCAGGACGGCCGAGAGCGGCTCGCCGTCGATGAACTCCATGGTCAGGAACTTCTCGGCGCCGTGCACGCCGATGTCGTGCGTCCGCGCGACGTTCGGGTGGGTGACCCGGCGCGCGAGGCGCACTTCGCGGCGGAAGAGCTCGAGCCGCTCGGGCGACGCGCTGGCGGCGGCGTGGAGCATCTTGAGTGCGACGACATCGCCGAGCTCGGTGTCGCGCGCGCGGTAGACCGTGCCCATGCCGCCGGACCCGACCAGGCCGAGGATGACGAACCGCTCGCCGATGAGCTCGCGCTTGAGGCGGCGCACCGGCCGCGCGCCGCCCGCCGGCGAATCGACGACCGTCTTGGACGTATCTCGGCTCACGGCGCGGCCTTCACCCCACCGGACAGGATAGCTCAGTTGTTCCGAAGCCGGCCGGTGAAGCTGACGGCGGCGCCGCCGCCGGGCTGGCCTCGAGGTCGAGGACGCGCGAGAGAGATCGCCTCGCCGCGCTCCGGTAGACCTCGGCCGGAGGTGCGCGGTGGGGGAGCGATGAGGTATCTTTTTGGTTCGCTTCCTTGTAGGTCGAAGTCAGGCTCATACCTGCTCCATGAGGTGGGTCGACGATGAGAGCGGGGTGCCTGGTGGTCGCGGTGCTGGGGGTAGCTGCGGGGTCGCGGCAGGCGGCGGCGGATGAGCCGCGCGACGGGACGACCATCAACGGACGCTTCTCGATCGAAGAGACGAACGACAAGTTCGCCATCTGGAAGTCGACCGACAGCCAGTTCACGCAGGGCCTGAAGCTCCGCGGGACCTGGGATCCGCGCTGGACCGGCTCGTGGCTGACCCGCCACCTCTACGGTCCGTTGCGCCGACTGCTCAAACCGAACCGGCTGACGACGTCCATCGAGCTCGGGCAGGACATCTTCACGCCGGACGACATCTCGCCGTTTCGCGAGGACGACGAGCTGGCACCGGGCGAGCCACCGCTCACGCTGGAGCAAAAGCAAGCCGAGTTCGACGAGTGGTACCGGAACGAGTTTCCCGGTGACCGGCCGTACTCGGCGGAGCTGTACGCGGAGTGGAAGGTCAACCTGTACTTCACGCGCCGGCCGCTCCTCAGCTACCTGTTCGACTGTCTGCCGCGGGCCGGGATCATGCGATGGTCAGCGGCATTGCGCGGCGGGTACGTCGGGCCGACGGGTGCCGGTCAGGTGCAGAAGGCGGTGCACGTGCTCATGCGCGGGCTGGACGGGAGCCACACGCCGCGCGATCCGCAGGGCTGGGAGTTCCAGCAGCGGCAGAACGGCTTCTCGCCGATCCGCGGCACCGAGGTGGCGGACAAGTTCGGGGACAACGCGGCGCTCGAGATGGAGGGAGACGCGATCAACGTGCCGTACGCGAGGGTGTCGGGGCTGGCCACCATGGAGCTGGGCCAGTTCCGCGACCTGGGTGGGCTGGGGCTGCACGCGGAGGTCGGATTCCTCGGGCCCGACCCCTTCCACTGCTTTCCGGCCGGCGCCCCGCAGCAGGCGCCTCCGCATTGCAGCAACCCCGACGGGCCTGCGGTCGGTGGCGACGTCAGCGCGCTTGCATTCTACTTGTATCTGACGGGACGCGGGCGGTTCACGGTCTACAACCGGCACCTCGACAACCGGATGTTCGAGGATGACGTCGTCGAGGCGGACCATCGGCTGCTCGACGCAGACTTCACCTTCGGGGCGGTCGCGCGCTTGTGGACCTTCGAGCTCGAGTTCTCGCACACGGCGGCGATCAAGGCGACCGGCAAGCACGACCTCGACGACATCGACCATCACGTCGGGACCTTCAAGCTGAGCGCGCTCTTTTGATGCAACGCACCTCGGATTCCTGAGGGGAGAGCGCGTCAGTCCGCCGGGATGGCGGTGGCGCGATCTCTGCAAGCGGGCGGGCGCGATGCGGCGCCACCTCGCCTCCGTCCTCCTCTTGACGTCCGTCTTCGGCTGCGGCGGCGGTGATGCCGAGCACGAGCAGCCGGACGCCAGCGCCGCCGGCGACGACGCCGCTCGACCGGATGCCGGCGACGACGACGCGCTGCAGGGCTTCGTCAACCTCACCAGCCAGACCGTCGACGACCAGACGTTCTGGGGCTACAGCATCTACCTCATGGCGCCGACCCCGGGCGGCGCGGCCTGCTACTGGGGCGAGCCGCGCGGCGCCTGCTGCATCGGCCTCGCTCCGGTCGACGCGCCCGACCACCTCAGCGCCGGCCCCCTCACGCTCGAGAACCAGACGACCGGCATGTCGGGCGACATCCCCTGGCTCGACGACCAGTCCGACTACGGCTTCCTCTCGCCCGCCTTCCCCTGGTCGCCCGGCGACGCGCTGTCGGTCAGCGCGGCCGGAGACGAGGTGCCGGCCTTCGCCGCCTCGACCACCTTCCCATCGGCGCTCGACGGGCTCGAGGCCGAGACGGTGGTGTCACTGTCCTCGGACTGGACGATCCGCTGGACCCCGGCGGGCGCCTCGCGCGTGGTCGTGAAGCTCTTCGCCGGCTCGCACAGCCTGTCCTGCCCCGCGCCGGACGCCGACGGCGAGCTCACCGTCCCGGCCGCGCTCCTCGACGAAGCCTTCGACCCGGGCGACGGCAACGCCTTCATCGTGCGGGTCTCGGCCGGCCCCGCCGCCGAGGATCCCGCCATCGCCCTCGAGGCCGAGCTCTCCGTCTCCTCGCCCGTCACCTTCGCCCCCTGAACCAGCGCGGCAGACCATGAGAGGGCAGGTGCTGTACGTCGAGGCGGGCGCAAGCCCGACCAGTGACTGCAGCCTCGATGACCTGTGGGGCGAGATCGGGCGGGCAGTCGCGAGTCGATCAGGCGGCCCGGCGCAGGAAATCGATGGAGGTGCGCACCTTGGCCTCGGTGATGACGTGGCCGGTGCTCGGCAGGATCGCCAGCTCGCCGCGTTGGAGCGCGCGGAACGCGACCACGCCGTCCTCCGCGGTGCAGAACTGATCTCGGTCGCCGGCGAGGATCAGGGTCGGCGCGCTGATCGCGCGCAGGTCGCCGAACCGGTAGCCCGGCCCGTGCGCCAGGCGGCCGAACGCGAGCTCGAGATACTGCTTCCAGTGCCCCGCCCCCTGCGCGCCGTCCTGGTCGGCTTGCATCAGCCGGAACGTCTCGCGCATCTCCTGGTTGCCGTCGAACGCTCGCCGCATCGCCTCGGGATCGGCCTCGGTGGCATCGGGGCGGCCACCGAAGATCTGGCGCATCATCGGAAACGACGGCGAGTCGGGGTTGAAGAGGTCGTAGCCGGCGTCGTTGACGATGGCGCTCACGGCCGCCGGCTTCCGGATCCCGACGATCGTCGCGGTGGTTCCGCCCTCGCTGAAGCCGCACAGCCGCGGGCGATCCAGCTCGAGCGCGTCGATCAGCCCGAGCACGTCGTCGGCGAGGACGTCGAACGAGGGAGCCCCGTCCAGGTGGCGCGTGCAGCCGCTGCCGCGGGTGTCGGGCGCGATGACGCGAAAATGCTCCGCGAACGCGTCCAGGTGCGACGTGTACGCGAACGGGTGGCCGGCCCAGATCGGGTTGGTCGTCACCATCCCGCCGTGGAGGAGAACGAGGGGTGCGCCGGTCCCCCGCTCGAGGACGTGGATGTCGATGCCGTTGGCGCGAACGGTCCTGGTCTCGGTCTTCATGCGATCAGGGTACGGGCGCCGCCGGATCGCGTCATGAGGCGTTTACCCTACGAGTCGCTCATCAGGCGATGTCTCATCGCGAACAGAGTCGCCGTCGCGCGGTTGTTGGCGTCGATCTTCACGTAGATGTGCTCGACGTGATTCGCCGCCGTCTTGGGCGCGATATCCAGCCGTGCAGCGATCTCCTTCGTCGTGTGACCGCGAGCCAGGAGCCGAAGTACTTCCACCTCGCGCGTGGTCAGTCCGGCGGGCCACTCGCGCCGCTTGCTCGCGCGATGGCCGGAGGCGCGCAGCACCGCCGCGGCGGCGGCGCCGTCGATCCGTCCGGCCGAGACTTCGGCGCTCAGCGCCGCGGCCGCCTCGTCGGGGGTCCTGGCGGAGCGATGCGGGCGGAGCTCGGTCATCGCGTGGTAGACGTCCGCCGCGGCGAGCAGTCGGGCCGCCGGGGCGATCGCGTCTCCCTTCAGACCCTTCGGATAGCCCGAGCCGTCCATGCGCTCGTGATGCTGCGCGGCGAGCGCGCCGATCCGCGCCAGCGCGGGCGAGAACGCGAGCATGCGCTCGCACAGATAGGGGTGCATCCGCACGCGCTCGAGCTCCGACTGCGTGAGCGGCCCGCGCTTGTCCCAGACCAGGTTGGAGACGCCGAGCCCACCGAGATCGTGGATCGCCGCCGCGCGCCGCAGGAGGGTCACCTCGGCGTCGGAGAGCCCGTAGCCGGCCGCCGCGCGAACCGCGAGATCGGTGACGCCCTGCGCGTGACCGAGCCACCACGGGGACTTCATCTCGGCGAACGCGCCGATCGCCTCGAGCGCGTCGTCGAGCCGTTCGCCCCACAACCTCGGCGCGAGCGTCGGCTCGGCGGCGATCACCGCGTCCCAGCTGGTCACCGAGTCGAGGCCACTGAACAGGTCCGGCGCCTCGTCGCAGAACAGCTTCACCAGCGCGGGGTCGAAGTGCGTGCCGCTGCGCTGGCGAGCCACGGCGATCGCCGCCTCCACCCCACCCGTACGGCGAAACACCTCGACCACGTCGGCGAGGTTGATCAGGCGCGAGCTCATGAGGATCTTCTCGCCGCGGAGACCGAAGGCGCCCTTGCCATCCCAGCGCTCGAAGCTCTGCCGGAGGCTGGCCCGCACGTCGTCGCCGAGACCGAGGCGCGCGGCGAGGTCGTCGGTCGCCTGGTAATGGTTCTGCGCCAGGCCCTCGAGCGCGCGGCGGCCATCGCCGAGGAATGCGATGCTCATCCGCACCCGCTCGAGCACCGGCTTGCCGGCGCCGACGTGCTTGAGCACGAACGTGGCGGCATCACGAGCGCGACCGAAGTCGTACGAATAGTGGGCGTCGCGCTTCATCGTCAGGTCGTCGCCGAGCCACTTCGCCTGCTCGTAGGCATCCGTGTGACACCCGACCCAGGCGAGCAGCCCGGAGTAGTAGAGGACCCGCCGCTCCGCCGCGGGAAGCTGTAGTCGCTCGGCGAGCCGCAGCGACACCAGACACGCGCGGATCATGTGCTCCATCGGCTGGCCGAGCCCGAGATCGGTCCCGAGCGAGAGCAGCGCGACCAGCTCCGCCACCCGGACGCTCGCGCTCTCCTGATCCTGAACCGCCGGCATGCACCCAGGATACCGCGCGCCCACCCGCCGCATGTGGCGACAATCCTGGGCAATCCGACTCCCCCAGCGGGCGGCCCCGCTTCCTCGCGTCCCCGGGCTGCGACATTCGACGAGATGGGCTGTCTAACCTGGAGACCGTGAAGCGGACCGGCGTCATCGGAGCGGCACTCGTGGCGGTCGCGGCCGTCGCGATGGCTGCCTGCCAGAGCGGCGACCCGGCGGCATGCTCCATCACCTGCTCGTCGCCGGGTGGGTGTCCCGACGGCATGACCTGTGCGCTGGACCGCTACTGCCACCGGCCCGATGACGCGCCGGCAGACTGCTCCGACGTGGGTGGCAGCGACGCAGCCGCGGGCGCCCCGGACGGCGCGATCTCGGCGGTGGACGCCGCTCGCGAGCTCGACGCCGACGCCGCCCCGGTCGAGCCCTGCCCGCCCGACATGCTCCACCTCGCCGAGGCCGACGTCTGCGTCGATCGGTACGAGGCCTCGCGTGGCGCCGGCGGGGCCGCCGTCTCGGCGCCGAACCGCATGCCCTGGGTCAACGTGAGCTGGTTCGAGGCGCGCGACGCCTGCGTCGCCGCCGGCAAGCGCCTCTGCCAGGACGCCGAATGGCTGAGCGCCTGCCGCGGCCCTTCCGACCAGGCCTACCCCTACGGCGACGTCTACGTCGCCTCCGCCTGCAATGGCAACGGCACGAGCGCGGTCAAGACCGGCAGCTTCCCCGCCTGCGAGGGGGCCTTCGAGGGCCTCTTCGACCTCTCCGGCAACGCCTGGGAGTGGACGGCCGGCGGCGGCACTCGCCGCATCCGCGGCGGCGGCTGGAACAACGACGGCGACCCCGACTACCTCTCCTGCGACACCTTCCAGGTCGACCAGCCCGACTGGTGCTACTGCCTCGACAACCTCGGCTTCCGCTGCTGCCGCGACCCCGACTGAGCCACCTCCCGCTCGGCGCCGCGCGCTTCCGAGCCGGACCGTTCGGCGAGCTCGTGCCAGCGGCGGATCATTCGTAGCCGCGCTCTTCGCCGCGGTCGAAGGCTGCCGTCATCGCGATGGCGGTCACCACCAGCTTCTTGCCGTCCCAGGCGACCTGCTTAGCAGCGGGATCGGTGATGACGATGACCTCACCCTTCGCCTTCCCGGCGCGCGGCGCCACGTACCAGTAGCCGCCGTCCCCGCTCGGCGGCTCGTGCAACCCGAGCCACGTCGCCCGCTTCTTGCGCTGCCCCCAGAGGACGACCAGCGAGCGCTGGCCGTCGCTGCGACGCGCGACCTGGATGATGTCGTCGACCCGCCCGTCGCCGTCGAGATCGCCACGCAAGTACGGCGTGGGGGCGGAGCACAGACGGTGGTTCCTCCATACCCCCGCGCGCGTCGCCGACTCGACGATGCTCGGCGGCGTGTTGTCGATCCACAGCTGGTAGCTCACCTCATCCGCGCGAGCGTCGGTCGTCGCACCCAGGAGCGCTGCGGCGACCGCGGTCGCGGCGATCATCCTCATGCCGGATGCAACGCACGACGCCGCGCATCTGTTCCGAACGGAACCGCAGGCGATGGAGACCCGGTACACTCGGCGGATGGCGGCGGGAAGTATCTCGGCGGTGTTCGCGCGCGGGCTCCTGGCTCAGGCGAAGGCGCTGGGGCTGTCGGTGTCCGGGCTGGTCGACTGGCTTCCAGCCAGCGCCGACGATGACGGCGACGCGCGCCTTTCACTCGAACAGATGCGCGCGATCTGGACGGAGCTCGCTGCCCGGTCGGGTGACGAAGACCTCGGCCTGCGCATGGCGCAGGAGCTCGCGCCTGGCATGTTCTCCGCGCTCGACTACGCGGTGCGCAACAGCGCGACCCTCGGCGACGCCTACGCCTGCATGACCCGATACAACCGCGTCCTGCACAGCGGCGTCACCGTCGTGCTGCGGGTCGAGGGGGACGAGGCGTCGCTGGCTCACCACCAGTCGCGCGGCGCGACCCGCCACGCCACCGAGTGGGCGGTCGCCACCTGGCTGGTCATCGGCCGCCAGCTGGTCGGCCGGGACTGGGTCCCACGCCGGGTCGAATTCGAGCACCCGCGGCCGGCTCGCGTCGATGCGCACGAGCGCCTGTTCCGCGCGCCGCTCGTCTTCTCTGCCGATCGCAACGCGGTCGTCTTCGATCGCGAGCTGCTCGCGGCTCCGGTCCACCAGGCCGACCCGCAGCTGCGCCAGCTGCTCGAGCAGTACGCCCTGCGCAAGCTGGCGGCGCTGGTGCCGGCATCGACCAGCGTGGCCGACCGCGCGCGCAGCGCGCTCATGCGGGCGTTCGCCTCGAGCGGCGACTTCCGCCTCGACACGATTGCCGACCAGCTCGGGGTGAGCGCGCGCACACTTCAGCGTCAGATCCGGCAAGAGGGCCATGTGTCGTACCAGCAGCTGGTCGACGCGACGCGTCGAGATCTCGCCCTCCGCTACCTCAAGGAGTCGACCATCTCGATCGGCGAGGCCGCGTTTCTCCTGGGGTTCTCCGAGCCGAGTGCGTTCCATCGCGCGTTCAAGCGGTGGACCGGGGGGACGCCGCAGCAGTTCCGCCGCGCGCAGGGTCAATCCGGCTGACGTCTGGCGCCACTGCTCCCACGGCCTCTCTTTGTCATGGTGCCCGCCACGGAGGGTCGATGTCAGTTGTTTCGATCGTCGGCAGGTCCACTCGGGTTCCATTCGTCGAGAGCGGCGCCACCCCGCCGGCGCGGTCGGAGACGCCGACACGCCCCTGGAGCGTGCGGGGAACCGACGTGCCGGACACGGACGTCTGCCGCTCCCACCTCGCGCGGATCGCTCGCGCGATCGATCAGCTGTACCTGGTCTATCAGCCGATCGTCTCCTGGTCGACGCGGCAGATCGTCGGCCTCGAGGCGCTCTGCCGGACCAGCGAGCCCGGCCTCACCACCGCCGATTCGCTGCTCGACGAGGCCGAGTCCACCGGTCAAGTCTGGGAGCTCGGCCGCGCGATCCGCTCGCAGGTGGCCGACCTGCTCCGCCACCTGCCCTCGCGCCGCGCGCTCCTGTTCGTGAACCTGCACGCCGACGAGCTGGCCGATCCCGAGCTGTGCGATCGCCATGGCCTGCTCGCGCGCTGGTCCAACCGGGTCGTCTTCGAGATCACCGAGCGCCGCCGGCTCGCCGATCCAACCTGGGCCGCGGCGCGAACCGACCAGCTCCGCCAGCTCGGCTACAGCATCGCGCTCGACGATCTCGGCTCCGGCTACTCGAGCCTCGGCTGCATGGCCGCGCTCGCCCCCGACGTCGTCAAGCTCGACCGCTCGCTCATCACCGGCATCGACGCCGATCCCATCAAGCAGATGATGGTCGAGGCCCTCGTCGAGCTCGCCGCGCGCATGGGCGTCCGCCCCATCGCCGAAGGCGTCGAGACCGACGCCGAGCTCGACGCCCTCGTCGCCTGCGGCTGCGACCTCATGCAGGGCTACCTCTTCGGCCGCCCGCACC
>Ga0111538_10007233_pt1 | contig 14977 bp, 13 predicted proteins | sample SoiMethybrSBSTD1_FD_79669 | JGI IMG/M metagenome (GOLD analysis project Ga0111538, IMG submission 79669) | Bulk soil microbial communities from a Populus tree surrounding site in Tennessee, USA - Soil MetaG P. TD hybrid SBSTD1 (version 2)... | ecosystem: Environmental > Terrestrial > Soil >... | reverse complement strand
CTGCGCGGCGTGGAGTTCGTCTTCTCCTACGTCTCCCAGAAGCAGCCCGGCACCGGAACCATCAAGGCCAACTCCTGCGTGTACAACCCGACGACTCAGAAGGCGCTGTTCGAGGGCGCGGTGCACCTCACCACCGCCGACGGCTTCGAGATGACCACGGAGGCCCTGGCCTACCGCGGCGACAAGGAGCAGGCGCGCAGCGAGGCTCCGGTGCAGTTCAAGAGGGGAGGCCTCTCCGGCCGCTCCACCGGCCTCCTGTACCAGTCGCAGGACGGGCGCCTGGAGCTGCCCGCGGACGTGTTCGTGCGCACCGAGAACCCGCAGGGCCCGCCCACCGAGATCACGGCCCAGCGCGCGGTGATGATCCGCGAGGAGGGCACCATGCGCTTCATGGGCGCCGTGCAGGTGGTGCAGGGCGAGGAGAAGCTCACCTCGGACACGTTCGAGGTGGACTTCGGCGAGGACCGCGTGATCTACCGCGCGCGGGCCATCGAAAACGTGAAGGTGGCCATGGGCGGCGGCGCCCTGCCCGGCACCACCGCCGCCCCGGCCGGGGCCAAGGGGCCGCGCCAGCTCTCCTGCCGGAAGCTCGACATGTGGTTCCGGCCCGACGGCGGCCTGCGGGAGGCCACCGCCACCCAGGATGCCGACCTGGTCATCTTCCCCGGCAAGGGCGAGCCGGAGGAGCGCCGCCGGCTGCGCAGCGACGTGATCCAGTTCCTCTTCGACGACGCCGGCGCCCTGAGCGAGCTGCGCACCGCGCGCGGCACCTTCTTCGAGGCCGCGGCCCTGAACGCGAAGAAGAAGGGCGCGCCCCCGCCGCGTACCCTCTCCTGCCAGCGCCTGCTGGCCAAGATGAACCCGGGCGGCGGCGACGTGGCCGTGGTGGAGTTCGAGGGCAACCTGGTCTTCGCCCAGGGCAAGCAGAAGGCGGTGGCCCAGAAGGCCTACTTCGACGGCCACGACCGCGGCCTCTACCTGATCCAGGACCCGGAGCTGATCGACGACGAGCAGGGCAGCCACCTGCAGGCCCAGGCCATCGAGATCGCGGCCAACGGCAACCTGGCCGCGCGCGAGGAGGTGCGGCACGTGGTGCGCCGCCCCGGCCACAAGGGAGCCGGCCTGCTGGGCGGCGACGCGCCGCTCCAGATCAGCGCCAAGGCCTTCAGCTACGATGAGGCCACCAAGACCGGGCGCTACCACGAGCGCGCCCTGCTGCGCGCGGGCGGCGACGAGGTGCGCGCGGCGGACATCGAGCTGCAGGAGAAGGACGGGCAGCGCCGGCTGGAGGCCCGGGGCGAGGTGGTGGCGCTCCTGCACCCGAAGGGCGAGGGCCAGCAGGGGGAGCCGGTGGACGCCCGGGCGGCCGAGATGCGGTACGACGAGGCCCAGCGCCGGCTGCTCTTCCGCGGCCAGTCCACCATCCACCAGGGCATCATGGACACCAAGAGCCCGGAGGCCGTGATCACCTTCGACGAGAGCGGGGCCGGCATGCAGTCGCTGGTGGCGGGCTCGCCGGTGGAGATGACCTACGGCGCGCGCAAGGCGTCGGGCTCGCGGGCCGTCTACGAGCCGGTGGCCGGCCGCCTCAACATCGTGGGCGAGAAGGTGCACATGAAGGACCCGGAGCAGGAGGTGGAGGGGCGTTCGTTGACCCTCGATCTGCGCGAGGATAGGATCCTCATCGACGGCCAGGAGCAGGTTCGCACGCAGACCATCTTCCGCGGCCGAAAGGACGCTCCCCACCCATGAGCCTCCTGGACGGCGGCAACGGGAGCGGCGCCTTCCTGCGCAAGGGCAGCGGCCACACGGCCCTGCGCGCCCGCGCCCTCACCAAGACCTACGGCCGGCGCATGGTCGTGCAGGGCGTGGACATCGACATCGAGACGGGCGAGGTGGTGGGCCTGCTGGGCCCCAACGGCGCGGGCAAGACCACCACCTTCTATATGGTGGTGGGCCTGGCCCGGCCCGACAGCGGCCAGGTCTTCCTGGGCGAGGAGGACATCACCGGCCTGCCCATGTACATGCGGGCCCGGGCCGGCATCGGCTACCTGCCCCAGGAGGCCAGCATCTTCCGCAAGATGACCGCGGAGCAGAACGTGCTGGCCATCCTGGAGACCATGGGCCTGCCCCCCGTGCAGCAGCGGACGCGGGCCCGGGCCCTCCTGGAGGAGCTGGGCATCGCCAGCCTGGGCCGCCAGCCGGCCTATACCCTGTCCGGCGGGGAGCGGCGCCGGCTGGAGATCTGCCGCGCCCTGGCCGCCCAGCCGGCCTTCATCCTGCTCGACGAGCCCTTCGCCGGGGTGGACCCCATGGCCCGCGCCGACCTGCAGCGCGTGATCTCGCACTTGAAGCAACGGGGAATCGGTGTTCTCATCACTGACCATAACGTTCGCGAGACCTTGAAAATCGCGGATCGCGCTTATATTCTCAGGGAAGGCGAAGTGTTCCGATCGGGAGCACCCGCCGAGTTGGCCTCCGACGAGGAGGTCCGCAAGGTCTACCTCGGCGAGTCGTTCCAGCTCTGAAGAGAGCGTCTCGGCGGCGCCGGCGAGCTCACATTTGGCCATCCAACAGAAGCTAGGACTCTCGCAGCGACTCTCGCAACGGCTGATCCTCACGCCGTCGCTGCAGCAGGCCATCAAGCTCCTGCCCCTCACCACCCTCGAGCTGGCCGAGGTGCTCGAGCAGGAGGTGATGGAGAACCCCCTGCTGGAGGAGGTCCCCGTCCAGGAGACGATGTCCGCGGAGGAGATCGCCCAGCAGGAGGCCAAGGAAGAGCGCGAGCGCGACGACCCCCTGAACGACATCGACGTGGAGAAGTTCTTCGAGGACTACCTCGACGACGGCGATCACCGGCGCACGCGCAGCGCCGAGATCCCCGAGATGCCGCCCATCGAGAACACGCTCACCGAGTCGCCCGACCTCTACGACCACCTGATGTGGCAGCTGCACATGGCGGAGTCGGACGAGCTCCTGCTGGAGATCGCCGACGCCATCGTGCACAACCTCGACGACGACGGCCTGCTGCGCTGCTCGCTGGAGGAGATCGCCAACCTGGGCCCCTTCCCCATGGACGAGGTGGAGAAGGCGCTGTGTGTGGTCCAGCGGCTCGACCCCCCGGGCGTGGCCGCGCGCGACCTGACGGAGTGCCTGCGCCTGCAGCTGCGCGCGCTGGGCCTGGAGGGATCGCCGCCGGACGTGATGGTGCGCGACCACATGAAGCAGCTGCAGTCGCACCAGTACCCCGAGATCGGCCGCCACATGGGGCTGACCATGGAGGAGGTGTCGCACCACCTCGAGATCGTGCGCCGGCTGGACCCCAAGCCCGGCCTCAAGTACAGCCCCAACAGCTCGACCTACATCATCCCCGACGTGTTCATCGTCAAGGAGGGCGAGGAGTACAAGATCCTCCTCAACGACGACGGGCTGCCCAAGCTGCGCATCAGCCCCACCTACAAGCGCATGCTGGACGTGAAGGAGCAGGGCGCGGAGGAGACGCGCAACTACGTGCGCGAGAAGCTGCGCAGCGCGCTCTGGCTGCTGAAGAGCGTGGACCAGCGCCAGCGCACCATCTACAAGGTCTCCGAGTCGATCGTCCGCCACCAGCGGGCCTTCCTCGACCACGGCATCGCCCACCTGCGTCCCCTGGTCCTGCGCGACGTGGCCACCGACATCGGCATGCACGAGTCGACCGTCTCGCGGGTGGTGGCCAACAAGTACATGCACACGCCGCGCGGGGTGTTCGAGCTGCGGTTCTTCTTCCACAGCGGCATCACCTCCAACATGGGCGAGGCCATCAGCTCGGTCACCATCAAGGACAAGATCCGCAAGATGATCGAGGGCGAAGACGCCATGCGCCCGCTGTCCGACTCGCGCATCGCCGAGCTGCTGGGCAACCAGGGCCTGCCCCTGGCCCGGCGCACGGTGGCCAAGTACCGCGAGGAGTTGCGTATTCCTCCCTCCAACCTCCGCAAGTCCGTTCACTAGCGCGCCGCCGCCGGCGGCGGCGCATGGAGGGCGCATGCAGATCGAGTACACGGGCCGCCAGACGGAGGTGACGCCGCGCCTGCGTGCGGTGGCCGAGCGGCGCCTCTCCAAGCTGGCCCGCCAGCTGGGCCTGGCCACCCGGGCCCACGTGATCCTCACCGCCGACAAGCACCGCCGCATCGCCGAGGTCAGCCTGCACGCGCGCAGCCTCGACCTGAGCGCCCAGGAGGAGACGGCCAACATGCTGGCCTCGCTGGGCCGGGTCATCGACAAGCTGGAGCGCCAGGCCCTCAAGCACACGGGCAAGCGCCAGGAGCGCAAGCGGCGGGCCCCTTCGCGGGCCACGGCCGGCGCGGCCACGCCCGGCAAGGCGCCCGGGAAGGCCACCGCCCGGCGGGCCCGCCCGAAGGCTTGAAGCCGATGAAGCCGGGCGGCGGCGCGCCCGAGCCCGGCACGCCGTCGCTGGCCGTGCGCGACCTGGTGCGGGCGGCCGGCAAGGACCTCTCGCTGCGCCTGGTGGCCGGCCGCCAGGGCCTCGACCGCCTCATCCTGCTCTCGCGCGTGCAGCGGCCCGGCCTGGCCCTCACCGGCTTCACCGACTACATCCGCTACGGCCGCGTGCAGATCATGGGCGGCAGCGAGGTGAACTACCTGCGCACGCTGCCCTCGGGCAAGCGGCGGGCCGCCCTGCGCCGCCTGGCCCGCTGCCCGGTGAGCTGCTTCGTGGTCACCAAGGGCCTGGCCCCGCCGCCGGAGCTGCTGGAAGAGGCCGAGCGCGCGGGCGCGCCGGTGCTGATCACCCGGATGGAGTCCACCACCTTCATCAAGCAGGTGACGGCCTTCCTGGACGACCGGCTGGCCCAGCGCATCCACCTGCACTCGGTCCTGCTCGACGTGTTCGGCCTGGGCGTGCTGATCATCGGCGAGAGCGGCATCGGCAAGTCGGAGTGTGCGCTCGACCTGGTGGACCGCGGGCACCGCCTGGTGGCCGACGACGTGGTCGACATCAAGCGCCTGGGCGACACCCTGGTCGGCGCCTCGCCCGACCTCACGCGCTACCACATGGAGCTGCGCGGCCTGGGCGTGATCAACATCAAGGACCTCTACGGCGTGTCGTCCATCCGCCTCTCCAAGCGCATCGAGCTGGTGGTGAGCCTCGACCGCTGGGAGGAGGGGCGCGAATACGACCGCCTGGGCCTGCGCGACGAGCGGCGCGAGATCCTGGGCCTGGAGGCGCCGCTGGTGCGCATGCCGGTGGCCCCCGGCCGCAACCTGGCCCTGCTGGTGGAGGTGGCGGCCCGCAACCAGCTGCTGAAGGCGCGCGGCTTCGACGCGGCCAAGACCTTCGCCGCCCAGTTCGACGAGATGCTGGCCCCCAAGGCGCGGGCCCGGCGGGCGGCCCGGAGGCGCGCGTGACGGCCCGCGTGAAGCCCCGTGTGACGGCCCGCGTGCCGGCCCGCGCCGACCGCCGCCGCCAGGCCCGCCAGCCGCAGATCCTGATCATCACCGGCCTCTCCGGCTCCGGGAAGACCCACGTGGCCCGGGCCCTCGAGGACGTGGGCTGGTTCTGCGTGGACAACCTGCCCTCGGCCATGATCCCCACCTTCGCCGACCTGGTGGCGAGCCAGGCCGAGCTGCAGCGCTCGGCCCTGGTCATCGACATCCGGGAGCCCGAGTTCCTGAAGGAGTTCCCGCGCGTGGTCCGCCAGCTGCGGGCCCGCGGGGTGGCCCTCAGCCTGCTGTTCCTGGAGGCGGCCGAGAGGACGCTGGCCCGCCGCTACAGCGAGACGCGCCGGCCCCACCCGCTGGCCGTCAACCAGCCGGTGCTGGAGGGCATCCGCGAGGAGCGGGAGCTGCTCAAGCCCATCCGCAAGGTGGCCGACCTGGTGCTGGACACCTCCGAGTACACCGTGCACCAGCTGCGCGACTACGTGCGCGAGCACTACGACGTGCGCCACCAGGCCCCGCCCATCGTGCTCTCGGTCATGTCGTTCGGCTACAAGTACGGGGTGCCGGCGGAGGCCGACCTCGTCTTCGACTGCCGCTTCCTGCCCAACCCCAACTTCGTGCCCGCCCTCAAGCCGCTCACCGGCGGCCACGCCCCGGTCATCCGCTACATGAAGCGGCAGGCCGACACCGAGGGCTTCCTGCGCCACCTGCGCTCGTTCCTCTCCTACGTGCTGCCGCGCTACGTGAAGGAGGGCAAGACCTACCTCACGGTGGCCTTCGGCTGCACGGGCGGGCGCCACCGCTCGGTCATGATCGCCAACACCATCGGCCAGTGGCTGGGCGGCAAGCGCCTGCCGGTCAAGGTGCGCCACCGCGACGTGCGCCAGGAGGAGGGGAAGGCCGGGGCATGATCGGCATCGTGGTGGTCACGCACGGGCTGCTGGCGGGGGAGCTGGTCAACGCCGCCCGCACCATCGTGGGCGAGATCCCGCGCATCGCCTCGGTGTCGATCGGCTGGGGCGACGACATGCTGAGCGCACGCGAGGCCATCGAGCGCGCGCTGGCCGAGGTGGGGGAGGAGGGCGCGCTGGTGCTCACCGACATGTTCGGGGGCACGCCCACCAACGTGGCCCTGCCCTTCCTCTCGGCCCGGGTGGAGATCGTGACCGGCGTGAACCTGCCCATGCTCATCAAGCTGGTCGGCATGCGCGAGGGTGACCTTCCAGAGATCGCGCGGGTGGTGGCCCAGCAGGGCCGGGGCGCGATCTACGTGGCCAGCGAGATCCTGGGGAAGAAGTAGCGGCCCATGGTGACGCGGGCGGTGACCATCTCGAACCGGCTGGGCCTCCACGCGCGGGCGGCCGCGCGCTTCGTGCACACGGCCAACCGCTTCCGCTCCCGCGTCACCGTCAGCCGCCAGGGCAAGGTCATGGACGGCAAGTCCATCCTGGGCATCCTGCTGCTGGCCGCGTCCCAGGGCAGCGTGCTGGAGGTCGGCGCCGACGGCGAAGACGAAGTGGCGGCCGTGGAAGCCCTGGCCGCCCTGATCACCTCCGGCTTCGGGGAAGAAGTGTGAGCGAGACCCTGGAGCTCGTCGGCACAGGGGTCTCCGAGGGGATCGCGCTGGGACCGGCGCTCCTGCTCGAAAGAGAGGCCCGTCCCGTCCTGCGCCTCATCCTCCCGCCCGAGGCCGTGGAGGCCGAGGTGGCCCGCCTGCGCGAGGCGGTGGCCGCGTCGCAGCGGCAGATCCAGTCCATCCGCGAGCGCCTGGCCCGCGAGACCACGTCGCCCCACGCGTACATCTTCGACGCCCACCTGCTGATGCTGGAGGACCCGCTCTTCCTGGACCGTGCCCTGGCCGCCGTGCGCGACCACCGCGTGAACGCGGAATGGGCGCTGCAGGCGGTGGCCGACCGGCTGCACGGCCTCTTCGACGAGCTGACCGACGAATACCTGCGCGAGCGGGGCAGCGACCTCGACGACGTGCTGGGGCGCATCCTGCTCAACCTGGGCGGCACCAGCGGCGCCCCCAAGCTCACGCAGCTGCCCGGGTTCTACGTGCTGGTGGCCGACCACCTCTCGCCGTCGGAGGCGGCCGAGCTCGACTGGCAGCGCGTGCTGGCCGTGGTCACCGAGGCTGGCTCGGCCACCTACCACACCTCGATCCTGGCCCGCTCCTTCGGCGTGCCGGCGGTGGTGGGGCTCAAGGACGCCACCCGGCGCATCCCGCCCGGGGCCATGGTGGTGGTGGACGGCTCCCGCGGCCAGGTCATGCTGGAGCCGACGGTGCCGGCCATGGAGACCTACCGCGAGGCCCAGGCCCAGCACCGGCTCGAGCAGCGGCGCATGCAGGAGCTGGGCGGCCTGCCCGCGCTCACCCGCGACGGCACCCGCCTCATCCTGCGCGCCAACGTGGAGTTCCCGGACGAGGCGGCCACCGCCCGCCTCAACGGCGCCGAGGGCATCGGCCTCTTCCGCTCCGAATACCTGCTGGGCCGCAAGCGCGAGTGGCCGGGCGAGGAGCGCCAGTACGAGATCTACTGCCGCCTGCTGGCCGAGATGAGCCCGGCCCCGGTCACGGTGCGCACCTGGGACGTGGGCTCCGACGACGTGGTGCCCGGCGGCCCCAGCTGCCCCAACCCGGCCCTGGGCGAGCGCGGCCTGCGCCTCCTCCAGCGGGCCCCCCAGGCCTTTCGCGACCAGGCGCGCGCGCTGCTGCGCGCCGCCGCGCACGGCCCCTTGCAGATCATGTTCCCCTTCGTCTCGGGGCCGGTCGAGCTGCGCCAGGCCCTGGCCGTGCTGGAGGAGGCCCGTTGCTCACTGCGCGCGGCCGGCGTGGCCGTCCCTGACCACGTCCCGGTGGGGATCAACCTCGAGGTGCCGGGGGCGGCCCTGACCGCCGACCTGCTGGCCCGCGAGGTCGATTTCTTCAGCGTGGGCACCAACGACCTCATCCAGTACGTGCTGGCCGCCGACCGCGTCGACCCCCGGGTCTCGGCCCACTACCAGCCGCTGCACCCGGCCGTGCTGCGCCTGATCGCCGGCATCGTGCGCGCCGCCGCGCCGCTGGGCCGGCCGGTGTCGGTGTGCGGGGAGATGGCCTGCGACCCGCTCCAGGCCCTGGTCCTGGTGGGCCTCGGCGTGCGCGAGCTCTCGATGAGCCCCTCGGCCATCCCGCGCGTGAAGGCGGCCGCGCGCGCGGCCAGCCTGCCCGTGCTGGCCGAGCTGGGCCAGCGCTGCCTGGACCTGCCCACGGCGGCGGAGGTGGAGGCCGAGGCCCGGGCGACGCTGGCCGAGCCTCTGCGCCAGGCGGCGGAGGAAGTGCGGCGCCTGGTGGCGCTCCAGCCGTGAAGAAGGAGAAACCTTGAACGACATTCCGAAGCGGGTCGACAAGCCGTGGGGATACGAGATCTGGTGGGCCCGCACCGAACGCTACGTGGGCAAGATCCTGCACGTGAAGAAGGGCCAGAGCCTTTCGCTCCAGTACCACAACGTGAAGGACGAGACGATCCGCATCCTGTCCGGCAAGCTCCTGTTCGAGACCCGGGGCAAGGACGAAGACGGCCCCCTGCACCCGCAGGAGATGGGCCCCGGAGACACCTTCCACATCACGCCCGGCACCATCCACCGCATGACCGGCCTCGAAGACACGGACGTGCTCGAGGTCTCGACGCCGGAGCTGGACGACGTCGTGCGCCTGGAAGACCGCTACGGAAGAGCCGGCACCTCGAACCCGTAACGCCGCAACGGCAAACGCTGCCGTTGCCTGGATCGGCTAGCGCACCGTGACGCGGGCCTGGGCGGTGGCCTGGTGGGCGGTGCCGTCCTGGGCGCGGAAGTGGGCCGTCACCGTGAGCATGCCCGCGCCGGAGGCGTCCACGGTGAAGGAGCCGGCCTGGTGGAAGGTGCGGCGGTCGAAGGCGCCGAGCGTGGCCTGGTTGGAGCTGGCGCCCAAGGTGGGCGACTGCGAGGCGTCGAGGGCCACGGCGGCGCCGCCCACGCGGGCGTCGATCGACTCGACCACGCCTCCCTGGCCGGTGAGGTCGGAGACCACCACGTCCCAGCCGGCGCTGTAGGTGGCCAGGCTCCCCGCCGAGGTGGCCGACACCGGGTCGGGCTGGATGGCGGCCATGATGCCGGTGGCGCTGGTCCCGCAGCCCGCCGCCGCGGCGGCCACCAGGCACGAAACGACGACGGCACGAAGACGGCTACGCATGGTCCTCTCCCACCGGCCAAGCTCAGTAGCGGCTGAGCTGCCGAAACGCGTCCAAAAGGTCCGACACCTGGGGAAGGATGGCGTCCTCCAGCGCGGGATTGTAGGCCACGAACGTGTCCATGGCCCCCAGCCTCTTCACCGGGGCGTCGAGGTACTCGAACAGCTCGTCCGAGATGCGGGCCGCGATCTCCGCCCCGTAGCCCCAGGAGCGGCTGTCCTCGTGGGCCACCAGCACCCGTCCGGTGCGGCGCACGCTGGCCGCGATGGTGTCCCAGTCGTAGGGAGACAGCGTGCGCAGGTCGATGATCTCCGGGTCCAGCCCCTCCGGCTCGCCGCGCCGGGCCGCCACCAGCGAGCGCTGCACCAGGGCCCCGAACGTCACCACCGTCATCTGCGCGCCCTTGCGGGCCACCGCCGCCTTTCCGAACGGGATGCGGTAGTCGGGGCCGGGGTTCAGGCCCTTGTTGTAGGTCTGGCGGTAGAGGTGTTTGTGCTCGAGGAAGAGCACGGGGTCGTCGCAGCGGATGGCCGTGCGCAGCAGGCCGTTCGCGTCTTCGGCGTTGGAGGGGATGACCACCCGCAGGCCGGGGATGTGCGTGAACAGCACCTCGCCGCACTGGCTGTGGTAGACGGCGCCGCCCTGCAGGTAGCCGCCGTAGGTGACGCGAATGACCACCGGGCACTTCCAGCTCCCGGCCGAGCGCCAGCGGATGAGGGCCAGCTCGTTGCGGATCTGCATGAAGGCCGGCCAGATGTAGTCGAAGAACTGGATCTCCACCACCGGCTTCAGGCCGCGGGTGGCCATGCCCACCGCGCGGCCCACGATGTTGGCCTCGGCCAGGGGCGAGTTGAACACCCGCCGGGAGCCGAAGCGGCGCTGCAGGTTGTGCGTCACCTTGAAGACGCCGCCCTTGCCCTTCACCTGGCCCAGGTTGTCCTCGCGGCTGCAGTCGGCCACGTCCTGGCCGAACACCACCACCCGCGGGTCGCGCGCCATCTCGTCGTGCAGGCAGGCGTTGAGCAGGTCCACCACCGTCTTCGGGTCGCCCGTGGTGCGGGCCTCGCTGGCGAAGGCGCCGGAGGTGGGGTCCACGTCCATCGAGTAGACGTGCTGGGAGGCGGTGGCCGGGTCGGGCATGGCCGCGGCCACGGCCGCGTCGGCGGCGGCGGTCACCTCGCGGTCGACCTCGTCGCGCAGCGCCTTCAGCTCCTCTTCGGTGGCCACGCCCTCCTCGACCAGGAAGCGGGGGAACCGCACCAGCGGGTCGCGCTGGGCCTCCGCCTCGCGCTCGGCCTTGCCCCGGTAGAGCGTCTCGTCGTCGGAGAGGGAGTGCGAGTAGGGGCGGATGACGTGGGCGTGCACCAGGGCCGGGCCGCGGCGGGCCCGGCAGTAGTTGGCCGCCTCGCGCAGCGTGGCCAGGCTGGCCAGCGGGTCGCAGCCGTCCACCTCGCGCACCAGGAGGTTGGGGAAGGACTGCACGAGCTTGCTGATGCTGCCGCCGGCCGTCTGCACCTCCACCGGCACCGAGATGGCGTAGCCGTTGTCCTCCACCAGGTAGAGCACGGGCAGCCGGCTGTTGCAGGCGGTGTTCAGGCTCTCCCAGAACTCGCCCTCGGAGGTGGTGCCCTCGCCGGTGGAGCAGTACACGACCTCGTCGTGCTGGAAGGGCAGGGCGGGCACGGCCGCACCCTCGGCCTCCGCGTGGAAGGCGTAGATGCCGGCCTCGGCGCAGCCGACCGCCTGCAGGAACTGGGTGCCGGTGGGGGAGGACTTGGTGACCACGTTGAGGCGGCGGTGGCCCCAGTGCGAGGGCATCTGGCGCCCGGCCGAGCTGGGGTCGCCCAGGGCGCCGGTCGCGCCCAGCAGCATCTCCAGCGGCGTCATGCCCAGCTGGAGCATGAGGGCGCGGTCGCGGTAGTAGCCGTAGAACCAGTCGTAGCCGGGGTGGAGGGCCATGCCCGCCGCCACCAGCACCGCCTCGTGGCCGGCGCCGCTGATCTGGAAGTAGATCTTGTTCTGCCGCTTGAGCTGGATCTCCTTGTCGTCGATGCGCCGCGACAGGTACATCGTGCGGTAGACGCCCAGGAGGGTCCGCCGGTCCAGCCCCTGCAGCTTGTCGATCGATTGAGTGGCCAAAAGTGCTTGGTCTCCCCGCTAGCGTTCCGGACCCTGCATTCTACTGCGAGAGCGGTTTCCTCTTCAGCCGCCGGAGTGGGGAGGCCCCCTGCCTTTCGGCAGGCGCGCCGGCCCCGGGGCGCCGGATAGAATCCGGCACCATTCGGGGAGATGACATGGACCTGAAGAAGATCGCGATGGGGGCGGCCCTGGCCCTGGGCGCGGGCCTTCCCGCCCCCGCCCAGGCCGCGCCGCGCACCTACGCCGTGCTGGCGGAGAGCCGCATCACCGTCCACGTGGGGAAGGGGGGCCTCTTCGGCTTCGCCGGCCACGAACACGAGGTGGTGGGACACACCAAGTCCGGCCAGATCGTGGCCGACGACGCGGACCTGGCCCGCTCGACGGTCGCCCTCACCTGGGACGCGGCCGCGCTCACCGTGAGCGCCACCAAGGACGAGCCGGCGGAGGACGTGCCCAAGGTGCAGGCCAAGATGCTGGGCCCGGAGGCGCTCGACGTGGCCCGCTTCCCGGAGGTGACCTTCCGCTCGGCCTCCGTGGAAGGCGTGCCGGCGGGGGCCGAGCAGTGGGACCTGAAGCTGGCCGGCGACCTCACCATCCACGGGGTCACGCAGCGCGTGACCCTGCCCGTCCATGTGGTGCGCAAGGGGAACACGTTGCGGACCACCGGCGGCCTGACCATCCGCCACACCGATTTCGGGATGAAACCGATCTCCGTGGCCGGGGTGGTGAAGGTGAAGAACGAACTCAAGCTAGACTTCGACATCATTGCCGACGCCCCCTGAGCGCCGGCCCCGCTCTACACCGATTGGAGGATCCGAGCCATGTCCGACCGCCGTTTGAGCGCCATCCGCGACGTCACCGCGCGCCGCATCCGTTCGGTGCCCGAGGTGGCCAACGGGACACCCATGCTGGAGACCTTCGGCTGCAACACGTTCAGCGCCGAGGTGATGAAGAACAAGCTGCCCCGGCCCGTCTTCCAGTCGCTGCAGGAGACGGTGCGCCGCGGGGCCCGGCTCGACCCCTCCATCGCCAACGAGGTGGCGCACGCGGTGAAGGAGTGGGCGCAGGGCAAGGGCGCCACCCACTTCTGCCACTGGTTCCAGCCCCAGACCGGCCTCACGGCGGAGAAACACGACGCCTTCCTGACCTTCGACGACGACGGCCTGCCCCTGGAGCGCTTCAGCGGCTCGCAGCTCATCCAGAGCGAGCCCGACGCCTCCAGCTTCCCCTCGGGAGGCATGCGCACCACCTTCGAGGCCCGCGGCTACACGGCCTGGGACCCGGGCAGCCCCATCTTCATCGTGGAGGGGCCCAACGGGAAGACGCTGTGCGTGCCCTCCGTCTTCATCAGCTACCACGGTGACGCGCTCGACAACAAGACGCCGCTGCTGCGCTCCATGGAGTACCTGAACGAGCGCGCGCTGGCCGTGCTCAAGCTGCTGGGCGACAGCGCGGCCACGCGGGTGGTGCCCACGCTGGGACCGGAGCAGGAGTACTTCCTGGTCGACCGCGCCTTCTGGGCCCTGCGGCCCGACCTGGTGGCCTCCGGCCGCACGCTGGTGGGCGCCCGCCCGCCCAAGGGGCAGGAGCTGGAGGACCACTACTTCGGCAGCATCAAGGACCGCATCCTGGCCTTCATGCAGGAGGCCGAATACGAGCTGTACAAGCTGGGCATCCCCATCAAGACCCGCCACAACGAAGTGGCGCCCAGCCAGTACGAGACGGCCCCCATCTTCGAGGAGGCCAACGTGGCCTCCGACCACAACCAGCTGGTGATGGAGACCATGAGCCGGGTGGCCCGCCGCCACGACCTCTCGCTGCTGCTGCACGAGAAGCCGTTCGCGGGCGTGAACGGCAGCGGCAAGCACTGCAACTGGTCGCTGCAGACCTCGCAGGGCGAGAACCTGCTGGAGCCGGGAGCCACCCCGGAGCGCAACCTGCAGTTCCTGGTCTTCCTGGTGGCGACGCTCAAGGGCGTGCACAAGCGGGCCGGACTGCTGCGGGCGGCCATCGCCAGCGCGGGCAACGACCACCGCCTGGGCGCCAACGAGGCCCCGCCGGCCATCATCTCCGTGTTCCTGGGCGAGCAGCTCACGCGCATCCTCGACGCGGTGGAGCGCGGCGAGACCATCGACAGCGCGGTGGTGGAGCGCATCACGCTGGGCGTGCGCCAGATGCCCGAGGTGGCGCGCGACACCACCGACCGCAACCGCACCTCGCCCTTCGCCTTCACCGGCAACAAGTTCGAGTTCCGGGCCGTGCCGTCGTCGGCGTCCATCTCCGTGCCCATCGCCTTCCTGAACGCGGCCGTGGGCGAGGCCCTGGGCGAGCTGGAGGCGTCGCTCTCCAAGCGGGCCAAGAAGGGGGCGCTGTCCCACGAGGCGGTGCTGGAGGTGGTGCGGGAGGCGGTGGTCGAGACGCGCGGCATCCGCTTCGAGGGCAACAACTACGCGACCGAGTGGGTGGACGAGGCCCAGAAGCGCGGCTTGCCCAACCTGCGCCGCAGCCCGGAGGCCCTGGCCGAGCTGGTGCGGCCGGAGGCCAAGGCGTTCCTGGCCCAGGCCAAGGTGTTCGCGGAGACGGAGAGCGACGCCCGCTACCACGTGCGACTGGAGCGCTACATCAAGGACGTGGAGATCGAGCTGGAGGCGCTGCGCGCCATCGTCTCCGCGCACGTGCTGCCGTCCGCGTACAAGCAGCTGGGCCTGCTGGCCCAGGCCGGCGGGTCGAAGTCGGCCCAGGGCGCGGCCCGGAAGGTGGACGAGGCCGTGGAGGCGCTCACCGGCAAGCTGGCCGACCTGAACACGGCCGCCGACAAGGCGGCGGGCGAGGGTTCGCTGGCCAAACACGCGGCCCTCATGGCGGGCGAGGTGGTGCCGGCCATGGCCGCCGTGCGCGAGGTGGCCGACCGCGTCGAGGAGCAGGTCGCGGACGAGTTCTGGACGCTCCCGAAGTACGCGGAGATGTTGTTTTTGGTCTAGTTAGTAGGACGGGGGGGTGTGACTACACACCCCCCCGCGGCCTTCGGCCTCCCCCCCATCCGCTACGCGCCCGAGTGAATCGGGCGCTCCGCTTCCCTGTCCGCTTGTGCGCTTGTGCGCTTGTGCGCCTGTGCGCTTGTGCGCTTGGGGATCGACAGGGCGGCCGGAGCCCGCTGCCTTCAGCCGCGCAGGCGTCCGTAGAGG
>Ga0111538_10007231_pt1 | contig 14978 bp, 9 predicted proteins | sample SoiMethybrSBSTD1_FD_79669 | JGI IMG/M metagenome (GOLD analysis project Ga0111538, IMG submission 79669) | Bulk soil microbial communities from a Populus tree surrounding site in Tennessee, USA - Soil MetaG P. TD hybrid SBSTD1 (version 2)... | ecosystem: Environmental > Terrestrial > Soil > Tree... | reverse complement strand
TGTGCGGCGCTGGACAATCAGAACCTGGGACGTCCGGTATTCACTCGCAACTTCGATCCGAACTTCGTTTCTGGGTGGGGCACGCGGCCGTACAACTGGTCGATGGGCTTCGGTGTGCAGCACGAAGTGATTCCGCGCGTCTCCGCGACCGTGACGTTCAATCGCAATTGGTGGGGCAATTGGTACGTCGTGGACAACCGATCCACTATCGCCGCCGATTACACGCCATACGCGATCAACGCGCCCCGCGATCCACGGCTGCCGGATGGAGGAGGCTACCGGATCGACGGCTTGTACAACCTCGTGCCGACCAAGGTCGGACAAGTGGACGAGCTCGCACAGTCCTACGAGAACTTCGGTAACCAGATCGAGAACTGGCAGGGTATCGATGTCTCGATCGCGGCGCGCCTGCAGAATGGACTCACGGTGCAGGGCGGCACGAGCACGGGGCGCAGGCTCTCCGACGGCTGCGCAGTGCGGGCGCAACTGCCCGAGCTCGGTTCCGGCCCGACCGGGTTGACGAACAGCTCCGTGACGGCAAGCGTCAACGCACTCGGCGGTGGTCCGTACGCCCTGTCGGTGAACAACCCCTACTGCCGAATCGCGGAACCCTACAGGACGGACGTCCGGGGACTCGCTTCGTATCTCGTCCCGAAAGTCGACGTACAACTGGCGGCAACGTGGGCCAGCATCCCAGGGGACTCGTTGCGGGCCGACTATACGCTGACCGCTGCCGATCAGGCGACGGTAGCCGCACAGATCGGTCGAAGCCTCACCGGCGCGTTCAACACGGTGAACCTGATCGCGCCGGCGACGCTCTGGGGCGCGCGGCAGAACAACGTCGATCTGCGCATCGCGAAGCTCCTCCGCTTTGGAACGACGCGGACCCTGGTGGGCGTCGACATCTTCAATCTGTTGAACGCTGACACCGTCACCTTGTACAACCTCGGGTTCGTCGCGGGCGGCTCTTGGCTGACCCCGACCGCGATTACACCGGCGCGCTACGCCAAGATCGCAGTGCAACTCGACTTCTGATTCTTCCAGGCCATCTCCCGGAGGCCCGCTCTCGGACGAGGGCGGGCCCCGGTTCAGGTCCCCACCCCTCGTAGTTCCACGGCTGCGCGCGCAAACCTCCGGGAGGTAGAATCTCCACACGCGCGCCGCAGCGCGCGCTTCATCTTTAGAGAGGCGACTGTGATGATGAGTCGTTTGATCGCTGCATTGAGCACAGCTGTGGGAATGGTTGCGGTGTGTCTGTTCAGTGGTGCGCTGGTGTCGGGCCAGTCCCGCGCGACGCCACCCGCACTCGTGGTCACTGCCTTCGCGGGCAAGCCCGTCGAGTACAAGGCACCGCGCACGCCCTGGGGTGATCCGGATCTACAGGGCGTCTGGTCGAGCGATGACATGGAGAACATCCCGATGGCCGCTGGCCAGGGTCGCGGCGGTCCGGGACGCGGAGCCGCGCCGCAGGTGGCACCGGGACAAACTCCGCCCCTCTATCTGGACGAGGCGGCGCTGACTGCCCGAAAGACGCAGGTCGATAACGCGGCGAAGCAGCGCGACACGAGCGCCGAAAGCAGCTTCCGATTCGACTACGCGCGCCGCGTCTTCCCGCAGACGCGTTTGATCGTGGATCCGCCAGACGGTCGTCTTCCGGCCATCAAGGTGAACCAGCAGGAACGGGGGATGCCACGGGGAACGTACGGCCCGGGTCCGCTGAACTCCTGGGAGGACTTCTCGCTCTACGAACGCTGTATCACGCGCGGCATTGCGGGCTCGATCCTTCGTGTGATCTACGGCAACGGCAACCGGATCGTCCAGGCGCCAGGCGTGGTCGCGTTCTCGACCGAGATGCTGCCCGACACGCGCATGTTCTACACCGATGGGCGTAAACACATCGGCTCGTCGATTCGAGAGTATCTCGGCGACTCGCGCGCGCACTGGGAGGGCGAGGAACTGGTCGTCGAGACAACCAACCTCACCAACAAGACGGCGATTGGCGTCAACGGCAACGGTGTGCGTCACAGCGAACAGATGGTGATCACTGAGCGCTTCCGCCGCGTCGCTGACAACGTCATTCAGTACCAGGCGACCTACGACGACCCGGTGACCTACGAGAAGCCGTTCACCGTCTCGTTCCCACTGACGCCGCTCGACGGCGGCGTGCTGCTGCCGTACGACTGCCACCCGGGCAACACGGCGATTTCGATGTCGTTGTCGGCTGAACGGGCCGAAGACCGGGCCGTCGCTGCGGACGCAGCGAAAGGCATCAACCGGCCGCGGCGTACCGTGCAGGATGACGGTGCTGGCGTCGGTGCGGCGGCGCCGGCAGGACGCGGTGGCCGCGGTGCGGGTCCGGCTCAGCCTCCGCCTGGAACAGCGACCGGCGAGCGCGACGTCGAAAAATAAGAAGACGGCAGCGACACTCGCGCAGACGCGAGTGTCGCTGCCCGGTCAGCGCATCAGAAGCGAGTCGTCAGGCCCAGCCGAAACGCACGCGGCGATCCAGGCGTGATGTTGTTGTTGCCGTTCGCGTACAGGTAGTAGTCCTCTCCGAACAAATTCTCGACGTTCACCTGCATGGCAACCTGGCGAGTGAGCGTCCAGAAGGCCGCCGCATCAGCACGGAAATAGGCTGGCAGCACGACGGTGTTGTCGGTCGCGGTGAAAATCTCACTGCGATAGATGAGGCCGATGCCCATGCCGATCGCGCGCGTCACATCGTAGCGATTCCACAGGCTGAAGCTGTTCTTCGGCAGGTTCGCGAGGATCGCCCCCTCCGGAGCCGTCGCCGAAAGCGACCGGGTGATCTTGCCATCCTGATACGCGTAGGCACCGAGCACGCTCCACTGCGGCGTGACGTTGCCACTCAGTCCCAACTCGAGGCCGCGCGTCCGCTGCCCGTCGACCAGGAGTGACACGCCTGGATTGTTCGGATCGGTAATGGCGATGTTGCTTCGCTTGAGATCGTACGCAGCCGCAGTGAACGAGCTGCTGCCGAAGAAATCCCACTTGAGACCGACCTCGTAATTTCGGAACTTCTCTGGATCGAGCGCCTCGTTCGTCAGCGAGAGTGACGACAGCTGCTCGCCGGCGCGAGGCTGGAAGGACAGGCTGTAGCTGCCGTAGATCGACACCGGCGCCATCGGCTTGTAAACCAGGCCGAGACGCGGCGACACCTGGCCATCATGGCTCGCAACGTCCGCGTTGGTCCGGTTGTTGTGGAAGTCCACGTTGAAATCGTCGTAGCGCAGTCCGACGACCGCCTGCACCTGCTGTGTCAACGTGATCTGGTCCTGCGCGTAGACGGCGGCCACCGTCGCGAGGCCGTGGTTGTCTGCGTCGGTCGCACTCTGCCGGAACTCAACCGGCAGGGAAGTCGTCGGGGCCGTGACGGGCAGATTGACCGTCGTCACGGCTGGCCCGAGCGTCGCGAAGAACGCGGTCGACCGAAAGTTGTCGGTCTCCTGGCGTCCGAGCTCGATCCCGCCGAGGACGCTATGGTTGATGCGGCCGGTGCGCAGCTGCATCGTTACGTCGGTCTGGTTGAACAGATTCTGTCGCTGCGCGTCGTTGTTGTAGCCGGAGATACTGACAGTCGTGCCCAGGGCATTGACTGCGCCTGGATAGATGTTCTGATAGAACTTGCTGTAATCGCCGTAGGTGACGCGATTCCGCAGGGTGACGTTGTCGGAAAACCGGTGCTCGACGGACGCAAACGTCGAGTTCGCGGTCGCAACGGCCTCACTGAGGTTCGCATTGCCGAAGAACGTGGACGCGTCAGTGAGCAGCGGACGGCCCTCGAACGACGGTACACCGCGATCGGCGTTGCGGTCGTCATGGAAGCGTTCGTAGCCGGCGCGGAAAATGGTTCGCTCGCTCAACGAGACCGCGATGGTCGGATTCACGCCGTACCGCTCGAGGCCGACACCAGACCGGTAGGTGTCCGTGTTTTCGTACATGCCGGTGAGGCGTACACTGACCTTCGACGACAGGGGCTGATTCACGTCGGCCGAGACGCGGCGATTGTCGTAGGACCCGGTCTGCAGTGACAGTTCACGCCCGGGCATCCAGTCCGCGACGCGCTGCACGCGATTGATCACGCCGCCGACGCCGCCGCGGCCGAAGATCATCGCGTTCGGTCCCTTCAATGCTTCGACGCGCTCGACGTTGTACACATCGCGGTAGTACTGGACGTCGTCGCGAACGCCATCGACGTAGAAGTCGGAGGTCGAACTGTTGCCGCGGAACACCGGTGTATCGCGATTGCCTTCGCCTTGCGCATAGCCGACGCCAGGAACATAGCGGACGACATCCGCCATGGACGTCATGTTGAGATCGGCCATCGTCTTCTTCGACACCACCGAGACGGCCTGCGGAATGTCGCGCAGCGGCGTCTCGGTCTTGGTCGCGGTGCGAATCCGGTCAGCACTGGCGTGCACGACCACGTCCTCGAAGAGAGGTGCCGGTTGCAGCACGATGCGCAGATCGCCTCGCGCGGGACCGGCGTCGACCGTCACCGATGTGAAGCGGTCGAGGGTCACGGTCACAGTCGTGGGGACGTCCGGTACATCAGTGAATGTGAAGCGCCCCGACGTGTCGGCGACGTCGGAACGTTCGCGGCCGCCGGCAGTCAGGACCACGGTGGCACCAACGGCGGCGCCGCCGGAGGAATCGATAACCGTGCCCGTCACCGACCTGGACGAGCCGCGCGGCTGGGCGGCCGCGGTGAATGAGCACCCTATGAGGCAGGCGAGCACGAGGACGAGCAGACGACACACAGCGGACCCTCCCGGTTAGCGGGGCACCTTCAATCGATACTGAGACTAAGTCTCAGGTTCAACATACAGTAATCCCGACTGATTTGGTCGGTCAAGGGGGAATTCTCGGACGTCGCCGTTACGATAGGCCTCTCTCATGCGCTTCGGCCCATTTTCCTTAGTCATCCTGTGTGTGAGCGGAGCCCTGGGCGCGTCGCTGCCGGCTCAAAGCATTCCGCCCCCTGCGCCTCGGCTCCTTACCGCGCCGACACTCGCCGTGCCGGGACGCGTGGACTCCAGCGTGCCGATGACATGGACGCGCGTCGACGGCGAACTGACGCTCGTGGCGTTCGCCTCCTGGGGCGGCGCTCCGATGCGGATGGCCGGCCCGAATCTCGAAGGGCTGCAGGTCACCGGCGACGTCGTGCTCACGCCGCATCCAGGTAACGGCATCTGGTTCGAAAGCGTTATTGCCGACGAGACCGACACCACGTGGTACGCCTACTACCACGATGAGCTGCCTGCCTACGTGTGTGGGCGGCCGGATCGGTCCATTCCACGCATTGGCGCCGCCGTCTCGACCGACCGCGGAGTCACCTGGCAGAACCTGGGGATCATTCTCGAGGCGCCTCCACACAGCGAGGTCTGCTCATCGTCGAATCGATATGTGATCGGCGGCGTCGGCGACGTCAGCGTGATGGTCGATCGCGAGTGGAAGGACGTGTACCTGTACTTCAGCAACTACGGACGCGATCCCGGCGCGCAAGGCGTGCTGGTTGCGCGGTTCCCGTGGGCCGACCGCGATGCGCCGCGAGGACGCATGACCGTCTGGCAGGACGGTGTGTGGCTTCCACCAACCGTCAGGCCGCTCACTGGGACCGACGACGTTCCCATCGAGTGGGACTATCCTTCGGGTACGCCGATCGTGCGAACGACGAGTCCGTGGCACGACGGCCAAAACGCGGCGAATGCGTTCTGGGGACCTTCACTGCACTGGAATACCTCTCTGCAGCGGTACGTCATGCTGCTCAATCGCACTCGAGACGAATCCTTCACCAACGAAGGCATCTACATTTCGTTCGCACCAACGCTCGACGACCCGCGCGCGTGGAGCACACCAACGAAGATTCTGAATGGTGGCGGCTGGTATCCGCAGGTCGCTGGCCTCGAGCCTGGCAGCGGTACGGACAGGGAGATGGGAGGCCGCGGGCGGTTTCTTGTGACCGGCCGCTCGACCCGCTTCATCGAGTTCAGGTAGACCGGAGCGACCTGTGATCGGCACCGCGTCGAAAGTGCCGCACTAGTCTTCGGTGAGGACCAGGTACGGATTGATCGGATCGCCCTTCCACCATCGTTTCTCGGGGCCGAGCCGGAAGATCGCGAAGTGCAGATGCGGCGCATCGGGAGAAGCATTGCCCGTGCTGCCGATGTAGCCGATCACGTCTCCGCGCTTCACCATCTGGCCTTCGCGAAGGCCGTCTTCATACCGATCGAGATGGGCGTAGTAATACGTGAACGTTTCGGTGGGGTCGAACTCATAAATCGTCAGGCCGCCCGCCTTGCTCATGAACAGCTTCTGAACCCGTCCGTCTTCAACGGCACGCACTTTCGTGCCGCGCGGCGCGAGGATGTCGAGCGCCTCGTGCGTGCGTGAGCCACGCGCCTCGGCGAAGGTGTTGCGCAGGTCTTTGCGATCGACCCCGTCAACAGGAAGCTTTAAGTTGCGCCCGCGCAGCGCGACGATCTCGCCCGCCTCAGTCGGGGAGACCGGGGCCGGGGGCACCGATGCGGCCGGCTCCGGCGTTGCGACGGCGGGTTGGTCGTTCGCACCGGTCGGGCCCGCGGTATCGCGATCGGCCGAGGCAGCAGTCGATGCGTGAAGCTCGGTGACGTCGGTCGCCGCTGGCGCGTTGCGCAACGAGTACACCGCGATCGTCGTGACGATGCCCATCAGAAAGCTCATCGCCACCGTAAACGCAAGCGGCGTGTGGTGACTGACGTCCGACGTCATGGTTGAAAGACGACCAGCGTGCCGGGCCGTGCCCACTCCATCACGCGCCGCACGTCCCAATTCGTCATGCGCACGCAGCCGTGCGACTGCACGTGTCCGATCTGCGAGGGCTCAGGCGTGCCGTGAATGCCGTAGTGCGGCTTGCTCAGATCAATCCAGGCCACGCCAACCGGGTTATTCGGCCCTGGTGGAATCTTCGCCTTCGAGTGCGCCGGCGACGCGTCCCAGAACAGGTCCGGGTTGTAATGAAAGGCCGGCATCTGCTGCACGCCAGTGACCTTCCATTTGCCGATCGGCAGCGGGTCGTGCTGGCTGCCGGTCGTCACCGGCGCGAAGAAGAGCACGCGGCCATTGGCATCCTCAACGGTCAACGCGCTGGTCTTCTTGGTGACGACGATGCGTGCGCCCGTAGGCTTGGTCTTCGCGCCGGTAGCGGGCTTACCTTCAGTCGTCGGTGGCAGCGGCTCGGTCGGCGTGACATTCGGCACCGTGATCTGTGTACCTGTCTGCATGAACGTTTGACCCGGGTTCAGGGATTCGATCAGGGCAGGGCTGGCGTGAAACTTCTCTGCGATCGTCTCGAGCGCGTTGCGGTAATCGAGTGACGGCAGCTTCGATTGCGCCTCCAGGTCCTTGGGAATGTCCGGTTGAAATGGTCCCGCGATATCCGCGTCAGCGATCGTGTAGCCGACAACTGGCGGCTGTCCTTTGAAGTCCTGTCTCAGGCGATCGAAGGTGGCATCATCGACTTTGCCCGAGGCGCCGAGCTCGTGGCTCTGCTGATAGGCGGCAACGGCGCGACCGAAATTGGCGCCGGCCTTTCCATCGATTTCGCCCGGTGAGAATCCGGCTGCATCGAGCATCACCTGAGCCGCCAGAACCATGTTCACCTGTCGTGCGGTGCGTGTCTCCTGCGCAACCACGACCGTACCGGCGATCAACACCGCGAGAGCCAGTCTGACCATGACGTGGATGGTGCAAAGGCCGCGCCCCGCGTCGCCAAGCTGGGCTAAAGAGGATTAAGATGCGGTGCTCTCGGGGTGACAAGCTGTGCCGGGGCTTGCTGCGAAGGCCGGCTTTTTGGATTCACAGGAGACGAGCGATGTTGCGTGACCTGCGGTGGATCGCTGGTACGGTAATCGTGGTAGCCATTGGAGCAGGAAGCGCCTCGGCGCAGACGACCTGTGATCGCGCCTGTCTGCGGACGATGCTCGATCAATACCTCACCGCGGTCGTGAAGCACGATCCCGGGGCAGCGCCGCTTGTCGTCGGCTTCCGCCAAACCGAGAACGCAATCAACGTGCGGCCGGGCAACGGCGGGGTGTGGAAGTCGGTGACCGCTCTTGGCAAAGTGCAGCGACGATATCTCGACGCGACGTCCGGTCAGGCCGCGTACTACGGGACAGTGGAAGAGGGCAACAGCACCGCCATCGTGACTGTGCGCGTGCGCATCGAGAACAAGCAACTCACCGAAGCCGAGTGGTATATCGCTCGCGCAGATGATCCCGGTCTCAATGGACCACGCCAGCCGGGACGGCCGCCCGCGAATCTTCACAATCCTGAATACCTGGCGAAGAATCCGCCGCCCGAGCGGGTTCTGCCCGCCAACCAGCGAACGGATCGCGCGGGGCTCGCGCGCATCGTCAACAGCTACTTCGATGCGATCACGTCGCACGACGGGTCCGTTGCGCTGACGCATACCGGATGCGGTCGCGTCGAGAACGGCTCGCCGGCGCCGGCGGGACGATTCCTGCCGCCGAACACACCGGCGACGCCCTCGTCCGGTCAGGCTGCCACCCCGCCGCCGGGACCTCCCGGTGGGCCCAATAATGACTGCGTCTCTGGCTTGCAGAACTTCAATGGCTCGATGGTTGTCGCGCGACGGACTCCGCTGATCGACGAAGAGGCGCAAGCGGCGCTCGCCTTTGCCGTGTTCATCCGTCGTCCCGGATCGCCGACACCCCGCAACGTCTTCAGCGAGTGGTTCTTCATCGACGAAGCGAAGATCCGTACGATCTACACGGCGATGTTCTATCCGCCAGCGGAGCTCGCGGTACCAAACTGGCCGCCGTACGTCGGCAACTGGCCGTTGCCGGCCGGCATTGTCCCGACGCCTGCGCCACCGCGCACTCCGTAACGCGCAAGCGTGAGCTTGCGCCAACCGGCGCCCGGTGGCCCGCTGAATGCATTGAGCCCGCCGGGATGAAGCTGTTCACCTGTTCGAGCTGCGGCCAGGCCCTCTTCTTCGAGAACACCCGTTGCCAGAAGTGCGGGCATCAGCTCGCTTATCTTCCCGATCTGAGCGTGATGAGCCCGCTCGAGCCACTCGACGCTGGCCAAGACCCGTCGGCGCTTTCGTCGGACTTCGTGGCGCTCGCCAAGGCTGCCAGGAACGGCCGTTACCGACTTTGTGCCAACTATGTTCAACACGACGTCTGCAACTGGGCGATCCCGATATCGCAGGACAGCGCGCTGTGCGCCTCCTGCGAGCTCAACGTAGACACGCCATCCACCGACGCGGCCGACGCGAGAGTGGCATGGGCCCGGTTAGAAAACGCGAAGCGGCGGGTGCTCTATAGTCTGTTGGGCTTAGGGCTGTCACTCGACCGTCGATCACCGGAGAACGAGAAGGGGCTGGCCTTTTCCTTCAAGAGCAGCTCAGCCACCGAGCCGGTCTTCACCGGTCACAACGAAGGCCTGATCACCATCAACATCGCCGAGGCTGACGATCCGTTCCGCGAGAAGACGCGTCAGGAGATGGGCGAGCCCTATCGCACACTCCTCGGTCACTTCCGCCACGAGATCGGCCACTACTACTGGGACCGCCTGATCAAGGATCTCCGCTGTCTCGATCCGTTCCGAACCCTCTTCGGTGACGAGACGCTGGACTACACCACCGAACAGCAGCGGCACTACGAAGAAGGGCCACCGACCGACTGGCGAGAGCGGTTCGTGAGCGCATACGCGTCGATGCATCCCTGGGAGGATTGGGCCGAAACCTTCGCCCACTACCTGCACATCATCGACACGCTCGAGACGGCTCGCACCTACGGCCTCGCGCTGCGCCCCAACGCCGCCTCTGGCGCTTCGCTGCCAGACATGACCGCGCGCCGGCTCGACTTCGACGACTTCGACGACCTGATCGGGGCGTGGTTTCCGCTCACCAATGCGCTGAACAGCCTCAACCGCAGCATGGGACTCCCGGATCTGTATCCGTTCGTCCTCTCTCAGCCGGCGATTGCGAAGCTGCGGTTCGTACACGAGATCGTCGAAAAGGCCAGTGAATACGGGAGGTCGCGCGCGAATGGCGACGATGTTGTCGCCAAATTGGCGTAGACATTCACTTTTGTGAGGGTTGGGAGATCGCCGATCGGATCCAGAATACCGATCACCCTCGATGAGATTTGCGCAGTACGATCCGGAAGGATTCTTCGACGAGATGTTCGTCAGCGCGGGCGCTCCGCGTGCGGGCGCACATGCGTTGACGCAGGTCATCGACGCATTACCCGCTGGTGAGATCGAGCGTCGCCAGCGTTCGGCCGAGCGTGCGCTGCTTGCGATGGGTATCACGTTCAACGTCTACGGCGCCGACGAAGGCACCGAACGCATCTTCCCGTTCGATCTCATTCCTCGCATCGTTTCGGCGGCCGAGTGGCGCACGATCGAGCGCGGCCTGAAGCAGCGCATTCACGCGCTGAACCTGTTCATCGACGATGTCTATCACGAGCGACGGATCCTGAAGGATCGCGTGATCCCCGACTACGTGCTGGAGACAGCGGCATCGCTCCGCGCGCCATGCATGGGGATGCGCCCGCCGCACGGCATCTGGTGCCACGTCACCGGAACCGACCTGGTGCGGCACTCCGACGGCCAGGTCTACGTGCTCGAAGACAACCTGCGGTGCCCGTCCGGTGTCTCTTACGTCCTGCAGAACCGCAACCTGATGAAGCGGACGTTTCCACAGGTGTTCGCGGCCTCGCGCATCCGGCCGGTGGACGACTATCCGAGCCATCTGCGCGCGACGCTCGAATACCTCGCGCCCGAGGGCATCGACTCGCCGCGCGTCGTCGTGCTCACCCCCGGACCGTACAACTCGGCGTACTTCGAGCATTCGTTTCTCGCGCAGCAGATGGGCGTCGAGCTCGTCGAAGGCCGCGATCTGGTCGTCTCCGACGGCTTCGTCTGGATGCGCACCACCAAGGGCTACGAGCGCGTGGATGTGATCTATCGGCGCATCGACGACGACTTTCTCGATCCGACCGTGTTCAGAGCCGACTCTATGCTCGGCGTTCCAGGATTGATGGACGTCTATGCCGCCGGCCGCGTGGCCCTGGCGAATGCACCTGGCACCGGCGTCGCTGACGACAAGGTGATCTACGCCTACGTGCCGAAGATCGTGAAGTACTACCTCGGCGAAGAAATCATCCTGCCGAACGTGCCGACCTACATCTGCGCGGAGGAGGCGGAGCGGCGCTATGTGATCGAGAACATCGCGTCGCTGGTGGTCAAGAGCGCGAATGAGTCCGGCGGCTACGGCATGCTCGTCGGCCCGCATGCGTCGAAGAAGGAGCAGACGGCGTTCGCGGCGAAGATTGCCGAGAACCCGCGCAACTACATCGCCCAGCCGACGCTGTCGCTGTCGCGCGTCCCGACGATCGTCGAAGGCGGGACGTTCGAGGGCCGCCACGTCGATCTCCGTCCGTACATCCTCTACGGCAAGGACATCTACGTGCTGCCCGGCGGTCTGACGCGGGTGGCGCTCAAGAAGGGATCGCTCGTCGTCAATTCGTCGCAAGGCGGAGGCAGCAAGGACACCTGGGTCCTCGCCGGCGACCCTCGTCTTGACACCGACCGGCCCGAGGTCGATACGGTGATGGCCACCATGCTTCAGGGGCAGACGTAGTCATGTTGAGCCGAGTCGCGGAATCGATCTACTGGATGACCCGCTACATCGAGCGCGCGGAGAACGTCGCGCGCTTTGTGGACGTCAACCTCAACCTGATGCTCGATTTTCCGGGGAGCTCCGATCAGCAGTGGCAGCCGCTCGTGGACATCACTGGCGATACCGAGGATTTCAAGGAACGATACGGCGAAGCCTCTCAGGCCTCAGTCATCCGCTTCCTGACCTTCGACACCAAGAACTCCAACTCGATTCTGTCGTGTGTGCGTGCGGCGCGCGAGAACGCACGCTCGGTGCGCGAAATCATCTCGTCATCGATGTGGGAGCACCTCAATCAGTCGTATCTGATGCTCACCGCCGCGGCATCTCGCCGCCGCGAGATCAGCGACCCGCACGAGCTGTTCTCGTCGGTGAAGACCGCCAGCCAGGCGTTTACGGGCATCACCGATACGACGATGACGCACAACGAGGGCTGGCACTTCTGCCGGCTCGGACGACAACTCGAGCGCGCCGACAAGACGTCACGCATTCTCGACGTCAAGTACTTCCTCCTGCTGCCGAAGGTGGACGACGTCGGCACGACTGTGGACGATGTGCAGTGGGCGGCGGTGCTGCGGTCGGCGAGCGCCTTCGAGATGTACCACAAGCGGCACGGTCGCATTTCGCCGACCCGCATCGTCGAGTTCCTGCTGCTCGACGAGCAGTTCCCGCGCGCGATTCACCACAGTGTCAAGGCCGCTCGCGAATCTGTGCACGCGATCACCGGGACGCCCACCGCAATGTTCCGCAGCCCGGTCGAGCAATTGCTCGGGTTGCTCTGCTCGGAGCTGGCCTACGCGCAAGTGGATGAGATCATCGCCGGCGGCCTGCACGAATATCTCGATGGCCTGCAGACCAAGATGAATCAGATCGGATCGCACATTTACGACACGTTCTTCTCGGGACGTCCGGCGGCGCCGAAGCGGCAGGTGCAACGCCGCGTCGGCGTCGCGCCCATGGCGTAGGTTGTCATGGCCATCCATGTCGCGTTGTCGCACTCCACGCGGTATCGCTACGACCGTTTGGTCGCGCTATCACCGCATACCGTCCGGCTCCGGCCGGCGCCACACTGCCGCACGCCTGTCGTCAGCTATTCGTTGAAGGTCGATCCGCGCACGCAGTTCCTCAACTGGCAGCAGGACCCGCACGGGAACTACCTGGCGCGAGTCGTGTTTCCAGAGAAGACGCGCGAGCTGACCGTGAACGTCGATCTGGTCGTCGAGCTGTCGGTCATAAATCCGTTCGACTTCTTTCTCGAGGCGTCGGCCGAGACGTTTCCCTTCGTCTACGAGCCGTGGCTCGCGAAAGATCTCGCGCCGTTTCTCGATCCGGTCCCGCCGGGCCCGGGGCTCTGCGAATTGCTGCAACGGATCGATCGTCGTCCGCGCCGGACGGTGGAGTTCCTTTTCGATCTGAACCGGCAGCTCTCGCAGGAGATCCGCTACGTGATCCGCCTCGAGCCGGGCGTGCAGAACCCAGAGGAAACGCTCTCGTCCGGAAGCGGCTCGTGCCGCGACACGGGATGGCTGCTCGTGCAGGCGCTCCGTCATCTCGGACTGGCGGCGCGATTCGTCTCCGGGTATCTGATTCAGCTCGTGCCCGACGTCAAATCGCTCGACGGTCCGTCAGGCGCCTCGGCCGACTTCACCGACCTGCATGCGTGGGCCGAGGTGTACCTGCCGGGCGCGGGGTGGGTTGGACTCGATCCGACGTCGGGATTGTTTGCCGGCGAGGGTCACCTGCCGCTGGCCGCGACGCCCGACCCGTTCAGCGCCGCTCCCATTTCCGGCAGCGTGGACGATTGCGAGTCAACGCTCGAGCACGAGATGCACGTGCGGCGTATTCACGAATCGCCGCGTGTCACCAAGCCGTACACCGAGGCGCAGTGGCAGGCGATCGATGCGCTCGGGCGCCGCGTCGATGACGCGCTCAGCGCCCGCGACGTCAGGCTGACGATGGGCGGAGAGCCGACCTTCGTGTCGATCGACGACATGGAAGGCGACGAGTGGAACACCGCGGCACTTGGCGCGACGAAGCGCGAGCGTGCGAGTGTGTTGCTGCGGCGACTCAAGCAGCGGTTTGCGCCGGGCGGTCTCCTGCATTACGGACAAGGCAAGTGGTACCCGGGTGAGTCGCTGCCGCGCTGGGCGTTTGGTTGCTGGTGGCGCCGCGATGGCGAGGCGATCTGGCAGGACGACCGTCTGCTTGCCGACGAGACGATCGATCACGGTCACGGCGAGCGCGACGCGCGCCGTTTCATCGACGCGCTGTCGGGCGTGCTTGGCGTGGATAGCGGATGCGTGCTGCCCGCGCACGAGGACGTGTGGTACTACCTCTGGAAGGAACGCCGCCTTCCCACGAACGTCGATCCCCTGAAGTCGGAGTTGAAGGACCCCGAAGAGCGGGCTCGGCTTGCGCGCCTGTTCGAGCAGGGCCTGGGCAGCGCGGTCGGCTATGTACTGCCGCTGCGACGTCACGCGGTTCCCGGGTCATCAGTGCAGTGGGTGACGGGACACTGGTTTCTGCGTCCCGAGCATCTGTTTCTGATTCCTGGTGATTCGCCGATCGGCCTCCGGCTGCCACTCGACTCACTGCCATGGGTGGCGCCTGAAGACTATCCGTATGTCTACGAGCCCGATCCGCTGGACGAGCATCCGCCGCTCCCGTCCTCCCGTCGGGCGGGTCCTTCTGGACCCGCCGGGCAGCAGACCGTGGCCGCTCGTAGGGCCGGTCCTTTGGGACCGGCCGGAACCGCCGCGCGAATTATCGAACAGGTTGCCCCGCGTCCCGGTGATTCCGCGAAGGGCATCGTGCGCACCGCGCTCTGCATCGAGCCGCGTCACGGCCGGCTGCACATCTTCATGCCGCCGGTGCACGCCACCGAGGACTATCTCGATCTGATTGCGGCGATCGAGCAGACGGCGGCCTCGCTGTCGATGCCGGTCATCATCGAGGGCGCGCGGCCGTCGTACGATCCGCGGCTGAACCACTTCTCAGTGACGCCGGATCCTGGCGTCATCGAAGTCAATCTGCATCCAGCGAAGGACTGGACGGAGTTGACCGATCACACGACGGTGTTGTACGAGGAGGCGCGGCTGTCGCGTCTCGGCACCGAGAAATTCATGCTCGACGGGCGTCACACCGGCACTGGCGGTGGCAATCACATTGTCGTCGGCGGGCCGACGGCCGCCGACAGTCCGTTTCTGCGCCGCCCGGATCTCCTGCGCAGCCTGGTCGGCCACTGGCACAACCATCCATCGCTCTCGTA
>Ga0111538_10007230_pt1 | contig 14981 bp, 13 predicted proteins | sample SoiMethybrSBSTD1_FD_79669 | JGI IMG/M metagenome (GOLD analysis project Ga0111538, IMG submission 79669) | Bulk soil microbial communities from a Populus tree surrounding site in Tennessee, USA - Soil MetaG P. TD hybrid SBSTD1 (version 2)... | ecosystem: Environmental > Terrestrial > Soil >... | reverse complement strand
CGCCATTTGATTTAAGTCGCTGATGCAATTCAAATATGTCACCGGCAAACCCAACCCAAACCCAAGTGCCAGGATTGCCCTGTGCGCCTCTACAGAGATAGATAGAGGAGCCATCCCGTGAGATGCTTGTAAACTCGTTCGTGCCCCAGTCCGCTTCCTTGAAGCCAAGTATATCCAGATAAAAGGCTCGGCTTCTGCCCATGTCTTTTATAGACAGAATGGGATGTATATTTTCTAATCGAATGGGCAGTTTATCTTCCATGCAACGATCCAATATCGCTCTCGAAAATTGACTTCAGTTTCGAATGGCTGTAAGTCTGAAAATTTTTCCTTCGTTCACTTCATAAATAACAACAATTTCAAGCGGGACGTCAGAACCCTGTCGACCAATGATACTCTCGTGGTCAATTACTTTATTGCTGAAGACAATACGTTTCAAAATTGTCGAATGAAGTTTTGGGGATGCTTCAAACAATTGTTTATAAAACTTTTGTATCGCTTCTAGTCCCTCGAGCGTTGGATCGGGATCGGGAAATGTATAAAGTGAGATGTCCGGGCTAAAACATTCCATAAATCCTCGGATATCCCGTTGGTTGTAGCTCTCGACGTTCTTTTGGACAACTTGTTCTGGTGATAGGTGGTGGAGTGCAGCCATTTGCCAGTGGAAAATTTATGTTAATATACTTCTCGGAAGTGAATTTTATTTTGATAACTGCAAATCCATCCAGGGCACCCATTCCCTATTGTCGACTAATCGTTCCCAATGCGCAATCAAGTTTTTTTCATTTTGTCTGAAGAGCTTTGATCGCATATTTGCACCAACGATGTGCAACACACCATTTTTATCTATATGCGCTTCCATTTCAGCAAACGCACCCTGATTGTCGAAAGAGCGCATTTTGTATTTTTTACTTCCAGGATCATAGCCGCCAATAACTTCAATTACTTCAATTTTTTCTTTCCCCATAGTCACATTTACTTTATGCAGAATAAAGGTTTTGTTAAGGATCCATTCGTAACTATCGGTTCCTTTAAATGCAATTGCGGGAGTGTTGCCTTCTGCCCTTACCTCACCTTCTGTCTTCCAGGTTCCTATAAGAAAGTCTAAACTTTGCATATCGCAGCCAATTTCATTTGTTGTAGCCGCCTGCATTGCTGCCAGATTGCATAAAACTTCCAGCGCAAAGGATTAACCACAATTTATTCAACTTTATTCAACGGAATTAGCCTGCGCAATTTTTCATTTCTTAAAAAAACCCCCACCCACACAAAGACTCCAAAAATTATTGGGAAAAGGTAAGGTGTGTTCGTCCTTACCATAATGGCGGTCGCACCACCGAGATAACCGGTCAGCAATATTGCGCCAAGAATAGCAGTGCGCGGTATCATGTAAAGCACCGTACAGCTAAGCAAAATCAGTCCCGCACCCTGTACCAAATTTTCAGGCCAACCAAGCTGCACAGTCCCCTCCATTGATGGGATCGCCTTGACAACCTTCATCCCGCCGTCGACAATTAAAAAAAGGACACAAAGCGCAGTGATAATTCGACCAGTCCACAGCATTCCTTTTGAATTTGTTTTCTCCGTTTCCATACTATTCTGTTTTATTGATTTGATTATGGGTGTGATTGACCATCCATTGTATTCCGAATTTGTCTTTGAGCATCCCAAAGTAAGCGCCCCACATGGTTTCATTTAGCGGCATTTCAACCTCTCCGCCTTTTGAAAGTTCACCGAAAAGTCTATCTGTCTCTGCTACACTTTCTGTTTGAATGCAGATATGAAAATTATTGCCCACCGTCAAATGTTGCCCCATTGATTCCAGTGAATCGGTTGCCATGATTACAACGCCATTCGCAAGGGCCAGCGAAATATGAATGATCATACTCTGCTCGTGTGCAGGCATTCGCTCGCTGCCAGGCACGTCACTGAAACGCTGAAAGATGGTGAACTCTCCTCCGAATACGGACTTATAAAATCTCATGGCTTCTTCAGTGTTACCCATGAAATGCAGATAGGGATTAGCGGCTAGCATAGTTAAAATGGATGTTTGTTCGACAAAGATATTGACTTCTTAACGCCAATGAGACGTGTAAATGCGACAATCTTAAGTGGGTGTTTGCGACAAATGTTCGTGCTACATTTGCACTATGATCACGGTTTCAATTCTCGCGCTAAAAAATGCAGTGCTGGCATCCATCGCCGATTCAAGATATGTATTCACGATGGCCAATGAGTTCCTACGACAGGCGAAGAAGCCTCCGTTGTTTAAGATTCAACTGATCGGGATTTCGAAGGAGGTTCCGTTAAACGACGGATTGTTTTCCCTTCATCCCGATGTTACGTTGAATGAAGGAAACGATACAAATCTTGTTATCATCCCATCTCTATCTGGCGATATGAAAAGTTCGGTCTACCTAAACAAGGAGTATGTTGGCTGGATCGCGGATCAATATAAGAACGGAACGGAGATCGCCAGTTTATGCACAGGCGCTTTTCTATTGGCCTACTCCGGGCTGCTGCGTGGAAAGCAGTGCACAACGCATTGGTTATATGCCAATGAACTCAAGCATATCTATCCCTCAATTCAAGTAGTGGACGAAAAAATGATTACCGATCAGAATGGCTTGTACTCGAGCGGTGGAAGCAACGCTTATTGGAATCTCCTTTTACATCTGGTGGAAAAATACTCAGGGCGAGAAATGGCTATTCGACTGGCCAAGTATTTTGTCATTGACTTGAATCGCAACGTTCAGTCGCCATTTATAATTTTTGATGGACTTAAGGACCATGAAGACGATCTAATCAAAAAAATACAGGAAAAAATTGAACGAAGTTACAGAAAGAAGCTAACGGTAGAGGAGCTTGCTGACGAGTTTAATATGAGTCGCAGAACTTTCGAGCGCAGGTTTAAGAAAGCTACACGAAATACAGTTACAGAATATATTCAGCGCGTGAAAGTCGAAGCAGCTAAAAAGCAGTTAGAATTAGGGAGGAAATCAGTTAGTGAAGTAATGAACGATGTAGGCTATGTGGACATCCAAACATTCAGAAGTGTATTTAAGAGAATTACAGGAATGACACTCGTGGATTACAGGAATAAATATAATTCGCGTTGATCGGATATTTTCAGCTACCTTTTGATTTGGGTAGTCAGTTTAATTTATATTGTTTTCAAGGTCAACGGTGATCTTTTGTACCATGGCATCAATCTCATTGGCCTCATCGATCATTTTTGAGATGAGGAAAATACAATCTGCAGTGGGATCAACCTTATATATGGATGCCAAGCCCAGTAGCCGGGCTACAGGACCTCGTAAGTGATGAGCGTTAGTATAACTATACTTGATAAGCATTTCGTTCTGCGCTCGAATTTGAGCCGTACGCTCGTTGACTTTTTTCTCCAGGACCATATTCAATTCATTGAGGTTATTTTGCGTTTGCAGTAACTCCTCGTTTCGGGTTTCAATTTCACGTGCATTTTGCCACAATTCATTATTCGCGCGCTTAAGGTTCTTATTAATTTCGTCGTACCGTAGTTTTAAAACCCACGATGCATAGGTAAGGATGAAGTATAAAATTGAGTAGGTAATGGCTACTGTCACCACGTCATTTACTTTCGTTGAAAAAGCTAATTCCCGATGGTAGAACTGGAAAATAAAAATTGAATGCAAAATGATGACTGTTAGGAAATGCATCACAAACAGCAATCTTCCTTTTAACATGACAGAAAAGATAAACCCGACGACAAGTATAATGGACAATGACGTAGTCGTATTGGTTGGCACGACCAAGCATTGGTAAATCATGGCTATTAATATAATTGAGGTAAATATCAGGACGGCACCCGTTGGGTACCTACGTCTCAGGGTATACGACACCACGCATGCTGCTAATATTACCATATCAAGGGTAATCGATACTCTGTCCTCCGGATAGAGGAACGCGTCTGCCATCAGGATAAGAAGAACTCCCGCCATGGCGATTCTTAGTAAAGTGTTTAAAAAGAATTCCTCAATGTTTTCGAATCTAAAATTCATGGTCCTGCCTGTTTGTTCTTAATTTATACTTCACGCACCTCTCCCGCAACGTTGTTAGATATTGTTGACCCGTCGGCTGACTCCCTGCGTTTAGGGATATAGGTGATTCCAACGCTTTCACTGCTGCAAAACTAAGGAGCTCGGCCCGGTCCGTTACAATATCGCAAATCTATTTTTTGAAACCCAAACAATGAAAAGCATCGCTATTTAAACAAATCCATTAATTCCTTATAATTGTTCATTCTGTAAATGTATGACGAGCGCATAGCACGTAGTACCAAGTCAACTAAAACGTAGGCTAAAACACAAGCTCATGAAACGATTTGAAAATCAAGTAGCAGTTATATCTGGGGGTGCCGATGGACTGGGCAAAGGTATTGCAGCACGAATAGCATCGGAAGGTTGCAACGTTGTGCTCTTTGACATCAATGAGAAACTCTTGCAACAAACCGTAAGCGATTTTAAAAAAATGGGATATACAGCAGAGGGGGTCATTGTTGATATTGCGTCCGAGAATTCGGTCAAACAAGGCATGGATCAAGTCGAAAACAGGTTTGGAAAAATTGATATCATGGTTAACGCTGCCGGTATTGTGGGACCCACTGCCATCAAAATTACAGACTACAAGACAGAAGACTTTGATCATATTTATGGAATCAATCTCAAAGGAACTTTTCTGATGACCAAGTACGTCATCAAGGTGATGGAGAAAAAAAATTACGGTCGTATTTTATTATTGGCCTCAATGGCGGGCAAAGATGGCAACCCATTTATGGCGGGCTACACCGTGATGAAGGCCGGTGTGATCGGATTAGTAAAAGGTATCGGGAAAGAATATGCTGAAACCGGAATTACAGTAAATGGTCTTGCACCCGCAGTTATCAAGACTGCCATGAATGAAAAAACCGCACCGGAGCAGTTAGCGCTTCTAACGGCTAAGATCCCCATGAAACGTCTGGGGACAATTGAAGAAGTTGCTGCAATTTCTGCGTGGATTGTTTCAAAGGAATCCACTTTTACAACGGGGTTTGTGTTTGATATCTCGGGCGGGCGGGCAACATATTAGAGTGTTGATGTGTTGGTGTTCTAAGTGTTGGTGTTGCACGCTTAATCAAGTTTTGTAGAGTGCCACAAAAACGCAAAGACACAAAGGTTCACAAGGTCGAGGCTTTGGTGGCGAATGAAGATCTGAACGTTGGTGTGTTAACTCAAGATTATAGAGATTTTAGGTATTCGACTAAATCGGTTTTTTCAGGATCAGTTAAGCCGAGCTTTTTAAAATTATCGTAATGGTTTACAACATCCAGCAGCGTAGCAAATCTTCCGTCATGGTAGAATCCTCTTTTGCGTATCCATAGCCCTTTTAGTCCCTGGGTAACATAGGTCTTGTCCGGTGAACGATTCGATTGAAAGTCATCAATTCCAATTTCTTCAGGCTTGTGCGCATTATATCCGGGTTCCGTGAAAAGCGGTGGAACGTGGCAGGATGCACACTGTGCTTTTTCGTTAAACAATATTTTACCGCGACCCGCAGCCTCTTCGTTAAAGGTACCCTTTGGCGGTTTTGGTGCTGGAATTGCCAGCTGATAAAACTGCAAGGCAGCAAGCTTGTCGCTCACTTTATCTTCTGCACTCTTCTTTTTTCCGAAACCAGCTTTTGCAGCAATAGGAAATTGCGCTGCATTCATCAGCCTGGGATCGTAAAAATTTCCCTGACCGTTTAGCTCAAGATTGGCAACATATGCGTTCCAATACGTCACAGTTCCCCAGCCGCCGGTCCAGGTATGTAAATTATGTCCTGCGTGACCAAAGGCCTCAGGTATGAGGGTCGCTGCAGGTTTACCATCTGGTCGCAGCGCTTTGCCATCGAGATTGAGCTCTGCATCAAATTTACCAGGGCCCCAACTCGCCAAAACTTTCTTCAAGGTTTCTATGTCAACGTTAAGACTTTCCGTGAATACTGAAAGATCAGGAGCCATAGAAATGATGGCGCCAACGTTCAGATCTTGATTCGGCCATCCGTCCAATCGTTTACCGATTCCTGTCTCACTATCAACTGTAGCGTGACAAACGGCACAGGTCAGGCCAATCGATTTTAATTTTCCCTCATCAAAATTACCCACAACGCCGACGACAGCGTTCAATTTAATCAATGCAAGGGTTGCGTCTGTATCGTCCAGAATTTTACCTTCCTTGATGTCTTTCTTCACGGACTCGGGCAACACATCGAGGTCAACTTTTAATCCAGCGGCCAGCGCTGCTTTCGGTGTTAATCCCTTTCCGATGCCACCAGCCTTTTCGTCTGCAATAGCGCGGTGCAATTGAAGCTTTTCCGTCCAGAAGGCTTCATCGCCAAATGTTTCAAATCGAAAAATGGCTTTGCCTTTCTCTAGCATATCCGTTGCATTTTCCGTAATGCTCGTATTCCACGCATTAGGATTGCCTGATTCATCCTCGGCTTGTCGCTCTGATTTTTTTGGTGTGGAGCATTGAATGATTATGCTACCCAAGATGATCAAAAGTAGTTTCCCTTTCATCGTCGTAATTATTTTTGGATTTATATGGGCCCGCCTACAACTTTGATATGGTACCCTTGAAAAGGTTACAAAAAATCTTACGATGGGGAATTTTCGCTACAAAGACGCAGCTACTTTTGCCACAAAAGGCGCTAAGACACGAAGGTTCGCTAAGGTCGAAGAATACACTTTGTGAACCTTCGTGATTTGGTGGCCAAAATGATTCATTTGTTCGATTGGGGTTTATTTCGAGGAGACGCGTTCAATTTTTCCAACGAGAAATATGTAGGAGCAGGCGCCGACAATACCTAATGCACCAACGAATACCAGTGCGGGTTTGAAATTTCCTCCACTGGCAACATAACCAATGACGATCGGAACCACGATTGACGCTAAGTTCCCAGCAAAATTAAAAATACCGCCCGTCAATCCAATCAGGTGCTTAGGTGATAACAATGACACGAATACCCAGGATATAAACGCCATGCCCGCACCGAAAAAAGCGAGCGACATGAACGCAATAATGAGGATTGTATCGTCAACATAATTTGCCCCAATGATGCTGCCGGATAGAATGAGGCCGATGATAATGGGCGTCTTTCGGGCCATACTTACTGATCTTCCCTTGCTGATCAATCGATCGGAGAGAAACCCGGATAACAGCAATCCGGCACACGCTGACAAAAATGGTATCGAGGCAAGATATCCGCTCTTTAAGAAATTCAATCCCCTGTATTGCACCAGGTAAGTTGGGAACCAGGTGAGAAAAAAATAGAGTGTCGCATTCACACAAAATTGCGCAATGTAAACACCCCATAATGTTTGGTTGGTTAGGACTAGCTTCCAGTCCTCCCATCGCCAGGCAGAAGTCTTTTCTGTCGTCTTCCTTTTGAAAACTCCGCCTCCCTTCTCAATGTATTCGAGTTCCGCCTGATTAACCCGCTTACTGTCCAAAGGGTCGCGGTACAAAATATACCAAACGATTCCCCACAATAAGCCAACGACTCCAGTCACGATAAAAAGTCCTCTCCAACCGGCACGAGATTGAAGCTCAACCAATACAGGCGTAAGAAACGCAAGTCCAATAAACTGGCCTGAAACAAATAACGCGATGGCTGATGCTCTTTCATGGTCCGGAAACCAGCTCGTAACGATCCTGTTGTTAATGGGATACGAAGGCGCCTCAAAAGCTCCTGTCGCCAGCCGAAAGCCAAATAGGCTGGCAAAGCCACTTACGAACCCCTGGGCTACGGTCGCAAAAGACCAAGTGATCAGGCAGGCTCCGTATAATACTCTGGGGATGATCCGGTCCGCCACTAAACCTCCTGGGATTTGTAATGCAGCGTACGACCAACCAAAGGCAGAAAAAATATATCCCATCTCAACGGATGATAATTTTAACTCTGAGCCCAGACCAGAAGCGGCGACAGAAAGATTACTACGATCCAAATAGTTGATCACCACATTTATAAAAACCAGGGAGAGCATTCCGTATCGCATGTTGGTTTTCTTGCTCGTACTGTCTAGTGAGTTCATGTAGCGCTGGGTGAAGGATTATACAAATAAAGATTTACAAGTTGATATTATCGGGCGGTCCATCCCCCATCGACAGTTAGCATGGTACCAACCATGTAACTGGCAGCATCGCTGGCCAGAAAAATTGCTGCACCCTGAATTTCTTGAAGTTTACCCCACCGTCCGAGCGCAGTGGCTCCCACGACGAACTTTCTTCCTTCCTCGGTATCCGCGATGGGCAAGTTCATCTCCGTTAAAAAAGGCCCGGGACAAAGCGCGTTGACATTGATATTAAAGGGTGCTAATTCCAAAGCCAGCGCCCGGGTCATTTGTACAACGGCACCTTTACTGGAAGTGTAGGGCGTTCGGTTCGCAAGACCCACCAATCCAAGCGTACTGGCGAGATTGATAATTTTACCACTTTTATTTTTCTTCATGTGCGGCGTTACCGCGCGTGAGCATAGCCAGGTACCCGTCACGTTGACATGCATAACTTTGGCAAAGTCATCCGGCGAAAGCTCGTCAATAGCACCGCGTATATTAATACCTGCGCTATTGATAAGTATATCAATTTTACCAAAAGTATCCAACGCAGCCCTTGTCATGGACTCGGTTTGCTGCTGATCACCAACATCTGCGCTAAAAGAAAGAGTTTTTACGCCAAAATCAATGGCGAGTTCCTTGGCTGCTTCTGCGCCTTCGTCTGCATTCCGGTTTACCAACATAATCTTTGCGCCCGCCGACGCCAATCCAGCTGCCATCGCCAGGCCTAATCCCTTTGATCCGCCGGTAACCAGCGCCACCTTTCCACTTAAGTCAAATTGTTTAATCCCCGGAAGTATTTCTCTGCTCATGGTACAATTGTCGTAATGAATTATTAAACGTTAACCAATCTTCCAATTTTCTAATCCTTCAATTTTTGAATTTCCTCAAACCAACCCCAGTCTCTCTTTACTATAAACAAGGCACTTCAAAATATTATCTTCCTCCACGGCCAGCTTCTCCTCTCCACTCAACTGCGATACACGTGGAAGCGGCGAACCATAGGGATGCTGCTTGACCATGCGCAACGTCCTGGCAAGCTCGCTACCGGGAATTCCCTCGAATACCTTCCAATATTCGTCTTTCAGACATGGGATTTGTAAGGGATCACGTGTAATCATTTCGAGATTAAAGGCAACGGTTGGATTATGCTTTTTACACAGCTGAACGATTTTAGCCAAATCCAAAAAACCTTTTCCCAATGGCACCTCCGATAAAAGAAAGCCGTCAGCATATTCTTCAACACCCATGTCCTTTACGTGCGTGCTAACAACAAACGGTACCAGGGTTTCGATAACTTCCATTGGGTCCTCAACGAGCGAAATACTATTTCCAAAATCCAACGTTACGCCTATCCACTCACTGTTCAGCTGCTTCAAGGCGCTGGCCAGCTCAGGTGCTCGCCAGTCTTTATGGTTTTCCACTGCCAGTTTCACTTTATGTTTCCGAAGTATAGGTTCAGCCAATTGCAGCGAAACCATGGCTTTCTTTTTGAATTCATCGACCTCCGCTGGCGAATGAAACACTTCATATCGCCGGCCGCCAGAAGTTACCGTCCTTAAAATCACGGCGCCCGCCTCTTTGGCGTTGATCACCTCTTTTTCAAATCTCACGACATCGTCCGCCTGGAAAGGCATCCCGATAGATCCTTCCAGGTAAAGGCCAAGCTTCTCCCGGCGGTCGCGAAGTTTTTTAGCAAAGTCTTCGGTCCAGTCCTTTACTACCACTTGAATGCCGCCTGCCCCGATTTGATGGCAGTGTTCCAGGAGTTCGATAGCATTTGTAAAACCAGGATACTTTTGACTTTGTATTTTAGAATTCCACCGACTTCCGTAGGAATGAACGACTACACCCATTCGATTCTCCTTAAAAAAGGCTGGGACATTCAGGAATGGCAGCGCCATAATGCCGAGGCCTTTCGAACTCGTTTCATGTAAAAATTCTCGTCGGTCCATCGTATTAAATGGTTTAGTATAACTTAGTTCTCTTTAGGAATTTTGGTTTCCGTAACATATTTATTGAGTTCTGCTTCCGTCCAGGGTACTACTCTTCCCTGCGACGTCACACGCGTCATGCCAACGGTACGCCTGCTCACTGCACCCCCTGCATTTCCCCACTCGTTTCGAATATACGTTAAGATCGAAGCAATGTCGGCATCGCCCATGGTTGAATGTGAGGGCATTACAGGTAGTATCTCCGGAGCATCATACCGTTTTCCATTAACTTGGATAGGACCTTCGATACCATGCAGAAGGATTAACGCCAACCGCCTTTCATCTCCCGACACCCAGTCCGATCCAATCAGCGTTGGAGCGAACCGTGGCTGGCCTCGCCCATCCGAGCCGTGGCATCCAGCGCAAGTTGTTAGATAGAGCTGCCGGCCCGAAACAAATTGTTTTTGCTCATTTTCATTAAGCGGGTTTTTCCGGCGCATGGCACTGGTATCGGCTACGTGGCCCGGCCATTCAAACATAGCCGCCAGCGTTTGGAGTTGATCATCATTTGCGTCGCGCTTCACCAATATATTCGGCTCAGCAGCAAGTCGGATAGGTTTCATTGTGTTTTTTCCCTGGATAGAAATTGCCGTAAGCACTGTCCTTTCCTTCCATCCCAATGCATTTTTGTCTGGAGGTAGCATAGATAAGAGCGCTGCCAATTCTTGTGGAGCTCTCTTTTTTACAATCGCAGTCGCAAGCATCTCTACAAAAATTTCCTTCGCGGGATCAGGTGACTGCCAGGATGGTGATGTCCATAACATCTTCATAAAAGTGAACTCCTGGTCTTCCAAACTACTCAACACAGCATCTCGAATCAACGCAGACGTATCATACTTTTCAACGATCCCCGCTAAAAGTTTATGCGACATCCCGGAGTCCAGTGTATAGGCGGTAAGCGACATCTGAAGCACTTGCTCTAATGGTGCATTTTTCGAAACCGAAAGTAGCACTTGGCCAAACTTCGAGCGAATATCTTTATTTTCCCTGGCGAACGGTTCGAGCAAGCGAACAGCCGTTGCCCTTACCAGAGAATTTCGGTCATTGAGGAGGTGGAACAGGATATTAGGGTCCAACTCATTTAATCCCTCCAACGTCCATAGCGCATGAAACCGCGCCCGAGCGTCGGTACCGTCCAGGGCCAAATACTCCAACGAAGCACGTACTGATTTGTCACCCCGTTCTACGAGCAACCGTTGGGCTACATCCCGATACCATCCGTTGGCGTTAGAGAGAGTGGCAATCAATTCGTCGGTGGAAGCAGTCGAAAGTTTGGTGGCCTTTGACGGCTTCCAGCCTTTCGGTACAATTCGCCAAATACGTCCGCGGTTAATCGGCTTAACCAGTTTGCGTTGGATCGTCTGCTCGCGAAGGTAAGGCGTTACATAAAGTCCGTGTTGTACCAGCCCCCTGTACATATCAGCCACGTAGAGTGCGCCATCCGGGCCCGTTGTTAAAAAAACAGGACGAAAGCGCTCGTCTGTTGAAGCGAGAAATTCTTTGCCAGGGCTCGGATCATGCGCGGTTAATAATATTCCTTTGTCTTCTACAATATTACGTTTCACCAAATTTCCCGAAGGCTCACAAACAAAAACATTTCCATAGTACTCTTTGGGCAATGTGGTTGCGCGATAGTAAAATGGCGAGCACGCCGCCGTGAACTCAAGCAATCGACCTTCCTTGTCCAACGTTCCGGGTATATATCCGCGGTTCACGGCCGGATTTGGCCGGATGGGATATATTCTCCTGTCGATTGTGAGTCCATGATCGATGCCGGTCGTGGGTGTATGATTTTTATTTCGGGTGAGATAATTCGGCGGTACAAGATCGGCGTGAAGTTGTGACCAATTATAATTATAATACAGCCTGCCTTCATCATCGTGGCTAATCCCCCACTGGCCGCGGAACTCCGTGCTATCCCGAAGCCATTTTCCGCCTTTTAAATGATAACGAAATCGAGACTTGGCATTGTAGTACCAGTTGTCTGTGTTTCGCCATAGCCCGTTACCAGAATGTTCCGGGCTTGGACCGCCTGCATACGCAGAGTCCAACAACGTTTTAGTATCTGCCTGGAGATCCCCATTGGTATCTTGCGTAAGCCATAAGGATTGATTTTCAACCACCAAGGCACCGCCCGGAACCAATGCCAGTGAGCGAGGTAAGATCAGGCTATCGATATAAATTTTGCTCGCGTCCATTTGTCCATCGCCATTGGTGTCTTCCAAAATAGACACCCGCCCGACGCGGTCTTTTTCGCCATTGCCATCGATGTCCGGCATAAACCCACGCATCTCTACAACCCATAGCCTACCATCCGGATCAAACATGATCACGACAGGATCCTGAACCATTGGCTCAGCGGCAACAAGTTGAATCTGCAAGCCTTCCGAAAGTTGAAAGGATGACAATTCTTCGGCAGGAGAACGCTCGGGCGAAGGCCCTTCGCCTTCCTCAGAAGGTGTTTTTTTTGTACAGCTAGAATAACCCAGGCCCGATACCATACAAACTAGGATCAAAAAGGCCTTTAGATTCGAACGACGTCCGAACATATCGAATGAAATTCTGCTGTTTTTCAAAAAAACGCTTTTAGACGTTGTTAGGATCTGGATGCACCCATGGTTGACGGTAAGGACGCTGCAAAAGTGCGTTCGCGTCAGCATCACCTACTATCTGTCGTTTTTTTGGATCATACATTACGGGCCGTCCGGTTTGCATGGCAATGTTCGCGAGAATACAGCTGGCCGTAGAAATATGTCCCTCTTCAATGTCAGCAACCGGGCGACTGCTCTTTTCAATCGCCGCCAGGAAATCGAGCATGTGTAATCGCGTCGCGGGCGCTGCATTTAATTCGATGCGTTCTTCGGTAAGGTCTTCCGGGTATTTTTCTTTTTCGTAAACCACATCTTTATGAATCTTTTGAGCATCCTTCTCTACCGGGGTAAAGTCATACCGCATCGTGCTGGCGAGGAGTGTTCCTTTGTCGCCATAAAGTGTGAAGGACCATGGATAATCCGGATTATCAGGTGTACCCCACGTCCTGTGCTGCCAAACACAATTCAGCTCTGGATATTCAAAGATAGCAGTCTGCGTATCAGCAATATTTGATTTGGCTTCCTTCTGCACATAGATACCGCCATGTGACGTGATGCGTGTAGGCCAACCGAGTTTTAACATCCACCTTACGGTATCAAGCATGTGTACACACATATCCCCGGTGATACCGTTGCCATACTCCATGAACGCACGCCACCAACGAAGATGAGGAATTCCGTCATAGGGACGTAATGGCGCCGGCCCAGTCCACATTTCGTAATCCAGAAAATCGGGTACAGGTTCCAAAGGAGGATTCGCACCATTGCGCATATGAAGGTAGCAACACATTTCTACATGAGAGATCTTACCCAGCAAACCGGCGTCAACGATATTCTTCTTAGCTTCTATAAGATGGGGTGTGCTTTTTCGCTGCGTACCGACCTGAACGACCTTGTTATATTTGCGGGCGGCGGCCACCATGGACTCTCCTTCCATTACATCTACACTGATGGGTTTTTGCACGTACACATGGGCACCCGCTTTGACCGCGTCGATCATCTGCAATGCATGCCAGTGGTCGGGTGTTCCGATTACTACAATATCAAGTTTATTTTCTGAAAGCATTTTTCTATAGTCACCGTAAAGCTTCGGCCGTTTACCGGACTTTTGGCGTTTGCTTACCAGATCCGCAGCCGCTGATAACACATTTTTATCGACGTCGCAAAGCGCAACAACTTCTACCGATGCTACCTGTATTAGCCTGAACAAATCGCTTTTACCATACCAACCCGTTCCAATCAATGCCACGCGCAGTGTCTTCGCTTGATTCGGTGTGTCCATGGCCTGCGCGCCTAATGCTGAAAGTGCCAGGGATGCTGTGGCGCCTTTAATAAAATGTCTCCGATCTAGTGTAAAATTATCCATGAGTTTTCAATGTTGAGTTTAATATGTATGTCTTCACAACTATCCAACCTAAATTAGAAGTAATTAATAATATGGGCAACTTTCATAGACTTCTTGTTTCGATTTGATGTATTTAATTATGTTCGGGGGAAAATCTTGGTTATAACAGGTGAAAACTGTACGTGACTTATTCTAACCCAAAAGGAAATGTCCTATTGTGAGGACGAACCTTCTTTGCTTTTAGTTCGCAACCTTAAGCACTGTCGCAACAATTATTTTTGATAATTTATTTACAGGGTTAAGGCTGTGCCGTGAATGTAAAAAATACCTACTTTTAATTGATACCTTCAATAGAAAACGAATCATTAAAGAGAAATCACGTGGAAGAAAAAAAATTAAGAAGTGCCGATTGGTTTGGTCGAAAAGGGAAAGATGGTTTTATCTACCGTGCCTGGATGAAAAATCAGGGAATTCCCGATTACGAATTCAATAACAAACCGGTTATCGGAATCTGCAATACATGGAGTGAGCTAACGCCTTGCAACGCACATTTTCGGGAACTGGCGGAGAGAGTAAAGCGAGGTGTTCATGAAGCGGGTGGATTTCCTGTAGAATTTCCAGCAATGTCCTTAGGTGAAACACTTATCAAACCTACGGCCATGTTGTATCGCAATCTGGCAAGCATGGAAGTGGAAGAATCCATTCGTGCGAATCCATTGGATGGCGTAGTGTTATTATGTGGCTGTGACAAGACGACGCCATCATTAGTGATGGGTGCTTGCAGTGTGAACCTTCCAACGCTGGTTGTATCGGGAGGACCTATGTTAACCGGTAAGCATCGAGGCGCAAGTATTGGAATAAGCGATATGTGGCGCTATCACGACGACATACGGGTAAATAAAATCAACCAGGAAGAATTGATTACTATCGAGGGTGCT
>Ga0111538_10007229_pt1 | contig 14981 bp, 7 predicted proteins | sample SoiMethybrSBSTD1_FD_79669 | JGI IMG/M metagenome (GOLD analysis project Ga0111538, IMG submission 79669) | Bulk soil microbial communities from a Populus tree surrounding site in Tennessee, USA - Soil MetaG P. TD hybrid SBSTD1 (version 2)... | ecosystem: Environmental > Terrestrial > Soil > Tree... | reverse complement strand
GTGTCCGGCTTTAGCCGGACGTGTGGTGTCCGGCTTTAGCCGGACGTGTGGTGTCCGGCTTTAGCCGGACGTGTGGTGTCCGGCTTTAGCCGGACGTGTGGTGTCCGGCTTTAGCCGGACCTACGGTCGCAACTTCGCAGGATCGTAGACGCGGCCGCCCTTGACGACCTGCCAGATGCTCTGCGTGTTGCGGATGTTCTCGAGCGGATCGCGGTCGAGCAGTACGACGTCGGCCAGCTTCCCCGGCGTCAGCGTTCCGAGATCAGCCGATGCGCCCACCTGCGCAGCGCCGCCTTCGGTCGCCATCCGCAGCACATCGATCGCAGGGAACCCCGCATCGGCGAACTGCGCGATCTCCCAGTGCAGCGACAGGCCGAAGAACACGCCACCCATCAGCGAATCGGTGCCGCCGAGCAGATTGACGCCCGACTTGCGAGCGGTCAGCAGGCGATCGAATCCAGGCCGCGCGCGCGTGCGAAGCATCTCGGCGGTCACGCCGGGGCCGCCGCCGCGCCCGGGACCAGCCGATCGCCGCGCTTCTTCCGGCACGAACTCCTGCACCCGCCAACTCGACTCCCACTCCGGCTCGTTCGCGCGCATCAGCGCACCGTTGCCGACGTTGAGCGTCGGATCGATCGACGTCCCCGCCGCTGCGGCAAACGCGAGGATGTCCTGATAGGCCGCAGAAGAGGAGTGCTCGAGCGTGCTGAAGCCGAGCAGGATGTGACGCGTGACCTCCTCGGGTGAGAGTCCGTGGCCGACCAGCGGAAGCCCAACGCGATGGGCTTCGTCGGCGACCACCTGCTGGAGATGCCATGGCAGCGACGGATACACCTTGATGAAGTCGGCGCCGGCCGACTTCCAGTGTCGCACCTCCGCACGCGCCTCCGCCTCGGTGCCGACCTGCAGGAACGCGTCGCCCCAGTGCGGCATCAGTCCTTCGAAGATCTCGCCGGCGTAGAAATAGCGTGGTGCGGGAAGCGACGTGATGTTGCTGCGCTCGTCGAGGGCCGTGAACAGATCGAGCGTGCCTCCCGTGTCGCGAACCGACGTCACGCCGAACGCGATGAACGCGTCCTCGTTCGCCTGCTGATTGGACCAGGCCGAGTGCACGTGCGAATCGAACAGACCCGGAATGGCGTAACGTCCTTCCGCGTCGAGCCGCACGGTGTTGGCGGGCAGCTGCTTTCCTTGTTCCGCGCCGATCCACTGGATGCGCCCGTTCTGAACGAACATCGACGTCGCATCGCCAAAGCGCCCCGCCGCAAGGTCCAGCACTCGCACGCGCTGAATCAGCAAGGCCGCCGGCACCTCGCGAGGCAGCGTGGCGCGGAACGGGATCTCGGCGCGCGAGCCGCCGCCAAGACGCTGCCGCCACACCTTGCCGCCGTATGTGTAGACCAGCGCCGACGAATCAGGCGTGAACGCAAACGAGCGCCCGCCTTCGGCACTGACGCGCATCACTTGCGCATCGGCGATCGGCGACCCGCCCATCGGCGCCATCCAGATCTCCGAGTTGCTCCGGAACGCGAACCACTTCCCGTCCGGCGAGACGAGCCCTTCGTGCACGTGCCGCGACAAGTTGGTGACCGCCTGCGGCTGCGCATTCGGCTGGAGAGCGATGCGATACAGCGCGGCATTTTTGCCGACGCGGCTCGTGAAGAAGACGCTTCGGCCGTCGGTCGCGAAATGCGGACGCGCCGTCCACGCGCCGACGCCCTGCGCGATCTCGCGCGGCATCCCGCCAGCGGCGTCGACGATCAAGATGCGATACGGATCGAATATGCCGCTGGTGTGCTGGAAGACGATCTGACGACCATCGGGGCTCCAGCTCGGGTAGAGCGCCCACGACGCTCCGCCCGTCTGAAACAGCGACGTCGCCTTGCGCGTCGAGAAGTCGTAGACGCGGAGCTCGCGCGTGCCGTGCTCACTCGCGACGAACGCGAGCCTGCGGCCGTCCGGCGAGAACACCGCGTCGCGCGCGAACGCGCCGCTCTCGACGATCCGGCGCGCCGCGCCACCGCTGATCGGCTGCTCCCACAGAAATCCCGCGCCCATGACGACCATCCGCTGGCCATCCGGCGAGATCGACGGGCTGAGCACCGGTTGAATCGGAACCGCTGACGCCGTCGCCGCCGGTGCCTGCCATTTCGGCTTCACCGTCGGCATCACCTCCATCGTCATCGACGCCGTGAACGCGATGCGTTCCGGAGTCCCCGACGGTAGCGAAGCTCGGAAGATCTGTCCGCGATCGCCGAAGTAGATCGTGCCGCCGTCTTTCGAGAGCGCGACGCGCGCCGAGCCGTCCTGAATGCGAGGTCCTGCTGCCGTCGTGGCATTGGGCGCGAATGGCAACCACTGCACGCTGCCCCGACCGCCGAAGTAGACGCCGTCGCCTTTTGGTCCCGGAACCACGCGACCGGGATCGCCGCCGATCGTCGCCAGCACGGTGACGCTGCCATCGGGCGCGCGCGCTTCGATTCGCGTCTGCTTAATCGTCTGGAACATCCCGCCGCCCGGATTGCGCTCGGTCACGGTCCATGCGAGCCGTCCGTCAGGCAGATAAAACAGCGACTCGAGCGTGAGCGGCGCGCCGACGACCGACGGTTGGCCGCCCGCCGCGGCCACCGTTCGCACTTCGCGCAATCCGTTGTCGGCGAAGCCCGGCATCAGCTCAATCGGATGATCCTCGCGGAGAACGTTCCGGGCGTACGCGATCGTTCCGCCGTCCGGACTCCAGACCGGCCTGGCTGCGTCCACTTCGCGCGTGAGCTGTGTGATGCGCTTCGTCGCCCGTTCGAGCACGAAGATGTTCGATCCGCTGCCATCGCGATTCGACGCAAACGCCACGCGCGTGCCGTCCGGAGACATGGCCGGGTCGAAGTCGTACGACGGTCCGAACGTGAGCTGTGTGGTCGCGCCCCCGCTTACCGGCAGTTCGAAGAGGTGACCGAGTGCGCTGAACACGAGCGCTCGGCCGTCGGGCGTCGGCGCAATCGTCGGCGTCGTCACTTCGGACGACGTCAGCGTGATCGTTCGAAGCGACGCCTGTTCGTGCACGCGCGCGGGCGCGAGCACGAGTAGAAGCGGGACGATCGCGATCCGCCCGACGACGGTCCGCCTAAAGGCGGACACTACAGGCCTTCTCATCAGAAATCGAACTGGCCACTCAGGCGGAACTGCCTCGGTGCTTCCACCGTCAGCGGGCGATGCAGATTGGCGCCAAACGTCGTGTTGATGCTCGCCACCGCGTTCGTGTTGAAGATGTTGAAGAAGTCGGTCATCAGCTGGAAGCGGTACCGGTTCACTCTGAACACCTTCGAGAACCGCGCATCGAAGATATGGCGCATCGGGAAGAACTCGGTCCCTGGCTCCATCAGCGCCACAGTCTTGGTGGCGCCCGACGTGAGTGGACGGCCCAGGCCGGCGGTGATCACCGCATTCGGCGCGGCCCAGCTCGCCGTTGCCTGTGGCCCGGACAGGCCGCGATACGTGGCGGCGACCTGCACGTCGTACGGCAACAAATACGATCCGTTCAACTTGAAGTCGGGCCGGTACGATGTGTCCGTCTCACAGAAGCGGACCTCCGGGCTGTCGACGAAATCGCACGCGAGCGCACTCGTCAACGAATAGTCCAGGTGCTGGTTGTTGAAATTGACGCCGCCCGTCAGGAACGCCCGACTGAAGCGTGCATTCACCGAGATCTCGTACCCGGTGATCACGTTCTCGCGGCTGACGCCCAGCGTGTCGGCGAACGTCACAAAATTCTGCGGCGCCCGAATCACATTGACATCATAAAGCCCGCACACCTGCTGTCCGATGACGTTATCCGGCAGGTGGTTCCCTGGTGGAATCGTCGTCTGCGGAACCGTCACGCAGAACGGCCCGCTGAAGTCGCTCGGCGCGATCGCACGATTGTCTGTGACGCGAACATTTCCTTCGGAGCGACGGTAGTACAGCGCGCCCACACCAAGCCGTGGCAGCAGTTCGTGCTGGATAGAGACGTTCCCCTCCCAGGTGTAGCCACGTTTGAACCATCCGCGGAGGACATCCGGGTCGTAGATCGTCGTTCGCACCGGCGTTCCGAAGGCCGGGTTCCCCGACGCACCGATCTCCGCCGTCTGCAGCGACCCGTTCGAGTTGAAGATCGTCTTGTCGCTATTCAGATCGGTCCACGTCCGCGTGTCCGTCGTCGAGATCGCCAGACTCGGGTTGACCGCTCCCGTCAGGTTGACCGTCTCGCCGGCGACGAAGCGCGAGTATGCGCCCTTCACAGCCGTCTTGCCATTGCCGAACAGATCGTAGGCAAACCCGAGTCTGGGCGACAGGTCCTTCCAATCGAGCACGTCGGCACCGCAGAACGCGCGGTTGGTCGCGCAGTTGGCCTCGCCGATCCAGAGATTAGCCGGCAACAGCTGGTCGGGATAGCTCGTCGTGAGCCAGTCCATTCGCAGGCCGGCATTCACCGTCAACCGTTGGATCGTCCACCGATCCTGGACGAAGAACGCCCAATCGGCGTCGACGTTGTCGCGCCGGTTGGTGGGCAGCGTGGCAACGATCTGGCTGGCATTACCCTGCAAGTAGTTCAGCACCACATCGGCGACGACGTTCGCCGGACGATGATACGAGCCGCGCAGCAGCGAGAATCCGCCCTTGAGCGAATGAGAGCCGGTCACGTAGGTCGCGGTGCTTCTGAGCTCCCAGGAGCGGGACGCATTCGAGTCGCTGACGCTCGGGGCGCCGCCGATCAACTGCAGCGTACTCTGCTCGAGAATGGCCAGCGCCGGCGGCGCCGCTGACAAACCGGTTCTCGACGGGACGCCCGGATCATCCACGTATTTCGCCGACCAGTTTTCGAGCGCATCTCGGTAGTTGTTGTCGATGTTACGTTCGGTCCACAGATACGACGTCTCGAACAGCAGCCGCGACGTGTGCGTCCGGGTCCAGCGTCCACCGATCTGATCGTTCTTCGGATTCGCGAGTGCGAGTGTCGATTCGGGTGGCGGGTTGAAGAACAGCAGCGGACTGACGAAGTACGGCTGCTTCGAGTCCTGCCGCTCGTAATGACCAGCCACTTTGTCTTTCCGCGTCCCTTGCCACGTCAGCCGCTGGACGAAGCTGTAGCCGCTGACCTCGTTGACGGCCGGGCGCGACGGATCGGCACGATACGCAAACGGCGACGGATCGGCATCGTAGAAGCTGCCGAGCACCTGCGTATCGCTGCCGTTGCTCTGAAAGGTCGTCTGGAACCAGACGTGGTCGCGCGCGATCGGACCGCCGACGCTCGGGTTGAAGTCCCACAGCTTCAGGGTCTTTGCCGGCTCGCCGATATTCTGCGACCGCAGGTAATCGTCGATGTTGCTCGACTGCCATGAATCGCGTGTGTAGGTCGTGAACAGGCTGGCATGCAGCTGGTTGCCGCCGTCTTTCGGCACCAGGTTGATTCGAATCCCGGGCTGACCGACTTCCGCCGTGTCGATGTTCGTCGAGTAGCTGTGCTCCTGATACATGCTGCTGTTGGTCGGCGCCGTCGTCAGGCTGGGGCCGGCGCCGATCAGGTTGGTGGCGCGCATGCCGTCCACCATCGTGACCGAATCGCTCGTGCCGCGGAAGTTCGTCGCGAAGAATCCCGGCGAGGTGCCCGGGATCGTGTTCAGGATCGCGCCTGGTGTTCGCGCCGTCGGCAGCGCATCGAGCATCTCGCGCGTGTAGACCCTCGGCGTCGCCACGCTCTGCACGTCGACGACGGGCGGCACGCCCACGACGGTGATCACTTCCTCGACACCACCGACACCGAGCTCCGCATTCACCGTGGCGACGAAGTCGCTGGTGAGCTCGATGCCTTCGCGGCGGACCGACTTGAATCCGGTCAGGGTGAACGTCACGACATAGTTGCCCGGCCGCAGGTTGACGATGCTGAATCGGCCGGCCTCGTTCGTGACGACGGTGCGCGTCTGCTCGATCAGCGCTGGGCTCGAGGCCTCGACGCTCACGCCGGGAAGGACAGCGCCGCTGGCGTCAGTCACCGTTCCAGAGATCGTCTGCGCGGATGCCGAGAGCGGCAGCAGCAGCGCGAACGCGAGCAGCATCACGTGAGACCGCGTGCAGCGAATCATTGGGCCAGCCTCCATGTGAAGGTGTCGAAGGTGGCTCAGCCTAGCGACGGCCTCGAGGGCTGTCCCGCGGTGTGGGACGAACAATGGATCCCTGGGACAGAACCGGTGAGCGAGGGACGGTTGTGCACGGAGTAAAGTGCGTTCAAATCACATGAAGCACCTCGCTCTCGCGCTCGCATTCGTGACGTCGTTTGGGCTCGTCGCCGCGGCGGGTCGGCTTCAAACGGCCGCGCCCCGCGCGGTTCAACACTTCGACGAGGCGCAACTCTCGAAGCCATCGCATCGCGTGCGCATGGAGAACGACATCCGCGTAGCGATGCGCGATGGCGTGACGCTGTCGATCGACGTCTATCGCCCTGACGTCGAGGGCCGCTTCCCTGCGATCCTGATCCGCACGCCGTACAACAACAACACCGAGCAGGCCGTCGCGCAGGGCAAGTGGTTCGCCGAGCGCGGCTATGTTGTCGTGCAAGGTGACGTGCGCGGCAAGTTCGATTCGGCTGGAGATTTCTATCCGTTCAAGAACGAGCCCGACGACGGTTTCGACACCGATGAGTGGATCGCGAAGCAGCCGTGGTTCGACGGCAAGCTCGGGACGATGGGCGGATCGTATGTCGGCTTCACGCAATGGAGTCAGGCCATTCGCGGAAGCCGATATCTGACAGCAATGGCTGCGACCGTCACGACACCAGACACGTACGGCAACTGGTTCTATACCAACGGCGCGCTCAACTACGCGTTTGCGCTCTCGTGGGGAGCCGTCTCGATCGACGGCCGCGTCGCGCAGTTCACCGGCGCCTATGACTGGCCGCGTGTCTACCGCACGCTGCCGATCGCCGACGCGCCAGCGAGCGCCGGCCATCGCGCCACGCACTATCGCGACTGGATCGCGCATCCCACGCGCGACGCGCACTGGAACACGCTCAGTCACGAGGACAAGTACGAGACGGTCGGCGTGCCCATTCTCACCGTCGAGGGGTGGTACGACATCTTCCTGCGCGGCGCGCTGCAGGATCACAACGCGGTGCGATCGAAAGGCAAGACCGAGAGCGCGCGCCGAGGCAAACGTCTCGTGATCGGACCGTGGGTGCATGCCACCGGCCGAAGGAACAACACGCCGGCCGGCCAGGCCGCAGACCCGAACGCCGTCGACTTCGGCGCCGCCGCCGAGGTCGATCTGCAGCGGGTGTATCTGCGCTGGTTCGATTACTGGCTGAAGGGGATGAACAACGGCGTGCTGGACGAAGCGCCGGTGCGGATCTTCGTCATGGGCGAGAACTACTGGCGCGACGAGCAGGAGTGGCCGCTCGCGCGGACGCAGTACACGAACTACTACCTCGCGAGCGGCGGCCGTGCGAACTCGCTGCTCGGCGACGGGACGCTGTCGACTGCGCGGCCGTCAGCGGGCGCCGAATCCGATCGCTACGTTTACGATCCGGAGAATCCGGTTCCGACGCTTGGCGGCAATCTGTGCTGTGCGCAGCAGGTGCCAAGCGGGCCCTGGGACCAGCGCGCGGCCGCGCGGCGCGACGACGTCCTCGTGTTCACGTCGGAGGCGCTGAGCGCGCCCGTTGAGGTGACCGGACCGATCGTGATGAAGCTGTTTGCATCAACGACGGCGCGCGACACTGATTGGACCGCCAAGCTCGTTGATGTTGCACCTGACGGCTTCGCCCGGAACGTGCAGGACGGAATCGTGCGAGCGCGCTATCGCGACGCGTCAGGGAAAGCCGGCAGTCTGCTCGAGCCGGGTCGCGTTTACGAGTACACGATCGATATGTGGGCGACGAGCAACACGTTCCTGCCGGGGCATCGCCTCCGGCTGGAAGTGTCGAGCAGCAACTTCCCACGCTTCGATCGCAATCTCAACACGGGCGAGGACCCGGCGACCGGCAAGCGCATCGAGAAGGCGACGCAGACCATCTACCACAGCGCCCGGTATCCGTCCCACGTCGTGCTGCCGGTGATTCCGCGAAAGTCCGGCTGAAGCCGGACACTACACCTGTAGTGTCCGCCTTTAGGCGGTCCTACAGACGCGCTGGCTCATCCGCGAGTTTCGCCCTGACTCAATTGCTGATGAAGGAGATGCCCACGACAAGTTCGTCTGGTCGAAATTCGTTTCGCCCACCGCTCCGCGCGATCTATCCTGACGAGCCGTGCAAGTTCCCCGGACGATCCAGCGCAACGCCGATCAACCTCGGCCGCGCGTCCTGGTGGCTGACGATTACCCGCAGGTGCTGGAGTCGGTCAGCCGTCTCCTCTCGACCGACTTCGATGTCGTCGCCACCGCGACTCGAGGCCTTGAGGCAGTGGACCTGGCGCTGCGTCTCCAGCCAGATATCGTCGTGTTGGACGTCGCCATGCCCGAGTTCGACGGCTTCCAGACCGCACAGGCGCTCCGGCAACATCGCTCACGGGCCAGGGTCGTGTTTCTCACGATGCATCGGACGGACGAGTTTGTCTCCGCGGCCATGCGCGCAGGCGGGCATGGCTACGTACTGAAGTCGCGGATCTATTCGGATCTGGCCAGTGCCATCGACCACGCGTTCGACGGCCGGCACTTCGTGCCGTTTCTGACGTCGCTCGCGACGCTTGCCGGTGGACAACACACGGTGCAGTTCCATATGAACGATCGATTCTTCCTCGACGAGTTGTCCCGGTTCGTCGGTTCAAAGCTTCGCTCGGGTGAGCCGGTCGTCCTCGTGGCCGGTGAAGCGACTCGCGAGGGCCTCGAGCATCGACTGCACGCGCAGGAACTGGATCTGGGAAGACTCGCGTCTCACGGACAGTTTGCCGCGCACGATTCCGCGAAGGCCCTGTCACGCGTGATGCGGGGTGGCCATCCCGATCGCGACTCCCTGGCGGAGTTCGTCGATGACCTCGAACGCACTCGTGTGGCATCGGGCAACGGGCCAGGCTGTCGGCTGACAATCGTGGGCGACATGAGCGCCTCGTTATGCCGGAACGGCGATGGCGAAGCCGCGAGCGAGGTCGAACGAATCTGGGACGATTTGACGAGCGCGCTGCCGTTTTTCACGGTGTGCAGTTACCCGGTCGACTGTTTCGAGGTTGGCGGGGCGGAATTGTTCGGGAGGGTCTGCGCCTCGCACAGCGCCGTCACTCACACGCCGGACACGCTGTAGTCCCCGTGAAATGCGATTGAGGCGAAGGTGGTCAACATGACTGGGATCGCGAACGTTGGCGCCTTGCCCATCGCCGAGAATCTGTTCCAAGTCGTGGTCGATGTCACTCCGGCCCTGGTGTGGATGTCGGGCCCCGACAAGCTGTGCACGTTCCTCAATAAGAGCTGGCTGGACTTCACCGGGCGGCCCATCGAGCGCGAGCTGGGCAACGGGTGGGCTGACGGCGTGCATCCCGACGACCTGCCGACGTGTCTGGATACGTACTCGAGCGCATTCGACCGCAGAGACCCCTTCAAGATGGAGTATCGGCTGCGGCGTCATGACGGTGAATACCGGTGGATGCTCGACGTCGGCGTTCCGTTGTTCAGCCCTGACGGCTCGTTTGCGGGCTACATCGGATCATGTGTCGACATCACCGAGCGCCGGCACGCGGAAGACGCGTTGCGTCGCAAGGAGATGGAGCTCCGCGAGTCGCAACGCCTGGCGGGTGTCGGAAGCTGGAAGTGGGACCAGGATACCGATACGGTCCGATGGTCCGAGGAGCTCTACCACCTCTCCGGCAGGGATCCACACCTGGGGGCAATCCGCTACAAGGACCACGGAACGCTCTATTCCCCAGAAAGCTGGGTGCAGTTGCAGCGCGCGGTCGAAGAGGCGCTCCGTACGGGGCTCTCGTACGAGCTCGATCTCGAGATGATTCGTGCCGATCGCACGCCCATCTGGGTGACGGCGCGTGGTGAAGTCCAGCGTGATTCCACCGGGCGCATCGTCGGGCTCCGCGGCACCATTCAGGACATTACCGAGCGCAAACAGCGTGAGAACGCGCTCGCACTGTTCCGCAGCTTGATCGACGGATCCAACGACGCGCTCGAAGTCATCGACCCGGTCACTCTGCGGTTCCTGGATGTCAATGAAAGGGCGTGCCGTGATCTCGGCTACAGCCGGGAGGAGCTCTTGTCCCTGACGGTCCCGGACGTCGATATCATGTTCGCCCCACCCGCGGGGGAAACGCTCCCGGAGTCGTGCCAGAAGGAATCCGTGATCTTTGAAAGCGTACATCGCCGGAAGAATGGGTCGACGTTTCCCGTCGAAGTCACCATCAAGCCGCTGACGATCGACCGCGCCTACTACGTGACTGTCGTCCGGGATATTACCGACCGCAAGCGCGTGCAGGAAGAGCTGCGGGAAAGCGAGGAGCGTCTCAGGCTTGCTGCTGAAGCCGGCAAGATGTTCGCGTATACATGGGACGCCGTCACGGATCAGATGCATCGCTCAGGAGACTCCGACCTGCTCGGCGTCGATGCCGCAACCCCCTTCACCGGCAGGCAACTGCTGGAGCAGGTGCACGCCGACGATCGCCATCTTCTGGTGAGTGCCTTCGAGCGCCTGACGCCCGACACGCCGCTCTTTCAGGTGTGCTACCGCATGATCCGGCAGGACGGCGAGGTCGTGTGGGTGGAACGCAACAGCCGCGCGCACTTCGACGAGCACGGGCGGATCCTGCGGATCATCGGCATGGTGGCCGACATCACGCAGCGCAAGCGAGCTGAAGAAGCCCTGTCGAGCGTCAGTCGCCGGTTGATTCAGGCCCAGGAGGCAGAGCGGGCGCGGATTGCACGGGACCTGCACGACGACATCGGTCAGCGGCTGGCGCTGCTGACGATGACGCTGGAACAGCTGACACACATTCGCTCGCACACCTCTGACGAGGGCCGCAGCCATCTGGATGCTCTTCGAGCGCAAGCCGCGGATATATCGGCGAGCGTACGAGCGCTCGCGCACGAGCTGCACTCATCGCGTCTGCAGCATCTCGGTGTAGCCGCCGCGATGAAAGGCTTCTGTGCGGAGCTCTCGGCGCAGCAGAAGATCGAGGTCGATTTTAGCGGCGCGGAGACTCAGCCTGGAGTGCCCGCGGAGACGGCGCTGTGCCTGTTCCGTGTGCTGCAGGAAGCCTTGCACAACGCGGTGCGACACAGCGGAGTCCGGCAGTTCGAGGTGCAGCTTCGCGACACGACCGACGCACTCCAATTGACCGTGCGCGACAAGGGGTCTGGCTTCGATCCTGAAACGGCAATCGACGACGGAAGGCTCGGTCTCACGAGCATGAAGGAGCGTCTGAAGCTGGTGGGTGGAGAGTTGCTCATCAAGTCGCGACCGAGCGGGGGGACCACCATCGTGGCCCGCGTGCCGCGGCTTCCAATCGGTGAAATCCGAACCGTTGCGCAGTAGGATCGCTGCGCGTCGTGCTGCCGGTGATTTCGAAGTAGGGTCCGCCTTCTGGCGGACGCCTACCACCCCGGGTAACGGTTGAACCAGGCGTCTGAATCGTCGAACCCCTTGTAGAGGTCGTCGGCTACAGTTTCGATTTCCTCCCGCAGCTCGAGCCCGTCCAGCCATCTCCGTGGGATGGCATCGATACCCAGCATCAGACCGAGCAGGTTCCCGGCGATCGCGCCTGTGCTATCAGAGTCGCCGCTGTGATTCACTGCGAGCAGGACGCCCCGTGCGAAATCATCGCGAGCACTCAGAGCGCAATAGAGCGCGATGGCGAGGGCCTCTTCTCCCACCCAACCGCCGCCCATACGCTCAATCGTTTCAGGAGAGGGAAACAGATCGGCGTCGCGCGACAGCGCGACCGCTTGACGGATCGCGGTTGCGCATTCCGCATGATTCGCGTTGTTGCGGCTATCAAGTATCCCCAACGTCCGCTCGATCGCGTCCGGCAGACCTCGTCCCTCGGCAAGATTGTGGACGACGGCAGTGAAGCAGCCAGCCGAGTAATACCCTGAGGGATGGCCGTGCGTGATCGCTGCCGCCTCGCAGCCGAGAGTGAAAGCCGCTTCCTCGGTCCTCGCCACAAGTCCGATCGGCGCTGCACGCATCACACCGCCACAGCCCTTACTGTGGTTCAGCGGCCGGTCAACAGTACCCATTGTTCCGCCACGCAGCGCCGAGAGACAGGTGATTCCAGGGGCACGGTGCGAGTGCAGTGCCTCCACGGCGATCAACCAACCGTCCATCTCTTCTCGCGAAAATTGCGAATGGCTCCGCTCTCCCTGCGTGTGTAGCCAGCGAATGTAGGCGTGATGAATGACGCTGGCCGGATGGCAGATCCCTTTGAGGTGCCACCTGACATCGGCACGCAGCACACCTTCCGCCGTGAACAGCGTCATCTGCGTATCGTCGGTGATCGCTCCGCGCCTGCCGTAAGCATCGTCGTAATCAGCAATCCCCGCTGGACCGTACTTGGCACGGATTTGGTCGATGCTGAGAAACTCCACCGGCGCTCCCAGCGCGTCGCCGACTGCACCGCCCAGCAGACAGCCGCTGAAATGCCCTCCTGAGCGCCGATCGGGCAAGTTAGGTTGTATGTGGTTCGACGCCACGGAAACCCCCGAGACGATCCCTCATGGTGTCCTGTATCGCACAGTTCCTAGGATGCACGAGGTCGATAATGCCGCCATGCTGACACTCCGCCCACTCAGTGGAAGCGGCCCGGTCATCGGGTCGGAACCCTATCGGTACGAGGTTATCGGACTGCCGAATGGGCGTGGTGCGATGCTCGCTAGATTGTCTGGCGTGTGGAAGATTCTAAGAATCGAGCCCGGTAAGAACTATGCCTGGACCGGCAGCTTTGTCAGTCGTGATGATGCGCTCACTTCACTTATGGGCGATGTAGGCATTTCAAACTGAGACAGTGCCCTTCAGGCGAACCTGTCATCGCAGCAGATCGAACTGCCGTACGTACTTGACGATGAAGGCGCGATTGATCGGACCCAGCCCCTCGAGGCTCTCGGTGTTGTTGTAGACGACGAACAGCCCTGTGCCGGCGGTCTCGAGCACATGGAACCGCAGGTTCGCCGACCAGCGATCGGTGCGGTCGTTGTACTGCACCAGGCTCTGGATGAACACCGAGGGCGTGAAGTTGTAGGTCACCCGCATGTTGCCCAGGTTGGTGACAAACGCCCCCTCCGGCAGCGAGATCGATCGATACGTCCAGTTGGTATCCACCGAGAACCGTCCGCCACGACGGATCAGCACGTTGAGGCTTGGGCTGTTCTGCGTGCCAGTCAGGAACGTACCCACATCCCACCGCAGCTGCGCCGACAGCCACTTGCGCCGATCGGAAAACGAATTCATCCGGAAAAACAGACCGCCGTGCTCGCCGACGGGGACGATCACGCCTGGATAAATCTCGAACGGCTCGCGAAAGCCTTCCCACGAACCCTGGAGCGCGGTGTCGATACGGTTGCCGTTTTCCCAGTCCCAGTGGTTGTCGAGATGCAGCTCCGCGGCGTTCAACCCGCCATCGAGGTAGTCGTAGCGCGTGTACTGAATGTGCGGCTGCCATTCGCGGAAGCCCCAGTCGCGAATCTTCTGTTGCCGCATCGTCTCGTGATAGCGGAAGAACATCCGGCGGTAGCCGCCTTCCTTCTCGAGAAAGCCGACCTCAGGATTGAACGCCTCGCCGGTGCGCCCGTACTCAAACCCGGCGCGATGCGTCCCGTCGTCGTATTCGGAGTCGACGTTGTAGGCGAAGTCGCGGCCGGTGAGACCCGGCGTCTCCGTGCGCGCGCCGAATCCGGCCATGGTGAAGCGCTCGCCGACGCCGAGGCGCGCATCCAGTCCCCACGTGCGATTCCAGTCGTCGGGTTGCGACAGACTACCGGTGGCGGAGCGATTGACGAACATCGCGCCGATGCCGGATCGGTTGCGCAGCTCGCGGCTGACGCGCAGCACTGAAAAGTTGTTCCCGGGGTTCTCACCGACGTCGCTGGTCTGCATGTTCAACACGCCGACGTTGAACCCGTTCACCTTGCCAGTGAGACGCCCACCGCCTCGAATTGGCACGAGCTGCTCCTCATCATCAAGACCGATGCGGCGGCTGAAGAACAGCTCGACTTCCTCTTCTTTGCCGACAGTGAAGAGACCCGAGTTCTCCAGGAAGAACGGCCGCTTCTCCGGGAAGCGCAGGTTGAAGCGCGTGAGGTTGATCTGCTCGGTGTCGACTTCGACTTGCGCGAAGTCGGTGTCGTAGGTGAGATCGAGGTTCAGGCTCGGCGTGATGCCGATCTTGGCGTCGAAGCCGAAATCACCGTCGAAGTCGGTGTCCGATCCGGGTGTGAAGTTGCGATCGGCCGAGCCGACGATGAAGGGAAGCAGCTTGACGTTTCGAGAAGTCTTCAGCTCGAGCCCGTGCAGCTCGCCGGCCGACGTCAACCGCCCCAGCTCGTATTCGCGCGGCAGCGGCGACCAGTAGGTGCGCTCGCGCGTACGCTGGATGTTGCGAAAGAAGTTGACGCCCCATGTCTGCGGCGACGAGCCATAGCGCAGCGTGCGAAGCGGGATGCGAAACTCGGCGATCCAGCTCGTCGCCGTGGTACTGGTGCGCACGTCCCAGCTGCCGTCCCAGCTCTCCTCTTCCTCACCCTGATCGCGCACCTGCGCGTCGTACTGCACGCCAGCGGCATTGGTCCCGAAGACGAACCCGTTCTGCTGGTCGCGGAAGGTATCGAAGATCATCACGAACGAGTCCATCTCGTCGAGCTCGGCATCGCGCCTGGTGTCGGTCGTGACGATCAGCGATGGATCGCGATCGTGCAAGACGACGCCCACATAAATCGCCTCGTCGTCATACAGGATCCGCACCTCGGTGTTCTCGGAGGCCGGCTGCCCTTGGAATGGCTCGGCCTGCACGAAGCCGCTGAGCGGCGCAGCGCTC
>Ga0111538_10007228_pt1 | contig 14982 bp, 17 predicted proteins | sample SoiMethybrSBSTD1_FD_79669 | JGI IMG/M metagenome (GOLD analysis project Ga0111538, IMG submission 79669) | Bulk soil microbial communities from a Populus tree surrounding site in Tennessee, USA - Soil MetaG P. TD hybrid SBSTD1 (version 2)... | ecosystem: Environmental > Terrestrial > Soil >... | reverse complement strand
GACAGCAGGTCCTTGCGGGTCCAGCCCTCGGCGAGCAGCCGCTTCCCGTTCGGAGAGTCCGCGCGCACCACCGCGCCGGCCGTGACGGCCTCGGGCGGGTTCCGGGTGGAGAGAATTTCGATGCGTCCGTTTTTCAGGTCGGCGCACGCGGCGATGCCGCGCTCGGCCCGCGCCAGCGTCGCGGTGCGGCGCAGCAGCTGCGTCAGCAGCGTGCGGAGATCGTCGGCGAGGGCGATCTCCAAAGGAATGAGCTGGGAAATGGACTGTTTGTCGGTCATCGCGACCTCCCCGCCCAGTTCCAGCCGACGCCCGCTCCCTCGGACCCGACCTATCGTGATACCGGCTTCGGGGCGACGATGCAATGATAATTTGCATGAATGTGAATTCTTTCCGGATCGGGGGGCCGCCGCTCCCCAAGCGCTGGAGGAAGCCTCGCCGAATTCGTCCGTCGATTGAGGCGAGTTCGCCCGGCCAGGCCGGGTATGATGCCGCCCGTGTCCGAACCGTTCTTCGATTTTGTGTTCGATCTCCTGGAGGAAGGGGATTTTCTCCTCCTCGAGGTCGCCCTCCCGGGCGTCCTGGAGACCGAGATCGATCTCACCCTCGAGGGCAGCCGGATCATCATCCGGGCTCAACGCCCCCTCCCTCGCGGCGCCTCAATCCATCGAGAAATCAAGCGGGGGATTCTGATCCGGGATGTCACCCTCCCCTGCGCGGCTGAACTTCTGAACTCCAGATACGAAGACGGCGTCCTTTGGCTTCGCTTCAAACGCCTGGAACCCCGGTAAGAGCATGGCCGAACCCGACTACTATGCCGAGCTCGGAGTGGCCCGGGATGCCTCCGTAGACGACATCCGCCGTGCCTTTCGGAAGTTGGCGGCACAGTACCATCCGGATCGCCATCCCAACGACAAGGCGGCGGAAGCGAAGTTCAAGAAGATCGCGGAAGCCTACCGCGTTCTGGACGATCCCAAAGCGAGAGCCGCCTACGATCAGGGAGGATCGTCCCAAGTCGAGGCCGACACCGGGTTCCGCGGCTTCAATACCACGGAAGACATCTTCTCCCGGTACGGGGACATCTTCGGAGACCTTTTCGGGCATCAAGTCCGGCGGGCGGCCGCGCAGGAACCGGGCGAGGACTACGAAGTCGAGCTATCGATCCCCTTTGAGGAGGCGGCCAAAGGGGGAAAAAAGACGTTCACCACGAACGCTCCCGGCGTGTGCGACGCCTGCCACGGCACCGGCTCGTCCGACGGACGACCGCATCCCTGCCCGACCTGTCAGGGCACCGGCCACGTCAGTCAGCGCGCCCGCCAGGCGGGCGGGTTTTTCTCGGTGTCCACAGCCTGCCCCGGCTGCCGCGGGAGCGGAGTCGATCCGGCTTCCGCGTGCTCCCGCTGCAAAGGAGCCAGGATCGATACCCGGCCGCGCGCCATCGAGGTGACCATCCCGCCGGCCGTGGCGGAAGGAACCATCCTCAGGCTCCGGCAGATGGGCGCCCCGGGCAGGCAAGGCGGCCCTCCAGGAGACCTTCGGATCCACATCCGCATTCAACCGGGAGGCCCCTTCGAGCGGGAGGGCCTCCATCTCAAACGCGACGTGACGGTGGATCTTCTGACGGCCGTGCTCGGAGGCAACGCGGACGTTCCTCTCCTGGAAGGAAAAGCGGAGATGACGATCCCTCCGGGCACGCAGCCCGGTCAGCACTTCCGTCTTGCGGGCCAGGGCCTGTCCGACGGTGTCCGTCAGGGAGACTTGATCGTCACGATCCAGGTCGAGATTCCCCGAAAGCTGAGCGATGAAGAGCACCGGCTCTTCGAACAATTGCGGGCGGCGGAAACCAAGCGCTGAACCTTCACTCGAACTCACCGAACGAGAACGGAGCGGCCCAGAAGGTGCTGGGGAAGGTGAGCGCGATGAACGGGAGATCCTCCACGGATGCTCCCGACGTCCTCCTTCTCAGGTCATCGCCGGTGAAGAATCTCTGACCGAACGCATAGCCCGCAGAGAGAGAGACATCCATCCAGGAACTCTTCCAGCGAACCCCCACTTCCACCGTATTCATGACGAAGAAGAGCCGGGTTTGGTCCTCGTGACGCAGATGGAAGCCGTCGACGCGCCGCGACGCTTCCGCAAAGACGCTGAATCCCGCGTCCAGTTCCGCTTCGATCCGTGCCGAAGCTTCGGAGGGGAACTTCCATTGAAGGGCCACCGTCACGGGATCGAAGGGTCGGATGACGATCTCGGCTCTCGGAAACCCGAACACGACCTTCAGGTCCGGACCGAGCACGGCCTCCACCATGCAGTAAGGGAGGGGATAAGCGTCGAAAAGCCCTCGATTGCCGTCCAGGGTCAATCCCACGTGCAGGGTCGTGGACGGGTCGATCTTGCCGGTGAACTCCAGCGTGGCCACCGGGAAAAGGGCATCGAGGTTGTCCCAGCGGCCATCGTTGGCCGTTCCGGCCCCCGCGCTCGCAATCACCGACCAGTCCCCTCCGATCGATCCCAGCGGGACCGCGAGGGCCAGGGCCACGTCGGAAAAGGTATGGTTGAACCGGTCCGCCTCGGACTCGATCGTGATCGTGAATGCGCGGTATCCGATCCACACGGGCGGATCCAGATCCTTCCGGTGGAACTTGATGCGCCCTTCGGAATACCAGTGGAAGATCCGGATCTGCTCGTCCGTCTCCTCCAGATGACCTCGCGCTGTCTGGATGGGTTTATCGTAGGTCTCGGCCCAGAAGTTTCCGGTGGTCCACCGCCTCGTGACGAGACTCTCGTCGACCTGAGCCTCGACCCTCCCCTGTCCGGCGAGCCAGAGCGCCGGCAGAGCGAAGAGAACCACGCCCGGACGAGACGAGCCGAGGACACGCATCGTCCTGAACCAACGAGCTACTCGGCGGGCATTTTCTTGATCAGGTCTTCGGCCGCTTGTCTGTATTGGACATCTTCCTTCTCATGGCCGCCGCGGAGCTTCATTGAGGCGACCCGTTTCAGTTCCAGACGCGCCAGGGCGGGTTGGCTCGACGCGAGATAGGTCTCTCCGAGCCAGAGGTGCGTGGAAAGGGAATCCGGCGCGACTTCGAGAGACTTCTTGTACCACTTGATGGCCTCCGGTTTCGAGCCCAGCATCAGTCCGCCCGGCGTTTCCTGATACACGCGGCCCAGCATGCGGGCCGGTCCCCCGTCGTCCGTGGCAGGGGCCTGCTTTTGGGCGAGTTCGAGGTGAGGCAACGCCTCTTTCAGGCGTCCGTAGGAACGCTCCGCGTCGGCGGCGTGGAGGAGAAGACAGCCCAGCCAATACCGGGTCGCACCATTGTCGGGCTCAAGACGCAGCGCTTCCTGCGCATGGAAGCGGCCTCTCGTCCGGTGCTGCTCGTGTGCGGCAAGATCGGCCTGTTTCTTGACGTCGAGCGCTTCAAGCGAGCGCGAATGCGACTCGGCGAGCATCACGAGCAGTCCCGGGGATCGGCGTTTTCCCAGGTGCGCTTCGAGCAACGCAACGGCACGGTCGAGTGCCCCCGGCGTTTCTCGCCGGTCGATCAGCTTCCTCGCCGCGGGAAGCGGGTCGCCCTTCAATTCCGACTCCGTCAGCACGGCGTTCCCCGACGGGGGTCCGGAGGGCGCCGGATCGTTCTCGCTGGACGTCGTGGAGCAGGCACCCAGGATGAGCAGGGCCGAGATCCAATTGCATCTCATGTTACGGACCGCCCTTTTCCATCTCCGCGAGCTCCTTTTCCACCTCTTCCTTGCCGATGCCGTACAGCTCCCTCAGCTTCCCGTGAAGCTCTTCGCGTCTTCCGGCGATCACGGTCAGATGGTCGTTGGTCAGCTTTCCCCATTTCGCCTGGACCTTTCCCATGAGTTGCGACCATTTCCCTTCGATTTGTTCCTTGTTCATCGTCATCCTCCTTGAACTCAGGCTTCCTTCGGCACGGCCCTACTAACTCCGTTCGATCGCTCAAGTTACAGGTAAAGGTCCTCCTGTAACCCCGACGAGGAAGACGACGTAGAAAGCTCATCGATCCCAAGAACACAAGGAGCGACCTGATGAGAGCGAAATGGCAGATCTGGAATGTCCTGGCCGCGACCGGCGTCGTGCTGGTCCTGGCGGGCGGCGTCGCCCTGGCGCTGGCGGCCCGCAGTTGATCGCGGGGGCCGGAAGGCGCCAGATCGGGCCGGAGCAGATGATCAAAAAGATCGCATGGGCTATCAATATCGCCTCGGCCGAGGATGCGTTCGTCGATGAGAGCCGGCATGAGAATTGCACTGCTCCCGGCAGGCATCGTGCACGAGCCATGCCGGCTCGGGGGATGGATGCTGGAATCCCATAGGGAGGTAATCTCAACATGGCCAAGAGAAGCAGGGGCGGCAGAATGACGGCCGCCAAGAAGCGCGCCGCCAAGTCGCGTGGCGGCCGCGGTCTCGTCAAGAATCGCAAAGCCGGCCGGGCAATCATGAAGACTTGAGAGTTCAGCGCCGCAAGTTCAGGGTTCAAGAGGCCGTCGCGAGACGGCCTCTTTCCTTTTCCAGGCGATTCATCCGGAAGGCTATGCTTTGCTCAGGCGAGGTTCAAGCCTCTGCAACGCCCGGGTCGCCGCCAGACGGTCACAGTACTCCGCAGCCAGAAGAAGTTCCGCCTTCCGGCCTGCCGCCGCGAGGCCCGACATTTCCCGATAATCCGCTCCGGCGCCTCCCCAGTCCTCCGCCAGAAACTTTTCATGGGCTGCCCGTTCGGACTCTCGGAGCGCGGCCTCACGCGCTCGACCGGAAGCGTCCTGGTACTCCTTCGAAGACCGTCCGTATTCGCTTTCGGCAAGGATGACCGCGATTTCATGGTCTCCCAAGGCCATTGCCAGGTCGAACACTTCCCGGACCGACTTCGGGTACACCCCGTCGGGTGAGGGAAACGGGTGACCGTTCCAAGTCCGGGCTTTAAGCGCCGTCGACGGCAATTGTTCGTCGGCCCGGAGGCCCCGCCGGACGGCTTGGATATCCCTCAGCAACTCGTCGGGAGTCTGGAAGCGGTGATCGGGGCTTTTCGCGAGGCATCGTTGAATGATCGCGTCGACCGCTGGAGGAACATTGCCGGTTTCCCTCAATGAAGGCGGGGGAGCAAACGAGGCCTTCCTCGGGGTCGTCGCGCGGGGTTCATCGCCGACCAAGGGAAGCAACCCCGAGGCAAGTTCGAAGAGGACAACCCCGAGGGAGTAGATGTCCGAACGAATGTCGACTTCCCGTCCGGATCCCTGTTCGGGCGACAGGTATCCCGGGGTCCCCTGGATGAGTCCGGAGTTGCGTCGACGACGATTCCGGGTGGTGGCCAATCCGAAATCGGTGACCTTGACCGTCCCATCCCTCGCAAGAAGGATGTTCGAGGGCTTGATATCGCGATGGACGATCCCGTGACTCCAGGCCGCCCGAAGCGCCTTCCCCACCCCTTGGGCGATGTGAAGAATCTCTTCGATGGTCGGTGGGGGGCCTTGGGCGACCCTGGCCCGGAGATCAATCCCTTCCACCAACTCCATGGCAAAGAAGGGGCGTCCCTTCCACGTGCCGGCGCCGAAGACCTGGACGACGTTTCCGTCGCGCACCTGGGCCAGCAGCTCCGCCTCCCGGCGAAAACGTTTCCGAAAGTCGGCGCTCGCGGCGCGGAGATTTCGGATGACTTTGATGGCGACGGCCCGATCCAGGGACTTTTGGTGACCTCTGAAAAGGGTTCCCATGCCTCCTTCTCCGATGACTTGCCCCTCGTCGATTTCGAAGTCTCCAGAATCACCCTCCGGGAAAGTCCGGGCGGAACCCCCGCGATCGAGGGACCGTCGGACGGCCAGAACCTCCTCGAGGAGTTCAGCGGCGCTCCGATAGCGCTCCTCGGGATCCTTGGCCAGGCAGCGGAGAATGATCCGCTCCAGCTGCAGGGGAACCCTCGATTTTGCCTCCCGCGGGAGCACCGGAGTAACGTTGAGAAGCTGATACAGGTAGGAAGTCTTGGACTCGTGCCCCTCGAAAGGCAGCGTGCCCACGGCAACTTCGTACAGAATCACCCCCAGCGCGAAAATGTCCGAACGGACGTCCGCCTTCTGTCCCTGAGTCCTCTCGGGGGATAGATAGGGGGAGCATCGAAACGTACGCTGGTATTCCGCCTCCTTGTCCAATACCCGGGCCAGGCCGATCTCGGCCACTTTGACCATTCCCTCTCGGGTGATGACAACGCTGTCTTTTCGTAGATGCAGGGGGGTGAGCTTGTATTTCTCGGCGGCCAGGAGAGCCCTCGCGCAGCCTTCGGCAATCTTGAGAATCTCCTCCGGAGCGGGCAGAGTTCCGCCGTTCACGGCTCCGCGGAGTTCCTTCCCTTCCACCGGCTCCGTGGCGAAGTAGAGCTTTCCCCTCCACACGCCGCTCCCGAAGGTTCGGATCACACTGGGGTCATCGATCCTGGTCGCGCGCGCGATCTCTCGATGAAATCGGGTCCCGAACTCCGGATCCCCCGAGAACTCCCGGCGAAGCACGGTGATGATGACGGGCTGCCGAGTAGAGCACTCCAGCCCTTCATAAAGGGTCCCCAGATGTCCTTCGCCGAGGACGCGGTCCTCGCGAACCGTGAACGCCGTTTTCATTCGGATTTCTCCGGCCGGACTGTCCGCCCGCGCGGTCACGGTCGGGCCACGGGCGACGTTACGCGAGTAGAGACGCGAACTCGTCGACGTCGCGTCCCGCTTCCTCCTCCGTCGCGCTTTGAAGGCTGAGATGGGAGCGGATGATGCCGCGGAGCTTGGCGCGAAGCCGATGGACCGCCGTTTTCGCGGCCGTTTCGGTCAGCCCCGTCGTTTTCCCGATGCTCACGTAATCTTCGCCCTGCATCTGCAGGTCGAAGGCCTGGAGGTGGGAAGGCATCCCTTCCAATTCCGAGATGCACTGGCCCAGAAGGCCTTTCGCCCATGCGCGATCGACGACCGCTTCCGGCCGCTCGCCCGTGTGGACGGCCCGCGCATAACGGGGTTCGCCGAGTTCAAGGTCGAGGGACATCGGCTCATGTCCCCCTCCCCGCTTCTGACGTCCCAGGGACCGGCGACGATCCTTGAGAAAGTTGGTGAGCGCCGCCAGGAGGAACGTCCGGAAGCGGCCTCTCAGCGGGTCCGCCCTGGGAATCATGCCGTGCTCGAGGGCGTTCGCCAGGAACTGCTGGACGATATCCTTCGCTTCCTCGTTGCTGTGTCCCCGCCGGCGGACGAAGAAGAAGAGCGGCTTCCAGTAGATCCGGATCAGCGCATCGAGCGCCTCCGTCTTGGGGGCTGCCCGGACCAGATCCCACGACGTGCTCTGGAAACGGATCGCATCGCCCATGAGGTCCGTATCCTGACGCCGGCCGGAGCCGACCCTCGTTTTCAGGGTGATGGGATGCCGGGGCTCTGAATCGGGAACCTCGATTGCAGCGGCATCCTCGGGGCTTGGGATCGCCGCGAGAAGCTCATGAAGCTGATCCGCAAAGAGATCCTGGCGGATCTGCTTCAGGAGCACGCCCATTGCTCCCTTCTGGATCGCCCGAACCGCAAATGCCTCGTCCGGTTCTGCGCACAGAACGAAGACCGGAAGGTCCGCGTTCACCGCTCGGATCTTGTCCAGGAAGCCGAATTCCGCGCTTTCGTCGATTCCCCGTTCATAAACCAGCGCATCCACGGAGTTGCGCGCGAGCCGGCGGAGGGCATCCGCCGAATCCGACGCGGGATCCACGACGATGGGCGGCACTCGACGGCGCAAGGCGTCGCCGACGCTTCTGAGGAAATCCGCGTCGCGATCAACGACCAGGACACGGCGGCTCTGAAGGGGGACGCCCGGTTGGCCGGCAACGGGCCGGCTGGTGTCGAGGATCATCCAGTACATCCCGATGGATTTCATCGCCTCGAGCAGGGCCTCGCACGTCACCGGTTTTTCAAGACAGGAGTTCGCCCCGAGTTCGGCCGGGGGATCGGACGCCATCGACGACGTCAAAAGGATGACCGGAAGGTTTTTCATCTTCGGCTGGGATCGGATCCAGGCCAGCACCTCCAGGCCGGAGGGAGCCGCAAGGGTCAGATCCAGAAGGACGAGCGACGGAAAGGGGAAGGACTCGCGATCGGCAAACTCCCCCTGTCCTTCGAGGTAGGCGATCGCCTTCCGGCCGTCGTCGACGATCCGGAGGGGATTGACGAGATTCGCCTGGGCCAGCGCTCCCTGCACCCGGATGATCTCCTCTGCGTCATCCTCGACCAGGAGCATGGGGAAATCGGTGACTTTCATAGGAATCCCACCCTCACGTCGTCAAAACCACAAACCAAGGCCGGACTTCTTTGGAGTGCCGGGGATGCATCGAATTGGGCGTGTCCGACATCAAAATGAGAGCTCCCGCAGGGCGTCCTTCGGCCAGGGAGGCCGTTCTAAGGTCCGCATTCATGGAGGCTTACTACGCAAGCGGCGGGCCATGACTTCGACGACGAAGGGGGAGACCGCGGGTGGCCCTACGGTGGCTCCCTCGAGCTCCGTTCGTCCAGCCGGCATCCGGTGTTCATTTCCACAGCGTTTGTCCCCTACTGGACATGCCCGCCGATCTGGCGATCAAACTCTTCATGCATGCGGCCGATCATGGCCTTGCTCACATCCGTGTTCCCGTTGCCCGCGGTGAACTTGACCTTGAGGGGGAAGGCCGGATCGTTGACGCGATCCAACTTGATCCGGGCGGGATGGGAGTCCTCGGCGCGGGCGTCGATCTGCATCCAGCTGTCCTTAAGCTCCTTCGCGGTCACGGACCAGCCCAGGGCCTTGACGGTCCGTTCGGCGGCATCCGCGCCGGCCTGCAGGTCCGTGCTATAGGGGAACTCTTCGGTGTTGCCGCCCAGGAAGGCCGCATTCGCGGTCCCCATCCCGAGCTTGTCGGCGATCTTCTCATGGATCATCGTCGCCAGAGTGCTGTTCCCCGGCTCCACGCGAACAACGGCCACGCTGTTGTTCTTGTCCAGGACCGAGACATTGACCGTGATCTGCTGGCCGTCGGCGCGGCGTCCCAGGAGCACGCCGCCCATCTCGTCGTGCAGGTCTTTCTCAATGCTGAGTTTGAAGCTCTTCAGGGCCGACACGGCGGCGCCGTAAGTATCCGGGGCGGGCTTGTTGTAGTGGCGCTCGATGGAATTCAACCCCGTGCCCCAGTCCCCCTTGCTTGAGGGCGAGCTGCCCTCGTGGGAACACGCCGCCATCAGAGTAACCATGCCGGCCAGAACGAAGTGTTTTTTCATAAACCTCTCCTTGAAAGTCGAAGATTCCACAGGGGATGATTCTCCGTACGGATGCGGTCTGTATTCGTTCGCGAGTCCCTCCTTCAACCCGGCGAGCCGGGGCTACTTCGTGGTCTCCTTGACCTTGTCCCGTACCTTTTCGCCTGCGCGGTCCACGGCTTTCCCCGCCTTCTCGAACGGGCCGTTGTCACAGGCCGTCAGCACCAAAGCGACACAGGCCGCGGCCACCATCCTCCACGACATCCGATTGAGTTTCATGGCGGTCAATTCCTTGAGCGGACTCGGCCGCCGTTCACCAGCCCCAGGAGCAGCGAGACGGCAAAGACGACCAGGAACACGAAAAAGAGCACCTTCGCGATGTCCGCGGCTCCGGTGGCAATGCCGCCGAAGCCGAAGATCGCGGCGATGATCGCGACGACAAAGAAACCCAATGACCATCGAAGCATGTTCATCTCCTTTGATTCGATCCACAGGCATAACCAGGGCAGACGGGCGACACCATGCCCGTCCTCATCATGACGGAAGCCTCACCGACGACGGGATCACCCGGTTCACGGGTGATCCCGGCGAACGACTGGAAGCAGGGACTCTTCCGGCTTCAGTTTGAAACGACCCAGACGCCCCCACGAAAGACGTGGCGGCATCCGACGCAGTGCGCGTGGACCGGCGTCACCACGACCGTGTCATGGCCGCCACGATGTCCGCGGTGACCGCCTTCCTCGGTAAAGATACATCCTCCCAAACCCGGGATCAGCAACGCCAGAACCAGCATCTTCTTGACCATGGTGGCCTCCTTCTCGGCCCCTGAATGCGGGAGGCGATTCATGAGGACCAAGCTTCGAAGGGGTCTACGTCATCGCTCCGGAAAGGATACACGTCTTGCCGCTTGAAGCGCGGAATCGGACCCGCCGGTCATCGGTGCACATCGTGCTGAAGATCGACCGCCGCTCGCGCCGCCCCGATGCTCGTCCCGATGCCCACGAAGTCCATCCCATAACGGCCGTCGTGCAACCCTGCGGAGACAATGAGGCCCACGGGAAACCTCTTCACGGTCCATTCAACGGCCGCGGCCACGGATCGATCTCGCCTCCGATGGAGGAGTTCCGACACGGGTTCGAAGGCGATGCGGATCGCCGTATCCCCCATCGATATCCTTCTGTTCAGTCCGCGAAAGTAGAGCAGGCCCCCGATGAGCGGGGGCAGCACCACCAGATCCAGCCCGTTCCAGCGACCGAACGCCCACGCCTCCTCAGGGATGTGCTCCTCGGACTGCATCTTGTACCGTGCGAGATAGGTCCGTCGCAGCGCATCCAGGACGATCTTGCGCTGGTCGATGCCCAGTTCGCGGAGGTCCGCGCCTTCGCTCCGATTCTGGAATCCTTCCGTATTCGCGCGCGACTCCTCGAATTCGCCGAGGTACTTCTGCTCACGGCCGATCCATTGGTCCAGGAAGACCGTCGAAAGGCGCTGGTGGCGAAGAGCACCCTGGACGTCCATCATGCGCCCCGTGACGCTTCGATTCTCATAGTCATTCCAGGTACGGACGGTGGGACGCCCCGACGGACGGCCGATCCAGTCGGAGACCCCGTCGAACAGCAGTTCCGGCCATATCAGGAGCGCATCCCCGATGTCGGCCAGCCGATCGCTGCCGCAGCGCCGGTACACGTCGGTCACCAGTTGGGCTCTGCATTCCAGCCATTCGGGGTAGTCCATGGCGCTCGGGAGGAGGGGTTCGGGCCTGCGAAGGACCTCCATCGGTGCGGGCCACACGAAGAGAGCTCCCTCAGGCTCCGGGGCTCCAATACTTGCATCGATCCGTCCCCCGGGAAGCATCCTCGGATCCCCAACCAGGATGACTTTGGGAAGGATGGGAGTGGGGACCCCCACCGCCATCGCCTCCTGAATGGTCGAACTCGCAAAGGAAGGAGCGGCATGAAGGAGGATGTTGCCGGCAGTGAGGACCGCGACCACCCATGCGCCTGGTCCGGTCAGCGTCGGCCGGAGCATTCGTTTCTCGAGGTCCATGTTCACGCTTACCTACGCCTTTCGAGCCAAGCCGTTACCCGGCGCCCCTATCAAGGCCTGGAATCTCTCCGATTCGACGGGCGCTTCTGCCCGCCGGTAACTTCCTCGCAGGGACGGCGTAGGTACCGACGATCCGCGGACCGAGACGACTCTTCATCGAATCCAGGAGGTGGGACCATGCTCGACGATGAAGGGTTGATCCTCATCGCCCATTCGGATGCTCGGACATTGATGGCGCTCTATGCGTTCCTGGACGCCGAAGGGTATTTCGTGGCCCCGTGCTTCTCAAAGGGCGATCTGCTCCAGTATTGCGCCCGGTACAAGCCTGGAGTGATCATGACGAACAACCCTCTGTCCGGCGATGAAGGAGACAGGCTGCTCGTCGGCATCAAGGAACGCTCTCCGAACACCCGAATCGTCCTGCTCCCCGAGGTGCGGGAACCAGGTTCGACCGACGTCCTTCTCGAGCCCTGCCGCAGGGAGGACATCCTCAGGATCGTGGAGGCGCTGTCCGCTCCGCAACCTCCGGTCTACCTGAACTGAGGAGCGCGGAGGCCGATCAGGCCAGGTCGAAGAGCAGGATCTCGGACGCCTCCTGCGCGGTGAACGACGCGGACAGCTCATGATCGAGCGACGCTCCGTCCCCCGCTTCCAGGGTGTAATCGACGAGCCGAATCCTGCCCGTGACGACGTGAAGCCAGCCCCCCCGGCCTGCACGGAGCTCATGAACCACGTGACGGCCCCGGTCAAGCACGGCAGAGTAGATCCGGACGTCCTCCTGCAACCGGAGAGAAGCGGCAGCGCCGTCCGGTGAGGCGATGAGCCGCAGGTGGCCGCGCCGATCCGAGTACGGGTAATGCTTTCGTTCACAGGACGAATCCCCAAGGTCGCGATCGGGCGTCATCGAGCTGACGAAGATGTGCGCGCCCTGGCGGGCGGATTCGACGGAATCACCGGCGACCATCAACCGATGCGTGTTCGCCCGCTGGCAGAATCCCGGTCCGAGAAACTCGTCCTTGCTCGGCTGGTGATGAACCACCAGGCTGCCCTCCCGGACGTAGGTGACGCTCTCATGATTTCCCGCGGACGCCAGGTTGAGCGCCGTCCCGGGAAGCAACCTTACTTCGTTCAGCAGATCCAGGCCGCGGAACCCTCGATTGAAGGGAGCCGCGTCGTTTCCCCGGTCGAAGGACATCCAGGTCTCCTGACACCCGCCCAGGATGTGACGGCGATCCATCGACCTCTGCAGCGTAATCATGGTCTTGTTTTCACCTTCTTTGTTCGATGCGCAGGCGGCGAACTCCGTCTAGGGATGATCCTTGTAGGATTTGAGCTTCCGATGAAGCGTCGCCGGACCGATGCCGAGGGTCAACGCCGCCTGAATCCGGTTTCCCGCCTTGGCTTCAAGGACGGCAAGAATATAGTCCTTTTCGATCTCCTCGAGACGGCGGAGGTCGCCGATCGGGGTCGTGAGAGCGATCGGCGCTGCAAGGCGTAACTCCGGCGGCAGATCTTCCAGATTCACCCGGGTGGTCGTCGTGACGGCGACCGCGCGCTCCATGATGTTGGCGAGTTCCCGGACGTTGCCCGGCCAGAGGTAGCTCAGCAGATGATCGGCGACGGGACCCGTGAAGCCCTCCACCGGCCTTTTCATTCGGAGGGACGCCTCCGCCAGGAGAATGCGGGCCAGCGGAAGGATATCCTCCTTTCGCTTTCGAAGCGGCGGCACGGGGAGCTCGACGACCTTCAAGCGGTAATAGAGATCCTCGCGGAATCGCTTGGCCGCGACTTCCGGGAGAAGGTCCTTGTTCGTCGCCGTGATGATTCGGACGTTGATCGGCCGGCTCTTGTTCTCTCCCACGCGCCGCACTTCGCGCTCCTGCAGAGCGCGCAGGAGCTTGACCTGCATCGAGACGGGGATTTCGCCCACTTCGTCCAGGAAGAGCGACCCCAGACTCGCTGCTTCAAAGAGCCCCGGCCGGTCGGCAAGCGCTCCGGTGAAGGCCCCGCGGGCGTGGCCGAAAAGCTCGCTTTCCAGAAGAGACTCGCTGATCGCTGCGCAGTTGATCGCGACGAACGGACCGTCCGCCCGAGACGAATGTTCATGCACGAATCGCGCGATTCGTTCCTTCCCCGTCCCGCTCTCTCCGGTGATCAGCACGGTCGAGTCCACCTTGGCGATCGTCTTGGCGAGCTGCATGACCCGCTGCATTTCAGGACTCCGCGACACCATCACGAGGTCCCGGGCATCGTCCTCCACTTCCGCGACGATCGCCAGCTTGCGCGTCCGCTCCAGGAGCTTTCGCTCGGTTCGTTTGAGCGCTTCCGTGACTTCCTTGAGCGCCGCGTCGATGTCTTCCCGTTTGAAAACCGCGACCGTGTCGCTCGAGGTCTCATTCCATTCCTTGATCGACTTGACCGTGATGTGGCAGGCCGAATCGCCTTTGCCCATGCACCGGTCCTCGACCGCGTAGACTTCGTTGCCCGTGGCGCAGCTCAGATAGCCGCTCGCCAGGCCGCAGAGAGTCCAGCACACCGGATGCTCCGCCTGGCCCAGGTGGAGCAGGTGCTGCTCCGCCTCGTAAGAGACGCGCCACGAGCCGCCGCCTTCGTCGAAACAAAAGCTGCTTCCCGGTTCCAGCATGAAGAGCCCCTGGAGGGCATAGATTCGGGAGCCGGCCCTTTGCCAGTCCTCCAGGCTGTCCCACTTGAATTGGCTGCGCATCGCTTCGGCCATGCGTTGACCATGGGCGTAGCCGAAGCGGCTCAAGAGACCCCGTGCCACCCGGATTCCGAAGGTGTCGATGAGTTCCTTCCGAAGGAGGCCCTGGGCCACGGCGTCGAAGATGAGGGCACGCTGACCGGCGAATCGGACCAGTCCCCCCTCCGCATCGACTTCCAGGAGTTCCTTCAGATCAAGTTCTTCGACTCGCACGCATCGTTCCTCGACTAAGCCAGATCGAACAGGATCACCTCGGACGGAACCTCGGCTCTGAAGCAAACCGCCCTTTCGTCTTCCAATGCCGCCGCGTCTCCGGTGCCCAGGAGGTGATCCTCGATCTGGACCCGTCCGCTGAGGAGAATGCGACCCTTGACGACGTGAAGCCACGCTGCCCTGCCTTGACGGAGCTCGTGAACCATGTGGTGGCCGACGAGCAGCACCGAGGAATACATCCGCAGATCCTGCTGGACCCGCAGGGAACCGTCCTTCCCATCCGGGGATGCAACCAGTCGAAGGACTCCCTCGCGATCCACGACCGGAAATCGTTTCTGTTCCGTGCCCGGAAGGAACTCGTTCCCGTCAGGGGTGATGCAGCTCTGGAACACGTGTGCCGGGTTCATCAAGGACGCGTTGATGACCCGGTGACGGACCTTGCGGGATGCGCTCGTGCGCTGGAACTCGCCGGGCCCCAGGAGGCCCATGGTTCCGGCCTCATTCTGATGGATGAGCATGCCTTCTCGAACATAGGTCACCACCTCGATGTCCTCATGGGTATGAGGTTGCAGGTTCATCTCCGAGATGGGCATTTCCTCATTGAGGGCTTCGAGGGCGCGGAATCCCCGGGAGAAGGGATCCGCTCCATTTTCCGCGTCGAACGTCAGCCACGTGTCCTGAGTTCCGCTCCGGACGTGCCGACGCGCCTCGGCTCTCCGCAGAGTAATCATCCGTTTATGCTTTCCCGGCCAT
>Ga0111538_10007226_pt1 | contig 14987 bp, 8 predicted proteins | sample SoiMethybrSBSTD1_FD_79669 | JGI IMG/M metagenome (GOLD analysis project Ga0111538, IMG submission 79669) | Bulk soil microbial communities from a Populus tree surrounding site in Tennessee, USA - Soil MetaG P. TD hybrid SBSTD1 (version 2)... | ecosystem: Environmental > Terrestrial > Soil > Tree... | reverse complement strand
TTCATTTTCACTTGGACGTTCTCCGGTTTCACCGTGACATGACGACAGATCACAGCGACGATTTCCCCACGCAAGAGGCCCAAGAGGTCGGATTTAACGCCGCGCATTCCTTCATGCTCGAGCAGAACCTTGAGGCGATCGCGCGCAACGGGTGCCGAGCCGCGCCGGCGGTTCCAGTTGAACCAGTTGAAGATGCTCATGCAGCTTTCCGTCTGAAGAGCTTGCCGAACAGACGCTTCGGGTCGCTGGGTATCGTCATCGGAACGTTTTCGCCCTTGAGACGACGCATTGCGTCGCAATAGGCACGGGCCGGCGCACTTGAAGCGCTGCACAAGGTGACCGGCGCCCCGATATTGGAGGCGCGCAGTGCTTCCTGGCTCTCCGGCACGACCCCGACAAGGGGAATCGAGAGAATTTCAAGCACGTCCTCGATGCTAGCATCTCCCCTTTGCCGGCACGCACCGCATCGTAGCGCGTAATCAACAGGTGCTTCTCGATAACTTCGCCTTTCTCGGCTTTCTCGGTCTTGGCGTCGAGCAGACCTATGATGCGGTCGGAATCGCGTACCGAGGAGACCTCCGGATTAGTCACTATGACAGCGGCGTCGGCATACCGCATAGCGAGCATTGCGCCGCGTTCGATGCCTGCCGGACTGTCGCAGATCACCCAATCGAACATCTGGCGGAGCTGCGTGATAACCCTTGCGACGCCGTCGGCGGTAAGTGCGTCCTTGTCGCGGGTCTGCGAAGCCGGCAGCAGCCACAATGTATCGAGACGCTTGTCGCGGATCAGCGCCTGCGAAAGTTTGACAGTACCTTGGATCACATTAATGAAGTCGAATACCACCCGTCGCTCGGCGCCCAAGACTAGATCAAGATTGCGCAAGCCGACGTCGAAATCGACAACGACCACGGTCTCGCCGGACTGAGCGAGTGCTGCGCCAAGGGCAGCGGTTGACGTGGTCTTGCCGACGCCACCTTTGCCAGAGGTTACAACCAAGACCTTTGCCATTGTGCTTTTTCCTAAAAGACGGCTTCAGTTGAGAGGGGTGATCAACATCTCTGCTGCTCAGATGGCCTTGCGGCGCAGGAAGGCCGGGATATCGAGAACGTCCTCCTCGATTAAGTTGTGCCCAGGAGAAGAGCCGCTGTACGGATCATGGCCCTGCGGAGCCGCTTTGCGCGCATATTCCGAAATGAACTTTGCCGGTCGTCCTTCGGGCTGGCGGGCCGTAGGCCGCTGCTGTTCGGATTGGGGCGTCGCAGGACGCTCGATCCGTTCGGCGATGCGATGGCCGTCATTGCGCAGCTTGCCAACAAGTTCCCTCAATGCACTTTCCGCAGGCTGTATCTGGTGCGCCGCACCGGTGTTATCGATGCCGGTCGCGACCACCGAGACCCGGACGATGCCCTCCAGGCTTTCGTCGAATATGGCGCCGACGATGATGTTGGCGTCCTGGTCGGCCTCTTCACGGATGCGGGTGGCAGCTTCGTCGACCTCAAACAGGGTCATGTCCTTGCCGCCGGTGATGGAGATGAGTAGGCCGCTCGCGCGCTTGATCGAGGGGTCCTCAATCAAGGGATTGGAAATCGCGGCCTCTGCGGCGGTGAGCACGCGGTTCTCGCCGGAAGCCTCGCCCATGCCCATCATCGCCTTGCCCTTCTCGCGCATGACCGTGCGCACGTCCGCAAAGTCCAGGTTGATCAGACCTTCCTTGACGATCAGGTCGGTGATGCACGCCACACCCGCATAGAGAACCTGATCGGCCATGGCGAAGGCGTCGGCAAAAGTCGTGTCCTTGGTGGTCACGCGAAACAGGTTCTGGTTCGGGATGATCAGCAGCGTGTCCACCACCTTCTGCAGCTCTGCGATGCCGGCTTCGGCAAGGCGCATACGGCGCTGGCCCTCGAAGTGGAATGGCTTGGTAACCACGCCAATGGTGAGAATGCCGAGCTCACGCGCTGTCTCGGCGATAACGGGAGCCGCGCCGGTGCCTGTACCGCCGCCCAGGCCGGCGGTGATGAACACCATGTGCGCGCCGGTCAAATGATGGCGGATCGCATTGACGACCTCTTCGGCTGCTGCGCGGCCCAGTCCGGGCTGCGAGCCAGCGCCGAGGCCTTGGGTCACCTCAGGGCCCATCTGGATGATGCGCTTGCACTTAGACTTGGCGAGCGCCTGGGCGTCGGTATTGGCGACGACGAAATCAACTCCCTGCAGGCCGGCCGCGATCATGTTGTTGACGGCATTGCCGCCAGCACCGCCGACACCGAACACGGTAAGGCGTGCCTTCATCTCGCGAATGTCGGCGATGCTAGTCATGCGTGCCTCACAAGTTGGGTCGTCACCTGCAGGCCTTGCGGTCTGCCTCCACTATGGACGCGGCTAGACGTCCCAATCGGCGTGCAGGTTGTATTTGGACGCTGGCCGCTCGGTCGCTGGTTCGCAGAGCCGCCAGCTCGCCTTCAAGCCGTGCTGTTGCCTCCTTCGCCGCCACAGTCTCGGCAGTCGCCTGGAGCAGCTCCACCATCAGGCGGTCTGCGCGCTCACGCTCGCGCTCGAAGTCTGTTCGATGACTCGCCACCATTGTTTCGAGCCGCGCGATCTCCGCCTGCAATGTCTCGATTTTTGTCGTTAGCACAGCGATGTTGCCCGCCTGGCGAGTGCTTGGGGGTCGGGGTGTGTGCCGTATCTCGGCGAGATCGACGCTCACCAGGGCTTTGCCGTCCAGCCCGCGTGAGCGTGGCAATCCGACTCGCTTAGCGAGCGAACGAGCGGCCTCTGGTGAGACTTTGAGGTGGGCACCTAGCGCGGCATAGGTCAGCATCTCAACGGACATTGGCTGGTCTCCGAGAAGAAACCGGGATGGTAGTCGGGTGATGACCGGGCAATGACCGCAGGCTAGGCAGTGTTGGTTAATAGACCGTTAACTGGTGAGCGGCGATCTGCCAGAAGCTCGGTGTAGGTGGGCGAGAACGTTAGCGACTTAACGCAACCGATGCGCGCGAGGAACTCACCAAATACTGGTCGGCGTTCCCGGCGGCCGACCGCGTGTGTGAGCCAGACAGCTTGTCGCCAAATCCGGGCGAAGGTGACTAGAGCCTTGCTGCACTGCACATGTCTGCTTTTGGGGGCAAAGCGGACATGCCGATTGCTCCTCGTAACCAACCGCTTGGACCGACGCGGATTCAAAAACGCGGTGATGGAAAAAAGGTTTCCGGGAACAGACTTGCCTCGCCATCACTCGCATCAATTTGCGACGTGGCTTCGAAACGGATTTTTTCCTCGGTCTCAAACTGAAAGCCACAGTTACTGCAAGACCAGAAATTTAGGACAAGTTGCTCCTCATTAAAAAATTCGGCCAATTCAGGGGCCGGCAGCGTATTGCCGCATTCACGACAGATCGCTTCAATTTTGGAATTGTCGACTGATGCTTCAGCTGTCATGGCATGACCCGCGCATCCCCGGCACCCGTTGCCCACCACATCACGGTAACCATTTTGCTTTTGTATTGGGAGTCCTGGCCTGATCTTGCCAACGCCCGCGCGTGCTCCCGCAATATCGCGGCGCGCCGGCTTATGGGTGAATGATTGGCCATGCTTTGCGATCGGGCCTCGGCTCGCGGGGCAACCGAAATCCTGCCTAGCACATTTTGCGGACACGGTGCGGACACGGCGTCCATGGCCGCCGCTGCCAGCATAGGTCCAGAGCGCCGCGATATTTTTTTACAGCGTGTCGGCGCAATGCTGAAGCTCCGTCACCGATTCGCCGACACCGATGTTGTCGACGTCGCGCAACTAGCCCTGTGTGGCTTGGTCCAGCTCACCGCGGCCTAGGACGCCCGCTATTGCCCTAGCGCCGCGGCGCCTTGGGCGCCCGTGCGCTAATCGCTGGCACTACGGGCCACCCTGTCGGGGCCGTTGAATTCGCCTCTTACGGGTCTTCCCATGATCTTCCCAGCCTCGGTTGCTGGGAAGATACTTTGCAAAAAGTGCCTGGTTTTATTGGGGTTGGTGAAGGGAAGTCGCACCATATCTGCTGTACCCCCAAAGCGGACATGTGCAGCGCACTAGCCCATGTCCGCTAAGGGGCCAATAGCGGACATTTTGTCCCTCATCGCCGACTGGACCGCCAGATCGAAAAGATGATCCAGAGGCTGTTCACGAAAGCGACCAGGTAACCAAGCAACCCGCAATAGGTGAGCAATGACACGCCGAACAGGCGCGGCCCTTCCGCCACCGTCATCACAATGGAAGAGCCGACCACAAGTGATGCCGTCATGATCCCAATGGTTGCCCGATTGATTGCACTATCGACGCGATCGCCGAAGCGGTCGAGACGCTTGAGGTCGAGATCGACCCGCATGCGGCCCTGCCGGGCGTCTTTGACCAACCGCGCGAGGTCGCGCGGCATTGACGTGGCCAGGCCAAAAAAGTCGCTGAGCGTCTGCTGGACGCGCCGCGCCGTCTCCACCGGCTGATAGCGTTCACGCATGGCGCGGTCGATGAACGGCTTGACCCGCTCGATCAGACGGAACTCCGGGTCGTACTGGTGCCCGAGTCCTTCAAGGGTGATGAGCGCCTTGAACAGGAGGGTGAGATCGGTCGGCAGCACGATAGAGTGCTCGCGCAGGATCGCCGACACTCGGTGTAGGAGCACCCCGATTTTCAAATCCTTCAACTGCATGTCCGCGTAGTCGAACGCGAATTCGCCGAGATCGGCGGCGAGCCGAGCCTCGTCCACAAAGTCATCGCCGCGCCAGTCGAGCAGCACCTCCAGCATCGCCTCCTCGTCATGGCCCGCGAGTCCCGCCAGCAGATCGATGATCTGTCTCCGCCGCGCCGGCGAGAGCCGACCCACCATGCCGAAATCGATCAGCGCGATGCGGTTGCCGGGCAGATACATGACGTTGCCCGGGTGCGGATCGGCATGGAAGAAGCCATCCACTAGGATCATCTTGAGCACGGCATCGACACCGCGCGCGGCGAGCGCCTTTCGGTCGAGGCCCGCGCTGTCGATGGCCGCCAGGTCGTTGCCGCGGATGCCTTGGATGTGCTCCTGCACATTCATCGTGCTGCTCGTCCACTCCCAGTAGACGCGTGGCACGAGGATATCGAGATCGTTGGCAAAGCTACGCGCGACGCGTTCCGTGTTGCGCGCTTCAACAGCGAGATCAAGCTCGCGCTCGAGCGATCGACGCAGTTGGTCGACGACCTGGACTGGCCGATATTGACGAACTTCGGGTATCTCGCGCTCGATCACATGCGCAAGGTGATCGAGGATTCTGAGATCAGCGTCGATCTTTGCCTCGACTCCGGGACGCCGAATCTTCAGGACCACTGGCGTGCCACTGGCAAGTTTGGCCCGGTGTATCTGCGCGATTGAGGCGGCAGCGTAGGGTTCGCGTTCAACATCGCCAAACACTTCGAGTGGAGAGCGGCCAAGGGCGTGTTCAACCTGCGGCAGGAGATCGTCGAACGGCACCGGCGCCACGTCGCTGTGCAGCCGGGCCAGTTCAGTTGTCCATACCGCCGGCAGCAAATCCTCTCTTGTCGAGAGCATCTGGCCAAGTTTTACGAAGGTCGGTCCGAGCTGCTCGAATGCGAGCCTCGCGCGCTGCTGCACTTCAAGATGCGAGGTTTCGGAGGCTTCCCCCCAGTGCAATGCATGTCCTGCGTGCTCGAGCAGCGTAGCAATGCCAGCGCGACGCACGAGGTCTCCCAGCCCATGCCGCACGAAGACCATGCTGATCTCACGCAGGCGCGGCAGCTCGCGGGCCGTGCTGAACAACCCGGAGACCATCGGTTGCTATTTGCCCTTCTTCGCCTCGGTATGGTCGCGCAGTGCATCCGCGATGCCGGCCATTACGCCACTAGCTAGCATTGCTACACGGGCGCTTGCGCCGCGCACCGTCGCCAGCCCCGACCCAGCACTCATGCTGCTGGCAAACTCCCCCATCATGCTCGCCACACGAACGCTCGCCTCTACGCCAATGTTTTGGGCGTGAGTCGCAAGTTCCGTCAATTCGCGGCGCAGATTGGCACTCATCGCCTCAGAAAGTCGATTCGCGACAGCCACATAGTCTTCTTCCAGCTTCCGCAGGCTGGCCAGCGCTTCTTTGAGATCGTTGTCAGTGAAGTCCTGCCCCCGGGATGCGAGTTGCTGGAGAGCGCCATGCGTTGCGCTGGCAGACTTCACGAGCGCATCGTCGAGCTGCCTCACTGCATCGGCGAAGAGTTCTCGGGCCTTGTCACCGCTCACGAAGGTAGTGCTGGGCGCCCGACCAAGGACGGTACTGACAACGTCCCTGACGGCCTCGGGATCGACCCGGCCCTGCTGCAGAACCTGGCTCGTCAGCTCTTTGACGCGTTCTCGGATCGGCTGGTCTTCGACAGCGGCAGGCGCGGCGTCCGCCGCCGATGTTGTCGGCTCCGGCATGTCAAGCTCCTTGGCTGCTGCTGGTCAATAGCGTAGCGGATTTTGTGGGGGGCCGACAGGAGGAGGCATGTCGGCAATGGCAAAAAGCAGACATTTGCGCCCGCGGCGTCCACCAATTGAAAGCAACACCACGCGACCGTTAACTAGCGGTTCCGTCGTTCACATCAGCTAGCCGTGATGCGTCGGTCATAAGCGGACATTTTGCGTTGCGAGAGGTATGTCCGCTTTACCCCCAAGAGCGGACATTTGCAGAGCAAACATCGATGTCCGCTAAGGGCCAAAAGCGGACATTCAGGGCTGCTTGCCCTCTCAGCGGATTTCAAACGAACACAGCGATACGGGGCAGAATAACCCTGATTTCGGTAAACTCGCCGAGCTGCGTATCGACTTCGATTGCCCCCGCATGTTGCTTGACGATGATGTCGTGGCTAATCGAAAGGCCAAGGCCGGTGCCTTCTCCGGTTGGTTTGGTAGTGAAGAACGGGTTGAAAATCTTATCTTTCACGTCAGGCGCAATGCCGGTGCCGTTATCGCGAATCCTGATCTCCAGACGATCGCCAAGGTCTTTGGTTGAGGCAGTAAGGGTCGGCTCGTAGTCGCCACCGTTAGTCTCTGATCTGCGCCTAGTCGCAGCATAGAAGCCGTTTGCAATCAGGTTAAGAAGAGCCCGCCGGATGTCCTGCGGGAAAACGTCTGCCCCGCCGGCGGACGGATCAAAGGATTGCTTGAGCTTGATCTCAAAACCCTGCGTCTCGGCCCGCGCTCCGTGCCAGGCGAGATTGAGGCTTTCCTCGACCAACGCATTAATATCAATCACCCGGTGCTCGCCTGAGCCTTCGCGCGAGTGCTGCAGCATATTCTTGACGATGGCATCCGCGCGTCTGCCGTGATGCACGACCTTGTCGAAATTGCTCTTCAGCGTGTCGGTGAGCTCGTTGATTTCAGTTCGGGCCTTATCGTCGAGGGGTATGCCCTTCAGAGTATCCTGCAATTCATCGATCAGTTCGGCGGAGATACCCGAGAAATTGTTCACAAAATTAAGCGGGTTCTTGATCTCGTGAGCGATACCGGCAGTCAGTTGTCCCAGTAACGCGAGCTTCTGTGTCTGCACGAGGCGGTCCTGCGTGGTGCGCAATTCCTCTAGTGACTTTGCCAGTTCGCGTGTGCGGGCCTCCACGCTTTCGAACAGCCGTACGTTCTCGATTGCAATCGCGGCTTGGTCGGCAAAAGTCGAAACCAGTTCGATCTGTTTGTCCGTGAATGGCCGTACCTCGCGACGGGTCAGGCCCAAAACGCCAATCGTCGTTCCGTCGCGTAACATCGGAACGGTGATGACGGTACGAATTCTGCCGAGCTTCTGCCCGCCAAAGGTGTAGTCTGGGTCTGCCTGCACGTCCGGAATATGCACGACTTTACCCTCAAGCAGGGCTCGTCCCATTGCCGTGCCACGCTCCGGAATAACCGGCTGAGTTCGGAGATACTCCGTGTAGGTAGCGGATAACCCGTACTCTGCTACACGTTCGAACACGCCGTCCCGCTCGCGCGCAATACCACCCTGATCAGCGTCGCACAGCCGCGCGGCAGCTTCGACTAATGCATCCAATACCGATTTTAGATCGAACGCCGAGCGGCTAATGGCCTTAAGAATGTCGGCGGTGGCGGTCTGCTGCTGGAGCGATTCGCGCAGCTCGCTCAGCAGGCGCGTATTCTCGATGGCGATGACGGCCTGAGCGCCGAAGTTTTTGACTAACTCGATCTGCTTGTCGGTGAACGGGCGTACCTCCTGGCGATAAATAGTAATCGCGCCCACAAGCTCATTGTCCTTAAGCATTGGAACGCCGAGCACTGTCCGAGCACCAGAAAGCCTAGCGAACTCCACCCCGGTGTAGCCTGCGGGTGCATTCAAATATTCTGGCCCCGCCAAAATGTCGGCAATCTGAACCGGCTGTCGTGTCGCCACAGCACGTCCGAGTGCCGTAGCGGGAGCCGGTCGGACTATTGGATCGCGCTGCCGCTCCTCAACATAAGACTGCGGTGCGCCGTGCATTGCAACGGTTCGGAAAACATCCCCCTCGCTTCGATAAAGGAGACCAAACTTGGCCTCACAAATACGGGTTGCGTTCGCCAATATTGCGTTGAAGACCGGCTCAAGTTCGCTTGGAGAGCTTGAGATGACCTTCAGCACTTCCGAGGTCGCGGTCTGCTGCTCCAGCGACTGGGAAAGCTCACGCGTGCGCGCTTGCACCTCATCGAACAAGCGCACATTCTGGATCGCAATCACCGCCTGGTCGGCGAAGGTCTTGACCAGCTCGATCTGTTTGTCGGTGAATGGGCGAACCGTTCTGCGGAGCAGCGCGATCACCCCGATAGGCACCCCTTCCCGCAACAGCGGGATGCCGAGCATCGTCCGGTACTGCGCAAGTTCGATGGATTTTGTCCAAGTATATTCCGGATCTTGGAGAACGTCGGGAATGTGCACCATTTTCCGTTCAAGCGCGGTACGTCCCGTAAGCGACCCTCGCCCGAGCGGTATTGGATTTTGCTTCTGATATTCTATGAAATCGCCAGAAAATCCATGAGTAGCCGCAAGATGAAAGAGATCGCCGAATCGCTGGAAGATGAAAGCAAAATCCGCGTCGCACAGCCGTGCAGCCGATGCGGTCAACGTATCCAGCACCGTCTGCAAATCGAATGTCGATCGGCTGATGACTTTGAGCACGTCTGCCGTAGCCGTCTGCTGCTGAAGCGAGTCGCGTAGTTCGTTGAGCAGACGCGTGTTCTCAATGGCAATGACGGCCTGGGCAGCAAAGCTCTTGACCAGCTCGATTTGCTTGTCGGTGAAAGGCCGCACCTCTTGGCGATACATATTAATTGCGCCAATGAGCTGATCCCCCTTGAGCATTGGGACGACCAAATAGGTCCGGGCACCCGCGACTTCCACGAGGGTAACCATCCGATCATTTTTTCCCAGGTAGGACTGATCGGCCCGCAAGTCGGGAATGTGGACAACCTCCTTGGTGTTGGCGACACGGTCGAGTGGGAGGCCCGGATTGTTACGCAGATCGATGATGGGATTGCGCCGCCAAGAATCGACATGACTTTGCTGCTTGCTGTGGATCGTCACGGACCGAAAGATAGTTCCCTCGCACAGAAACAGGTTGCCGAAAGTGGCCTCACAGATACGGATTGCATTCGCCAACATTGCATTGAAGACAGACTCTAGCTCGCCCGGCGAACTTGAGATGACTTTGAGGACCTCCGACGTCGCGGTCTGCTGCTCCAGCGACTCGGAAAGCTCGCGTGTGCGCGCCTGTACCTCGTCGAACAGACGCGCGTTCTCGATTGCAATTACTGCTTGGTCGGCAAATGTCTCGAGTAACTCGATGTGCTTTTCGGTAAACGGCCGCACGATAGCGCGGTGTAGCACAAGCACGCCAATCGGCACGCGCTCCCGCAGAAGCGGCACGCCAAGTATTGTACGCCAACTGCCTATTTTAGCGGCTTCCTTGTAGGCGTATTCCGGATCAGCAAGCACATCCGGAATTTGAACCGATTTGCCCTCCAGCAGAACACGCCCAACCACACCGCCACGTCCCGGGACGAACGTCTGAGTGCTCATATACTCATCGTACTCAGGCGTGTGATGGTAGCTTGCAGCAACGTAGTAGCTCGTGCCCTTCTCGGTCGGGCGAATGATTTGACCTTTATCGGCCTCGCATAAACGCGCTGCAGACTCAACTAACGTGTCGAGTACGGTCTGTAGGTCGAACGTCGAGCGGCTGATGACCTTGAGCACATCGGCAGTGGCTGTCTGCTGTTGAAGAGACTCACGGAGCTCGTTGAGTAGCCGCGTGTTCTCGATGGCAATGACGGCCTGGGCCGCAAAGTTGCTCACCAATTCAATCTGCTTGTGGGTGAAAGGTCGAACCTCTTGGCGGTAAATACCAATGGCACCGAGTAAATCGCCGTCTTTGAGTAGCGGGACGACCAACAGACTTCGGGCACCCGCATATTTGACTATAGGAGCGTCGAGACTCACGGCCGCTGCATCTACTACATGAACTGGCCGCTTGGTTTCGACAATGAGTTTCAGGTCTGCAATTTTTCGTGGATCAAGGATTGGCGTATTCTTGTGAAATTCAGCAAACATCGGTGGGGGGTTATGTGTCGCAACACGGCGGAACAGATCACCCTCGTACAGCAACATTGAACCGAACGCCGCCTCACATATTCGCGTTGCATTTGCCAAAATCGTCTGGAAAACCGGCTCAAGCTCACCTTCTGAACTTGAGATCACGCGCAGTACTTCCGAAGTTGCGGTCTGCTGTTCTAGTGACTCGGTCAGATCGTCAGTGCGCCGGCGCAGTTCATTGAGCAGCCGGGTGTTTTCGATGGCGATAACTGCCTGAGCCGCGAAGTTCTCAACTAATTTGATCTGTTTGCCCGTGAATGGCAGAACTTCCTGGCGCATAATATTGATCACACCGATCAGCTCGCTATCTCGCAGCATCGGTACACCGAGGGCGGTTCGAAATCCGCCGAGTTCAACGGCGTCTACGACCGTCGGATGATGCTCGAGGTAAGATTGCAGCTTGCTGAGGTCGGCGACATGGACGACCTGCTTTGCAATTAAAACACCGCCAACCGGCCCGTCTGGTACCGGTGGAAGCCGCGGCTTGTGCTTGCGCGCCTCAATATATGCAAGTGGCGCGCGCTGAGTATCGGCAACCGGGCGGACGGCACTGCCGTCGCAAAGGTACAGCGTCCCGAACTTGGCCTCGCAGATGCGTAGCGCATTATCCAGCATGGCCTTGAAAACCGGCTCAAGTTTGCCGGGCGATCTGCTGATGAGTTGCAACACATCAGAGGTTGCTGCGAGCTGTTCCAGCGCCTCATCGCGCTCACGCTTTAAGCGACCAAATTGTTCCGGTGAGCGGTTAGTCGATATTTGTACGGTCGGCGCTTTGCGAGCCTTAGGCCTACGCGTGCCCCGACTCTTGGCAGACTGTTTAGTCTTATCTCGTCGCTGCATGTCGCCTCCTAAGGCGGGTTCACGACGATGCCCCCATCTTATGCAAATCCTTCATTTCGCGCCACGGCAGGATGTCCGCTTTGGATCAGAAGCAGACATGTGCAGTGCAAGAGGCCATGTCCGCTACCCCCAATAGCGACCGCAAAAGCAGACATGCCGCAATGGTGATGTCTGCTTTACACCTGAAAGCGGACATGTGCGGTGCAGCTACAGATGTCCGCGTTGGGCCAATAGCGGACATTTCGACAACGTTGGACTGCCATCATCTATACGCGTGTTTTGTTTAATCGTGTGCTTTAGCGAGGTTGCGCTGGATGACCTGATGGTCATCGCTCGTCAACTGCGTCGGCCCCAACTTGAAGGTCAGCTTGTTGAGCTTTCCTGTGAAACGGAAGGGCACTTGGTACTCCTTGTCGTCAACGGGCGTGCGGGTATCAACGCCCACGTCAAAGGTTTCGTCGATGGCCATGAGGAACGGAATGGTGTGCGGGACTTTCCTGGTGGCGACGTCCTTATCGTCCACCCTCAGGACGCCAGTGCCGCCTTTGCCGAATCCAGGGCCATCGTATTTGAAGTCGAACACGAGGGTGTGCTTGCCCGGCGCGAGCGCCTGCTGACCGTCCCAGCGGAATCGTTCGAGGTCTAGGAAGTTATAGAGAAACACCGGCTTGCCCTTGAGCAGGTAAAAGCCATAGCCACCGAAGCGGCCACCCAACGTGACGAGCATTCCTTCCGCGCCACCCTGCGGGATCTCCACATCCGCAGTGATTGTATATGACTTGTTGAGGATGCTCGGGGCGTCGCTGTCGGGCAGACCGGGCATCTCACCCGAATACGTAAAAACATTCCGCCCGGCGGTAGCGCTCTGCCGTGGTGCTATGATTCGCGGCAAGACCGAGTTGTCCAGGGGGAAGACGTTGTATTTCGCCGCCTCCACCAAGAACAGTTCCTGCATCTCGCGCAGTTTGTCGGGCATCTTGGCCGCGAGGTCATTAGCCTCAGAGTAATCCTCTGTGAGATTGTAGAGCTCCCACTTGTAGCCATTGATGACGTCCTGGGGCAGTTTGGCAGTCCCGAGAAGCCAGGGCGGAGCCGGCGGAGTGGTCGCAGCGATCCAGCCGTCGTGATAGATCGCGCGGTTGGCGAACATCTCGAAATACTGCGTTGTGCGCGTGCTTGGTGCGTTAGCGTTCGCCTTGTCGAAGGTGTAAGCCATGCTCACGCCTTCAATAGGCTTCTGCGCGATGCCATCGACCATCACAGGCGCCGGAATGCCGGTTGCTTCAAGTAGCGTCGGCACGATGTCGATCATGTGGTGGAACTGCGTGCGGATACCGCCGGCATCCTTGATGCGGTTCGGCCATGCGATTGCCATGCCCTGCCGAGTGCCGCCAAAATGCGACGCCACTTCTTTGGTCCACTTGAATGGCGTGTCAAATGCCCATGACCACGCCACCGACATGTGAGGATAGGTCGGGGGCAAACCCCAGGCGTCGTAAGCTTTCATTTGTTCGGCGACGGGCAGGTCGAGAATGCCGTTATAAGCGGTCATCTGGTAGGGGTGCCGACTGTCGTGCCTTCTGGGCTCGTGCCGTTATCGCCGCTGATGTAGATGATCAATGTATTATCGAGCTTGCCCATGTCCTCGACCGCCTGGATCACTCGGCCGATCTCATTGTCGGTGTAGGCGGCATAGGCGGCGAAGACCTCCGCCTGACGCGCGAACAGGCGCGTCTCGTCGGCGGTGAGTGTGTCCCATTTCTTGAGGTCATCCGGCCACGGAGTGAGCTGCGTATTCGCTGGGATCACGCCAAGCCGCTTCTGGTTGGCGAAGATCTGCTCGCGCAGCGCGTTCCAACCCATGTCGAACTTGCCCTTGAACTTATCGATCCACTCCTTTGTCGGCTGATGTGGCGAATGCGTACCGCCGGGGACGTAGTACACGAAGAAAGGCTTATCGGGCGCGCTCGCATTGAGCTTTTTCATGTGCGCGATAGCCTCGTCGGCCAGGTCAGTGGTGAGGTTGTAACCGGGCTTGCCGATCCAGGGGAAAATCTGGGTCGTGTTCTGGAACAGATACGGCGTCCACTGGTCGGTCTCTCCACCCATGAAGCCATAGAAGTAATCGAAGCCCATACCGATCGGCCACTGATCGTACGGACCGGCGGCGCTGTACTGATAGCTCGGCGTGTTGTGATTCTTGCCGAACCAAGATGTGGCGTAGCCGTTTTGCTTCAGGATCGTGCCGATGGTGGCATTCTCGACGCCGATCACGGAATCGTAACCCGGATAGCCGGTGGACTGCTCCGAGATGATGCCGAATCCCACCGAGTGATGATTGCGACCAGTGATAATCGCCGCCCGCGTCGGCGAGCACAGCGCGGTGGAGTGAAACTGTGTATAGCGCAGGCCCATCTTTGCGATCCGGTCCATCGACGGTGTGGGGATCACCCCGCCGAACGTGCCCGAAACGCCGTAACCCTGGTCATCGGTCATGATGAGAAGGATGTTGGGCGCGCCCTGAGGCGGCACCACTTGCGGCGGCCAATAGGGTTTGGACTGAGACGCTTGCAGGTTGATTTCACCGCCGAACTTTGGCGGCGGAGGCGGAAGATACTTTCCGTCGATGGTCGCCGTCGCGCTGGGTGAGCCCGGCGTGCCGGTGATCTGTTGTGCGTAGGTTGTCGATACTGCCAATACCAGCAACGCACAGCTAGCAAGTAGTCTACATCCAGCCATGCCCATGAAAATTCGACGGCTCGATTTCATGGCGGTCTCCTCGTACAGCAATGAGTGGAAGTTTGGATTTTGGTCCGGCGAGTTCGCAGTGGGAATTGCCCTTTAGGGCAATAACCGCGTCATAAATGGCCGCTTTGGGTCACTAGCGGACATATGCAGTGCAAAAGGGCATGTCCGCTTTACCCCCAATAGCGACCGCGAAATGTCTGCTTTGGGCCAAAAGCGGACATTGCGAGGGCCTGTCATTCTAAAGATATTCCGCTGTCATTCGGACCAGTTCGGCTAAGTTTCTCGCCCCCATTTTCTTAAACACCCGCATGCGGTGCACCTTGATTGTTTTCTCGGTAACCCCCATGACTCCGGCGATTTGCTTGTTTAACAAACCCTCGGTCACAAGTTTGAGAGTTTCTCTTTCGCGCCGCGTAAGCTTTGCCAACCTTTGCTGAACTATTGCGTTCCGCGCTTCAGCATCGCGCCGTGTTTTATCGCGTTCCTCAGCCAACCTTACCGCGCTTAGTAATTCGATGTTGTCCACGGGCTTGGTCAGGTAATTTACCGCGCCCGCCCTCATGGCTTTTACGCTCTCGGGAATGGTCCCGTGGCCAGTCAAAAATATTATCGGTCGATGGATGCCCTGACGAGCCAGCGCCTCCTGCAAATCCAAGCCACTTAATCCTGGCATCGCGTGATCAAGCACAGCGCAACCGGGGATCGAGGCATCATGCTCGTTTAGAAATGTTTCCGCCGACTGATACGCCTTGGTTTGATAGCCAGCGGC
>Ga0111538_10007225_pt1 | contig 14987 bp, 12 predicted proteins | sample SoiMethybrSBSTD1_FD_79669 | JGI IMG/M metagenome (GOLD analysis project Ga0111538, IMG submission 79669) | Bulk soil microbial communities from a Populus tree surrounding site in Tennessee, USA - Soil MetaG P. TD hybrid SBSTD1 (version 2)... | ecosystem: Environmental > Terrestrial > Soil >... | reverse complement strand
GCTCGATCCTCGGACCCGCGCGGCCAAGGCATCGCTGTCGAGATCGCGAAACCCGCGCGTTGCCACGACCGGCCACTCGCCGGACACGATCTCAGAGTCGAGGATGCAAACACATGCGACCGGTGTCGCCCAATCCACCGCGCCTTCTAGCGCTTCGCGCGACGGCGCACGCGCGTCGAGCAGAACGACAATCGGTGACCCCCCAGCGTCGAACGCGCACACGCCGATCGCGCCGAAGCTTCCGTCGCAGAGAGGCAGTGCGACGACTGCACCGGCGTCGTAGGACACGGGAGTTGGCCTGAGCCACGCGCGCATGTGTGAACGCGCCGCATCGACGTCGCTCGCCCTCCAAAGCGGGCGATTTTGCGCGATGGCCTCGAGCGACGAAAGCACGCCGAGCATCGCTTCGCAGTCGTCGGCGTGGACGGAGACCGCATCAGCCTCGTAATCGATTTCTATGCCGCGTGCCGCTCCCGCCACTGCTCGTTCGAGGCGCTCCGCCGCTTCGGAATTCGTGTCGACCCCTATCACAGCGGCCAGGTCGTGCGCGAACCAGAAGGTCTCGATGGATGCGTCTGGAAAGTGGATCATGAGGGGCCCGATCTGGAAGTCGCCCTTCGGAGCAGTCACGCGTTCGAGACTACCGCGGGTGGGGCCGTCCAAGGCGATGAGCGCGCATGAGCGCGCATGAGCGCGCGGCGATTGCGGAGTTCGGAAGTGGCGCGCGCGTCGCGTCGACGTCCTGGATTTTGCTTGAATCCGCAACCGCGTTTCGCGCAAAGTAGCTGGCACGCGCGGTGCAGCGGGCGCGCGTGCCGATTGGCCTTGGACGCGAGGCTTGCCGAATGGGCTCGAACGGATTCCGAGCGAATGACCAGTCGCGAGCCTTCGGCTCGGAGTGGCGTATTTCGTTCCTGCTGTTCACGAGCCTCGCTTGGGGCTGCTCGGCGTTTCAGGATCTCAAGCTGGCGCCGGACGCCCGCGTGCTCGACTCTTGCGGCAATCATGCGGGAGCTCCGCCGCGCCCGAGCCTCGAGGGACCTCCGGGGGAGCAAACGTTCTTCGTTGCGTTGACCGAGCTGGACTTCGGAGACGAAGGCGCAGAAGGAAACCCGAGCTGGCCGCGGACCGGCTTCGATCTCGACGGCTACTGCACGGGGCAGGAGAACGGGCCGAGCTGTGTGACGCCGGGATGGGCCAAGGCCGATCATACGGACTGGCTGGACGGGCGCGACAAGGATGGGCTCGATGGTCGCGACAACGCGTTCGGTGCCCTGGCGTGGGAGGGCAGAACGTTCAGCACGTTGTCGGTCAGCGCCACGTCGAATGTAGAGATGAAAAATGGCAAGAGCAGTCTCGGGATCAGGGTCTCGGGATACAATGGTGCCGGCAACGACGACCGCGTTCGGGTCGAGGTTTTGGGGATCCGCTTGAGCGGCGAAGGACCTCCGAAAGAGGATGGAACGGACGTCTGGGATCCGATGTTTTATTACGTGGATACCGACGCAGGCTACCCGGCTCCAAAGTACTTCGACGACGATGCGTACGTGAGCGATCGAAAGCTCGTCGCCAATTTCCGCGAGATGCAAGGTGGAGGCATGATTCTGCTCCGGCGGGTGCTCCTGACTGGCAGCATCGTCGAAGCGGACGATGGAGGGTGGTCGCTCAGCGAGGGTACTTTCGGCGGTCGCGGAAACATCGACGACCTCCTGGCACTGGCCGAGTACTTTCCGGACCCGAAAGTGTGCAGCGGCACGCGCGAGTACGCCGTCTACAAGCCGTTCGTTTGCAGGTACGCCGACATCCGCTATTCGGTTCCGGACGACCCCTCGGTGCCGGATGACCCGACGCTGCCGTGCGACGGCGTTTCGATAGGCTGGAGCTTCAAGGTGGCGCCGGCGCAGATCAGCGATCAGGTGAACAACGAGCGCGCCAGAAACTACTGCGAAGAGGCCAGTTTCCCGCCGATTCGCGACAGTTGTTCGAGCCTGCCGGATCCTCAGAACGCGGCGCGGTAGCTCAGAACCGCGCTCGAAGGGGTGGCCGAGATCGAGGCGCGGGCACTGGAGCCGTTCTCGCCGTCGCTGCGGCTGAGCGTGTAGATGCCGAATCCGACGCCGGCGACACCGACCGCCAAGCTGACGAGCGCCGCGGTTTGGAGTTTTTCGCCCTCGTCGGCAGTGTCGAGGGCAGCGTCGTATTCCGACCGGGGGCACTCCTTGTTGGGGCACTTCTCCTCGACGGTGTGTGCTCGGTCGAGCACCATGAGTCCGAGGACGCCGCTCGTGGCGAGTGCGGCGACGCCCACGCCGCCGGCCGTCCATCCGAGCCACCGCGGCGGCCCGGACGACTCCGGCTGATTCACGCCTTTGACCGAAAAGCGCGTCCAGTCCGTCGGCGCGGGCGCTTTCTGCGAGGGCTGAGCGGTCGCCGGCGTCGCCGCGGCCGCCGGCGGCGCCGGCCGTTCCGCGTTTTGCTCCGCCGAAGGTTGCGCGACAAATTCGTATGTCTGTCCCTCCTCGGCGGAGAGCTCGACGGTGCGATCCGCTCGGTTCGGCGCCTTCACGACCAGCTGATGGAGACCCGGATCGATGGGAAGTGGCGCCGGCGACGAAGAGAGATCGAGCACCGCGCCGTCGAGCGACACGCTGGTGCCGGGCGGTGCGTCCGGCGAAGCTCGCAGCGCGAGCCGCGGTATTCGGGGCGAAAGCGCGGCAAGCCTGCGCTCGGCGATGCTTTTCCGTGGATCGTCGGGCGTCAGTCGTTCCACGAGCTCCCGCGCGTGCAGCCACGCGCTCGCGACCTTCCCGAGCTTCTCTTCGCAGAGGATCAGGTTCAAGAGCGTGCCGTTGGAGGGATCGAGATGCTGGCTCTCCGCAAACTTGGGGCACGCCTCGCCGTAGGCGCCGCGGCGCATCGCGTCGCGCCCCTGCTCGAAAAGCAGCTGCGCCGTGGCTTCGGCGGGCGGAGGCTCCGCGCTCGCCGAAGCGGCGCGGAGCAGCGCGGCAAAGCCGAGCAAGCGAATCGCACTTCTCGCAATCATTTGCGTTGGTCGAGGAGCACTTCGGGCACGTCGTCAGCGGTCGACACCTTCGCGGATTTCCGCGGGCGCGGGATCGACGCTCCGGCAGGCGGCGCTGGCCGTGCCGTTCGCGCGATCGGCGGGAGCGCGGAAGGAGCTGGCAATGCGGTCGTCGGCGGCGCAAGCAGCTCGTCCGCCGGCTTGGCTGGCGGCGCGAGCGCCGCCGGAGCTGCGGCGCGAGCGGGGCTTTCGACCAGCGGCTGATCGGCGTGCGGGCGCTGTTGCGAGCGAACGGCGCTGATCACGCCGGCGAGCGCGATCGTCCCCGCTCCCAACAGGACCGGCCAGCGCAGCCAGCGGTTTGCCTGCTCGCTCCGGTCCGAAAGCGTGCTGGCCAGGGTGTCGTCCGGCAGGCCAGCGACCGTCGCCGCCGCGTGCCGGCGCGCCGCGGCCTGCGCCAGCGCTTCGCGCATTGCTTCTGCGCTCGGCCAGCGTTCCTCAGGCGCGAAAGCCAGTGCGCGATCGATGACCGGGCCCACGTCGCTGGCCAGCTCCGGGCAGAATCTCGAGACCGTTGGGGCGCGCTGTGTCGCCGCGAAGATCAGCGCTTCATTCGCGGTCACCGCGCCCTCGTGCACACGCCGTCCGGCCAGGCAGAAAAACAGCGTGGCGCCGAGGGCCCAGATGTCGGTGCGCCCATCCACTTGCGCTTGCCTGCCGCGCGCCTGCTCGGGAGCCATGAACGCCGGCGTGCCGAGCGTCGTGCCGCTCTGAGTGATGCTCGCGTCTTGCGAAGCTTCGTCGCGCACCGCCGCAACGCCGAAGTCCAGCACCTTCACGCCGTGGTCCGAGGTCAGAAAGATGTTTTCGGGTTTGATGTCGCGGTGGAAGATGCCTTTCGAGTGAGCAGCGGCGAGCACCTCCAGCATCCGTTCGGCGAGTGACAGCACTTCCGCCAGCTCGAGCCGGCCGCCGGCCTCCTCGCAGCGCTTGCGCAAGGTGCGCCCCTGCAAGAGCTCCATTACCAGGAGCAACCGGCCTTCTGGCGTCTGCTGTGACTCGAAAACGTGGACCGTGTCCGGGTGCCCGACCCGGTTCGCGACCAGTCCTTCTCGCAGGAATCGTTCGCGCGCCCGTGACTGTCGCGCGAAGATGGTATTGAGCACCTTGATCGCGACCGCCGCGCCTGCCTGATCCTTGGCCTCGTAAACGGCGGACATCCCGCCGCGGCCGATCAGGCGGACGATCCGCCACTTTTCGCACAGGACCTCGCCAACCGACAACGCGTCGTCGTTCTCGTCGTGCCGGGCCCCGTTCATGCCGCAACGCGGACCGTAGCACAGTCTCCCGACCGCAATCGGGCGCGTGCGATTTGGAGGACAGTCGAGCTATGCTCACGGTGCTCGCGATATCGAGAGGGTCCGATGACTCAACCGCCGACGCTGACCAGCGACGATGCTTTGCATTCCCAACACTTGGAGAAAGCCGTACCGGAGTCGCTTGCGCTGGCCATCGTCTGGAGCCCGGGGGAATCAGGGCGAGTCGGCGAGGTGTGCATCGTGCCTCCTACGGGCGAGAACACCGCTTTCTTCCTGGGGCGCGGCCCAGCGGCGAGCTCGGATCCCGGTCCGCGCCTGGACTTTGCGCGCAACCGCGCGGGGATCGTGGAACCGCGTCCGCCGCTAGCGTCACCGAAAATCTCGCGGATTCAATTGCGGATCGAGAGTGACGGCGTCGAATCGCTGAGCGTCGAGAGTCTCGGCCGCTGCCCGCTGGTCCACAACGGCCGCGCCGTCGAATCGGCGGTCGTGGTGCCCGGTGACACGCTTGCATTGGGGCGCGAGCTCCTCCTGCTCTGCCTGCGCCGTGGAGCCTGGGTGCACTCCATGGACGGCGAGTCGTTGCACGTTCCGTTCGGCGGCGCGGACCGTCACGGCCTGGTCGGAGAGTCTCCGGCCGCCTGGGACCTGCGACGGCGTATTGCCTTCATCGCACCGCGCTCGGACCACGTGCTGATCGTTGGAGAAAGCGGAACCGGCAAGGAGCTCGTGGCTCAAGCCATCCACGCCGGCTCGTCCCGAAAGCAGGCTGCCTTCGTCGCGCGCAACGCCGCGACGTTTCCCGACGGCCTGGTCGACGCGGAACTGTTTGGACACGCGCGGAACTACCCCAACGCGGGCATGCCCGAACGTCAGGGCCTGGTGGGCGAAGCCGCCGGCGCCACGCTGTTCCTGGACGAGATCGCCGAGCTGTCGCAGGCGATGCAGACTCACCTTTTGCGCGTTCTCGACGGCGGGGAATACCAGCAGCTCGGTGACAGCAAGCTGCGCGTCTCCGACTTCCGCTTGATCGCGGCGACCAACAGCCCGGGCCGCTTGCGCGAGGATTTCGCCGCGCGTTTGAAGCTTTCGCTCGAGACTCCGACGCTCAACGAGCGTCCGGAAGACGTGCCGCTGCTCGCCGTGCACTTGCTGCGCAGGATCGCCGCGTCCAATCCCGACGTGGGGAAGCGTTTGTTTCCCGGCGGCAATCTCGAGGCCGAACCGAGCATCGCGATCGGATTCATCGACTCCCTGGTACGCAGGCAATACCGCACGAACGTGCGCGAGCTCGAGGCGCTGCTGTGGGAAGCGCTGCGCGAGGGCCCGGAGCGCACGCTCGACGTGCCCCAGCCCGCGCGCTCGCAGGAGTCGGCGCGACCGAGCCGGCCCGCGCGCTCGAAACCTCCTTCTGCCGGCGGTCTCGAGGAGGCGCTGATCGAGAACGACTGGAATCTCGAGCAGACTTGGCGAGCGCTCGGTTTGAGCAGCCGCCATGCGCTGGCGCGGCTGATGGCCAAGCACGGGCTCCGGCGCCCGAAGAGTCAGGAATGATGCTCGCGGTTCGCGGTGGGACCTAGTTCGCCCGCGCTGCCATGCTGCGGAAGCGTTCGGCCGAGCGCCGCAGATGCTGCTCCGGCGGATCGGTGATGCCGTAGGTGTGGAGCACCAGCGGGCCTCGATAGCCTGCTCTCCACAGCGGCAGGAAGTAGTTGTTTTCGACATCGAAGTCGCCCGCGTCGAGCGGCTTGATGGTTTGCTCCCAATCGGAACGTTGAGTGTCGATGTCGGTGTCCGTGCCGTTGATCGTCGCGATCTCGACCGCGCCTACGACGTGGTCGATCACCTCGCGCAGGCGATCGCGGTTGCCCGCCTTGAACTCGTGGCAAAGATGCAGCGAGATCCCGACGTTCGTGCGCTCTGCGGCGCGCTGGATGCGCAGCGCGTCTTCCGCGTCGGCCATGACGTCGCCCTGGTGCGGATAGAGCACGACGCGCACGCCGCTGTCCCGGGCGATGTCGGCGACTTCGCGCACGACGCTGACCAGTATCGAGTCGTCGACCTGTCCGCGCAACAAGAGCCAGAGCGCGATGTTTCGGCCGGCAAGCGCTGCTACCGCCGCTCGGGTCCGCGAAATGTCGTGTGCTCGTGAAGCATCGATGGCGAACAGCACGGCCAGCACCGGCAGCGCCCGCGTGGCGACGCGTTCGTCCGCCAGGAAATTCTCCAGGTCAATGGTTCCCTGCGGCTCCCACCAGAAAGAGAGATGTCGATAGCCATTGCCGGCGAGCAAGTCGATTTGCTCGGCCACCGGCCGATTCTCGAACGTGAAGTTGTACGCGCCGAAGGCCGCGAGCGGGTCGTCGCTCGCGTGATCGATCGCGGTGTCCGGTGCGCCGCTGTCGGACGCGTCGCCCGCGTGATCGAGCGCGATCTCCGGCGCGCTGCTGTCGGACGCGTCGCCCGCGTGATCGAGCGCGATCTCCGGCGCACCGCTGTCGGACGTCGGGCGTGCGGACGACTCGGCGCTCGAGCAAGCGGCGAGAACGATGCACAACCCGACCCCTCGTAAGATGCCCACGCACGGTCAGTATTGCTCGCTTCCACGCGCGATGCGAGACAGCGGGCATTTCCCGTGCCGAGTTCGTTCTTCTCTCTACTCGAGAGCGAGGGCGGCGACCGCGTCGTGGTCGTACCGAGTCGCGTTCCCCATCACGGCCACGCCGATGCCTCGGGTCGGGTAGATCCGCATGACGTTCCAGAATCCCGCGCCGCCGCCCAGATGCTCGACGAAGGGCGGATCGGTACCGCGGGCATTCGCGGGTCGGAACCAGCCGAGTCCCAGGTCGAAGCGCTTTCCGGCCTTGGTGATCTCCCGCATGGCGGTCGTCGCCGAAGGTGTGAGCAGGCGAACGCCGTCGAGCTCGCCGTCTCGCAGATGCATCTGCAGAAATCGCGCGGTGTCCTCCAGTGGACCGACGAGCCCTCCATACGGAGCGCCGTCGAGCAGGAACGGCTGGAGCGAAACCCAGCGCCCCGCAGGCGCGCCGATGACCCAGCGCGGGAGCAACAGTCGCAGCGGGTCCCAGCGTCGATGGTAGCCCGTCGCGTGCGGTCCCTCGGAGAACCCGAACCCGGTGCGGCGCATACCGAGCGGCTCGAGCACCTGGTTCCCGATCAGCTCGGCGAACCGGCTCGCGGCCACGCGCTGCATCGCGGCGCCGAGGACGAGTGTCCCGACGTTCGTGTAGCTCGATCGCGTTCCCGGCGGGAACCGAAGCCTCCTGTGCTTGCGCAGCAGCCGATCGACCATGTCGTTCAGGTCGGGGGGAGGTTCGTCAGGCCGATGGATCCAATAGAGCGGGATCGGGTTCGCGATTCCCGCGCTGTGGGACATCAGGTGGCGCGGCGTGATGCGGGCGCCGTCCTGCGCCGGTGTGAGATGCGCGACCGCGGGGACGTGCTTCAGCACTGGTTCGTCGAGGTCGAACAGGCCGGCTTCGGCCAGGCGTATCGCCGCCGTGACGGTGACGACCTTAGTCATCGAAAACCACGGGCAGGACATGTCGGTCGATGCGGGCGCGCCGCTCCCGAGATCCGCCGCACCAGCGGCTGCACGGGCGCGAACGCCGTCCGCATCCACGATCACGATGGCCACGCCCGGAACACTGATTCCGGCGACGGTGCGGAGGCGATCCGCGAGCTTATCGTCATCCATCGACACGCCTCAGTCAGGTCAGGTCGCATCGAAGCAGATCTCGACACGGTTCACCACGAGCGCGTTCGACTGCGGACCGGCGCGCAGACGCAACAAGACGTTCGCGTTTCCGGGCGAGAACACCGGGGTCGCATCGGCCGTGTACCATTCGTAGGGTGCGGTGTTCGAAACGAGCCCGGCCGGCGCTGCACCGGTACCCGCGAGCGTTTGCCAGCTGAAGCTCCCGCTCGTGGTCGTGTTGTAGCTCCGACCGTAGACCGCGATCGTGACGCTGCGGAAGCTCGAAAGGCCGGCGGTGCTGAGCTCGACGTCGATGAACACCGCGGCCGAGAGGTCGAGCCCACCTTGGCCGAGAAAGGGATCCACGAACACAGGCGTGTAACCGACGGACGCCGATGCGGCGCTCACGTGCCAAGGCGAAGTGTCGGGCAGCGTGTTCGCTTCGTAGACCACGTACGCCGTTGACCCCGAGCCTGCCCAGCGAAATCGCGCAGCGTGCGTTCCGGTGGTCCCGGATACGCACGGCCCCTTTCCCGCTTCGAGCGTGCCTCCGCTACCGCCGGTGGCTGCGCCACCGCTCCCACCCGTTGCGACGCCGCCGCTGCCTCCCGTCGCTGCGCCGCCGCTCCCGCCGCTACCTCCGATCGCGCCGTCTTCGCCCGCGTCCTCGCCGGTCGCCCCTGCGGTTCCCCCCCGGGAAGCGTCGTTCGCGCTCGTGCCCCCGACGCCAGCGAGCGCGCCGGAGCCTGCGCCGCCATCTGTGCCCGAGCCGCCGCCGAAGCCACCGGTTCCGCCGAGGCCACCGGTTCCGGCGAGGCCACCGGTTCCGCCGCCCTCCACACTGCCGTCGCGCGCTCGCAAACCTTCCAACGAGCTCTCGCCGCAAGCAGCAACGACGAGCACCAAGCTCACCACGACACCGCCGGCCGTTCGCATCGATTCACACGTTACAATATTCGGATGAGCGCCGTGATTTTCGACATGGACGGGGTGCTGATCGACTCCGAGCCGCACTGGCACACCGCCGAGATCGAGGTGTTCGGCAGCGTGGGCGTTCCTCTGACCGAAGAGAGATGCCTGGAGACGACCGGGCTGCGCACCGACGCGCTCGTCGATTACTGGTTCGAGCGCTATCCCTGGACCGGACCGGCCAAGAGCGAAATCGCGCGGCGGGTCCAGGAGCGGGTGAGGGATCTCGTAATCGCGAACGGCAACGCGATCGAAGGATCCGTCGAGCTCGTAGCTTCGCTGAGCGCCGCGGGCATTGCGCTTGCCGTGTGCTCGTCCTCGCCGCGGTTTTTGATCGAAGCAACCTGCAGCAAGCTCGCTATCCTCTCGCATTTCGTCGTGCTTCAAAGTGCCGAAGACTGTCCGCGCGGCAAACCCCATCCCGATCCTTACTTGGCCACGGCCGAGCGATTGGGCTTCGTTCCCTCCGCGTGCGTCGTGATCGAGGACTCGATCAACGGGATGAAGTCGGCAAAAGCGGCCGGAATGCGCGTGGTCGGAGTTTCCTCCGATCCCGCCGCGCAGAGCTTCTGCGATCTGGTGATTGCCAGGGTCTCGGAGCTCGGTCCGGCGGCGCTCCACACGTTCCTTTAGCGCGCCGTCACACTCCCGGTCGCGCAACTCTTTTGAATCGAAACTGAAACATTGGCCCCAGCACTCAGCTCGCGGAGTGTTTGCAGAGTGAGGCCATTTCTGCCAAGTTGGAGCGGGAGGTTTCAGTGACGGTCGGGTGGGTCGAGCGGGTGCGCGGCGAGGTCCAGCGTCGCGGCGAGAGCACGTCGGTGGATCGCGCGCTGCGCTGGCAGCTCGCGCTCGTTTTGATCGCCCTCACGGCGTTCGCCGGGTTGGCCTACCAGGTGAGCCGGCGCGTGGGTTTTCGCTGGGACCTGTACGTCTGGTCCGAAAGCCCGTTCATGACGAACATGCTCAAGCTCTCGGCGGGCCTGCCACTATACGGCCCCCCGAGCGACGCGAACTCGTTCATCTACAGCCCGGGTCTCGAGTATCTGACGTACGCGCTGCTACGACCGCTCGGGCTGGAGCTCGACGTGCGTTTCTGTCGGGCCGTGACGGTCGCGATCGGCCTGATCACGTGTTTTTCTGCGGGAGCTCTGGGCAGCCGGCTGCTCTCGCTGCTCGGCTCGGGCGCTCGCGCGCGGCAAGTATTCCTGTTCTTCGCGGCGGCCCTGTGCGCGCTGGTCGTCGGTAAGAACTTCACCGCGGACGTGTGTCACCCGGACAATCTGATCGCGGGCCACGTCGTGTTTTCGCTGCTGCTCTGCCAGCGTGCGGCCGCTTCGCGCTCGCTGCGCTCGGCGGTGATCGCGGTCGGCTTTGCATCCCTCGCGGTGTTGGCGAAACAGACCGGCATCGCGGCGGGGGTCTGCGCGCTGGTCGGCTTGTTGCTGGCGCGCCCGGAGCTGCGAAAGCCCGCCCCACTACTGGGGCTGGTCGCCGTCACGCTCGGGGCCACCGCACTGGCGCTGCTGCCGCTCGTGTGGAGCCATGATGCCAGATTCTGGACGTTCGGGATCATGGCCCAGCATTTCATCGACATTGCCAAGTACGAGCAGCTCGTGCGCCAGGACGTGCTCGGCGTACCGCACCGTGCGATCCTGTGGACGCTCGCTCCGTTCGCGGCGACTGCTCTGCTCCTGCACCCCGACGCGGGGCCGCGTCGCTTCGCCCTCGTGTGGCTTCCGTTCGGCGTCGGGCTGATCCCCGCGCTGGCGGCCTATTTGAAGCACATGGGGGCGTGGAACAACCTGATGCTGATCGATGTCTGGGCGGCCCTGGGAGTCCTACCGGTGGTGTGGAACCGCGCCGATGCCGCGCTCGAAACCGAGCCGCGGCGTGCGGCAGCGCCGCTTGCCGCCTTGCTGCTGCTGATAGCGACGCTGCTTCCGACCCGAGTGCCTCCGACCGCCGGGCACTGGGCGTTCGGGCGCGAGCTCGAGCGCCAGATCGGCGCGGCTTGCGCGCGCGGGGAGCGCGTTCTGCTCGGTCACGGTACGATGGCGCTGATCCGGGCCGGTTGTCCGGGGATTCCGCTGGATCGCGTGAATTCGCTGCTCGAGCTCGCCAACTACGACGTCGCGCCGCCGCCGCCCGCGCTCGAGCGCATTCGCACCCACTTTTACGACCGCATCTTTTTCAACGTGCCCGAGTGGTCCGGCGGCGTCGGCACCGCGATTCGAGCGCACTACCGGCGGGAAAGCTCGATTGCCGCGGCGGCCGACCAACCTGGCTCGAAAGGCCGCGAGCGGCTGGACTGGCACTTTGGTTATCAGTTCGGACAGCTCGACGGCGCGGTCGAGATCCTGGTCCCGCAAAACTGACTCGCCGCCAGCGCCTGAGGGCTCGATCTCGCGCAGAGGTTGGGAATTTAGACGCAACCGAGGCTCGCGTTCGAGTCATCGGGGAATCTTCGGCAATTGCCGCTGCCTGGTGCGTGCACAAGATCGGGCGGCTCAAGTGGGTAAGCGTGCGTGAGCACGATTGCTGGAGGAGATGACGATGCTGAACCGTTGGTTGTTCGTAGGGGTGATCGCCGGAAGCGTCGGCTGCGGCGGAACCCATTCCGAAGGGAAGATGCAGCCTGCTTCACTGCCGGCTCAGCCATCGGGGTCGGCCGGGGCAGAGACAATCATCGAGCCCGAGGCCGACGACGCGCTCCGCCGGATGAGCGCCTATCTCGGCGGGCTGAAGAGCTTTCGCGTGGACGCCATGACCACCGACGAGTTCGTCACCACCGAGGGCCAGAAGATTCAGTTCGTGAAGGAGACGCGGGTCGCGGTCGTGCGGCCGGACAAGCTCAGGGCGGACCGTATCGGGCCCATGGGTCGCGCGGTGCTGCGCTACGACGGCAAGCAGATCAGCTTCCATGGTCCCGAGCTAAACATTTATGCCGTCGAGGCGGCCCCTGCGGACCTGACGTCCATGATGGACTTCGCGCACGATCGCTTGGGGATCGACGCTCCTGCGGGCGACCTCCTCGTGCCCAACTCGTATCAAGAGCTCATGGATGGGGTTGGCGTCGGTCGCTACATAGGGCGAGAGCAGATGGGCGACTTCCAGGTACACCACCTCGCGATGACCCAGAAGGACGTCGATTGGCAGCTCTGGATCAAAGACGGCGCGGAGCCGGTGCCGGTCCGCTACGTCATCACGACGAAGACCATGGCCCAACAGCCACAATTCACGGCGGAGCTCCGCAACTGGAGACCGAACGAGCCGGTCCACGACGAAGAGTTCACGTTTCAGCCCCCCGCGGAGGCGAAGCGCATGACGTTCGATGAGATTCAGAAGATGAAGCGCGAAGTGCGCGGCAACGTGCTCAAGACAGAATAGGAGGAACGGCCTTGAAATCGAGAACCAAGAAGAAAGTCGTCCTGCTGCTAGCGCTTTTCGCGCTGACGGTAATCGCCGAGCTGAAGCTCGAGACCGGCGTATTCGTGAGTCCGGCGCAGGCAGTCGTCGGTCGGCCGTTGACGCCGATCAGTTACGCGGGGGTGGCCAGACGAACCACCCGCCGCAGCGTCGCGCGCACGGGCGGGTACGCCTATCCGGGAGTCTGGTAACGCTGTCGCTCGGATGATGCTCAGGGCGGCGGCGGCATCTCCGGGCAGTCGAACCCGACCTCGATGCGACCGCCTCGGATGATGCTGTTACAATTCAGCGGACAGAGCTGGATCGCGATCGGGTTGCCCTGCGGATTCGTCTCGTAGTACCAGCCGCCCGACCCGCAGGCGTCGCTGTCGCTCACGTGCCCGATGGCCTGGGGAGCGCCGGTTGGTGTGTAGACGACGCTGGTCTTGGCAGGATCCGGAGCCGACGCCGATTGGGGCAACGCGAAGCGGCAGCCGGACGCCGAATTGAAAATCCGAATCAGCTCCAGGACGAACTGTGTACCGGAGGAGTTGTCCGCGAGGAAAAACGCGTCCTGCGAGCTACCGGCGAGGGCGATCGCGTTGATGCCCTGCGCGGTGCCGAGGCCGATCACGTAGGTCTTGATCGGGGGATTCGCCTGCGCAGCCGTGCGCGCAACCTGTGCAACCGCGGCGACGTCGCTTCCCGCGCAGCCCTGCGGTGCACCGTCGGTGACCAGCACCACGATCGCGTTCCGATCGGGATGTGCCGAGGCCCATTGCGTCACGTATTGCAGCGCGCCTAAAAGTGCCGCTTGCGTCGGCCTCGCCCCGCCCGGTTGCTGCCGATTGATCGAATCGACGATGGCCTGCTTTACGCCGGGCAACACCGCGATCGGCACGTCCGGCGCCGCGTAGTCGATCGCGTTGCAGGAACCCGGGTCCGTGGGCACGCCAGGCTGACCTGCGGGGTGAAAACCGAAATAGCCGATACCCACGCCGACGCCATCCGTGTCGCCCGCGGTGGTGAGGGTGGTCATCCCGTCCACGACCGTTGTCCAGCGACCGTTGGTCGTTCCCATCGAAGCCGACTTGTCGATCAGAAAGTACATGTCGAGGCCGGTCTTGGCCTCGAAGGTGACTTTCGAGCAAGCAGCCGAGTCGCCACCAGCGTCAGTCGTCCCGCCCGCACCACCGCTCGCTCCAGAGCCGGCATCGGGCCTGGTCCCCGAGCTGCCGCCGGTGCCGGAACCCGCCGCGCCTGCACCCGAGACACCGGCGCTGCCCGAAGTGCCCCCGGAGCCGCCGGAGCCTGACGCTCCCGAGTCCACTACCAAGACCTTCGTCGAGCTCTCGGACGAACACGCCGTGAAGACCGCGAGAAGAACGCCAGCCCCCAACCCACGCGCCCTCGTTCCCATTGCCGGAGCAGCCTAACACGACACGCTGGCAGCCTTCCTCCGACTAGTGTCACGCGCGGAGTTTGCTTGCGCTCCCGCAACGACCTGAGCTCGATCAAACTCGCGCGCCACTGCGATGCGCGAGCTTGGGGGCTGGCGATAGCCCTAAATTTCCCCTGCTCGGCTAAGGCATTGTCGAGCCAGCGAGGTTCCAGTACCCATCAGCCCGGGACGGCTCACGGTGACCCTCACGCGACAGATTTCTGCTCCGCTCGAGCTCTGGATCGTCGACAGCGACGGACATTTCGTCGGGGCCGCGCCGGCGCCGGCGTTGGCCAGCGCAATCAAGGCGCTTGCAAAGCGTGCCAACGCGAATGGCGAGCCGGCGGTCGAGGACGTGGAGCTCGTCACCAACCAGACCGATCCAGCTCGGGTGGTTCGCCTGAATGCGCGGCGGCTCGGCGGCGGCACAGTGGCCGTCGCAAGCCTGGTGCTCGACGGACTGCGCGAAGCGGAGGACGCGCTGAAGCGCTACGAAATGGCCGTACGCGCCACTCGCGACGCGGTCTGGGACTGGAACATCGTGACCGGGCGAGTGTGGTGGAACCGGCAGCAGTACGAGCTGCTCGGCTATCAACCGGAGGCGTTCGTTCCGTCGTTCGAGGCGTGGTCGAGCCGAATTCATCCCGAAGATCGCGAGCGGCTCATGCGGCACGTCGAGGAAGCCTTCGCGAGCGGCGAGTCCGTGTGGCAGGACGAGTACCGGTTTTTGGGCAGCCATGACAGCATCGGTGTTGCGTTGGATCGCTGCTGCGTCGAGCGCGATGCGAGCGGACGGCCGGTGCGCATGGTCGGCGTGATGAGCGACATCACCGCCGAACGTTCGGCGACCGCGGCGCTCAAGGCGAGCGAAGAGCGCTTCAGGCAGATGACGTCCGCGATCGATCAGGTTTTCTGGCTCACCAATCCGGAAAAGAGCGAGACCATCTACGTCAGTCCGGCCTTCGAAAGAATCTGGGGCCAGAGCTGTGAAAGCGCGTATCGCGACACCAAGAGGTACCTCGAAGCAATCCACGAGGACGATCGAGCGCGCGTCGAAACCCGCTTGCCGTCGCTCGTAAGCGGCGACTACGACGAGATCTACCGGATCCG
>Ga0111538_10007223_pt1 | contig 14989 bp, 11 predicted proteins | sample SoiMethybrSBSTD1_FD_79669 | JGI IMG/M metagenome (GOLD analysis project Ga0111538, IMG submission 79669) | Bulk soil microbial communities from a Populus tree surrounding site in Tennessee, USA - Soil MetaG P. TD hybrid SBSTD1 (version 2)... | ecosystem: Environmental > Terrestrial > Soil >... | reverse complement strand
TAGAGCGTGTCGGGCGTGGCTGGAATGCGGTGCTCGACGTCTGCATAGCCGAAGCCTCGGGCCGAGAGCACTTCGCCATCCTGGATCACGATAATGGACAGGCCGGGGATCTTGAGAGCGTTGCGGTCGGCTTCGACCCGGCGTTCGAACGATGGCACGTTCGGGGTTTGCGCTCGAGCGGCGCTCGCGCCGATCGCAAGAAGGACAACGAGCGCGCCTGTGAAGACCATGAGTAAGCGGTGACGAACCGCAGTCGAAAGGTTCATGCCTGACCCTCATGTCGACTCCGATCAAGACGAGATGCTATCGGAGCCCGACGTGGCTTGCATCGTCGGCCAATCAGTCACGCACCGATCGGAGTCACGCTGACAGTAGCGAAAATCGGCCGCCACTGACCGCTTGGGTCGGAACCGGAATGGCAGCTCTCGGCCAGCAGCGGTCATCGCGCGCGTATCACGTCTGCTTGATGAAAAAGCTAGGTGCCTGCGACGGCGTGTTGCCGTGGAGTGCCTTTTGTATGCCATAGGCGAAGCTGCCAAGCGGATACTGCTCTGAGAGCTTGCGGTCCGCCCATGACTTACCCAAGAAGCTACAAAAGATTGACAGTAGCGCGATGCCTGCGTCGGTAGGCAAGCTTGCGCCCGAAGTCAAGCAAGCTCTGGTGACCGCGGGAAGTCCCTCTAGTGCGAGCAGGCCAAGCCGCTTTGCTGCATTCAATTCTAGCTTGCCAGCTGCCTTCTCGAACTTACTCCTTTCAATCTCAAGCTTTGTTGTTACGTGAAAGTCTGCAAAGCCATAGGCTTCTGCGATGTCGCCACTCTTCAGGGCGGAGTAGCTTTCAAGGATTATGCCGTTCAATGCATCCAGATAATTCTTCCTCTCCTCTCCGAGAACTTCATGAACCCTTTCAAGGTCGTCTTCGCTGATCGCGCCGAGGCGTGGCAAGCAAAACCGAATTCCTGCAGTCGCCAACAATGCGAGAGTGCTTGCCTTAGTCAGGATCGGTTGGCCTTCAAGATAGAGTCGACCCAACAGAGGATTTCCAGTCAAGAAGATGGTTCCGTCACGTGTCTCGCCGGAGATTGAAACCGCAATGTCCCGAACTCCCTCGGCCAATGTCCGGTGAACCTCTTCTTGTTCGCTGTTCGTCTCAAAATATCCGACGTAAGAGGAAACAGCATCCGATGGTAGTGACGAAGGATCGTGAAGCAGTGCAGCAAGTGCGTTGGGATTTGCGTCGTAGATGCGCCCGAGTGCTCCGAAAAGCATGAGCGGTTCAGAAAACTTTTCGATCTGTTCAAGGTTATCGAACTCAGGAATGCCCTCCTTGTTGAAGGCAACCTGACGCGCAAGGCTCGCCAGTGGTTCCGGCTGAAAAACCGCAACCTCGGCAGAGAGCAACCTCGCTGCTGCGTAGGATTGAAGGTCGTCACCTTCCAGAACGCGCAGAATTCGCGGAGATGCCAGATGAAACGCCGGGGTGGCGAGGGAAAGATCCGGCGACCATAGCAGCTTCATGGCGAATGCCTTTCAGGTGGCCAACAAGTAGCAGAGGCCAGGCGTCTGGGACATCCTTACCCAATACTGACAGCTGCGTCCAGGACCAACAATGCTGAACGCCGGAACAGACTTCTTCGGGAGCCGCGGGCGTCTCCTTCGGGTCGCAAGCAGCCCATGGAGCGGAGGGTCAGGAAAGAGCGATCCTGACGAGCTTCATGCGCCCCGACGCGCCGGCCTTGATCGACACCGCACCCTTACCGCACCCGAACTGCTCCGCGACCAACTCAATCAGCTCCGCGTTCGCCTTGCCATCGACCGGCGGTGATTTCAGCTTCGCGATCCACGTTCCATCAGCCGCCTGAGTGAGCGATGAAACTCGCGATCGCGGCGTGACTTTGACTTGTATGATTCTTGCCGCCATGGGCGGCGATCATGACATCTTCAGCGGGAGCGTGCGCAAGCGCTGGCCAGTGGCGGCGAATACGGCATTGGCAACCGCGGGCGCCGCGAGCGGCACCCCGGCTTCGCCAAGTCCGCCCGGCGCTTCGTTGGATTCGATGAGCTCGATGTCGATCTGCGGCACTTCGTTACTGCGCAGGATCGCGAAGTCGTGGAAGTTGGATTGCTCGATGGCGCCTTCGCGAACAGTCAGCCCGCTCTTGATTGCAGCAGTCAGCCCGAAGATGAAGCCGCCATACAGCTGCTGCTCGGCGGCCGAGCGATTGACCACCGTTCCAACGTCGATAACCAACCACACGCGAGACACGACGATCTCCTTGTCACGTACACTCACCCGCGCCACGGCGGCCCCGTATCCCTGGTACGCGAATTGAATGGCGAGTCCATTCCCCTGCCCCTGCGGCAATGCTTTGCCCCACGACGAAAGCTCTGCGACGCGCCGGATCACGCGCTCGAGCCGGCGGCGATCGAACGACGGGTTGTACGCTTCCTGCGGCAATCGCCGCGCATCGAATGCCGCACCTTCGCGCAACCAGCGCAGTCGCAACGCGAGCGGATCTTCGCCGTTGCGCGCAGCAAGCTCATCGACGAACGCTTCGCTGAAGAACGTATTGAATGAATGCGCGGTCGAGCGCCACGAGCCGACCGCGATTCCGAAATCCATCCAGTGCTGCGCGGCCTTCATGAACGCCACCGGATAGATAAACGGCACCATGCCTTCCATTGTCGAGCCGTCGAAGCCGCCACGGCGCGTGAGGATGCGTTCGACATCCTGCGGCCGGGTGATGAAGTAGCTGGGCCCTGCCCAATGCACTTCGAGTGAGCGTGGCAACCCGTTCGGCCCGAGCACTGCAGAGAGTCGTCCGACTTGCGCTGGGCGATGCGGTCCGTTGTGGATCTCGTCTTCGCGTGTCCAAATCACGCGCACTGGTTTGCCGAGCCGCTGCGCGAGCACCGCGGCTTCGACGGCGGCTTCAGGATGATATTTGCGACCGAAGCTGCCACCCATCGTCTGCGGATGCACCTCCAGGGCAGTTCGATCGATTCCCAGTGCCGTGCCGACCGAACTTTGGACGTGAGCGATGTTCTGTGTCGCCATCCACACGGTGCACTTGCCGTCGCGGATTTCTGCGACCGCGCTGGTCGGCTCGAGCGCCGCATGCGCCTGATACGGCACTTCGTAGATCGCCTCGATTCGCGTCCCTTCCGAATCCGGCGGCAGGTGATCGAGCGGCACGAACGTCGGCGGTTCATCGAGCGCCGCACGAAGACGTCGGCTGATGCGTTCCGAGTTCAACTCCGCCACACCATCGAGCTGCCACGTGATCTGCAATGCCGACCTGCCGCGTTGCGCAGTCCAGAAATCCTTCGCGACGACCGCGACGCCTTGCGCGAGCTTCTCAACTGCGACGACGCCCGAAATCGCGCGCGCCGCCGCGTCGTCGAAGGCCGCCAGTCTCGAATTCGCATTCGGCGGTCGCACCAGCACTGCAGTCACCACATCCGGCACACGAACATCGAGACCGAACTGCAGCGTGCCGGTCACGATCTCCGGCGCGAGAGTGTTCGCGATGCGTTGCCCGATGAGCTTCGGCTTGGCGCGCAGCCGCGGCTCGGGGTTCAGCGCCGCCCCCGCCAAATCCCCGGCCAGCTCCGCATATGTATATGAGTGACCTGCCGCCCGGCGCACGACCCTTCCATCCTTCGTCTCGCACTCCTGCGCCGAAATCGACCAGCGCCTGGCCGCCGCCGCGACAAACAACTCGCGCAGCGCTGCCCCAAGCTGTCGCATCGGCAAGTACAAATCACGAACCGAGGAGCTCCACTCCACACCGTAAAACCCGGGATCCGTGAAGGGCGGCCGCAACGGGGCCCATTCGACGTGCACGCGATTCCACGCGACGTCGAGCTCCTCCGCGATCAGCATCGGAATGGAGGTCATCGTGCCCTGCCCCATCTCCGGCTTGTTGACGCGAACCACGACTTCGTTGTCCGGCCGCACCAGCACGAACGCGCCAGGCAGTTCGCGCGCCGCCGCTGATTCGGCAGCTACGCTGCGATTCCCCGGCCAGCAGACTCCGGCGAGCAGGCCGCCCGCCCCGAACGTCAGGACTTGGATCGCTTGTCGACGGTCGAGCATGATGGGCACCATACGATGACCGTCGCAGAGCAGGGTTTCAGGAATTGCAAGTCGAGCGACGCATTTACCCGCGAAGGCAGGCATTCGTGACGCGAAACACCACGAAGAAAATCGACGCAACCGATGCCCAGTTGCTGGCGCTGCTTCAGCGGGATGCACTCAAGCCCGCGCGTGTGCTGGCGCAGGCGCTGCACATTTCCATTTCGTCGGTGCAGCGACGCATCCGCGAGCTGCGTCAGCGCGGTGTGATCGAGCGCGTCGCGGCCCTGGTCGAACCGTCGCTCGTCGGACATCCGGTCACCGTGATCGTCGACGTGTGGCTCGAAAAGGAAGACGTGCGATCAGTGAACGACTTCAAGCGCCTGATGCGCGACACACCGGAAGTGATTCACTGCTATCACGTCACCGGCGATCACACGTTCGTGATGATCGTCGCGCTGCCGAACATGGAAGCGTTCTCGGAGTTCGCCGCGCGGGTCTTCGAGTCGACCCGCGCCGTGAGCAAGTTCCGGACGAGCGTGGTGATGAACCGAGTGAAGACCTGCGGGCCGCTGCCCATTTCGCCGGGATGAGAGGAGAGACACAGTGGCAACAGTGGCCTTCATCGGACTGGGAAACATGGGCGCCGGCATGGCGCGCCGACTGCTGCAAGCCGGCCACGATCTGCACGTTTACAACCGCACGAGATCCAAAGCTACGGAGCTCGAGCGCGCAGGTGCGCGCTCTCACAGCACTCCCCGGGAAGCATGCATGGGGGTCGACGCCGTCTTGGCGATGACCGCGGACGACACTTCCTCACGATCAGTCTGGCTGGGACCCGACGGCGTGCTGGCCGCGAAACTCGCGCCGCGAGCGTTGGCGATCGAGTGCTCGACACTGTCGTATGACTGGGTGATTGAGCTCGCAACCGCTGCGCGTGCAGTCAATCTCCGCTATCTCGACGCACCGGTGACCGGACTTCCGGACGCCGCTGCCGCCGGCTCGCTGACGCTGCTGGTCGGCGCCGACGCAAAAGATCTGGAGTCGGCTCGTCCGCTGCTGAGCGCTGTCTGCGATCGAATCCTGCACTTCGGCGCTGTCGGGTCCGGCACGGCGTACAAGCTCATCGTCAATATGATCGGCGCGGTTCAGATCGCTTCGCTGGCCGAAGGCATGGCTCTAGCAGAGAAGGCGGGATTGAATCTCGCAACCGTGGCGGACGCGATCGCAACGGGCCAGGCCGCAAGTCCGCAGGTCGTGCGCAACGCGCGTCGCATTGTCGCGGACGATCACGATCAGAACGTCGTCTTCACGCCGGTCCTGCGCATCAAGGACGTCGACTACGCGCTGCAGCTCGCGAAGAAGCTTGGACTCCGCGCGCCGTTCGGCCAGGTGGCGGCGAGCCAGGTGCAGCAACTCATCGACCTGGGCTATTCGCAGCTCAACGAGAGCAAGATCATCGAAGTGGCGAGACGCGCGCGCTAAGGGCGCGTGGCGATTTCGACTACATCGCCTGTTCTTGGACTCCCCTCCCCACTTTCAGAGTATATCGGCGCCGGGGGCTTGCCGTAAGTCCCGGTTCGTAGCGCAGAGTCGCGACCCAAATTTTTTTCAGCTCCAGGAGTCGCGCAATGACTGTGACCGAGCACGAAGTGGTGATCGCCGGCGGCGGCCCGACGGGAATGATGCTCGCGGCCGAGTTGCAGTTGGCGAATGTCGACGTCGCGATCGTCGAACGGCGCGCGGGTCATGAGCTCGAGAGCTCGCGCGCCGGCGGTCTGCACGCGCGCTCCATCGAGGTGCTCGATCAGCGCGGTATCGCCGATCGGTTCGTCTCGCAGGGGCAGAAGTATCCGCTCGTCTGGTTCAACGTGAATCCGCTGAACATCGGCGACCTTCCCACACGGCACAACTACACGCTCGGACTCTGGCAGAAGCACATCGAGCGCATCATGGCCGAGTGGCTCAGCGAGCTCAGCGTGCCGATCTACCGCAGCAGTGAGGTGACCGGTTTCACCCAGGATGAGAGCGGCGTCGACGTCGCGCTGGCCGATGGCAATTCCATCCGCGCGCAGTATCTCGTCGGATGCGATGGCGGACGCAGTGTGATCCGCAAAGCAGCCGGCATCGAATTTCCCGGCTGGGATGCGACGACGAGCTGGCTGATCGGCGAAGTGGAGGTGAGCAAGGAGCCGCAGTGGGGCATGCGTCATGACGCCGCCGGCATTCATGGGATCGGCAAAGTGGAGGAAGGCGGGAAGACGTGGGCGCGAATCGTCCTGACGGAGCGGCAGCTCGTTCCCGGCGGTGAGCCCACATTCCGCGATCTCACCGAGGGGCTCATCGCCGTCTACGGCACCGACTTCGGCGCCCACAGTCCCAAGTGGGTCTCGCGCTTCACCGACCTGGCTCGCCAAGCCGCGAAGTATCGCGAGCGACGTGTCCTGCTGGCCGGAGACGCGGCGCACGTGCATGCGCCAGTCGGTGGACAGGGCCTGAACATCGGCGTGCAGGATGCAGTCAATCTGGGATGGAAGCTCGCGCTGGTCCTCAGGAAGTCAGCGCCGGAAAGCCTTCTCGACACTTACCAGGCCGAACGCCACCCGGTCGCAGCGCGCGTGTTACAGACCACGATGGCGCAGATCGCACTTCGGCGTACGGACGATCACACGAAAGCTCTGCAGGGGTCTTTCACGGAGCTGCTCGGCATGGATGAGCCGCGCAAACGGATCGCCGCGATGATGACGGGTCTCGACGTTCGCTACGAGCTCGGTGATGCACATCCGCTGCTCGGACGCCGTATGCCAGATCTCGATCTGATCACTGCCGCAGGTCCGCTGCGGTTCTTCACTCTGCTGCACGGCGCGCGACCCGTGCTGCTCAACTTCGACGAGCCCGGCGCGCTCGACATCACTCCATGGCGAAATCGCGTGCAGCTCGTGCACGCGAAGTACGAAGGCCCATGGGAATTGCCGGCAGTCGGGCGGGTCGCTGCTCCGGCCGCTGTGTTGATTCGTCCCGACGGCTATGTGGCGTGGGTGGGAGACCGGACTCAGCAAGGACTTGCTGACGCTCTCACCACGTGGTTTGGACCGGCCCTCAGTAGTTCCAGCTGTTGAGATCCGCGCCCGCCGGCGCCGACTTGCGCATGCGCTCGGCGGCAATCGGGATGAACATCTGGTGATAGCGCAACCGCGACTCGGAGTTCGGTCGGGTGTGGTCGCCGTTCCAGCAATGTTCGGCGCGGCGGCCGTAGTCGATCACGCCTTCGAATGGCGGGCTCTTCGTGGACTCGAGAAATTCCTGTGCCAGGCCGACCGCACTTTCGAGGTAGTAGTTGTCGAGCTCCCCGACATAGAGATGGATCTTGCCGCGCAGCTTCTCGCCCAGGCCTTTCTGCCAATCCCGCTGCATGATGTGCACGAGGTCGTAGTTGTCGCGCCAGTAGCTCGCGACATTGCGATCGATCTCGCCCGTGCGCTTGTTCCAGATCGGTCGCGGATAGCCGTCCGCACCCACCGGCGAGAACACGGCCTGCCAGATGTCCCATTGCCCGCCGGAGCGGCTGTTCGTTCCCAGCACCAGTTCGAGGCGGTTCGCTTCCTCCAGCGTCGCAGTCGGCCGGCCGAGGTGGTCGCGCATCGCAATGCGCGGCGTTTGCTTGAACGGAGCGTCGACTACGTACGCGTTGCGATCTTCGTAGACGTTGACGGTGCCGTACGCGCGAAAATCGATGGGATCGGGACAGGCTGCAAATGCACCGTTGTAGAAATCCGGATACTTCACCTGCACGGCCAGCGCTTCCCAGCCACCGGTCGAGCCGCCGTAAACGAAGCGCGCCCAGCCCTGGCCGATCGCGCGATATTTCTTTTCCAGGTACGGAATCAGCTCCTGCTGAATCGCATCCGCGTACGGGCCGAGATTCTCGGAGTTCACCGCGTACGAGTCGTCGTAGTACGGGTTCGCGTGCTGAATCTCGATCGCGATGACGCGCGGAAAGCCCGGGCTCGTCCAGTCCTTGTAGAACTGATAAGCGAATTTCTGCTCCAGGCGATTGTAGCCGTGAAGCCGGAAGCGGTCGTTGTACTCCGGCTTGAGGTTCGGATCCGGCGGCTCGGTGCGAAAGCCGCCGAAGTCGTCCGGGAAATGACCGTGGTTGATCATGAGCGGATAGCGCGCCTGCGGATGCTCGGCCCAGCCTTTCGGCAGCAGCACGTGCGCGCCGAGATACATGGGCCGGCCCCAGAACTCCGTGAGCAGCTTGCTCTGGATGCGCTCATGTTTCACCCACTCGGTATCGGCGGGCGGCTTGATCGGCTCGATGACTTTGTCGAGCACCAGCGCGACGGGCTTCGGGTCCGCGGGATCGAACTTGATCTCCTGCACGGTGCTGAAGAGATTCCCGGGCGCGAGGCTCCAGTTCTGCCCCTCGCCGCGATCCATCGGCAGCTGCACGACGTGCCCATCCTTGCGATGGAAGGTCTCATAGCGGTGGAGCAACGCCTGCACGCGATACGTGCCGGCCGGAATGTCCGCCAGACTCAGGCGTGGATAGCCGAGGACCTTGGCGTCGAAAACCTGGCGCTCGCTGCCTTTCCAGTTCGCGGCATCGATGCCGAAGACCTGCTGACTCTTGGTGCCCACCTCGACCTGCTGCCGCGGCTCTTTGCTTGCGTCAACCGACAGCAGCAGCAGGACTCTCCCATTGAGCGGCTCGCGCGCGTGCTCGGGCGCCAGCGTGACCGCGAAGGTTGCAGCCTGCGCCGTCCCGAAACCGATGCAAGCGATGAATCCGACGATCAGGTTCTTCATTGTTGTTTCCTGCGCAGAACAGCGTCGACGACGTCGGCGCATACAGCATCGAATGGGCGGTCGACGTCAATGACGAATGCATTGCTCGGCCACTCCAGCGCGTCGAGCTGACTCTTGAGCATGCCGGCCTTCATATAGTGCTGCGGACGTTCGGCTAGCCGCCGCTCAATGAGCGAGGAGTCCGCAGTGAGCAGGATGAAGTGAGTCGGCTCCGCGATTCGCTCGAGCAACAGCCCGCGCACGAATTTCGTGAGCGCAGAGCACGCGACGATCGCGTCGCGCCGCGGCTGGCGCGCGTTGATGCCTTGCGCCAGCGCCTCGATCCACGGCGCCCGATCCTCGTTCGTGAGCGGCGTTCCCCCGGCCATCTTTTGTACGTTTGACTGTGGGTGAAAATCGTCGCCTTCGAAGAAGGTCAGCGCGAGCACCTCGGCCACTCGACGGCCCACCGTCGATTTGCCGGCGCCTGCGACTCCCATGAGCACGAATACGGTCATCGGATAAGATATAACTGACGCGCACGCAGAAGGCGACTGCAAGTTGAAGCCACCTGTCGAACCCATGCTCGCGAAACTCGCCGATCAGCTGCCGGTCGGCGACTATCTGTACGAACCGAAATGGGATGGGTTCCGGGCAATCGCGTTCCGCAGCAAGGATGACTTGTACCTGCAGAGTCGCGACTCGCGGCCGCTGGATCGCTATTTCCCGGAGCTGCACGACACGCTGCTCGCACGCCTGCCGAAGGATTGCGTGGTCGACGGCGAGATCGTGATCGCGACCGCGCACGGCCTCGACTTCGACGCTTTGCAACTGCGGCTACACCCCGCGGCATCGCGCGTCACGAAGCTCGCGAACGAAACGCCCTCCTCGTTCGTCGCATTCGATGTGCTCGAAGTGGCCGGACGCAATCTCATGGCCGAGCCGCAGGCCGCGCGTCGTCGTGCACTGGAAAAGCTTCTTGATGGAGTGACGCCGCCGGTGCACGTCACACCCGTCACGCGTGACCGTGCAGTTGCACTCGACTGGCTGACGCGCTTCGAAGGGGCCGGATTGGACGGCGTGATCGCTAAACCGGAGTCCGCCACGTACCAGCCGGGCAAGCGCGCGATGATCAAGATCAAGCACGCGCGCACGGCCGAATGTGTCGTCGCCGGATTTCGCTGGCACAAGACCGGGAAGGACGTCGTGGGCTCGCTCTTGCTGGGCTTGTACGACGACAACGGCATGCTCCAGCACGTCGGCGTCACCTCCTCGTTCACGATGGCCGTGCGCAAGCAGCTCGCAAAAGAGCTCGAGCCGCTTCGCAAGAACGCGATGGACGAGCATCCCTGGCGCGAATGGGCCGGCGCCGCCGGCGAATCGAGCCGCATGCCTGGCGCGCAAAGCCGCTGGAGCGCGGGCAAGGATTTGTCATGGGAGCCGCTGCGCATCGAGCGCGTGTGCGAGGTGAAATACGATCACATGCAGGGCGATCGCTTCCGTCACGCAGCCATCTTCCTGCGCTGGCGGCCGGACAAGCAGCCGCAGGACTGCCGCTACGACCAGCTCGAAGTCACCCAACCTTACGAGCTCGGGAAAATCTTCTCGTCGGGATCGAGCGGTTCCTGAGCAGGGCGCAGCTCTTCGGGCACGTGCTGGAGATTGACGCGAATGCGCGTCCAGGTGCTGTAGCGCCCGCGCATGGCGTCGACCAATACGTCCGCCGGCTGCAGGTGTGCCGCGGCCTGCGGATGTCGCGTTTTCCAGCGCTCCATGCCCGCCAGCGCGTCCTCTTTACGTCGCGCGCGCCCGATCTCGATCAGCGGCACCTTCGATTGGCGTCTGGATGATTTGCGCTTCGACGGCTGCACGCGAGGCGGCTCCGCTGCCTGCTTCCGATAGTGCGGCGGCCAGGGCGCATCGCCCATGCCCTGACGCTCGAACAGTTCGAGCAGGCCTTCGAGCGAGCCCGCATGTCGATCGATCTCCGCGTGCAGATCGCCGAGCTTCCTGAAGCGCGCCGGCATGGAAGCGAGCGTGAAGTCTGCCGGATCGCAGTCGTGAACCTCGCTCCAGCTCAGCGGTGCCGAGACCCGCGCATCGGGCTTCGGCCGCACCGAATACGCGGAAGCGACGGTGCGGTCCTTGGCGTTCTGGTTGTAGTCGACGAACACGCCCTGGCGCTCTTCCTTCCACCACTTGCTGGTCGCGAGCTGCGGCGCGCGCTTCTCAACTTCGCGCGCCAGGGCGAGCGCGGCGCGACGCACTTCGTCGAAGTCCCAGCGCCGCTCGATCCGCACGACGATATGAATGCCGCGTGAGCCGGAAGTCTTCGGCCATCCGACCAGCTTGAAATCCTGCAGCACCGCGTGCGACACCTCGGCAACTTGCTGGACTTGTTGCCACGTCACGCCAGGCACCGGATCGAGGTCGACGCGCAGCTCGTCGGGATGCTCGAGATCTTCCGCCCGCACCGGGTGCGGATGCAGCTCGAGGCAAGCGAGGTTCGCGAGCCACGCGAGTGCAGCCGCATCGCGCGGCACGACCTCTTCTGCGACGCGACCGGACGGAAAGCTGAGCTCGATGACGTCGATCCAGTCCGGCCGCGCCCGGGGCGCGCGCTTCTGATAGAAGTGCTCGCCTTCGATGCCGTTGGGATAGCGCACGAGCATGTTCGGACGGCCGCCCGCGCCGCGCAGCGCTCCGTCCGCGACCGCGATGTAATAGTGCGCGAGGTCGAGCTTGGTGTACCCGGGCTGCGGGAACAGCACCTTCTGCGGATTGGAGATCGCGACTTCCCGCCCGCCGACGTCGAGGATTTCTGCTTCGCGCTCGCTGCTCATACAGAGCAGCGAAGATACCGCACTTGCCTGGCTACAGGCTCGCCGGCACCTCGGCCGTCACGGCCAGGTGTTCGTTCTTCGACAGGGCGCCGACCGACAGGTCGAAATGCATCGCCATTGCGGCGCCCGCCCCGACGGCGTCGCCGGTGCAAACTCGCTCGACGATCGCATCGTGCACGTCGACGATGCGAATCAACTCCGACTCGCTGCTGCGCTTGGCGTGATCGATGATCATGACCTGCTCGAGCGGCGCACGCACCGCGGCGAGCAGCAAAGGGTTCAGCGGATTGCAGCTTGCTTCGGCAAGGGTGGTGTGAATCGCCATGTCGGCCGCGACGCGGCGCCCGTGATCGCGGTCGCCGAGCGCCGAGCGCATCTGGCCGACGAGGTCCCGCAACGCGCCCTTCTGCGCATCGCTGATGTTTCGGGCCGCCAGCTGCGCGCTTTGCACTTCGATCGCGCGGCGCGTCTCGATGACGTGCGTCGCGTTGATCTGCGCAGTCCTGAGGGCATAAGCGAAAACCTGCGCCAGCACGTGCGCGCTCACCGACTGCAGGCGCGGACGGCGGCCGCTCTCGATTTCCAGAATTCCGAGAGCCGCCAGCGTGCGGTATGCCTCGCGCACGCTGCCGCGGCTGACCTGCAGGTCCTTGCAGATCTGCACCTCGCTCGGGACGAGGTCGCCCGGGCGCAGGTTCTGCTGCTGAATCAGGTCGAGCAGATGACGTGCGACCTGGGCCGATAGCGTCGGCTTCTGCAAGGTCGGCACTGAATGCAATTGAGCCATGTCCCCTCCGTTTTGGCGGCGGGGACTCTACCGTGGCCTCATGGACCTGTCAAACAGGTTTGATAGGTCTGCGCGCGAGATTAAGTGGATATCTGACCTCATGTTGCTCTGCGGTCCTAATCCTGTCAGATAGGTCAGTACCTGAGACCGAACTGGATGAGGTTGAACGCGAACCCGAACCAGGACACGGCGAGGCAGGACAGGCCGAGGGCCACGTTCCAGGTCGTCGCCTTCCAGCCGCGCTTGCCGGCGATCGCGAGCCAGCCGTTCCAGAGCGCCACAAGTGCGCCGACCGCGCCGACGATCCCGAGGAAGTGGAGCACATAGAACGCCGTGTCGAGATGACCGTCGTACGCCGCGAGGTCCGCACTACCCGCGGAGACCAGGAACATCCAACCCACCAGGAACACCACATCGATCACCGCGACCCCGCGCGCGAGCCGATAGATCGAGAGCTCGCGCGGCGACAACGCGAGCGGCGTGCTCCGGCGCCGTCTGCGCCAGGCTGCGATCGGCCACGCCAGCGTCGTGAGCAACAGAACCACGCTCGCGACGAGAATCGTCGGCACGATCCACGCGCCCGATTGCTGCCACGGCACGGGCAGGAAGACGAGGATGCCGCCGATTTCATCCGTGCTCAGCATCTGCACGCGCTGGCCGTCCACCTTCGCACCCAGTTGGTCCTGGGTGGCGCTGTTGCGCCAGAGGAACGGCGCGACTTCGCGATAGTCCCGCGGTTGGCCGTTGAGGCCGTCGAGACCCGGCACTGCGAGCACGCCCTCCTCTTTCGACATGACTTTCGACTGGCCGAGCAACGTGAACAGCTTGAAGAAGGACGACTCCGCTCGCCGTGAGGAGGCGTAGCGTCCGGACACGAGCTGCGCATGCGCGGCCGCATCGGGCGCCTTCGCGATCTCCGGCGTCTGCGCGGGGAAGTAGCGATCGGCAAACTCCGCGAACAGGTGCTCGCGAATCTTGTACACGGCGCCGTCTTTGCCGGAGCTGTTGAACGACATGAAGACGCCGACGCCGTCGTCCATGAACATGCCGAGCTTGCTGTGGAAGAACTGCGTGTCGCCCCCGTGCTCGCGGACGCGATGACCGTTGCGATCGCGCTCGAAGAAGCCGACCGCCATGCCCTGCGTCGGCGGTACCGCGCGCAACATCGTCGTCTGCATGCGCTGCGCCGCTTCGTGCCCCAGAAGCGGCGACTGAGTGCCGTTGAACGCGTGCATCCACGCGATCATGAAACGGCCCATGTCCGCACCGGTGGTGGCGATGCTGCCGGCCGGCGCCGGTCCAACCAGCTCGTAATAGCCCGGCGGTCCCGACGCGACGTTGTAGCCCGTCGCCATCTGCTCTTTGAACTGCTCGGGCAGCGGCTGCCGGAACGTGGAGTTGTTCATGCCCAGCGGCTGGAAGATGTGCTGGTCTAGGTAGTCGTCGAACTTCTCGCCCGACACCCGCTGCACGATGTAGCCCTCGAGCGTCACGCAGTAGTTGCAATACGAAGGCACTTCGCCCGGCGGGAAGATGCGCGACGGCTTGGTCTCCCGCACATACGTTTCGATCGGCATGAGCCGCGCCGGATCGCGCGCCATCAGTCCGCGCACCAGCTCCTCGAAGCCGCTGGTGTGAGTCATCAGGTTGTGCAGCGTCACGGGCTTGCCGTACGCATCGGGGACGGGGATGTCGAGGTACTGCTTGATGTCGCCTTCGAGATCGAGCTTGCCTTGCTCGATGAGCTGCATCACCGCGGTGTGCGTCACGAGCTTCGCGACCGAGCCGGCTCGAAACAGCGTGCGCTCCGGATCGACCGGCCGCTTGCTCGCAACGTCCGCGTAGCCGTAGCCCTTCTGCGCGAGGATCTCGCCGTCCTTGACGACGACGATGACGCCGCCGGCGATGTCGCCAGTGCCGATCGCATAGGGCAGGTAGCCGTCGAGCCACGCCTCGACGTCGGCGCGCGTGAGCTCCGCGGCAGGTGCAGGGTCAGCAGCAACTGCGTTGCCACCCAAGGTTGCGAGTAGAAGCGCTGTGGTCGACGCGATGAGCCGCATGGAGACCTCCCCGACGGAATTTGTCGGGAAAATCTACGGCGGAGGGCGGCCGCGCAGCAAACTACGTGTCGAACGGTCGATCAGGCTCGGCGAGCGGTCCGACTTCAGTGCTGCGCCCGGAAGCGGTCGATCCACTGGGCGAAAGCTTCCATGAACTCCTGCAGGAAGCGGCGCGTCTCGGCGCTGGTGAGATTGCCGTTCTCGTCGAACAGCTTCTCGGCGCCCGGAATATAAGCTTCCGGATACGGCATGGCCGCGAGGTTCACGGCATACATCACCTGGCGCAGATGATGATTGGCCGCCATCGCGCCGAGCGCGCCGGGTGTCAGGCTGATGACGGCGGCAGGCTTGCCGGACCACGCGCTGTCGCCCCAGGGACGCGAGCCGACGTCCAGCGCATTCTTCACTGCGCCCGGCATGCTGCGATTGT
>Ga0111538_10007222_pt1 | contig 14989 bp, 12 predicted proteins | sample SoiMethybrSBSTD1_FD_79669 | JGI IMG/M metagenome (GOLD analysis project Ga0111538, IMG submission 79669) | Bulk soil microbial communities from a Populus tree surrounding site in Tennessee, USA - Soil MetaG P. TD hybrid SBSTD1 (version 2)... | ecosystem: Environmental > Terrestrial > Soil >... | reverse complement strand
ACGAGGATGCCGTAGGGATAGATGTACATCGACGGCCCCGCGCGATTCGAGCGGGGATCCATCGGCGAAGCGTGACAGCTGCCGAAGTCGCCGCACGGTGCCGCGCCGACCTCGAGCGCCATCTGGATGCCCTCGCCTTTGTTGTAGTAGCCGCCGCGCGACATCGGCCGCATGTACAGCGCTCGCGGCCCCATGTAGCGGTTGAGCATCTCGGCGTTTCCTTCGAAGCCGCCGCACGCGAGAATTACGGCTGCGGCAGTCACTTCGAACGGACGATTACCCGGTCCGGTCCCGCGTATGCCCCGGACCTCGCCGTCCGGGCTCATCAGTAACGAGCGGGCCGCGGAGTCGTAACGAACCGTTCCTCCCTTCGCGAGAAACGCAGGCATGAAGGCCTCGAGCAGGGCAATTCCACCGCCGTTCGGACTGATGCGCGGCTGCACCGAAGTCGGGAAGGGAACGTCGAGGGTCACGTACTGCACGCCGAAGCCACTGATCCACGCGAGCGTCGCAGGTGCGTTATCGGCGAGTGCGGTGACCACGTTGGGATCGACGAAGCTCGCGGCTTTGGCCGCGGCGGACCATGACTCCGGATCGCGCGCTGTTTCCGCAACGACGGTCGGGTCGAGATAGCCGCCGGCGTTCACGGCGAAGTGCTCCTCGAAATCTTCCGATACGAGCTCCATCGACTTCATGCGCAGCCACGCGCCGGTGTAGCGCGTGTTGCCGCCGTACTCGTCCTTCGAAGCGCGCTCGATGATGCAGACCCGCGCGCCTTTTTCCTGTGCTGCGCACGCCGCGGACAGGCCCGCCCCTCCGCAGCCCACCACGACGACGTCGAATTCCCGCGCTTCGCTCATGAACTCTCTCCGCTGCTCTTCCATCGTTTCCCTGGGTGACGATCAGTCCGAAAGACGTGGTCTGTCCCCTATTTCAGTCCATCCATGAACCGCCGTTCACGTCCAGGACTTCTCCGGTGATGAAGCCCGCCGCATCTCCCGCGAGGAACGCGATCGCATCGGCAACCTCTTCCGGCGTGCCCATGCGGCCGACGGGGATAAGGTTGCGCAGCGTCCGGGGAATACGGGCCGCCGTGGATGGCTCGAGTTGTCGACTGCATGTCAGTATATTGGATATACTCAATCTATGTGTCAACACTTAGTCCAGAGGCAGTCCGTAACCAGAAACGACCACCCTACTTGCCATTCTCGTCTCAGATCGATTAAATATGCGCTGGCGTTGGTGTCTAATGTAAGCTCGAACCGCCATCTTAATGTCAACACTTCTGATTTCGATGTCGACACTTTGTCAACCGGCAGTGACACTACTCCTCGCCTGCCCGGGCAGCGCGAGATCGACATGAACAATCCAGACACACTCACCGGGCGCTTCGTCGACAAAGTCCGTGCGATCGACTTCGCATCGCTGCCCTCCGCCGCCATCGAGGTCGCGCGGCACGTGGTCCTCGATACGTTCGCCGTCGCGCTCGCGGGGAAGAACGAAACACAGGGCATCGGCCGCATCACGAGCGAGTACGTGCGGAGCCTCGGCGGGGCACCGCAGGCGAGCGTCATCGCCGGCGGCTTCAAGACCTCGATGCACGAAGCAGCCTACGCCAACGGCACTCTCGCACACGCGCTCGAGTACGACGCCGCGTGGCATCCGCCGAACCATCCCGCGTCGCCGACGATCCCGGCGATCTTCGCCATCGCCGAGCATCACCGTCTGTCGGGCGCCCGAGTCGTCGAAGCGCTCGTCGCCGCGTTCGAGGTGCAGGCACGGGTGCGCCTGGCGGCGACGGGAATGCCCGCCGGAGAGGGTTTCCACAAGCTCGGCACGACCGGACTCTTCGGCGCTGTCACGGCCGCAGCCCGCCTGCTGGATCTCGATCGCCGGCAGACGCTGATGGCCTTCGGCATCGCCGGCGGCCGCGCATTCAGCCTCGCCATCAACATCGGTACGATGACCAAGTCGACGTACGCCGGCCACGCCGCACGCATGGGGATCGAGTCCGCCATGCTCGCGAAGCTCGGATGGACCGCGACCGACGACGTCTTCGGGCCACGCGGCTTCTTCGACGCCTTCATGCCCGGCGACTATGACCTCGGCATGCTACTGGACGGCTTCGCATCGCCGCTGCGCATGGTGTCTCCGGGCGTCGCGCTCAAGGCATACCCCAGCGTGTACTACACGCACCGCGCGATCGATGCAGCGCTCGAACTGCGCAGCGAGTTCAGCGTTGATCCCCGGGGGATCGAGCGCGTGGAGGTGCGATTCCCGCGTATCGACTACGTTGATCGCCCGCAGCCGCAGACCGGCATCGACGGCAAATACAGCGTTCAGTACACGACCGCCGCGGCGCTCCTCGACGGCGAAGTGACGCCGCACACGTTCACCGACGCGCGGCTCCACGCGACCGACATGGGTGCGTTGTTACCGCGGGTCAGTGCCGTCATCGACGACGCGATTCCAGCGGATCTCGCGCGCATGTTCGTCATCACCGAGGTGTGGTTGAAGGACGGGCGCCGGTTCACGCGCCGCGTCGACAAGCTCTCCGGCTGGCCGGGCGAGCGCGGACTCACGCGCGAGCAGCAGCTCCGCAAGTTCATGGCGGGCGCACGCGGTCTCATGCGCGTGGAAGACGCACAACGGGTGATCGAACTCGTCGACCGGCTCGAAACGCTGCCGGACGTCGTGGAGATCATGGACATCCTGCGGTGCAGTGACGCCAGCGCGCAGGCAACCGGCTGACGGGAACCGGGACATGCTCACGATACGTTCGAGTCGTGTTTTCGCATGCGCTCTGACAATCATCAGCTCCGGCGCCATGGCACAAACCCCGGCGCGCGGAGCGTACCCGGTGAAGCCGGTGCGCATCATGGTGCCGTTCCCCGCCGGAGGCGCTTTCGACATCGCAGCCCGCGCTGTCGCGCAGAAGCTTTCCGAAGCGCTCAAATACCAGTTCGTCGTCGATAACCGTGCCGGCGGCGGGGGGACCGTCGGTACGCAGACGGTCGCCCGCGCGGCGCCCGACGGCTACACGCTGCTGCTCGGCGGTGCGGGCGGCATGGTGATCAACCCGTTGCTGATGGCGAATCTTCCGTACGATCCCGTGAAGGACTTCGCTCCCATCAGCCTGCTCGCGACCAATCCCACGCTGCTGGTCGTCCACACTTCGGTGCCGGTGAGCTCGGTGAAAGAGCTGATCGCCTATGCGAAAACCCGGCCCGGCGCGTTGAGCTATGCCTCTGCGGGACAAGGCTCCCCGGTACACATCGGCATGGAGCTCTTCAAATCAATGACCGACACGAACATGGTGCACGTGCCTTACAAGGGCGCCGTGCCCGCGGTGACGGACCTGCTCGCCGGGCAGGTGCAGCTCATGTTCAACACGATGCCGACGACGCTGCCGCACGTGAAAAGCGGCAAGCTGAAAGCACTCGCGGTGGGAAGCACGCAGCGCTCGCGGCTGGTGCCGGAACTTCCGACGGTTGCCGAGGCCGGCGTGCCGGGGTTCCAGGCGGAGACGTGGTTCGGTCTTTTCGCCCCGACCGCCACACCGCAAAACATCATCGGGGTGCTCAACAGCCAGGTCGTGAGAATCCTGGAAGATCGCGATCTGTCACAGAACCTGGTGAATCAGGGCTCGGAACCGCAATCGAGCACACCCGAAAAGCTCGCGCAATACATGCGTGAGGACTCCGCGCGCTGGGGGAAAGTGATCCGCAGCATCGGCATCAAGGCCGAGGAATAAGGTGCGCATCCAATGAAAGCCTACGGAGCAGTCGCCGCCGGACTTCCTCTCGAAGGGGTCAGGAAAATCTTCGGCCTGATAGGCGACGCTCGGAGCGAAGTTGACTGGACTCTTCAGTGGAGAACATGACGTTCACACGACGGAAATTTCTGGGTACGACTCTTGGCGCCGGCGTCGCGCTGGCAGCGGGCGGCTGTGCGCTGACGCAACCGGCGACCGGCAAGCGCACGATCGTGGATGCGCAAGTGCATCTGTGGAAAGCGAATACGCCGGACTGGCCGTGGGTGGCCGGCACGCGGCCACAACTTCCCGAACCGTTCACGATCGAGCGCGCGCTCGCGCTGATGGACGAAGCCGGCGTCGATCGCGTCGTGGTCCTGCCGCCGACCCTGAGCCCCAACAACGACTATGCGCTCGAAGCGGCGAGGCGCCATCCGGGCCTGCCGCTCATGATGGATCATATGGGCCTGAACAGCGTGCTTGCGAGGGAGGGACGGGCAGCCGAGGTCATCGCCGAAGCGGTGGCGCTCGCCCGCTATCCCAACGTCAGCGTCAAGATGACGAATCTCGTCAACGCATCGCGGGAAGGCTATCCGTATCGCGATCTGAACGAGCATCTGCGCCGGGTATTCGATGCTTATGGGCCGCAGCGCTGCCATTGGGGCACCGATATCACCGCCGCGTTCGCCAAAGCGACCTGGCGCCAGCGCATTACGCATGTCACCGAGGAGCTGACGTTCCTCAGCGAACCCGATAAGGACTGGCTCATGGGCCGCTCGATCCGTGCGCGGCTGAACTGGGCCTAGTCAGCAAGCTCCGATACGATGCGCAGACCACTGATCGCTTTGCTGTGCGTAATCACGTTCGAATGTGGTTTCGCGCAGTCGTACCCCGATCGTCCTGTCCGGCTTGTCATCCCCTCTGCCCCTGGCGCGAGCACCAACGATACTTTGGGGCGCGCACTCGCGAACCGTTTGTCGAAAGCGCTCGGGCAGCAGATTGTCGTGGACAACCGGGCCGGCGCAGGAGGCAACATCGGCTCCGAGCTCGTGGCCAAGTCGCCTGCGGATGGATACACGCTGCTGATTGGATACAACGGAGCGCTCGCGATCGGCCCCAGTGTCTACCGCAACATGCGCTACGTCCCGACGCGGGATCTCGCGCCGATAGCGATGATCGCGTCGGTCCCTCTCGTGCTCGTCGCGACGCCCTCGCTCCCGGCGATGAACGTGAAGGAGCTGATCACGCTCGCGCGATCCAAACCGGGTCAGCTTAATTTCGCCGCCTCCGGCAACGGCAGCACGACTCATCTATGTGCCGAGCTTTTCAAGAGCTCCGCCGGCATCGACGCATTACACGTGCCTTACAAGGGCGGTTCGCCCGCAGTAACGGATCTTATCGGCGGTCAGGTGCAACTGTATTGCACCGGATTGCCTGCGGTGCTCGCTCACATCAACTCGGGCAAGCTGCGCGCGATCGGGCTTGCATCGCTGAAGCGATCGCAGCTCATGCCGGAGCTGGCGACCATGACGGAACAAGGATTGCCGGGATTCGAAGTGAATTCCTGGACGGGCGTGTTCGCACCGGCGGGCACGCCCCGTGCGATCATCGGTCGCCTGTATGACGAGATAGCGAAAATCGTGAACGACGCGGATATGAAGGCGTTCATTCTGAGCCAGGGGGCCGAGCCGACGTTGATGGATCCCGAGCGATTGAGACAATACCTCACGGCGGAAACAACCAAGTGGGCCAAAGTCGTGCGGGACGCGGGAATCAAGGCGGACTGACAGCGCTCCGCAGTCATTGTTATTACACTGTTGATTTGCGTCGTCGCGAAGAAAAGCCGGCTGTCTATGCGCCTCAGTCGCTGAGCCACCTGAAACACAATTGCGGGGCGGGAACATGACGCCAGACGTCGCCCCCGGCTTGGCTGATAGCTCTTCGGGTGCCGCGGCCACCCACCGCAAAGAGAGAGAACGAGCATGGAAAAACAGCTGATCGACCACATCCGGCAACACACCTATGCCGACCTGCCGCAGCCGGCGATCGAGGCGGCGCGGCGCGAGGTGCTGTGGGCACTGGGCACGGCACTGGCCGGCGCGGGAGCGGAGGGGGGCGAGCGCATTGCCGCATTCGTAAGGCAGCAAGGCGGACGCGAAGAGGCCACCGTGCTGGGCTTTGGTGATCGCGTTCCGGCCGCGCTCGCCGGTCTCGCGAACGGCAGCTTTGCAAAGGCGCTCGAGTACGAGGACAAGTTCTGGATGGATGGAAGCCACGGCTACGGGATCGGCCCGGCCGTCGTTCCCGCCGCCTTCGCGACAGCCGAGCATCTCGGCGGTGTCGATGGAAAGGCGTTCCTGACTGCAGTCGCTCTGGCGACCGACGTGCAGGCGCGGCTGCTCACCGGCATGCCGAAGTGCTTCGACTCGGGCTGGAATCCGACGTACGTGCTGGCAGTTTTCGGCGCAGCGATGACAGCGGCGAAGCTGCTCGATCTCGACGACGAGCAATTCGCCAATGCGATGGGCATTGCATATGCGCAGCTCGCGGGAAATCGTCAAACCAACGCCGAGGGCGCATTCGCAATCCGCATGCAGATGGGGTTCAGCGTCCGCAACGGCATCACCGCTGCGCAACTCGCGAAGCTCGGCATCACCGGCCCCCACCATTTTCTCACCGGCCAGTTCGGTCTTTACCGTCTCGTCTACAAGGATGACGAAGTCGATGCCGACGCACCGACTCGCGATCTCGGACGCACGTTCCTGGGGGCCCGGCTGGGGTTCAAGGCCTATCCCTGTGGGGCCGTGGCACATCCGGTGCTCGACGCCGTGCTTGCCGTCAGGGACGCCGACGGAGTATCCCCGGAATCGATCGAAACGATCGACGTCTTCGGAACGCGGCGCCTGAGAATCATGGCCGAGCCCAAGGAAGCCCGGCAGAACCCCCGGACCCACGTCGAGGCGGAGTTCAGCATTCCCTGGGGGGTCGCGTGCGTGATGATCGACGGACGGCTTTCGCTGTCACACTTCGAGCAGCAAGTACTGAACAACGAGCGCTATGCGGCGCTTGCGCGCAAGGTCGAAACGCATATGGACGACCGGCAGCGGGGCGTATGGGTCGAGGTCAGGCTGAAGGATGGCCGCACCGTCAAATCGGCCCCCGTGATGGCACCCAAGGGGCACCCGGACAACCCACAGTCGATGGACGAGCTGATAGAGAAGTATCGCGATTGTGTGCAGCACGGACCGAAACCGCTGCCGAAGGAGCGCACGGAGCGCGCCAAGGATCTGATCCTGCGCCTGCACGAGCTGCGCGATGTCAGCGAAGTGATTCGACTGCTCGCGTGATCTGTCCCTAAACGGTATTCGACCCAACGGACCGTGGCGAAGCGTTCCGCGGCGTCCACGTCCTTCGCGTTGAGCCGCCGTCGCGTCGACGTCCGGGACGCGGAGGTCGACGCTTTGCAGCTTCAAGCTACTGCCAGAAGCGGAACGTCAGGCTCGCAGCGCGCAGCGCCTTGCCCCCTTCGAGCGCCTGCAGCAGCTCCGCCCTGGTGAGGCCAGCCGGAAGCTCGTTCGGCGCCACCGATGTGGCGATCATCGTCATGACGTAATGCTGCGGCGCGTTGCCCTTCGGCGGGCACGGCCCGAGCCAGTGCATGCCGAGCGTGTTCTTGCCGGCGACGAACTGGCCGCCGGTCGGCGCTCCACCGAGCGCGCCCTCGGCGAAGGACGTGGTGCTCGCCGGGATGCCGTAGATCACGCCGTGCGAAACGCCCAGCCCTGCTCGGCCGGCCTGGTCATCCCAGATGATCGCGAAGCTCTTCGCTTCCTTGGGCGCGTTCGACCACGCGATCGCTGGCGAGACGTTCTGTCCGGTGCAGTTCGGGTTCTTGGCGAAATTGCCCGCGGCCTTCGCCGGCAGCTTCGAGTTGTCGGGCATGCCCGGCGAAATGAGCCGGAAAGCGGTCGGCGGTCCCTCGCTCTCCTGCATGGTGGTGCAAGCGGCGAGGGCGAGAAGTGAAAGCGCGGCGATGGTCGTTTTCAAAGTGCGAAGATCCTCTCTGCGTTCTTGTGGAAGATTTTTTCCATGATCGATCTTGAGGTTGCCGGGGAAGTACTTCGGCGCCCAACCCGACTTTTCCCGGTGGACGTTGCCGTTGTGCAGCGCCACGGCGGTGGTCTCGTCGGGAATGGGTTCTTCAAAGCACCGTTTTCGTGTGCCGGCACCGTATCGCCAGTGCTTCGAGCAGTCAATGGCCCGGTGTTCGGTGAAAATCCTAGTTTCTCGACGAGTCTCTGAACCTGACATCGTCCCGAGTGGCATGATTTCGATGCAGGATCGAACGCGACGCGCGAGCGCGGGCCGAGCGCAACCATCAGCCCTGTCGCGCAACCCAGCCCATCGGTTCGCGAATTGCCGTCAGGATCCGGAGGTCAAAGCATGAAGATCGCAATCGTCGGAGGCGGCATCGGCGGCCTGACGACGGCTCTCGCCCTGAGCGGGTTGGGCTTACGCGTCACCGTTCACGAGCGTTCGCCGCAGCTCGTAGACCAGGGCGCCGGCATCACCCTCGCGCCCAATGCGACGCGCGTGTTGTATCACTTGGGCGTGGGCGCGGATCTCGAGGAGACCGCGGTGACGCCCTCGACGATCGAGTACCGGCACTACCGCACCGGCGAGGTCATCATGCGGATGATCACCCGCGATTTTCGAGCGATCTATGGCGCGCCTCACATGCGGCTCCACCGATGGGACCTGCAGCACGCGCTGATCACGCGGCTCGCTGAATCGGCGCCCGGCGCGTTACGGCTGGGCTCACAGGTGGAGCGCGTCGTTCCGCGTGACAGCCATGTCCAACTCTCGTTCGGAGATGGCCGCGAAGAGACCGCCGACGTCGTGATCGCGGCCGACGGCATCCGCTCCGCGATTCGCGAAGGGCTCTTCAGTCCGGCGCCGCCGGTGTTCTCGGGATTCGTTGCGTGGCGCGGGCTGGTGGAGACGGCGAAGCTTCCGCGAGAACTGCATGAGTCGGCGGTCGCCTTCGGCCAGGGCCGTCACATCAACCGCTATCTCGTCCGGCGCGGCGAGCTGTTGAACTTCGTGGCGGTTGCGCATCGCGATGGGTGGGAAGCCGAAGGCTGGAACATCCCTGCGCCGCTGGATGAGTTCCTGGCGGAGTTCTCGAGCTTCGACGACGGAACCCGCACGATCATCTCGCGGGCCGTCGAGGGCCAGGTGTTCAAGTGGGGACTATTCGGTCGTCCGTGGCTTGACGAATGGTCGCGCGGCCGTGTCGTGCTGCTGGGAGACGCGGCCCATCCGATGCTTCCGTTCCTCGGTCAGGGCGCTGCCAACGCTATCGAAGACGCGATGATCCTCACGCGATGTCTGTCTGCCGAGGCCAGTCCCGAGCATGCTTTTGCGCTGTATCAGCGCTCGCGCCAGCCACGGGTTCGAGAAGCCACGGAGAAAGCGGCGAAACGCGGCGAGCGGTATCTGGGCGAGCCCAACCCTGACAGCCTGAAGAACAACGAGGCCGGTGAAGAGTATGCATACGACGCAGTAAACGGGCCGCTCGGCTAGCCTTTGCTGTGGATGTTCCGCTTCCGGCCGTTTTCAGCGCGTCGGCGAGCGCTGCATTCCTCACGGTTGTGCGGGCAAGCCGGCAACATCGGAAAGTCCTCCGCACGGTCATTATCGATGCGCATGCCGCCGATTCAGCCTTCTCGGCAGAACACCGGCATCGAGGCACCACGAGGGTCGAGAGCAACAGTCCTGTAGGGTCCGCTCCTGGAGCTTCGTCGTTATCTGGCCACTCAGACGGTGCGTGTGGTTGCCATAGTTACACACAGCGAACGCGTATTGCGCACGCCAGGAGAGCTACGGCAGCGCATGGACGAGTTCATGCGGGATTGGGCGCAGCGGCGCATGTCTGAGAGCAAGATCTGCACGCGCCCTACGCCCGGGCAAAGCCGATCCGCAACTGAAGCCCGCTACGCCCGCCGCACCATCGACGGTACGAGATGCTTGATCGTCGGCGCGCCCATCTGCTGCATCGCGATCCGCAGCTCGCCGCGCAAAAGCTCCAGCACGCGCTCCACACCCGGCTGACCGAACGCGCCGAGGCCCCAGATGTACGGCCGCCCGATGCACACCCCCTGCGCGCCCATCGCCAGCGCTTTCACGATGTCGATGCCGCGGCGGAAACCGCTGTCGATGAGGACCGGGATGCGGCCTTCGACCGCCTCGACGATCTCGGGCAGCGCCTCGATCGTCGAGCGCCCGCTGTCTTCGCTGCGCCCTCCATGGGTCGACACGATGATGCCGTCGAGACCGATGTCGGCGGCGATCTTCGCGTCTTCGTGCGCGAGCAGTCCCTTCACGAGGATCTTCATGCGTGTCAGCTCGCGCAACCGCTTGAAGAAATCCCAGGTCATGGCGGTCGACGCGGAGATTCCCGTGAGATCGACGCCCTCGTACATCGCGCGGCGCCGCAGGGTTGTCTGCGGCGAGCTGCGATCGTGGCACTGCGTGCAGTCGCGGGCGTCGGTGCGTTCGAGCCGCCACTGCGTCTCCTGGATGCGCCCGCCCATGATATCCACGGTGACGGCGACGGCGGGACAGCCCGCCTTCTCGGCGCGCATGACGAGTGCGCGCGCGATCTCCCATCGATTGGACGCGTAGAGCTGGTACCAGATCGGCGCTCCGCGCGCCGCAGTGACCTCCTCAACGCCGGTGGTAGTCTGCGTTGAAAGAATCTGGAGGTGATTGCCGGGCCGCGCGCCGCGCGCGGTCGCGATCTCGCCTTCGGGATGGAACGCCCGGTGTGTGGAGACCGGGCAGAGGATGATCGGCGTCGGATAGCGCTCGCCGAGTATCTCGGTGCTCATGTCGACCTTGCTCACGTCCACGAGGCGGCGCGGCCGGAGCTGGAACTTCGCGAAGCCTTCGCGGTTCGCGCGCAGCGTCACCTCGTCGCCGACGCCGGCGGTCATGAAGCCGAAGTGCGCCGGCGGAATATTCCGGCGTGCGACCGGCTCGAAGTCGAAGACGTTGATCGCCTCCTTCGGGTCCTTGATGAGATGGGTCGGATCCTGCGGCCACCACGTGACGGGATCGGAGTAGCGCGAGCGCGGCAGGAACTCCTGCGCGAGTGCGATTCCAGTGCTTCCCGCGAACAACGGGCTGGCGGCGAGAAACCGAATGAGACGGCGACGGTTGACGAACGTATCGCGCGATGACGACATGACGTACCCTCCCCGAGGCTAGTCGGCGAACGGAGTCGACAATGTAGAGAGCGCCTCGGCGAACCGGCCCTAGCGCCCAAGGACCCGATAGTGGGGCGCGGTCTAAGGAGTGTCCGTGCGCTAGCGCACGTACCGGTTTCGCCATTCGAAGCTCTATCCGTGATTTGCTTTGACAGGCAGCAGATCCGGTAGCGTGGCAGGAAAGCGTACGGTGCTGCGGCGAACTTTGCGACCTGGTGCGGGGGTAAGGGTTGTTTGAACAGAGAACAGCTGCCCCGCTTCCACCAAGGGCTACGTTAGCCGCCCGCCTTGAGTGACCGGAGTTGGCCGCCTTCGGTATTCTTGAGATCACTGCTCACCGGTGATCCCTGCAGCCTTGACGATCTTCGTCAGCGTCGTCGTGTCGTTCCGCAGTCGCTGCGTCATCTGTTCGGAGCTGGAGGAGACCGGTTCGGAGCCGATCTTGCGCAGACCCTCCTGAAGATCCGGCGACGCCACCGCGTTTACGACCGCGGCGTTCAACTGCGAGACGATATCGCGCGGGGTCGCGGCCGGCGCGAACAAGGCGTACCAGCTCGTCATCTCATACTCGCGTAACCCCGACTCGATCATCGTGGGTACGTCCGGCAGCAGCCTCGAACGGGTAGAGCTGGTGACTGCCAGCGGGCGCAACTTGCCGCCCGAGATCATTCCTATCGAGCTTCCCATCGTCGCAAAGCTCATGTCCACGTGGCCAGCCATCAGATCGACCATTGCCGGTCCGCCGCCCTTGTACGGCACGTGCACGATGTTGATGTGAGCCATCTGCTTGAACAGCTCACCGGAGAGGTGTGGCATCCCTCCAAGGCCTGAGGAAGCGAAGTTGAGCTTGCCCGGCTTTGCCTTTGCCAAGGCGATCAGGTCCTTGACCGATTTCGCAGGCATGGAGGGATGGACCACCAGTACGATTCTGGGGCCGCCTATCTGCGAGATGGCCGTCAGATCGCGAGTCAGGTCGTACGGCATCTTCGGATAAAAACTAGGCTTTAGGACGATGCTGCTCCCGGCAACCAGCAGCGTATAGCCGTCGGGCGTCGCTTTGGCGACCGCGTCCTGCCCGATTACGCCGCCCGCGCCGGGCCGGTTGTCCACTATGAACTGCCGGCCGAGCAGGTCACCCAGCTTTTCCGCCAACAAGCGGCCATGAGCGTCATCAGCGCCACCGGGCGGGAAGGCCACGACGAGCCGGACCGGCTTGACGGGGTAAGTCGCTTGCGCAGCTGCACTCCCACCGATCAGCAGCGCCAGCAGACCCAACATGAAATCCGACAGCCACGACGAATTGCACAGTAGCTTGCCCATACCCGCCGCCTTTCGTAAAAGGCGCACCGGGTTGCGCCGAAGCGACGGGGCTGAGGGTGCGCCTTATGCGCGCACGGACAGTCTTCCGCCTCCCATGCTAGGCGCGTGGCAGACGCAACGCAACGCACAGTTCAAACGAGCAGTTCTGCAAGCTGTTTGGAAACGCCGCGGCGACCGGCAGCTTCTGGCCGAACTCAGCGCTTGAAGACAGGCAACTCACGACCCGTACCGGACGCTCAGGCAATCAGCGCAGAGCCCTTGCGAGGCATGACCATTCACGTATCCCTCCCTGCGCCGTTGTCCTTGCGTGCGCGCCAGATATCCGGGGCTGCGCGTCCCACCGCTATTTCAGGACCACACTAACGTCCTCTTCCCCAACCTCGAACCGGGTGCCAAAGGGAGTGGACATCTGAATCATCCTCTCTACAACCTTGGGTGACTCCGCGGGTCGGGTGAAAACTGGAGGTCCGCTGTCATTGAGCACGCCCGGTACAAAACTGAGGCGTTGAATCTTTTTGTCACGTATGAGGCATCGGACGAGCAACGCCATCAGCTTTCTGTGCTGGAAACTCTCCAAATCGTGTACGAAATTGGCTAACGAATACAGGATAGGCTTGCCCTTGTAGATTTCAATCGGCTGGGGTTCGTGGGGATGGTGACCCACAACCATGTCGGCGCCGCAATCAATGGCATACCGGCCCATCTCCATTTGATATTCCATGACCTCCACCTCGCCCGCTCCGGCACCGGGGTAAACCTGAAATGGGGAGAGGCCCCAGTGCCATGAGACGATCACCACATCTGCTGCGTCTCGTGCCTTCCGAATATCTTCCGTGAGCTGTTCACGATGTTCGCCTCTGTCGGGAACCGTATGGACAATGGGCAGCAAACCGGGATTCGAATGTACTCGCGAAGGAGCTTCGTAGAGCGTGTAGACCGGGTAACGGGCCACTCCGGGCGTATCGACTGTCGCCGCCATTTCAGGCGTCCCGACGGACGTCCTGCAAACAAAAGCGACCTTAGTACCGTTGCGCTCGATGATGGCAGGCTTTCTCGCTTCCTCGAGATTGCGGCCTGCCCCCCCATGCGCCACTTTCATGGCTTCCAGTACTTCAACACTACGCACCAGGGCAGATAACCCATGATAGGTATTCGGATTATTTGCCTGATTCATGACGTTGAACCCAGTGCGCATGTACGCCGCTATCGAAGACTCGTCCATGCGAGGCCTGTGGTCGCGATCGTACTGATCGATATGCTTGCTATCAGCAACGACTGTTTCCAGATTGCAGAATGCAATATCGGCTCCCTGGATTAGATGTTTGACCGGTTTGAAAACAGCGTCGGGGTCAGGCCGCCCGACGAAAGTATCGCCCACCAGCACCATATTCACGTCATTCACAGTCATCTCCTTTAAGCCGTGCCATCCGTATTTTGACTCTGCGCTGCGTTAGATTGCCCGCAAGCTAATCGAGACCGACTCGAGACCGACGAGCGTCATCCAGTAGCCGTGGGTTGCCTTCCTCGCTATGAATGAACCTTCGCTCCGAAGCGGCCGAGGATTTCTATGAGCTTCGGCACGTCCTCTGGTTTGGGTTGTCCCGGCGGTACCTCTTGCGCGATAGAACGAAACATTGACGACGACTGGCTGCCTGCCCCCGTAATCTCCATCATCCGGGTGCCGTTCTCCTGTATACAAAATGCGTGAACGGTCCCAGCCGGGAGATGAAAGAAGGCTCCTGGGCCAGCTTTGGTCGTTTTGCCTTCAACCGTGAAATCCACGGCGCCCATGACCACATAGAAGGACTCGTCCCAAGGGTGACTGTGCGGCGGAGGCCCGGAACCTTTATCGCCTGCTTGCAGAGTAATCTCGTGGCCACCCGTAGCCTCCCGAGAAACAAGGACCGTTATGTCCAGACCAACCACGTTATGCGGTCGGGGATAATTGAGAGGCTCGAGAGTCAAGGGTTCACGGGACATAAGCTACTCCTCCAGGTCGTCACACGGCATTAGCGCGAAGCCGTGCAGAGAATACCCTCCTGCGCAAACCTGCGCTATGAGTGCCTTGGCGCATTTTAGAAGTGCCCGACGACTCATTCCGCTCTCAACACGGCCGAAAACCGTGGTCTTTCCCCTGAACATGTCAGTAGCTATAGGTCGTGGATAAATTCTTGATCCCGAACTTGTCCTCGTACTTGTAACCGGTGACGGGGCCGGGAATGGAAATCTTCTCCATATGCCGGGGTTGAGTGCGCCGATCGAAATTGCCCAACGCATTGTGATTCACACAGCGGTTGTCCCAGATCACGATATCCCTGGAGCGATATTGATGCCGATAAACGAACTGGGCACGCCGCGCATGAAAGCGCAGGTAATCGATCATCGGCCTGCTCTCTTCGTAATTCATACCAACAAAGAACATCGCCTTGTCGCCGATGAAAAGCGATTTGCGACCGGTCTCCGGGTGCACGATGACCACCGGCTGAGCGATCGTCTTATCGCGTCTCGACTTCTCCAACGTCTCGGGCGAGGAGTGATCGAGCAACTTCTCTTCCTGCATGTGCACGCATTGCATGCCATCGAGCATTTTCTTCATGCCGTCCGACAATGTCTCGTAGGCGAGATACATGTTCGCGAACTCGGT
>Ga0111538_10007221_pt1 | contig 14989 bp, 11 predicted proteins | sample SoiMethybrSBSTD1_FD_79669 | JGI IMG/M metagenome (GOLD analysis project Ga0111538, IMG submission 79669) | Bulk soil microbial communities from a Populus tree surrounding site in Tennessee, USA - Soil MetaG P. TD hybrid SBSTD1 (version 2)... | ecosystem: Environmental > Terrestrial > Soil >... | reverse complement strand
TCGAAGGAAAAAGTCGTCGCCATGTTCGGCGGCATCGACACGCCGGTGGCGCTCGCCACCGTGCCCGTCGTCAATAAGGAGAAGGTGCCCTACATGGCCGTGTGGGCCGCCGGGACGCCGATCACCCGAAACGGGGCTGATCCCAACTATGTGTTCCGCGTGTCGGCCGTCGATGTTCTGGTCGATGTCAAGTTGCTCGACTACGCCAGCAAGAAGTTCGGCTCCAAGAAGCCGGGCTTGATGCTGATCAACAACCCCTGGGGCGCCTCGAACGAGAAGGGCCTTGTCGACGCCGACAAGGACAATGCGGCAGTCGAGATCGCCGGCGTCGAGAAATTCGAGAACAACGACGTCGACATGACGCCGCAACTCACTCGGCTCAAGGAGAAGGGCGCGGATTCGATCATCCTCGTGGTCAACACTCCGCCCGGTGCCCAGATGATGAAATCGCGGGAGCGCATGGGCTGGATGGTGCCGGTCGTTTCGCACTGGGGCATTTCGGGCGGACGTTTCCCGGAACTCGCCGGACCCACGGCGGGGGACGCGCACTTCGTTCAGACCTACAGCTTCTTCGGCAAGCTCAATCCGACCGGAGAGCGGGTGCTGGCGGCCCTGAAGAAGAAATACCCGGCCATCAAGGGGCCCGAGGACATCTTCGCCCCGGTCGGCACGGCCAATGCCTACGACGCGATGAACCTGCTGGCAATGGCGATCGCGCAAGCAGGCTCCACGGATGGGGACAAGATTCGCGAGGCATTGGAGAACTTGAATGGCAAGTTCGAGGGGCTGATCAAGACCTATGAAAAGCCCTTCTCGAAGACCGAGCATGATGCTCTCGGGGCCGCGGACTACATCATGGTGCGCTACGACGGCGACAAGATCGTACCCACCCAGTAAATCATCCGCACGATGGTGGAGCCATACGGCTATCCGCCAACGATCGGACCGGTGTAGTGGGTTCCCGCCACTGCGGGAAACGGCACATGCGTCGCTGCTGTCGGGCCAAGAGACAGGACACCTCCAACCACGATGCTCGTCAGCTCGGCGCTCATCACCGGCCTTGGCCTCGGCAGCATGTACGGCCTGTTGGCTCTCGGCTTTCACGTCACCTACGCAGTTTCCAACACGGTGAACTTCGCCCAGGGCGGTACCATGATGCTCGGTGCCGTCGTGTGCTTTTCGCTGTGGGTGACGCTCGGATGGCCGCTATGGTCTGCCGTGGTGCTCGCGCTCCTGGCCTGCGCCGCCTGGGGCGTATTCGTCGAGCGCGTGGCCGTGCGACCGTTCGTGCAGCGCGGCTCCAATACATGGCTGATGGCCACCGTCGCGCTCGGGATCGTGCTTGAGAACGCCGTCCTCTTCACCTTCGGCAAGGACCCGCGCGGCATGCCGCCGGGCTTCCTCACCACGCAGTCGGTGACACTGGCCGGGCTCAAGATCCAGCTCCTGCAGATCCTGATCCCGATCGTGGGATTATCGCTTGCCTTCCTGCTCCATCTCTTCTTCCAGCGCACCCGGCACGGCAAGGCGCTGCTGGCGGTGGTGCAGAATACGAACGCGGCGCGGCTGATGGGCATCGACGTGGAGCGGGTCACGACCCTCTCATTCGCGCTCTCGGGTCTGCTTGCCGGAGTCGCCGGGATCATGGTGGCGCCGCTGTTCACGATCTCATCCACCATGGGCACGCTGTTCGGCATCAAGGCCTTCGCCGTGGCCATACTGGGCGGCATCGGCAGCGCCTGGGGAGTGGTGATAGCGGGCCTTGTCTACGGCCTTGCGGAGGCGCTCGTCACGGCTCTGCTCGGCTCCATCTACACGCAGATCGTGAGCTTCGCCCTCGTCATCGTCTCGCTGATGGTCATGCCGAACGGTCTCTTCGGTCGTGCCGGGGTGCGCAAAGTATGACGACGCTGCGGCTTGGTCTTCTCGCTTCCACGCTCGCGGCTCTCGGCCTCTTCATCTGGCGCGCCGACAACTATCAGCTCTACGTCCTGGCGCTGGTGGGCCTCACCGCAATCGTCGGTGTCGGGCTCAACGTGCTCGTCGGGCTCTCCGGGCAAATTTCGCTCGGCCACGTCGCCTTCTACGCCATCGGCGCCTACGTGGTCGGCATCCTGACGACCAAGACCGCGATCGGCTTCTGGCTGGCGCTGCCGCTCGCCGGCCTGATTGCCGGCACGGCAGGGCTGCTGCTCGCGGTCCCGGCATTGCGTGTGCGCGGCCCCTACCTTGCCATGGTGACGATCGCCTTCGGCTTCATCGTCGAGCAAGGCGCGGCGGAACTCTCCGACCTCACCGGCGGCTGGAACGGCATCATCGGCATCCCCACGCCGACCCTGGCCGGCGTCAAGTTCGCGGAGCGCGAGATTGCGGTGTTCGTCGTCCTCCTCACCGTTGCCGCCTTCTGGCTCTACGCGCGGCTGGCGGCGAGCCCCTGGGGTATGGCCATGCGTGCGACGCGCGATTCGGAAGTGGCGAGCCAGTCGATCGGCCTCGACCCGACGCGCATCCGCGCGGTCGCCTTCGGTGTCTCCGCGGCTCTGGCTGGCATTGCCGGGGCCGTGTTCGCCGCCATGAGCGACTTCATCAGCCCGGAGTCGTTTCCCTTCTTCCAGTCGATCCTGTTCCTGCTCGTCGTCATGATAGGGGGCGCCGACCGGGTGCTCGGCCCGCTCATCGGCGCGCTCGTCGTCGTGCTCCTGCCCGAGGTGCTGTCGTGGCTCGCGCAGTACCGACTGCTATTTGTGGGTCTGCTCCTCCTCCTGGTCTTGCGGCTGGCGCCCGACGGCTTTGTCGGCCTTGCCAGCCGCTTTCTGGCGAAGCCCGAGAAGGGCAGCTCGGTGGAGGCGAGGCGCGACGCCGCGGGAATGCCCGCCGTTGCAGAGAAGCGCAGAACACTTGCCGTGGAGGGCCTCGCCGTCAGCTTCGGCGGTGTCAACGCGGTCGTCGACCTGTCATTTGCAGCTGCCCCCGGGGGCATCACCAGCATCATCGGCCCCAACGGCGCCGGGAAAAGCACGGTGCTCAACCTCGTGTGCGGTTTCTATCGGCCCGACCGCGGCTCGATCCGCCTGGGCGAGAGCGAGATCGCACGCCCCCCCTCGCACCACGTTGCCCGTGCCGGAATTGCCCGCACCTATCAGACGACGCAGCTGTTCGCCAACATGAGCGTGATCGACAACGTCTTGGTGGCGCTGCATCGCGGACGGCTTTCCCCCGGCGCGCTGTTGAAGCCTGACCAGGACCCGGAGCGTGCGATGCTGGCCGAGAGGCTCTTAGCCTTCGTCGGTTACTCGGGCCCGCTCCAGCGGCCTGCCGGCGCGCTGCCGCACGTCGACAAGCGCCTCGTTGAAATTGCCCGCGCCCTGGCGATGGCTCCGACCGTGCTGGCTCTCGACGAGCCGGCGGCGGGGCTCGATGCCGGCGATACCCGCCGGTTGGGCGAGTTGTTGCGCAAGCTCGCCGAACTCGGCATCGCCGTGGTGCTGGTCGAGCACGACATGAAGCTTATCATGAGCGTCTCGGACCACGTCGTCGTGCTCGATGCCGGCCAGAAGATCGCCGAGGGACCGCCCGCCGAGATCGCGCGCAATCCAATGGTGCTCAAGGCCTATCTGGGCGAGGAGCAACACGTCGCGCGCGGCCGCGCGACGCCGCTTGCCGGTGCGGCAAACCTCGTGCTGCAGACTCAGCGGCTCAGCGCCGGCTATGGTGGTCTCGACGTCATCCGCGACATTGATCTCGAGGTCGAGAAGGGCGAACTGGTTGCGGTGCTCGGTGCCAACGGCGCCGGTAAATCGACCCTGCTGCGGGCCCTCTCCGGCCTCAATCGCCCTGTCGGCGGCGGCGTGCTGCTGCTGGGCCGGCGTATCGAGCGTTTTGCCCCGAGCCGCATCGTCGGCGAGGGCCTGGTTCTCGTGCCGGAGGGCCGGCAGGTATTCCCGGAGCTCAGCGTATTCGACAATATCCGCCTGGGGGCCTATGCACGGCATGTGCCCGAGGTCGACACCTTGGCCGAGCGACTGCTCGATCGCTTCCCCCAGCTCAAGATGCGCCGGGACCAGCGTGCAGGCTTGCTCTCGGGCGGGGAGCAGCAGATGCTGGCGATTGCGCGCGGGCTCATCGCGCGGCCAGCCGTGCTGATGCTGGATGAGCCCTCGCTGGGCCTGGCGCCCAGACTGGTCGAGGGGCTCTACGATCTCCTTGCCCAGTTGCGCGACGAGGGCACCACGATCCTGCTCGTCGACCAGATGGCGGCGCTGGCGCTCTCGGTCGCCGACCGGGCGTACGTGCTGCAATCGGGCACGATGCAGCGGCGGGGGCGCGCAGAGGACCTGCGTGCAGACCCGGCGATCGTGCAGGCTTATCTGGGTGAGCAGAAGCAGACGGATTGAGTTGTGTAGTGGGAGGTGGAATTCCATGGACCTGATCCTGCGGAACGCCCGCGTGGTCGGCAGCGAAGACGCTTTGACCGACATCGGGATCGACAAGGGCCGCATCGCCGTCATTGGGCCGGCGCTCCAGGCCGAGGGCGAATCGCACGATCTGGGCGGGCGACTGGTCGCCCCGGGCTTCATCGAGACCCACATCCACCTCGATAAGTCGCGCATTCTCGGCCGCTGCAAAGCCGAGCGCGGCGACCTCGAGGAGGCGATCGGCGAGGTGGCGAGACAGAAGAAGCTCTTCACGGCCGAGGACGTTTACAACCGCGCCAAGACCACGCTCGAGCGGGCGATCCTCAACGGCACGACGCACATGCGCACCCACCTGGAGGTCGATCCCGGCATCGGACTGCGGAGCCTCGAAGGCGTGCGGCGGCTGGTGCAAGAGTACAAGTGGGCGATCGATCTGCAGATCTGCATCTTCCCGCAGGAGGGATTGCTCAACAACCCCGGCACCGACGAGCTGATTGTCGAGGCGCTGCGGACGGGCGGCTCGGTGGTCGGCGCGGCTCCCTACACCGACAGCAGCCCGCACGGGCAGATCGATCGCATCTTCGAGATTGCGCGCGAGTTCGACATCGACATCGACATGCACCTCGATTTTGCGCCGACGCCCGACGATCTCGACCTGCTCTATGTCTGCGAGCTTGCCGAGCGCTTCAAGTGGGGCGGACGCGTCGCCATCGGCCACGTCACCAAGCTGTCGACCGCTCCGCCGGAACTCTTCGCACAGTGTGCCAGGCGCATGGCCGATGCCGGTGTTGCCCTCACCGTGCTGCCCTCGACCGATCTCTACCTGATGGGCCGGCACATGACGCACAGCGTGATGCGCGGCGTGACCGAGGCACACAAGCTTCTGCATCACGGCGTCAACTGCACGCTTTCCACCAACAATGTGCTGAATCCCTTCACGCCGTTCGGCGACTGCTCGCTCGTTCGCATGGCCAACATCTATGCCAACATTTGCCAGGTTGGCTCGTCGCAGGACACGCGCGAGTGCTTCAACATGGTCACCTCGCGGTCGGCGCGACTCCTGAACCTCAAAGACTACGGCATCGAGGTCGGCAAGCCGGCCGACTTCGCGGTGCTCGATGCCGAGAGCCCGGAGCAGGCCGTGGCGGAGCTGTCCCCGGTGCTGTTCGCTTTCAAGCGCGGTCGCCGCACCGTGACGCGGGCGCCAGCCGTGCTGCACCGGCCGAACTGACGGATTCCTGCCCGTCAGCCGGCGCCGAGGGCGGCAGCGATCGACAGCAGCATGGTATCGGTGCCCTGCCGTCCCACGATCGACAGGCCGAGGGGCAAACCGTCGATCGTCGCCATCGGCAGGCTCAGCTGCGGCAGCCCGGCAAGGCCGGCGATGCAAAGAAGGCACATGGCCTGATTGCGGTACTCGATCTCGATCTTGTCGACGGGCGTGCCGAGCGGCGGGGCTGCCCGCGGCGAAGTGGGCAGACAGAGAACATCGCCCTGGCCGATGAGCTGGTCCATGCGGCGCCGGATCCCGATCCGTCGCGCTTCGGCCTCCGCGAGCATGCCAGGCGACACCGTCGCTGCCCACGCGACGCGTTCCTTGACGCCAGGGCCGAGCCTCGGCTTGACCTCGCGCACCCAGGCGCCAACGCTCGACCACACCTCGGCGGCCTGAATCGTACGGAACGTCTCGAACCAGCTCACGAGACCGTCGGGCGCGACATCGATCTCCTCGCTGCGGCCGATCAATCCTTCCAGGCGCGCCACGGCCGGTTGCAAGGCAGCGCTCGTTGCTGGCTCGATCAGGGCAAACGCATCACGCGCGATGAGCAGGCGCTTGGGGCTTGGGGGCTCCTTGTCGTCCTCGAGGAGCACGCGGCCGACCTTCTCGAAGAGGGCTGCGTCGCGCGCGAACCAGCCGGCCACATCGAAGCTTGGGCCGAACGGCACGGCGCCTTCCAACGAGATCCGGCCCCAGGTGGGGCGCATGCCGAAGATACCGCAATAGCTGGCCGGAATGCGGATCGAGCCCCCGCAGTCCGAGCCGAGGGCGAAATCGACGAGCTTGCCGGCAACGGCCGACGCGGACCCGTTCGACGAGCCGCCGGGAATGCGTCCGGGGGCATTGGAATTGATGGGCGTCCCGTAGTGGACGTTCTCGCCGGTCAGGCTGTAGCAAAGCTCGTCGCAATGGGTGCGTCCGATCATGTCGGCCCCGGCTGCCAGCAGGCCCTCGACGGCAACGGCCGTGCGCTCCGCCCGGGGATGGGTTCGAAGCCAGTCCGGGTGACCGAAGCCGGTACGGTTGCCCTCGATGTGGAAGAGATCCTTGACCGCGAAGGCCAGGCCTGCGAGCGGCCCCTTGCCTGAGCCCGCGAGCGCTGCATGGTTGTCGCGGCAGAAGGCACCCAGGGGATCGTGGGGCGGGGTACCGCAGGCGGTGCTCATCGCATTCCTCGACGTCGTGTGCTCGGCAGCGTCGAATAAGCACTCATTGCCCTGCGTTCACAACCGGTGATTCTTCGCGCCCGGGAAAAAGACGTGCCCGATTGCCTGCCGCCGGAGGCGGATCATGGCGCGTTGGACGAAGCCGCAGGCGGCTACGTAAAGTGCCGCATCGCGCATTGTGCGCATGCCCGCGCTTTTGCTCAGACCGAGCCGCGCAACCTCGGATCAAGCAGGTCTCTGATTCCGTCTCCCAGGAGATTGAAGGCGAGCACCGTAATGGTGATCGCCAGTCCGGGGAACAGAACCAGCCACCAGGGCGGCACCAGGCCGGAATTCAGGGCGTCCGAGAGCATGTTGCCCCAGGTGGGCGTCGGCGGCGGGATGCCGACTCCAAGGAAGCCGAGCGAGGCCTCGATGATGATGGCGACGCCCAGATGCGTCGTGGCCAGGATCAGGAAGGGCGCTACGCACTGGGGCAGGATGTGGCGGAACATCAGGCGCATATTGGAGGCCCCGAGCCCGCGCGCGGCCTCCACGAACGGCAGTTCCTTGAGCGAAAGCGCAACCGAGCGCACGACGCGCCCCCCGAAAGGAATGCGCGTGATGGCGATGGCGACGATGACCGTGCCGGTGCCCGCGCCGAGCGCCATGGCGATGGCCATGGCGAGGACGAGATCGGGAAAGGACTGCATGAACTCGATGGCGCGCTGGCTGGCGATATCGAAACGCCCCCCAAAGAAGCCGCAGGCGAGCCCCCACAGGGCACCGAGGGTCGTCCCCAACAGGACGGCAAAGAAGGCGACGGTGAGGGACGTGCGACTGCCCCAGATGACGCGGCTCAGCGTGTCGCGGCCGATCTGGTCGGTACCGAAATAGTTGTTGGCGCTGGGAGGCTTGGTCATGGCGCGGAAATTTGATTTCAGCGGATCGTAAGGCGCCAGGACCGGGGCGGCGACCGCCGTCAAGACGATGGCCAGGGCCACGAGCCCCCAGAAGGCCGACATCGGCGAGCGCTTGACGAAGGTTGCGAGCGATCGCGTGGTCCGCCGCCACGGCGACGGAGGCGTCGGCAGGTTGGAGGTGCGCGTCTGCGCCTGGGATTTGGGGGCTGCGCCTGTCTCGGGCGCGGTCATGGTCATCGCAATCGGATCCTTGGGTCAAGCCAGGCGATGATGATGTCGATTAGGATATTGAGCAGGACGAACACCACGGCGTAGAGAAACACGAGGTTCTGCATCACGAACACATCGCGTTCGCTCACGGCGATATACATGGCGTTGCCTAGTCCGGGCGTGCCGAATGCCCGCTCGACGGGAATGGAGCCGGCAAGAACGAAACCGAACAGCACGCCCGAGAGCGTGATGACCGGCAGCAGCGCGTTGGGCAGTGCGTGGAAGGCGATGACGAGTCGGCTGTTGAGCCCCTTGGCCCGCGCCGTGCGCACATAGTCCTCGCGCACCACTTCCAGCAAACTCGAGCGCGCCATGCGCGCGATGTAGGCCCCCTGGCCGAGGCCCAGAACGATCGCCGGGCCGATGACCATCTGCAGGGTCGTCCAGGGGTCGGTGAAGAGCGACGCACCGGTCAGTGGGGCGCGATAGCCGAACGTGAAGAGCAGGGTCAGCACGATGAGCATGCCGAGCCAGAAGCCGGGGACCGCCAGGAACAGGACGCTCGTCAGGCGCACGAGGTTGTCGGCCCAGCTGTTGGGTCGCAGCGCGCTGACAATGGCAACGGGGATGCCGACGAGCCATGAGAACAGCACCGAGAGGAGCGCGATCTGCGCGGTCAGCGGTCCGCGCCGCAGAATCATCTCGGCCACGCTTTCCGAGCGGAAGAACGAGCGGCCGAGGTCGCCGCGCGCGATGTCCTGCACCCAGTGCACGTATTGGAGCCAGAGCGGATCGCTCAAGCCGAGCTGGGCCATGTAATGGGCGCGCTCCTGGTCGGAGAGCTTGGTGAAGCCCTCGGGGCCGAAGATGGCGACGAGAGGGTCGCCAGGGAGGATGCGCATCACCACGAACACGACGATCGATACTCCGACCACCGTGACGGCTCCGAACATCAGACGACGCATGATGTAGCTGAACATAGGGACCGTACGCTACATCGCCCTACCCGTGCCGCGCATGAGAATGGCGGAGCTCAAGCCCGTCACCTGCGCATGATGGGCCATGGCGGCCTCCGACAGGTCGGCGGCAGGGCGATACTCGGGCAGGAAATGGCCGAAGCTATCGCGGCCACGCACCAGCGTCGCGCTGTCGCGTGCGCCCGCTGTCTGGCGCACGTGGGTTGGAATGTAGCGGACCGCGAGCCCGATCCGGCGCTTGGGCGAGGGGTTCGGCTCCGAGCCATGGATCAGCTTGACATGATGGAGGGACATCTCGCCCGGCTGAAGCGCCAGCGCCACGGCCTTGGACTCATCCACCTCGACGCTGATCTCCTGCCCGCGGCTCAGCAGGTTGTCGGATGCGAACGTATCGTTGTGCGGCACGACCTCCATGGTGTGCGTGGCCGGGATGACGCGCATGGCGCCGTTCTCGGAGGTGCTCTCGCTCAATGCAATCCAGGCCGTCACGATGTCGGCAGGCTCAAGACCCCAATAGGTCAGATCCTGATGCCAGGAGACGAAGCTCTTGTTGTGCGGTTCCTTGATGAAAAAGCTTGTTCCCCACACCAGAATGTCGGGGCCGACGATGCTCTCCACAGCATCGAGGACCCCGGGGTGCCGCACGATCTCATCGATCCAGGTCAGCAGCAGATGGCACTTCGTGCGCAGTGCGCCGGCGGGTAGCCGCCCCGAGGCCTCGATCTCCTCGAGCTTGCGCCGATATCCGCCGGCCTCGACCGCGGACATGACCCGGATCGGCGAGACAAAGCCCTCCCGCTGGTACTGCCGGACCGCCTCCTGCGAGAGTCCCGCCATCGCTGCCTCGCTATCCCAATTAAGAGCGGACCCGGCCGGAAGGGGCGGGCTGCGTCAAGCTGCAGCCCGCGCGAGCATCCGGTCCCGGTTGCCCCGAGGTCACGCCTTGTCGAGCCACATGGTGTCCATGCGCACGACGTCGTAGATGCCGAAGTAGTCCTTGGGATTGTGACCTTTGACGTAGTTGTACCAGACGTCGTTGATCTTCTCCCAACAGATCGGGAAGACGGGGACTTCCTTCTCGAGGATGTCCTCAGCCTTGCGGATCAGCGCCAGCCGCTTGGCCGCATCGACCTCGCCATCGATCTGCGGCATCAGCGCATTGAACTCGGCGTTGTCCCAACCCGAGTAGTTCTGCGGACCATCCTTCTTGTACCACGCATTGAAGTAGTCCGACGGATCGAGCAGCGTCGAGACCACCGCGCCGACCGCCATATCGAAGTTGCCCGACTTGATGTCGTCGAACCACACCGACTCCACAACCGTGCGCAGCTTGCACTCGAGGCCCAGGGACTGCTGCAGCATGGCCTGTATGGCCTGCGCCCAGAGCTTGAAGGTCGCCACGTCGCGGACGAGGAAGTCGAGCGGCGGGGCGCCCTTGCCGTACCCGGCGGCCGCCATGAGGGCCTTGGCCTCCTTGATCGCTGCCGCGGGATCGTCCTGATAACCCGGCCGCTTGGCCAGCTGATCCAGCGGGGTCGCAAATTCGGAGAACGGGTATATGAAGCCTCCGACCAGCATCGGTGCGACGTCCTTGACGACATCAACCAACACCGCTCGCTCGAACACGAGATGGACGGCGCGGCGCACGCGCGGATCGTCGAAAGGTTTCTTCTTGGCGTTCGGCCAAGTCCCCTGGATCACACTCTGGTAGTAGTTGAGCGACGACATGCCGGGCGTCGCCTGGGCCTTGCGCGAGGTGACGGGATCGACGATGCGCGCATAGTCCGTGCGGCCCGAGATAACCGCCGAGCCGAGCTCCGGCGAGAACGGCAGGCCATGGTAGAACTCGACGCCGTCGAGGTAGGGGAGCTCCTTGTTCCAGTAATTCGGGTTGCGCTCCATCACCCAGACTTCGTTCTCGACCCGCCGCTTGCTCTTGAACGGTCCGGTGCCCGGAATATCGACGACGCGGCGCAGATTGTACTGATTGTCCTCAAGTGTCTTCTTGCGGAAAATGACGTTCCAGCCGCTGGCAAAGCCCGACATGATGAAGTTGGCCGGCCGCGGCTGGGAGAGCTTGAACTCGATCGTGTGCTTGTCGCGAACGTTGATCTCGCTCACCGAGCTGAACAGGATCGAGCGCGGGATGGAGACGCCCGCCGGCGGTTTGCAGATGCGATCGTAGGTTGCCTTTATGTCGTCGGCGGTCAACTCGGCGCCGTCGTGGAACTGTACGTCCTTGCGCAGGAAGAAGGTGTAGGACGTGCCATCCTTGGAGATCTGCCAGCTGTGCGCCAGATCGGGGATGATGGTCTTGCCGCTGTCGCGCGGGTCGCGGCGAACGAGATTGTCGAACATGCAGCCCTGGCATCCCAGGCTGTTGATCGTCCCTGACTGGTGCACGTCGAAATGGGGCGGGCGCGAGGTGATGCCGTAGCGCAGCACGCCGCCGCGTTTCGGATTGGGTTCGGGGGCCTTGAGCTGAAACTTGGTGCCGTCGAACTCGAGGGGTACTTGTGCCAGGGCGAAGTCGGGGCGCAGGCCATAGGCCGCTGCCATCGCGGCAGCGCCGCCCCTCAAACCGGTCTGCAGGACCTCACGGCGATTCCAATGCGGACTCTTCGGGCGACTGCCATTCATGCTGTTTCCTCCACCCTTCTCATCTTTTAGTATGCTTGGGATGTAATGCGATGAAAGATCATCGCCGACCCAGAAGAACACTACACGTCGTTTGGGAGGGAGTCACCCAGTGAGCCGGACCTCGAGCGCCGAGAGTGCCATTCCGTTAAGCATGGCGGCCACACCGGCCGTGCTCGAAATCGAGGATCTCAAGACGCACTTCTTCACGGCGGCCGGGGTCGTGAAGGCCGTGGACGGCGTGTCCTATTCCGTGCGCAAAGGCGAGACGCTCGGCGTGGTGGGGGAATCCGGCTGCGGCAAGAGCGTTACCGCCCTCTCGATCCTCAGACTGGTTGCCGATCCGCCGGGCCGCATCGTCGGCGGCGCAATCCGCTTCCAGGGCAGAAACCTGCTCGAAATCAATCAGAGCGGCATGGAGAGCGTCCGCGGCAACGACATCTCCATGATCTTCCAGGAGCCGATGACCTCGCTCAATCCGCTCTTTACGGTCGGTCGCCAGATCAGCGAGGCAATCGCCGTGCACCAGGGCGTGAGCAAGCGCGAGGCGGCGCTGATGGCCGTAGAGATGCTGCGGCGCGTATCGATACCGGAGCCGGAGGAGCGCGCCCACAGCTACCCGCATCAGATGTCCGGAGGCATGCGCCAGCGCGTCATGATCGCGATGGCCTTGTCGTGCAATCCCCAGGTCCTGATCGCCGACGAGCCGACGACGGCGCTCGACGTAACGATCCAGGCGCAGATCCTCGACCTTTTGCGTGAGCTGCAGCAGGCCTACGGAATGGCGATCGTTCTCATCACGCACGACATGGGCGTGGTGGCGGAGAACGCCGACCGCGTGATCGTCATGTACGCGGGGAGGAAGGTGGAGGAGGCCGAGGTCGACGATCTGTTCGAGCGGCCGGCTCATCCCTACACGCGGGGTCTGCTGGCCTCCATTCCCCACCTCGACGAGGCGACCGAGGCGAAGGCCTCGCGCGCCCGCTTGAACGAAATCAAGGGCCTCGTCCCCTCGCTGATGGACCTGCCGCAGGGTTGCAGCTTCGCGCCGAGATGCAGCTATGCGACGGACCAATGCCGGGCGGCTTTCCCGCCGCTCGAAGAGCGTTGGTCGGGCCACTGGGTGGCCTGCTGGCACGCCGCGCGACTGCAGGGGCCGAAATGAACATCTCGACGGGATCGCCGCATTCATTCCGCGAGCCGGCGCCCAACGGCGGGGCGGGTGGGCCGCTCCTCGAGGTGCAGGACCTCAAGAAGCAGTTCCCGATCGTCAAGGGCTTGTTCTCGCGAGTCTCGGGCCAGGTCCGAGCTGTCGATGGGGTATCGTTCCACATCAGGCCCGGCGAGACGCTGGGGCTCGTTGGCGAGTCGGGATGCGGTAAGTCGACGGTCGGGCGGACGCTGCTGAAGCTGCTTGAGCCAAGCGGAGGGACGATCCGCGTCGACGGGATCGATATCACCGCTTTCGATGCGCAGGCGATGCTGCCCTACCGCAAGCGGCTGCAAATGATCTATCAGGACCCCTATGCCTCGCTCAATCCGCGTATGTCGGCCGGGCAGATCGTGTGCGAACCGCTGGTGATCCACGGCGTCGGGAACCCCGGCGAGCAGCGCGAGCGCGTCGGCTTCCTGTTCGAGCGCGTCGGGCTGCGGCCGGAGCTGATGAACTCCTTCCCGCATGAGTTCTCGGGCGGCCAGCGTCAGCGCATCGGCATCGCGCGGGCTCTCGCGCTGAGCCCCGAGCTGATCGTCGGCGACGAGCCGGTCTCGGCGCTCGACGTCTCGATCCAGGCCCAGATCATCAACCTGCTCATGGACCTGCAGGACGAGTACAAGCTCTCCTACCTTCTGGTGGCGCACGATCTGGCTGTGGTCCAGCACATCTCCCATCGCGTCGCCGTCATGTACCTCGGCCGGATCGTCGAGTTGACGGACAAGGCGAAGCTGTTCGAGCTGCCTCTGCATCCCTATACCGAGGCGCTGCTGTCAGCCGTACCCATCCCCAAGGCGAAGGTGCGCCGGCGCGAGCGCGTGATCCTCACGGGCGATGTTCCGAGCCCGATCAACCCGCCGGCGGGCTGTCATTTCCACACACGCTGTCCTTACGCGCATGCGCGCTGCCGCGCCGAGTCGCCGGTGCTGCGCGAGGTGACACCGGGGCATTGGGCTTCCTGCCATCTGCACGATGCAGGGCCGACGCTCCCGCTGGCGCAACCGCGCGGCGCCGCGGCGTAGGGTCAGCTGTCGGGCTTGACCTTCAAGCCCGCAAGGCGGCTTGGCGGCTCGTGCAATCGTGGTCACGGTATAGCGCACGATCTCGCGCAGCCGTCGAAAACTGCATCAGCGTGTGCGCTGGCGACGGCCCACGGTGCGGGCGGCCGGGTTCCTTGCGTGGCTCAACTTGGCCTGGGTCTTGTCGTGGATCGAGCCAATGATGACTTGGCCGGCCTGCACCGTGACATATGCCCCTGAGTCGACATGCACGCGCAGGGCGTGATCCTCCGCCAGGGCATAGGCGCAAGCGTCGATTTCCACCTGTGCCGGACCGACAGGTGCATAGACGACGTGCCGGCCAGACCTGCAAAACGTCTCGGCTCCAACTTCGCCCACGCGCAGGTCGATATCGAAACACGCGCGATTGGCGATCAAATTCACGACCTCCACGGGGCCCTTCTCGAGCAGAGTGCGGATCGGCGTGCCGCCATCGTAGCGACGGGGATGCATCGCAAGGCGCAAGTCGATCCTGTGGTCGGGTGCAATGAGTACGAGACCTGCGCCCTTGGTCACCACCTGCAGTCGCTCGTAGCCCGAATAGTCGGAGAAGGGGCCTTCCTCGACAATCGCGGTGCGCCCGAAATGCCAGCTGGCCGCGGTGCTCTGCCAGTTTTCGCCGCCCTCGCAGTCGATGACGACAAGCTCGCCGCGCCCGTTCTTCCAGGGAATGCGCCGGTAGCGTTCTGGGGCAAGGGGCTCAATGAGAAGCATGGGGTCCCTGGCGCAAAGCAGAAAACGCCGGCGTCGAGGCGCGGCGTGGCAGCCTCGCATAGGCGATGATCCGCCTGCAACTTCCGGGTTTCCGCCAGGCAAGACATCAAGCGGTGTGCGCCCATAGGGCGACAAAGAGCACAGGGAGGCGGCCCGGTCAGGTGCCGCAGAACGTTTGCCGCACGACTTGATCGGGGCGCGGCGGCTCTGCGTAAAGCCGACTGTCCGCTTGGTCGTCGTAGGGCCGAGAGAGCACTGTCAGGAGGTTGTCCAAGGGAGAGAGATCGCCGCCGTTTGCCGCTGCCGAAAGCGCTTCCTCGACGAGATGGTTGCGGGGGATGAATGCCGGGTTGACCACGCGCATTGCGGCGGCCCGCCGCTCACCGGCCGCCTCGCCGTCGTCGGCCAGGCGCCGGCG
>Ga0111538_10007220_pt1 | contig 14989 bp, 12 predicted proteins | sample SoiMethybrSBSTD1_FD_79669 | JGI IMG/M metagenome (GOLD analysis project Ga0111538, IMG submission 79669) | Bulk soil microbial communities from a Populus tree surrounding site in Tennessee, USA - Soil MetaG P. TD hybrid SBSTD1 (version 2)... | ecosystem: Environmental > Terrestrial > Soil >... | reverse complement strand
GAGAAGATCTTACTTTTGATACAGGTTCTTCAATTTCTACAGCATCTAGTCCACCATCTTCATCCGCAACTTCAATTGCATCAACTACACCAGAAAACAAAAAAGATCAGCCTGATGTAGGCAAATAAGAGTTTTGAGGAAATGAATATTTTTGAAATATTGAAATTCTCTTTGGAGGCACTAATGAGCAGGAAACTTAGGTCGATATTGACTATTCTAATGGTAATGGCAGGTAGTAGCCTATTAAATTCTGTCAACGGATTTGGAGCTGGATTTACGGACCTCTTCAATAAGCAGTTTAGTAATCTGGCGCCGAACGTAATGTTTGTTTCTAGCTCACAGCAAGATCCCGGATCTGGCGGTCCGGGCTCCGCTCCTCCACCTCCTGCGAAAATCACTTTGAACGCCGCCGTAGTCAACAGGATAGAATCGCTTCCTTTTGTTGAGGAAGTCATACCTACCTATCAAAGTCAAATAGAACTTCATTCAAAGGGAGATACTAGAACAGTTGATGTTTTTTCAGTAGATCCTGAAAAACTCAAGATAATCTCACCCACGTTAGAATATGAACCGGGCTCTTCCATACGTCCTAATGATCCATCAGCAATTATTGTGGCACACGATGTTGCCAATCCACCTGGGAAAAATACACCGTTCATAACATTGGGGCAGTCCATCAGAGCAACGTATTCTTTTGTAGACCCTGATACAGGGAAGCAGGAGGATGAATCGAAAAACTTTGTTGTTACTGCAATAGCAAAGGAAACAGGTAATCCTACAATTGATAGCTCAGTCATAATAAACCTCGGGAGTGGTAACATTCTGTTACAAAAATCAAACAAGTATGATACTTTATTCACAGTAGCAAGTTCAAGTCAGTTTGTGCCGCAGGTAGAAAAAGGCATTAGGTCGTTATATGGTAACGACATTGGTATAACTACCTTAGAAGCTTTATTAAAGACAGTAAGGGAATTTACTGGTGGAATTAATGCATTTTTGCTGAGTATTGCTGTCATTTCATTAATCGTAGGAGCTGTAGGAATCATTACAACACTCTATACGTCAGTAATTGAGAGAACACGGGAGATAGGTACCCTTAAAGCGATAGGTACAGAGAGCAAGAATATTTTATTTTTATTTTTGGTTGAAGCCTTATTGATAGGTATGATAGGTGCCACGTTAGGACTTATTGGTGGCATAGCGGGAGGTTATATACTTGGTGGATTAGGTCCTGGAGCCGATCCACCTTTAATACCGGTATATCTCGCTTCAGATTTAGCAGGAGTTTGGGTAATATCAGTTCTTTTGTCTGTTGCAGCAGGCCTATTTCCTGCGTGGAAGGCATCTAGAACGCTGCCAATAGAGGCACTTAGACCACAATAGGCTTCTAAGCCTACAGGACATCCAGAAGAACTATAGGGCAAATCTGCACCGCAACCAATGGTTATTCACTATAATGTTGTAGTTTCGATTAGAAATATGAGTCAGTTCAAGGATAAGTTCGATCTAGAATGAAGCGAACTTTATTCGCTTTCATCGTCGTTGGTACTGATTAAACTTTGATTAGTTTCAGTGTCAACTTCCGTATCGGTCTCAGCTTCTGGTTCAGTGGGTGGTGATCCTAAACTTAAATCTACAACTTCAGGTCTGGTAGCTGGAGAATTATTTCCTTCTTCACAAAGTATTTTTAAAGTCTTGAGTGGTAATGCGCATGCGTGGTATATGTCGCCACTGTTAACTGTAACGTTGGGAAATGTTGCCACATATTCAATTAGCTGTCCTTGACCAGGAGTGGAAGCTGAAGTGGTCACGTTAGCACTTTCCAATAGATCATTTCCTTTCGCCTCAAAGAATTTGACCTTGGAATGGTCATTCACAGTAACAATAGCCACCACATCACCGCTATCTGCCTTATCGGCACCCAATATTGTAAGGATTACTTTGAATATATCTGTCCCGCTGCCTGTTTCCGCATTTGCGACTCCTGATATGGCAATACTACATACAAGAGCAACGAGAATAAAAGTGCCAACTTTTGCAGCATTATTAATAGATATCATCGTATTCTTAATAGTTCCAGAAATCCTGATCAATTGTCATCATATAGCATAGGATATTGGATATTAAACAGAAGATCATATACTTTAGACAAGCGTATTGAATTTTTAAAAGCTCTTCGAGGATAAAAATCGAAATCTATTGATCAAAATGAATAGTACAGCATCGATGTTCATGTCTTAAACCACACTTCAATTAATTCAGCAAACAGGCCAGTTGATAATTACCTAGTAAAAAGCTCGAAGCGTATTTAGTGTTCGAAAATCACGATCTTCAATTTTCATTACACGTTCACTGGAAATATTGTGGCAATTTATTAGAAAACGCGGGATCTGACATCTTCTGTTTCTGGCCCTACCCATTGCTGAACATCTTTTCCTTCCAGATATCTGAGATCAGGGTCCTTGGTAGTTAAGGCTTCCAGGAGTACTTCTGTGACAAGTTGGAGTGGAGAACTATTTTGCAGCATCTGCTCAAAGCTCGAAGACGTGGAATATTGCAAAGATGGACTCTGGGATTTTTAGCTTAACAAGTTCGGGACCAGCTATTTACCTACTCTTTAATTTTTTCTTATTGGATTTTTTCTTTACCTTAAGTTTAGATTTTGCTCTAGTCTTGGCTTTAGTTTTGTTACTCTTCTTCTTCGTCTTTGAAGCGGTAGTATTTGCTACTTTTGCTTTAGCCACTTGGTTCAATCTCTTTTGTACTTCATTCAATCGGATTTGCAGCCTTCCCACAATCTCTTGCTGCTTGTTGCTGGCATAAACTACCTTATCAATCCTTAGCAACTGCCTTTGCATTCCTTTTATAAGAGATTCCATTGATCTGCTTCGGTCAACTTGGCTCTTTAGCTGATCTCTTAATTTTGAGATAGATCTCTCCTGGACAGTAGGCTGTCGCTTTTTAATGGCTGGTATTTTTTTAGTCGCTATAATTTCTGGCGTTTTCTTTTCTTCCTGCAGCGTATGGCCTTGTTGGAATTCTGTCGCAACAACTTCAGTTTCAATTCCGATCTCACCGTCTTCGTCATTTTCGTCTTCTGTGACTTCTGCAGGACTAAGTATTCCCGTGATATCCTCTTGGTTATCTACTACCTCTTCAACCTCTTCCATTACCTCCTGGATGTTATTTGCATTAGTACTCTCTTCGTTTTCTAGTGCCACATTCATGTCATGTAATTCTCACTAAAAAAGTGTGGGGTCAACAATTTTCCCGTAGTTGATTCCAACAATAGGTTAGTAATGTATTGTCAATCAGCGCCTTTATTTGCGACTCGGTTCCATAAAGCAGTGAAACAGATGGTCAAAGCCAGAAGGAGGCCCAAGAAGAGGCAGGAACTTAATGATACGGAACTAATTGAGGAAAATTTTGATTCTTTGAAGTAATGAGCAGGGTTCTCATCTATTTCTCAAGAGAAACTAATATTTCTCCAAATTTAGCAAACTAAATTCGTGTTTCTACAATGCTTGTGCTTCCCTGATCCACAAAGCTATTTTGGGAACCAGTTCAAATTTCCCTGCACATTCATAAGGCCATGAAGAAAATTCCAACGCTGGATCAGGCATTGTTCCTCATTTACCCATAAGGATATAGTTCAGACCAGCCACATGCAATAAACAGTAAATTCGAGATCGGTGTGAGGGGGAAATTCACGTAAAACTTATCCGCCGTCCTTTGAGTCATCGTACTAGGATCGGATTGAAAACGTCATTATTAAAGTATGGAGACTATTGTGAATGATTCTCATATTCAAGATTAAGTATCATAGATTTTTAAGATAAAGGGAATTACAAGAGTTAGTGTTCAAGATCATTAAGCATGTAAAAGTATACGAGAGTAATTGGCTTGCGGTGTATGAAGACATACTGGATTCTGGGCAGAATACTAAGAGACAAGAAGTGTACAATAAGATTGTCACTTTTGATACTTCACATATTGTTCCATTATTAGATGATGCTAGTCTCTTGATGGTCGAGACTTATCGAAATGGAGCTGGTAAACGTTTGTTAGAATTACCTGGTGGATTCCTTAATGCAGGTGAAAGACCTCGCGATGCGGCAAAAAGAGAATTGTTAGAGGAAACAGGATATTCATCGAAGGTGATGAAGTATCTAACATACACTTACACCTGGCCTGGTCGAAGTACTCAGAGAAACTATATTTTTTGGGCGACTGGGCTAACCAAAATAGATGATCCAAAACCTGAACCTTTTGAGAAAATAAAGACTATAAAACTGTCGAGTAAACAAATTGCAAGTGAAATATTAACCGGGAGAATTAGAAGTTCATCTTCCATATCCGCCATATTCATGAGTTATCTACTTCAGGGTATCAATCTCCCAATCCCTGCGAGAATAAGAGTGAGTGGCACTCGCAAACGCCCTAAATTTGCTTGATTTACATAAAGGCTTCAAGAGCATAATATTAGTTGTCTCCGGTATAGTTATTCAAGACTATTACTGCTTGCTTGACTCAAATAAAGCAGGAATTACGTAGAGAAATTACATATTGAACGTTTGATATAGGATAGTGGTGAAATTTGTATTATCAAATCGAGTAAAAACCTACCTGAGACTGAAAAAGTCGTCAAAACTCTATTCAAGAATCGGTCAGTCTTCATGGGAGTCATCTAGTCCCCTGTGAAGAACTTGACATCGTCAGATCAACATACATTTCCTTTTATTTTCTGACCCTAATTTCGGCTATTTCAAAGGTTATATCTTTCACCAAATGCGTATAGAGCGTTGTTAAAAGCCTCTATTGGAGGAGTTACCAATCCTGCTCCAATATATCCAATTCCCGCTTTCTTATGCGCAACGGCTGTATCGATAATTGGCAGAATCCCTGTTCTTACCACTTTTCGGATATCGATTCCCGTCGCAGTTCCTTGAAAATCTAGTATTGGTATAGTGAATGTATCGTTAAGACTCATTGTAATTTGCCTCATCTGTTTAGTGTATCTTAGTGCATCTTCAGCCGTTCCACCTATTAGCGATAGTATGGCGGGTGAATTGGCTAGTGCAAATCCTCCTACTCCGGCTGTTTCCGTGATGGCACTATCGCCCATGTCTGGATTTGCGTCTTCCTTCCCATAACCAGGAAAGTAAACTGCGTCAATAGTGCCAGCTGGTCCTGTGAACCATTTGTTACCAAGGCCACTAACCTTTATTCCAAAGTCCGTTCCATTTCTTGCCATGATAGTGACTAGAGTACAGTGTCTTATGTTAGCGGCAGCTCTTGTCATTGTCTTGCTAGCACCCATACTTAAACAAAGGAAAAAGATTTCATTCTCTGATAGATATCTCGTCACCTTAGATACTTCACTCTTATCCAATGATTCTAGCAGGAAAGGCATCATTATGCTCTCAAACAAGACCGTGCCTGCAGCTGGCCTATTGTGAAGTTCATCTCCCATGTGTAAAGCCCTGGCCATGATAACTTTTAGATCGATCCCACCGCTTAGTTTAATTGCTTCAGCAAGACATGGTGCCAAAATATCGGTCCAATATTTTAAAACTTTGATAGCGCCCTTATCGAATTCACCAAATTGGACCTTATTTTCAACTAGCCTGCAATAGCAGGTGTTCCCATGTTTGAGATCCTTTATAACAAAAACTGGCATTGAAGCACTGATAACACCGGCCATAGGTCCAACTGCATTAAACTCATGATTAGGTGAAAACTCTATTTCACCTTGCATTATAAGGCGTACTGCTTCATCCCAGCCATTTGCTAGTCCCTCATAAATCATAGTAGCGACTACGGCACCTTTCATAGGTCCGCACATTCGTTGCCAGTTTATTGGGGGCCCTCCATGTGAAATAGTATTTCGTTTCATATTTTTAAAAACTTTGACTGCCGGTTGGATATCCACAAGAAATGGCCTTGAAGACCTCATCCTCTTTATAGCTGACCTGTTAGCCTCCTCTACGATGCTTTTTATTTGCCTAGCCGTTTTTCTCTACACTCCCACGACATGAAGATATTAATAAAATCATTTTATCCCTTCACGGTAATATGTGAGTTCCAGATTGTCCGGAAACTGCCGCAGAGAGTTTGTCAAGATGTGCTATTATTGCTTCTTCACCGCCGTTTCTGACAAAGGAAGTTGCTGCTTTAACTTTTGGGGCCATGCTACCTTCTCCAAACATGTTGGTACCAAGGGTTTCAAATTCATTTAGCCGGATATTCGTTATCAATTTTTGGTCATCCTTTCCATAATTCTCGTACACTCCATCAATGTTAGTTAAGATTACCAGCTTAGATGCCCCAATTAGAGTTGCCAAACGCTCTGTCGCCAAGTCCTTGTCAATGACGGCGTTGACACCGACTTTCACACCATCCTTTTCTATAATGGGAATGCCCCCGCCTCCGCACGCTATGACCAAAAAGCCTGCCTGCATCAGCGATTCTATTGCTTTATGTTCTACTATCAAAATAGGTTCTGGTGATGGCACCGCAAGTCTAAATCCGTTTCCTGCACTAACCTTCTTGATCATAAATGAGTTACTATCTCTAACTAGAGTATCCATCCATTCCTGCTCTTCCCATTCATGAAAAACTCTACCCACTGGCTTACTTGGATTCTTAAATGCAGGATCGGCCTCATCTACTAGTACCCTAGTAAGGACAGTAGTCACTTCCATCTTCATTCGCTTCTTATCAATCTCATCTTGTAATGTCTGTTCGATCATGTATCCAATTACTCCCTGTGTTTCTGCGTTGCATGCATGTAGTGGCAGTGCAGGAAAGATACCGTTTGCTAATCTGTGTCTCAACAGACTGGCTCCCACTTGTGGCCCATTACCATGAGTAAGAACAATTTTAAATCCCTTCTCTATTAAGTCTATAATCTGCCTGGATACTCCTTTAATATGTCCGCATTGCTGTTCGAATGTTCCACTTTCGTTTTCTCGCATTAAAGCATTTCCACCAAGTGCGACCACAATAACTTTTGGTTTTACGCGGGTCAAAGTCTATCTGGTGTGACTATAATATTTAAGTATGTATAATCAATTTTCATAAATTCATCACAAATCATGAAACTCAATAACTCTGATATCACTCACCCTCGTAGGTATCTAACTAATTAACCACCTAACTGGCTCCCGGTACTATTTATCAATAGTAATGGCTGGAAGTCGGATCTCAATTTAGAACTGTCGAGCAATTTGTCTTCCCTTATTTGGTCACCTTATTCTTCTTCAAAAAGGAATCAAGTTTCCACAATGAATTAGTACCCAATCTCCGATCTATTATTGTGAAAAGGGCGCACGTCATTCCAGTTACGAGGTCTAGTCCAGAGGTATGACCTCGATAGCTAATTGGACCCATATTTTTGAAGTATTCATTTGCACTTCCTCGCGCCACAGAATTTATTATGCTTTGCATTTCTTCATCACAGAGGCATTCCTTCCCGCATTCCATTAATTTATAGCTCGTCCATGATGTCAATTCTGCATAATATCTGGGTAACTTTATCATGTCAAAATCTAGACACTTGGCAGCCCAATTGAACATGGCTAGAAATCCTGTAATATAATCATCGCCAGCAGGAGTATATCCTGGTCCCCTTCCGCAGAGTTTGTCCAGTATACCGGTCATGGTAGCAGCAAACTCCGAATCATTGTCGATTTTATTACTGATACTGGCCATAGAACCTAACTGCACTGAAAGTAGCCCCTCCGTTGTTGGGTCTGGTTGCAGGAGACAGCCTGGTCTGGCCAATTTCATCAGAGAATGAAAAGTAGGTTCAGGCATATCGCGAAATTTCGATAATGATCTTTTTGTGATGGGCTCCAGATTGTTTTTGAATATTTTTGACTTTCTTAAACCGATTACAATAGATCCACCATCTTCATCTCCAATTATCAGTTTAATGCCATCCCCCCAAATAACAGATCCAAATTTCAAATATTTTTTGAAACTTTGATTGTCTTCTTGTAGAATGTTCATGGTAATTGGTGACCGTAATGCATTCTTAGTAATTACTAATAGGTTGTTGTCATGGGTCTTGATGTTAGCAGCGCTATCAAAGATACCTACCAGCTCACCCCCTATTGGACTTGATTCATTGGAAACCTGTTCAGCAAACCGTTTTCCTATCCATCTACATTCAAGAATACTGTTTTTCAAAACATAATCTCAGTGTATTGATATTTGATAATTGCACCTGCCCCTACATTACAAAATTTTGGAGAGAATTCGCTCCAACTTCGGGTCAAGTTTAGGTTTAGGTTTCCAGTCCACGTGAATAGCAGATACATTCTGATGTATAAGAGAATTGTAGAATACTTCAAGCCCAATATTTATTATTTGTAATTCCCCGCCAAGCAGATTTCTGACTTTAACCAATTTAACTAATTCCCACCATTCACAAAATAGGTCTGGTAGATCTTGTTGAGATCCAAATTGCCTCTTGATATTATGTGTGCCGATGCAACGGCGGCCAGCGCGTTAGTGGGAAAGACCAGTACGCCCGCACTTTCTAGATTTCTAATGCTCTTTTCATATCCCTGTGGGTCTCCTTTGGTACCACAGACATGAGCCACAATGCTCAAGTACCTCCTGCTCTTTTGTGCAGTCTCCTTGGCCAGTTCAATTTCCTGCAACAATGCTCCAACTGGGTCGGGATTTGACCCGTATCCTAATACGAAATCCATAATAATTACACCGACTTCAGGATCGTGTGACTCTTCGACCAATCTTAGCCTTCTTATTGTTGGATCTATCATAGGATGTGCACGCCCATGTGTAAACTCTTCTTCTCCCAAGTCTAGAATGGAGTGTTTCTTACTCTTTGAAGACGAATGCAATTTGATTGTTCGTCCCGTAGGTGCATTCGAATAGAGGCCTGTCAGTATTCCATTCAGGATTACCTGTGCCTCGTAAGCAAACGTTCCTCCGGTATATAAAGCTCTAATATACTTCTGCCGTCGCTCTAATTTTTTCCATTCCCCTGTTACTGATTTATGTAATGTTTCGGGTTTTAGGTGCAGACGCTCCAACGATATCTTAGACTTTGGCTCACTGGTCAACTTTGCGACTGCAAATACAGCCGCGGCTAGTGTATTGACCTGGACAATTTTCGGCTTGTGGGAGTTAGGGATAGAGCTGTCATTGCCTCCACCTATGAACGCCAGAACGTACATTTTCTTACCATGTTTTAGAATGTAATCGATTATTGACTTCTTAACACGCAGAGATGGAGGTTTGGACACTATCATCATTATTTCAATATCAGTAATATCTTCCAGCATTTTTAGCGATTCTAACATCATCAATCCACCTATCTTTTCTTTAGGATCGTTTCCTCCTACACCAAGACCATATTTTACTCCAATTTCACACTGTTCCAAAAGGCTAGAAACTTCTTGAAGTCCAGTTCCAGCAGCAGCTATTATTCCAACAGGACCTGAATGCAAAACATTTGAAAACCCAATTCCCTTCCCATTTATAATAGAGGTTCCCGCACCTGGACCTAGAATCAAAACCCCCTTCCGCGCGCCGTATTCTTTGATCGTCAGCTCGTCATCAAGCGGCACATGATCACTAAAAATTTGCTGATGTATGCCAGTATCTGTTAGTTTCAGTGAGAGATCTTTGACATATTCTCCCGGTATTGAAATTAACGCCAAATTAGCATTAGACATAGAAATAAGTGCAGAATCAAGGTCAGTCACCTTCTTTGAAGAAGAACTACCATTTTCAGATCTTGCATCCGAATCGAGTAATTTAGCTAGATTTCTTAGTGCAGAATCGACTGATAAGCTATTCTCTCCCCTGATAGCTACTATTAGATCAGAGTCAGTTGCTTGGTTGACTTTAGAGCTAGGAAAACCAAGTTTTACCAGTACATCCTTGTTTGTCTTTGTGCCCATTATCACTACTGCTTCAATAACGCCGCTGCCCCGTTTTAGTATATCAGAAATTTTCAAGAGATTAAGTGAATCTCTGTAATAATTTTCCTTTACTAAGACATGAAATATGCCCGGATTTTGCAATGTTCGTTACCCCTATTAGGTATTTGCAACATCTTCAAATATTTAAGAATACATGTAATTGCTTGTCTATCTCAATGATACTGAAGAATGATCCTGATCTAGGAATTTAGGTTTGTGATATATCATAAATATGAAAATCAATTCCCGCAAACTATAATACGATGGCCCAAACAAGTATCTCAATGACCATAGTCTATAGGAAAGAAGTGGCAGTAGCGATACGAATCGTTTTCATTTTGGCAATTACTCTAAGTTTGGTTGCCGGACTGAGTTTAAGCCATCCAGCCCAGGTATTGGTTCCCAGTTGGGCTCAAGAAAATAAACCTCTAAAAGTTGCTTTATTAACTGATGCCTTGTTTAGTGATGGGGGATGGGGGGCGGTTGCATATAATGCCTCACAGGTCCTAAAAGACAAGTATGGCCTAGAGCTGACGACTCAGGAGAAAATTGCTATTCCGGATATAGAACCAACCCTGAGGGACGCAGCTGAGGCGGGAAATGATCTTATTATCGCCCACGGATTTGAGTGGGGTGATCCTACACTGAAAGTGGCTCAAGACTATCCAAATACTAAATTTGTTGTTTTTACCGGTCTAACTAACTCTACCAATGTAGCATCCATATTTCCAATGCAGCAAGAGGGTTCATTTTTGCTTGGAGCACTTGCAGGCTTGATGACCAAAACTAATTCGCTTGGCTGTGTTGGTGGAAAGGCATATCCCAACATCATAAACATTTTCGAAGGATTCAAACAAGGAGCAAAAATGGTGAATCCCAACGTCAAGATAACATGCGTATTCATAGATGACTTTCAAAATCCTGCCAAGGGCAAAGAAGCTGGTTTAAATCTAGTAAACAACGGCGCTGACTTCTTAATTCATGTCGCTGACCTATCTGGCCAAGGAGTAATTCAAGCAGCCGACGAAAAGGGGGTTTACGCCTTCGGAGTTGTAGCTGATCAGAACTATCTGGCACCTAATACGGTCTTGAGCTCTTTCGTCATTGATATGGAGAAGGCGTTAGGTGAGGCAATTGAGATGGTTCAAAACGGGAACTTTAGTGGACAAACTTACAAACCAGGTCTTGAAACTGCTAAGGGTGGTCCTGGTCCGGGAATCGTATATCTTGCGTCATTCCACAATTTGGACAGTAAAGTCCCGGCTGACGTAAAATCGAAATTGGCGCAGCTGACACAAGATGTTCTTAATAAGAATATACCAGGAGGTATTCCAGAGAGATCTGAAGAGTCACCTTAACTTTTTTTGATTGCTGATAATTTTAGATGAGATATTGGCAGATTTCTACGTTAGATTCATTTTACTTAACTATATTTTACAGACATAAATAAGAAAGCCTATGGAAAAAAGCAACTCAACACAGATAGTTCTAATGAAAGGTATCACGTGTAGGTTTGGTGATGTAGTTGCAAATGACAATGTGAAATTTGATTTAGTTAAGGGCGAAATACATGCTCTTCTGGGTGAGAACGGTGCAGGCAAATCCACTCTAATGAGTATTCTTTACGGCCTCTATCAGCCTGAAGGCGGAGAAATATTAGTCAAGGGAAAACAGGTGGTTCTAAGATCTCCCCAAGATGCTATCGCGCTTGGCATTGCAATGGTGCATCAGCACTTCCTTTTGACACTCCCTCACACAGTTATAGAGAACATAATTGTCGGACTTAAACCCAAAAAAGCAATTTTCCTGGACATTAAGTCTGCCGAAAGGAAGATCCTTGAGCTATCAAAAAAATACGGTCTAAAAGTCAATCCAAAAGCCATTGTAGGTAACCTATCAGTGGGAGAGCAACAGCGTGTAGAAATCATAAAGGCGCTTTATCGTGATATTGATATTCTTATATTAGATGAGCCCACCTCTATGCTAACTCCCCAAGAAGAAAAGTCATTATTTGAAACACTGCAGTCTATGGTCGATCAAGGATTGTCAATAATTTTTATAACTCACAAGTTGCAGGAAGTTATGGCTGTTAGCACCAGGGTTACTGTACTAAGGAATGGCAAGGCGTTAGGAACCTACAAGACTTCGGAGACTAATGAGACTAGACTTGCTCAAATAATGATTGGACGAACTCTAGTACCACATCGAGAGAAGCCATCGAGGGCCTACAAAAGTCTCAAGCCGGTATTAGAAATAAAAGATGTTTCTGCATTAAACAATTCGAAGGTACTTTTTTTAAAAAATTTATCGTTGGAGATAGCTGGAGGGGAGATACTCGGAATAGCTGGTGTTGACGGTAACGGCCAGAGTGAGCTGGCCGAAATCATATCAGGCCTTAGAAAAGTTCTACAGGGTCGTGTTATCATCGATGGACGTGAAGTCACTAATCAGTCACCACATTCTATAAGGGAAAGTGGTTTGGCGTATATTCCTGAAGACAGAATGGAAACTGGACTTGTATTAGAATATTCAGTGTCAGAAAATTTGGTCCTCGATAGGTATTACTCTGAGCCTTATTCGGGTAAAGTATTTTTGAAACATTCACAGATTAGAAAATTTGCTGAGAAAATAATTTCAGACTTTGATATTAGGGGAGTACCTGGAATAAATGCTCCTGTCAGATCCATGTCAGGGGGGAATTTACAAAAAATTGTGTTGGGTAGAGAGCTTTCCAGAAGCCCAAAGGTTATCGTCGCACACAATCCCACTCGTGGACTTGACATTGGTGCTGCAGAATATGTCCACAATCAGCTTCTGAGACAGAGAGAAAATGGAGCTGGAATTCTGCTAATATCTTTGGATTTGGATGAGATTCTAGAAATTAGTGACAGAATAGCTGTCATATATGAGGGTAGCATAATGGGTGTATTTAAACAGGAAGAAGCGAATATTGACCAGATCGGTTTATTGATGGGAGGCAAAAAAGACAGGCTGGATTCGACTGAAGTTGATGGGAGTGCCAATAAATGACTTCATTACCAATTCAAGGTATCTCAATTAGAAAAATAAATTTTAGACCAATGGTCCCATTCCTGAGTGGTGGGCTTGCTTTTTTGGTAGGAGGAATAATACTATCAGCTGCCGGTGTAGATCCAATCTATGCATATCAAATAATGATCAAAGGAGCATTTGGGAGCGTCCGTGCTTTAGCAGATACCCTTGTAAAGACTACATCGCTACTAATATTGGGTCTGGCAGTCTCAGTAGCATTCAAATGCAAAATTTGGAATATTGGCGCTGAAGGACAACTGTATTTCGGGGCTCTTGGAGGACTTTTAGCAGGTCTTTCATTCATTGGGGCTATTCCTATCCTTGCACCAGTTGTAGTGATAATAGCTGGATTTGCTTTTGGATCTTTATTCAGTATGGTACCTGCAGTTCTAAAGGTAAAGCTTGGAGTTAACGAGGTTATAGTAACTGTTTTGCTTAATTTTGTTGCCCTCCTTTTTATATCGTATTTGCTACATGGTCCACTAAAAGCACCTGGCTTCCTCTCTTATAGTCCCGATATTCATCCTGAATCTGAGCTCCCGATATTGTTGCCGAACACTCGATTAAGTATTGGAATTCTCATAGCTGGCGCTTCGGCAATCGGAGTGTATTTGTTGATGTCAAAGACAAAAATTGGATTTGAGATGCGTAGTGTAGGAGCCAATATTAAGGCTGCAAGATACGTAGGAATGAACGTATCAAAGAGCATCCTTGTAACAATGGGAATAAGCGGAGGCTTGGCTGGAATAGGAGGGGCAATACTTGTTGCAGGCGAACAACACCGCCTCATCGAAGGAATTTCTCCTGGCTATGGGTTTATTGCTGTTATCGTCGCATTGCTCGGAAAACAGAATCCTGTAGGCGTTACAATAGTTGCTTTCTTTTTTTCCGCGCTGTTAGCAGGCTCCGAATTCATGTACAGAACACTAGGAGTTCCAGTAGCACTTGCGCAAACTCTACAAGCTCTTGTCCTCGTGTTCGTTCTCATCGGCGAACTGTTTTTACGTTGGGAACCAAAAAGGAGAAAAATCTGATATACAAATGATTGAAGAAGCTCTGATTATAGGTGTTGTTGCCTCCGGGATAAGAATGTCCATACCTATTCTTTTTGCTGCACTCGGAGAGTGCATTGCTGAAAGATCTGGGGTGTTGAACCTAGGTGTTGAAGGCATGATGATAATAGGAGCATTCGCAGGCTTTATGGGGACATATCTTACGGGTAATATCGCTATCGGATTGTTGATGGCCATGGGGGGAGCCGCTGTATTAGCATCATTGATGGCTTTCTTAAGCGTGACTATAAGAACTAATCAACTTGCGGCCGGTCTAGCAATTTGGCTATTAGGTGTAGGGCTGGCGGCTCTACTATACAGGCTATCATTTGGAGTGGTAACTATCGCTCCAAGCATACAGTCTTTCGATCCTATCGAGATCCCATTTCTAAGTCAGATTCCGATAGCTGGTCCGATTCTTTTCAATCACGATCCTATGATATATCTTGGACTTCTATTAATTCCTGTAACTCATATTTTCTTATTTCGGACCAACCTTGGTTTAAAGATTAGAACGGTAGGCGAAAATCCAAAGCAGGCTGATACTTTGGGTGTAAATGTCTACAGAATAAGGTACCTTGCAATAATAATAGGGGGAGCATTCGCTGGGCTGGGTGGAGCGTACCTTTCACTGGTCATAACTGGTTCCTTCTCAGAAAATATCACCGGAGGACAGGGATGGATCGCACTAGCAGTAGTAATATTTGGGAGATGGCGACCAATTTGGATAGTGATAGGGGCCCTCATATTTGGCATGGTTAATGCATTCCAATTGGGACTACAGGCGACCGGTACAACAATACCATTCCAATTTCTACTAATGTTACCATATCTTCTCCCTATTGCGATTTTGGCGGCTACCTACAAGAGAAGTGTCGCGCCGGCTGCCCTGGCGATACCGTATACGCGGGGAGAAAGGTAACATGG
>Ga0111538_10007219_pt1 | contig 14990 bp, 13 predicted proteins | sample SoiMethybrSBSTD1_FD_79669 | JGI IMG/M metagenome (GOLD analysis project Ga0111538, IMG submission 79669) | Bulk soil microbial communities from a Populus tree surrounding site in Tennessee, USA - Soil MetaG P. TD hybrid SBSTD1 (version 2)... | ecosystem: Environmental > Terrestrial > Soil >... | reverse complement strand
CGCCGTTGTAGCGCACGGTCTGGCTATGCCCGCCATAGGTGAGTGAACTGTATCGCGAGGTGTCAACCGCGCGCATGGCCTGCAGGCGCTGAGGTCCGTTGTCGCCGGTCGACGGATCGCCAAAGAAGGACGCATCGATGCGATGGGCTCCACCGAGTTGCCATGTGGCCTTGGTTGAGTAGGTCCGCGTGTCGCGGACTCGCTTCACATCGCCGAGGCTTTCGAGCGGGAACCCCGCCGGCGCCCGCAGCATCGTCTCTTCTCTCCCCGGATCGAAAGCGCCAAAGAAGAACAACTTGTCTTTGACGATTGGGAAGCCCATCTCCACTCCGCCGTCTGCGGTTCGAGTCCCAACCGTCTGCACGCTGCCGTTGACGCTTTCGTACTGCTTCCAGTCTCCTTCGAGCGCATCTGGCCGCATGTAGCCAAACGCCGAGCCGCGGACGACGTTCGATCCGCTCTTGGTGATGACATTCACCACACCGCCCGTGGCCTGTCCGTACTCAGCTTCGTATCCACCAGTCTTGACTTGAACCTCTTGCATGAAATCGAACGGGGTGGCGTTGCCCAACGACCCAAAGATGATGGAGTAGGAGCCGAGCGCGCCGTATCCCTGATTGGTGACGTTGACGCCGTCAACCACATAGTGATTGTCCAGGCCGCTGCCGCCGGCGATCGACGGATTGGCCTCTCCGGCCGTGCCGGAACTGCTTACCCCTGGCGCCAGGTACAGCGTGGAACTGAGGTTGCGGCCGACCGGCACGCGCTGCAGCATGTCGCTCGTAATGTTGGCGCCGGTCGTCGTCGTTCTCGCGCTGACGATGTCGGCGGAGCCGGTTACCTGGACCGCCTCGCTGAAGCTGCCCACTTCCATCTGCAGAGGAAGCTCGACTATCTGTCCGAGCCCGAGCGTGACACCCTTCTGCTCGATGGGCTTGAAGCCCTGCAGCTGTGCCCGGATGTCGTACTTACCCGGAGTGAGGAACGGAACACTAAACCGGCCCTGCTCATCGGTAACAGCTTGCTTCGTACCTTGAGCTCCGGTGATGACGACGGTGGCGCCCGGCATCGCGAGCCCCTGCGCGTCGATGATCCTGCCACTGATGGTTCCAGTGGTCTCCTGGGCGAGGGCCGCGGTGCTGCAGGCAAAGATGAGGAATAGAAACGCCGCTGCGATGTGTCGCATGGTTACAACTCCTTGACCTGTTCGGAGCTGCGCCGTAGCCGTGGACGCGCGGACCGATGAGCAGCCCCGCGGCGCGACATCTTTGCAAGCACTTCGCCAGACCTAGCTGAAGCGGCGTGGTTCTTCCTTCCCCACTCCACGCACCGGGAGATGCCACAAGTGAAGGTCTTTCCGCGCGCCTCAGTGGCATTGCCAACTCGCCACGATGCCTCGGTCGTCTGTGGCATGAAGGTCGAGACCGGTGACCAGGAGATCGACCCATCGCTCCCGTCTGCGTGGCGGTAGTCAGGACTTCACAGTTCGTCTTCCGTCGCCGACTCCCGAACGACACGGCCCTTCAACTCGCGGGACGCACGTGACTACCGATCAGGCATCGAACGTCCGATAGCCAAATTACCGTGCGCTCTGCCCATTCTGCTCAGACCGGGACGTCGGAATACCGCGTCGAAAAGTCCCGGATTCCCGCCAGCATCACCTTGTCCACTGGTGACAACGTCGAAGGCAGCTTCTTCGTGGCGGGGGCTAGCGCCCACGGCTCGATTCCTGAGCGGGTGGCGGAGATCTTGAACGCCGAAAGCGGCTTCTTCCCGTTTGAGGTCGGTGACGCCCCTGCCACGCGGACGGTTCTCTACAATCGGACGCAGATTCTCACGGTCTCCCTGACGGATGGCGAGGCGCGGCGCGATCCTGGCTACGACGTCGCGAGCCCGCGCGAGGTCTCCTTGCACCTCTCCGACGGGCGAAGGTTGAGCGGCTCGGTGCGCATTCACCGGCCAGAGGGACGCGACCGACTCAGCGACTGGGCGCGGCACCCCGATCGATTCCGGTATCTGGAAGTCGGCGATACGACTGTGATTGTCAATGTCGCGCACGTAATCGAGTTGAGTGAGGATGACCCGTCGTGAGCGCCGCCGCCATCGACACACTGTTTCATGCGATGTGCGCCATGGGCGCCTCCGACCTGCACCTCTGCGTCGGGTCGCCGCCGGTCGTCCGCAAGGACGGTCACATGATGCCGCTCGATGCTGCAGCCGCTCCGCTTGACGGCGCGAATCTGGAGATCCTGCTGGCGCCGATCATGCCGGAACGCAACCGCAAGGAGTACACGGAGCGGCACGACACCGACTTCGCCTATGAAATTCCTGGCCTGGCGCGCTTTCGCGCCAACGCGTTCGTCGATCGCCGCGGGCCTGGCGCTGTTTTCCGCGTCATCCCGAGCAAGATCCTGACTGCCGAACAGCTTGGGCTGTCGCAGCACATCCTCAATCTCTGCAACCTGACCAAGGGATTGATCCTCGTCACCGGGCCGACGGGTTCGGGAAAGTCGACGACGCTGTGCGCGATGATCGACTACATCAACAAACGGCGACCCGATCACATCATCACGATTGAAGACCCGATCGAGTTCGTGCACCCGAACCAGAAGTGCCTGATCAACCAGCGCGAGGTTCGCACGCACACCGACTCGTTCAAGGATGCGCTGCGCGCGGCGCTGCGTGAGGATCCCGACATTCTGCTGGTCGGCGAGCTGCGGGACCTGGAGACCGTCGCCATCGCGATTGAGACCGCCGAGACCGGACACCTTGTCTTCGGCACACTCCACACGACCACCGCTGCTTCGACGGTCGATCGCATCATCGATCAATTCCCATCCGACCGGCAGGCCCAGATCCGCATCATGCTGTCGGAGTCGTTGAGGGGTGTGATCGCGCAGACGCTGTGCCGGAAGATCGGCGGCGGCCGCGTGGCGGCCCTTGAAGTGCTGATCGCAACCGGAGCCGTGAGCAACCTGATCCGAGAAGGCAAGACGTTTCAGATCCCGTCGATGATGCAAGTCGGCCGCGCGGTCGGGATGGTCTCGCTCAACGACGCGTTGATGGAGCTCGTGACCAAGAAGCTGGTCGCCCCCGACGAAGCGTATTCCAAGTCGGTCGACAAAGGCGGTTTTGAAGCCTTGCTAAAGCGCGCCGGCCTGTCGGCGGCCCCGGTCCCGGTCAAGGCCTGACCCCTCGCGCTGTTTTTCCACGATAAAAACCGTCCGGCGCAGCGTATGCTGGCGGCTATGAAAGGCTTCAAAGAATTCCTGCTGCGCGGTAACGTGCTCGATCTGGCCGTCGCCGTCGTCATCGGAGGTGCCTTCGGCGCCGTTGTGACGGCCTTGGTCAAAGATCTCCTGACCCCACTCATCGGCGCCATCGTCAAGGCTCCGGATTTCAGCGCGATCGCGGTCGAGGTCAACGGCAGCAAGTTTCTCGTCGGCGACTTCATCAACGCCGTGATCTCGTTCCTGCTGATCGCGATGGCTGTTTATGTCTTCATCGTGCTGCCGATGAACGCCTTGGTGGCGCGGCAGCGCCGAGGCGAAGCGTCGCCTGATCCGACGACGAAGAAGTGCCCCGAGTGTTTGAACGACGTGCCGATCGCGGCGAGACGCTGTGGACATTGCACGTCGGCGCTACCGGTGAAGTAGCGATGGCAGGACTAAAGTCCTGCACTACGAGTGCGACCGCCTGGGCAGGACTGAAGTCCTGCGCTACGAGTGAGATCCCGCGGGGCTGCATGATAGACTGGCGACAATTCCCTGACGGATGGACACCGCCTCGCTGAGACCGCTGACGCTCGCCAGACTTGCTCTTTGCGGTGAGGGCAGACTGGTGGGCGAAGATCGCGTTGTCGACTGCATCTCAACCGACAGCCGCAGCCTGCCTTCAGGCGCGCTGTTTGCAGCGCTGCGCGGTGAGCGCTACGACGGCCACGACTACGGTGCGGTGGCGGCTGAACGCGGGGCGTGCGGTCTGCTCGTCGAGCGCGAGCTACCGGCCAACCTGCCACAGGTCATCGTCCCAGACACACTGCAGGCGCTCACCGCGTGTGCGCGCGAACAGCGCCGCCGTTTTCGAGGCCCCGTGATCGCCGTGACCGGCAGCAACGGCAAGACGACAACCAAGGAAATGATCGGCGCGATCGTGAGCGAGCTCGGCCCCTGCCTGGTCACCAAAGGCAATCTCAACAACCACATCGGCGTGCCGCTCACGCTGCTTGGCCTTGACGATCGACACCAACACGCGGTCATCGAGATGGGCGCGAGCCATTGCGGAGAGATTGCCCATCTGGCATCAGTGGCCGAACCGACCGTTGGACTCGTCACGAATGCCGGCGCGGCACACCTCGAGGGATTCGGATCACTAGAAGGAGTCGCTGCCGGGAAAGGCGAACTGTTCGCCGGGCTCGCCGACCAGGGGGTCGCCGTGATCAACGCCGACGATCGATTCGCAGACGCGTGGCGCTCGACAGCTGCCGGACGACGGATCCTGACGTTTGGTCTGGATCGACCGGCCGACTTCACCGCGCGCGACATTCGCGATTCGATCGACGACAGCGGCCCGCGCCAGGAGTTCAGCCTGGTCTCGCCGACCGGTGCCGAGCGGGTGCGTCTCGCTCTCGCGGGACGTCACAATCTCTACAACGCACTGGGCGCCGCCGCGGCGGCACATGCCGCGGGTGTCGGGCTCGACGCGATCGTCGTGGGGCTGGCCCGCATGAAGGCGGTCAAAGGACGCCTCGAGTTCAAGCCGGCGATCAACGGTGCATTACTCGTCGATGATTCCTACAACGCCAACCCTGGATCGTTACGCGCCGGGCTCGATGCGTTTCGCGTCGTCGGGAAGACGCGCTGGCTGATCCTCGGCGACATGATGGAACTGGGACCCTCGTCGAGCGAGCTACACGCGGAGGTCGGCCGATATGCAAAGGCGACCGGGATCGCACGGCTCCTCGCGTTCGGCCCCCAGTCTCGATCGGCGGCAACCGCCTTCGGTGAGGGCGGCGTGTGGTTCGAGCGGATCGAGGATCTGATTGCCGAGGCGCGGCGCAGCCTCACCGCTGACGTCGTTGTCCTGGTGAAGGGATCGCGCGCCAGCCGACTGGAGCGGGTCACCGCCGCGATTGCCCGCACACAAAGCGAGGTCATGTGAGCACGACCAAACCACGCATCACCGATCCGCTCGGATTCGGACGCGTCGCCGTCTTGATGGGCGGCACTTCGTCGGAACGCGAGGTGTCGCTCGACTCGGGCCGCAATGTCCTCGACGGCCTGAAGCGGCGAGGTATTCAGGCGGAGGCGGTTGATGGCATCCCGGCACTCCTCACCGCGTTGGTCGATCGCCGATTCGATCGGGTCTTCAACATCCTGCACGGTCAGCGAGGTGGCGGGGAGGACGGCGTCGTCCAAGGACTGCTGGAGGCGTTCGGCGTGCCGTACACAGGATCGAACGTGCTGGGATCCGCGCTGTCGATGGATAAGATCCGGACCAAACAGGTGTGGCTGTCACTTGGCCTTCCGACCCCTCGCTACGCGCGTCTGGAGCCGAGCGACGATGTTGGCGCTGCGGCGCGGCGGCTCGGATTGCCTGTCGTCATCAAGCCTGCCAGTGAGGGCTCGAGTGTGGGCGTCAGCAGAGTGTTCAGCGACAAAGAGCTGCCGGAAGCAGTAGCGGTGGCGCGACGCTATCCGGGCGAGCTGCTGCTCGAGCAGCTGATCGAAGGCGATGAGTACACCGTCGCGGTCCTCGGCGACCAAGCGCTTCCCAGCATTCGTATCGTGCCTGCGGCCGGCTACTACGACTACCACGCAAAATACGTCGCCGAGAGCACGGAGTATGTCTGCCCTGGACTCGAGGGTCCGCCGGAGCGAGAAATGCGAGATCTCGCCGTCAGAGCCTTCCGCGCCGCCGGTTGCTCAGGCTGGGGCAGAGTGGACGTGATGCGCGATCGTGAAGGCTCGAACTTCCTCCTCGAGGTCAACACGTCGCCTGGCATGACGAGCCATTCGCTGGTCCCCAAGGCCGCGCGTGCGGTGGGCATCGAATTCGACGATCTCGTCTGGCGCATTCTCGAGACCAGCTTCGGGTAGAGGCCGGGCTGTACGCGTGCTACATTGGCGCGCATGGCCGACCATGCCGTCCTCGCGTCCGTCTCGAATCAGCCGGGCATCCTGTTTGGCCTCACCCGAGTGTTCGCCGACCGGCAGGCCAACATCACCTACGTCGACATCATTCAGCATCACGACCGCGAAGCCGACATCTACCTGGAATTCTCGACCGAGGATGGCGAGTCCACGGCCAACGACGCCCTCAACGCGATGGTCGCCGACCTGGCGCAAGTGCCTGGGGTGACGAGCGTCGCGCTGACGCCGTCATTGAAGAAGATTTACGGCAAGCGGATCATCATCATGGGCGGCGGGGCCCAGGTTGGACAGGTGGCGCTCGGCGCGATCGCGGAAGCCGATCGTCACAACATCCGCGGGGAACGCATCTCCGTGGACACCATTCCGCTGGTCGGCGAGGAAGAGCTGGCCAGCGCGGTGCGCGCCGTCGTTCGCCTGCCGCGAGTGCGACTGCTCGTGCTCGCGGGATCGTTGATGGGGGGCGACATCGCCACGGCTGTCGACGAGGTCCGACAAAAAGGCATGATCGTCATCTCGTTGAACATGGCGGGTGGCGTTCCAGAGATGGCCGACCTCGTGGTGTCCGATCCCGTCCAGGCCGGCGTCATGGCGGTGATGGCCATCGCCGACACCGCGAAGTTCGACATCGTCCGCCAGCAGAAACGGAAGTACTAGACCGCCCAGAATGACGCCAACTGCTTGCAATATTGAGGGTTGAGGCTGTTCAGGGGCTGCCCGTTCGGCCCCTGATTCACCCTTTCAGCCCACAATAGGCCCATTCACCAGAATCTTGCACCCTCCTCCCTCGGCCGAGGGTATCCTCCTAAGCAAACCAGGCCCAAAAGGGCCATATACCTCAGCCTAACTGAGGGAGGGTTATGCACAAGCCAGTTAAGTACGTCGAGAAGGGTTTCGTGTTCGCCGCCAAGGGCGCCTGGGTGGTGTTCGACACGTTGAACAGCATCCATCGCAACGAGGGATTCATCCCGAAATGGTCGGACAAGCCGCTGCTGAAGTCGTGGGAGAAAGTGAAGCCACCGCTCGGCTGGCCGCGCGAGACCGATTCGCTCTGCCCCGTCTGCGTCCGCGAGGCTCGGCAGGAAATCGTCGACGGCAAGAAGGACGTGAGCGTACTGCTCAACGAGAAGGTCGGCGAAATCAAGGCGACCATTCTCGAGCGCGACGGCAAGATCCTGATGGTGAAGGATTGCCCCATTCACGGCCATTTCGAGGACGTGATGGCGATCGACACCGCCTTCTTCAAGCACCTCGAGGATTGCTTCCCTGGCTCTGACATTCGCGCGCACAACGACGAAAAGCTCCATAACCACGGCTCGAGCACGATCAAGTACGGCCGCGGATCGGTGCTAACGGTCGACCTGACCAACCGCTGCAACATGATGTGCGAGCCCTGCTTCATGGACGCGAACCAGGTCGGCTTCGTGCACGAGCTCGGCTGGGACGACATCAAGCAACTCCTCGACAACGCGATCACCATCAAGCCCAAGCGGCAGATGTCGGTGCAGTTCTCCGGAGGTGAACCGACGATCTCGCCCTGGTTCCTCGACGCGGTTCGATATGCCAAGAAAGTCGGCTACAACAGCGTCCAGGCGGCAACCAACGGCATCGAGTTCGCGAAGAGCCCGGAATTCGCGCGGGAAGCCGCCGAAGCCGGCCTGCGCTACGCCTACCTGCAGTTCGACGGTATCGGCAACGCCGCCAACGCGCACCGCCTGGTCGGCAATCTGTTCGACGTGAAGCTCCGCGCGATTGAGAATCTGTGGAGTAACGGCGTCGACATCGTCCCGGTCACCACCATCGTGAACGGCGTCAACAACGAGCAGGTGGGGCGAATCGTCCAGTTCGCCATGGACAACCCCAAGAAGATCAGCTTCCTCTCGTTCCAGCCGGTGTCGTTTACGGGACGCGATGAGCTGGTAACCCCCGAACGCCGGGAAGCACAGCGCTATACCCTGTCGCACCTCGCGCATGACGTAAAGAATCAGACCGGCATCGGCGAGCCGACGCGCGATTGGTTCCCGATTTCGTTCATGGGCACGTTCGGCGACTGGGCAGATTTGGCGCATGGCCCGGCTGCCGAGTGGGGCCATCTGTCTTGCGGCTGCCACCCCAACTGTGGCATCGGCATGGCGATGATGGTGGACAAGGAAACGAAGGAAGCCGTTCCCGTGACTGCGTTCCTCAATGGCCCGCAGCTCGCGAAGGACGTGGCCCGGGTCAACGACGGCGCCCGCGGCAAGAAGCTTTCGATGCTCGGCATGGCGCTCGCCGTCATGAAGAACTACGACCCGTTCAAGACCCCCACGCACTTCCGGCTCGTCGACCTGCTGCGGCGCTTCGACAAGGCGTTCGGGGCCACCAAGAGGGACTACGGCAAGGTGCAGCTCGGACGCACGATGGCCGACATCGAGAAGCGGCGGTCGGACCGGTTCAACTTCCTGTTCATCGCCGGCATGTGGTTCCAGGATCTCTTCAACTACGACTTCCGCCGCACCGAGCGCTGCATCATTCCGTACGCGACGCAGCAGGGCGAGATCAGCTTCTGCGCCTACAACACGGGTATCGGCTGGCGGAACATCATCGAGAAGATGCACATGACGGCCACCCTCACCAAGTGGTACGAGGAGCACGGGCGTCACGAGATCTTCGCCGGTGGGAAGAGCGTCAACATGGCCTCAAAGGAGCACACCCTCGTGCTCGACCCCGAAGCGGTCGCCAAGGGCATCCAGCACGACCTCGACGAGAAGGGCATCGCGAAGACCTCGCGCGAGGAGAAGCTCCGCGCGCGCCAGGCCGACCTCGAGCACAAGAAGATGGCCGACCTCTATCGCCAGGTGGTGCTCAAGGAACAGCCGACGCTCACCATTCAGGGCCTCGGCAGCTCGAAGAAGAAGCCGGAAGTGCAGGAAGTTCTGCACAAGCCAGTGGACTGAAGAATTTACAATTTACAAGTAGGAATTAGGAATTCGTGAAGGGCCGGGTGGAGCAATCCATCCGGCCTTTTTCTCGTACTGCGCCCTGCCTGCCTCACCCGACTTACCCGCCCAACCTGCTGAGCCCCTCCGGTCCCCGTTTGCGCATTGGCAAGCAGGAGGGCACCGTGGTCAGCATCACCTCGAGATCCCCCGCGATCGTCGCTGTCGTCGCTGGCCTTGTCACTGCCCTGCCAGCGCACGCCCAAACGGCGCCTCCTTTGGCCAACGTTTGGGTCGGCCAGGCGCCTTCTCCCTCGGCCGCTCAAGCCGCACCCGACCAAGGATCAACCCTTCGATTCCCGCGGCTGATGCTTGGCGCCGGGGCTGGCCGCTCCACTGATTTCGAAGGGCAGGACGGGCTGGCCCTGCAGACCGCTTCGGTCCAATACCTCTACCGCCACTTTGCCGTTGAAGGAGAGGTTGCGCACTGGGGAAACACGTGGAACGACCGCTATCCTGGCAGCAGCATCAGAGGGCCACAGGGCCAAGTTGTCGGCTTCACTGGTGATCGACTGGACTACGGCTCACGGAGCGTATGGGCAGCTGGCGTCAACCTCCTGTACCGGTCCGAGCCTCGGCGCGTGTCGCTGTTCGTCGGTGGCGGGCCATTCCTCGAGCACCGAAAGCAGATCTCAACCGTCCGCAACGAAGGCTGTGTCGCTCCAGGGTTCGAGTCTTGGTGCTCATCGGGCTATCAGAGTGACTTCCAGGCGACCCGCGCTGCATTTCACGGCCTGACCGGTGCGGACGTTCAGATTACGGGACCGATCCGCGCCTACGTCGACCTGCGGTTCACCACGGCGGATCACGCTTTCGTTCAGATGTCAGGCGGCATGCGCATCGTCGCCTTGACCAGGAGGGCGGATACCGATGCGGCGCGCCGCGCGCGGCGTGTCAGCGAGGCCAGGACTGCTCTCGACGTCGCGACTACCCCACCCGTCGGCCAGCTCGCGACGGCTTCGACGGCGGTGGCGGACGCCGGCGGTAAGGATGTGCGTATCTCGCTCACGAACGGCGCCCGCCCACACGGCAAGTTCGAGTCGCTCACCGCCACCGAACTCTCTGTGCAGGAGGGCAACCGGCAGGTGCGCTATCCGCTCGATCAGATCCTGCTGGTGGAAACCGTACACCATACCGCGCGAAAGGCTGCAATCTGGGCCGCGGTCGGAGGATTCTTCGGCGGCTGGCTTGCGTCGTGCGGTGGCGGTGACGAGGACGACTGCTGGCCGGAAGTCGGGGCGCTGTTCGGGGGCATTGGCGCCGGCGCTGGCGCGCTCATCGGCGCCGGGATTGACAGCTCGAACGCACCGAAGCATGTCCTCTATGCGGCGCCGAGACCGTTGCCAGGCGTGCACCTCATCCCGGTTGTGACCCCGGGGAAAGCGGGAGTCAGCGTCGCAATGCGCTGGTAAAGCCGGGCAATCGTGCCATTTGAGGAGCCTGTGATGAATCGGAGCTGACCACCTTACTCCTCGATAGAATCAGAAGCGATCGCCCGCACCCGCCGCGGAGGCCCTGTAGGGACTCCAAGGTAGAAGCCACGCCTGCGGGAGGCCAGAGATGGACTGGAAAAGTAAACCGGCGCTTGTCGTGATGCTCTTGGCCGTTGCGGGCGCCGCCTCGGCCGCCGATCTGCAGCCACAGACGATTGTCGCCTGGGATCGCTACGTCGCCGAGACGGAGCGCCAGATGGCGGCGACGCTCAACGACCAGGCGAGGTTTGTGTGGGTGGACGGCCTGCAGGAGCCGGATCGGCGCACCAGACTCGCCGCGCTCCGTGCAGGTGGTCTGTTGATCGAGCGGCTCGAGACGAAGGACGGTGGAAAGAAACTCGAGGCTCCAGGCGGGCTCATTCATCACTGGCTTGGAGCCGTCTTCGTTCCTGGCGCCTCCGTCGACCAGGCGGTCGCGCTGCTGCAGGACTACGATCGACACAGCGAGATCTACAAGCCAGCGATTGTGCAGTCCAAGCTGCTCGCGCGCGATGGGGACATGTTCCGTATGTCCCTCCGATTCTTCATGAAGAGAGTCATCAGCGTTGTGGTGAACACCGAGCACGAGGCGCGGTTCTCTCGTCCGAGCCCGACTCGCGCCTACAGCCGCCTCGTCAGCACGCGAATTGCGGAGGTCGAGCATCCCGGCACCTCGCGGGAGGCCGAGAAGCCGGTCGGCCGTGACGGTGGATACGTGTGGCGCCTCAACTCCTACTGGCGCTTTCTGGAGCGCGACGGCGGCACTTACGTGCAGTGCGAGTCGATCACACTGAGCCGCAGGATCCCGACCGGATTGGGCTGGCTCATCGGACCATTCGTCACCAGCATTCCTCGGGATTCGCTGACGTTTCTCCTCGAACGCACGCGCGACACGCTGACCGTTCGGTGAACTCACCGGTCGTCCTTACGGTTGGTCCTTCCGGGTCGTTCTCAGTACGCAGTTCTCAGTTCTTGGTTCCTGTTCTGAGTTCCGCGCTACAGATTGAACGGAAGCGAGTTCACCACCTGATCGCCGAGGAAAATGTAGATCGCGCAGATCGTGCCCTCGCCAATCACAATCCCGAGCAGGAACGTTTTGAAGTTCACCCGCAGCGCCCCACAGACGTAGCAGATCAGATCGGTCGGTGTGAGTGGAAAGAATGCCCAGCCAATGATGATGGGCAGCTCATTCCGGCTGAGGACGCTCTTCATCTGCGCCACCCGCACGGCATGTTTCTTCTCGAACAGCTCGTCCAGCTTCAGCGCCTCCGAAAACCAGTAGATGCTGCTGGATGAAATGGCGATCCCAGCTACCGTGAGGAGGAAGAGTGGCATCGGCGAGAAGAACGGCAGCCCAACGAAAATCAGAAACGTCGCAGGAATGAGGGTGAATGCCCGGATCGAACCAAGCAGCAAGTAGACCACGCTGGCCGCAATGGACGTCACTGACAGCGCGTCCTCCAGCTCTCCCTCGACAGCGGAGCGGTGAAAAAAGTACAGGTAGAGCGCGACGGTCACGACCACCACCCACACCCCGATCAGCGTGTATCGAATCGCTCGGAGGTTGGTCACCACAGCTACACTGCCTTGCGACTCTGCCGTCGTGTCCGCCAGATCCCGATGACCGCCGCGACCTCGAGAACGATCGCCGCGCCCAGCAGCCACGAATTTGGCGCCTGAAACTCCCGGCCGCCGATCGCGATGAGATAGAACCTCGGCCAGCGTCCGGCGACCACCGCCGTGATGAAAAGCGGCAACGAGTAGCCACAGGCAATCGCGATGATCTTCACCGGGTAGAACGGAACCGGGGCCAGCGCGGAACCGGCAATCAGCAGGAACGGGGCCTTGTTGAAGATTCGCTGCGCAATTCGAAAAATACGGGAATCGTCGAGTTTCGACCGGATCAGGCCCTGACCGACAAACCACCCGATCAGCCAGTAATCCAGGATCGCCGCCACCACACACGCCAGGGTGCCGGTCGTCGCCAGCAGGGCCGGGGCATACTCTTTCGCCACGTACAAGAGCGCGGGTTCGTGCGGGAGGAATGAGATGAGCAGGTGCGCCGGAATCGCATAGAGCCCGTAGCCGACCAGCTTTCGGTAGGACGGCGCGGCGACAAACACGACCGTAGCGACGATCGCGACCAGGGCAAGCGCCACATGAGCGGCACGCTCACGCCCTACCTGCTGAGGAAAACTTGAAAGATCCGTCACGTAGCTATCTCGCTATCCGAGCAGGCCTGGACCGTGCGGCTGGACATACGCGAGCACGAAGTGGCTAATCAGAAACAGCCAGATCAGGGCATAGAAGACCGCAAACTTCTTGCGGCGCTGCAGCATTTCCGGATGGAGGATCGGCTTTCCGGCAAATTTCCCCCTCGGCTTCGAGGGGAAGAAGAACGTCTTGTAGGTTTCGAGCGTCGCGATCGTAAAGCCAAGCGCCGCACAGATCACGAGCAGAAAACTGGTCGTGAACGGGGCCAGCAAGACCCCGTACAGGCCGGCGGCGACCGGACTTCGAAAGAACTTCAGCGTCTCGAATCCTTCGATCGGCGCGTCCTTCCACGCGCCGAGAAACGCAGAAATCCAACCGCTGATGCTCGCGACGAGAAAAACGATGAGAATCGGCACGCCGCCCGCTGGCACCATACCGCGAGAGACCCAGTGCACGCCGAGGAAGACGAGCACGATGACGATCGCGAGCGGGAAGCCGATCAGCAGGCGCTGTGCTTTCCCATGGATCACGCGGCCGAAGACGGCGAACTGCATGGGGATGAAGTACTTGCTCTGGTCCTCATCGCGAAGGAACGTCTTCCAGAACTCGATCGCTCCGCGCTCGAGCACGTAGACCAGACCAAAAAAGAGAAGGACTGAACCGGGCTGACTCAAATCTGGTTTCGCCACCAGATACGCGATGAGGGCCATGACCAGGCCGACCATCGGGCTGCGGAAATACCGGAACCAGGTGAATCCTTCGTGCGGGGCGTCCTTGTACATGCCCCACGTGGCGGTGTGCAGACCTGCAAGAATCCCAAGAAACAGAGCGATCGGAAGATGCGTCATGGATGTGGAGTGGCGTAGGCCTGTTCTATCAGCTGGAGATCGCGACGGGCCAGCGTCAGATTGTACGCTGGGGGGCGGTTCTCTTCGATTGCGGCGATGAAGTCCGTCATCATCGCACGATATCCGGCCAAATCCTTGAGGCCAGGGAAAGACAGCCGACGGCGCCGGCCGGCTAGTACGGCAAACACACCGTTGGTTTCGAATCGGAGGGTCCCACCCGTGCCCAACACCCGCGACATGCGCATCCCGTTGATGAGCGCGGGCAAATCCCACGAATACGACAACGTCGCGACCGCTCCCTCCGCGTAGTCGATGGTCACAACGGCGGTGCGGTCAGTTCGCCCGAGCTGAAGCTCGGGCCTACGACTCAGAACCTGTTCTCCCCCGCCTGCCTCGCCCGGCCGGCCCGCCTGGCCTGCCCTAAATGGAAACGACGCGCGGATTCGGGTCGGCCTCAAGCCGATATTCGCCAGAAGACTCACCCAGTGGATGCCGCCTTCGAAGAGCGCTCCTCCACCCGCCAGCGCCAGCTGATCACGCCAGTCGCTCGTCTTCTGCTGCTTGAGCGCATTGAGCTGGATCACGAGCACGTCGCCGAGCTCAGCTTCGACGATGGTTCGTCTGAGGAGGCCGGTGAGCGGCTTGTAGAAGTAGTTTTCCGCCACCATGACCTGCCGGCCCGTGCGCACCGCCATCGCCTCGACTTCGTCGAACTCGGCAAGGGTGAGGTATGGCGGTTTCTCGACCACAACGTGCTTGCCGGCATCGAGCGCCCGCTTGCTCCATTCATGGTGCAGCGACGGCGGCAGCGCGATGATCACGGCGTCGATGTCGCGGCTGGTCAGCGCCGCCTCATAGCTGGCGAAGTGCCCCGCGCCGCCAAACCTGGCGGCCATGGCAGCGGCCCGCCCCTTGTCTCGGCTCGCATACCAGCGGCTGGCACCAGGGGCCACCGCGCGAAGCGTCTTCGAGTGGATTTCTGCCGCCAGGCCTGATCCGAGAATAGCGATGCGCGGCCTCATAGTGTCGAGGCGATGCGCTCGCCCGCGCGCAGGGCGATCGCCGCGATCGTCAGGGAGGGGTTCACGCCGCCCGAGCGTGGCAGCGCGCTGCCGTCGGTGACATACAGATTGTCGAGGCCACGGAAGGCGCCCCAGCCATCGAGCGGTGACCGTCCGGGGTCGCTGCCCATCCGGACGGATCCGACGGCGTGGGAGAAGGTGTTGATCGGATCGCGAAACTGCGTCAGCGCGCCCGCGCCGCGCAGAATGCTCGACGCAGCCGTAGCCAGCGCGTCACGGGCCCGGATGTCGCGCGGGTCGTACTGAT
>Ga0111538_10007216_pt1 | contig 14991 bp, 10 predicted proteins | sample SoiMethybrSBSTD1_FD_79669 | JGI IMG/M metagenome (GOLD analysis project Ga0111538, IMG submission 79669) | Bulk soil microbial communities from a Populus tree surrounding site in Tennessee, USA - Soil MetaG P. TD hybrid SBSTD1 (version 2)... | ecosystem: Environmental > Terrestrial > Soil >... | reverse complement strand
TTCATGCCGGGGTTACGGCTGCTGCTCGAGCGGGAACTTCCGGACGTTCAGGCGGCACTGAGCGGCGTCGGCACGGCGAAGTTCGACCTGTTGAATCCGCTGCCGCCGACCTTCGCCGACCGGACCCCGCGACCGATCGACGACAAGCTGTGGACCCTGACTGCACGACGGCCGGTCGGCGAGTGGGTGTTCGCCGACGCGGCGCGCCGCGAGCCGCGGCTCACGATCCGACGCGGTGTGCAGGTCAACGAGCTGATCACGGGTGCCGCTGCGATCCCGGGCACGCCGCACGTCGCCGGCGTCCGCACCGCCGACGGACACGAACTGCGCGCCGACCTCGTCGTCGACGCCACCGGACGGCAGTCGCCGGCGCCCGAGTGGCTGACGGCGCCCGCACGTCCTCCGCACCAGGAGCGGGAGGACAGCGGCTTCATCTACTACACGCGCTACTTCAGGGGCACACCACCGCAGCGTCGCGCCGCGGCGTTGACGCCGCTCGGGACGATTACGCTGCTGACACTGCCAGGCGACAACGATACCTGGTCGGTGACGATCTTCGTTGCCGGCGGCGATCAGCCGCTGAAAAGCCTGCGCCACGAGGAGGCCTGGACGAAGACAGTGCGCGCGTGCCCGCTGCACGCGCACTGGCTCGACGGCGAACCCATCACCGGTGTAGCCGCCATGGGCGGCGTCGTCGATCAATATCGTCGGTTCGTCGTGGACGGCTCGCCTGTCGCCACCGGGTTCGTCGCCGTTGCCGATGCCTGGGCGTGCACGAATCCGTCGGCCGGACGGGGTCTCACCGTCGGGATGCTGCACGGCGCGCAGCTGCGCGACACGCTTCGCAGCAGCGCAGGAAACCCTCGAGCGCTCGTTGAGGACTTCGACGCGCGGACTGAATCGGAGATCCGGCCGTGGTACGACGCGCAAATTGCCGTCGACCGGATGCGGTTTGCGGATATGAATGCGCTGCGTGACGGGCAGCGCCCATCGCCGCCGACCGATCCGCTGGCCAAGGGAATCAGGGCACTGCAGCAGACGATGCCGTTCGATCCCGATCTCTTTCGCGCGGCGCTCGAGTACATCGCCACCATCACGCCGGTCCAGCGGATTCTGACGCGGCCCGGTATCAGGGAAGCCGTGCAATCGGTTGGTGAGGCATTCCAGGCGAACAGCCCGCCGCCGATACCTGGACCGACGCGCGCGCAGCTGCTCCAGATTTCAGGCGGCGCGTGAGCCGACGGCGATCAACGACCCGCCACGCATCCAGGCGTTGCGCCTGAATGGCGCCTCCCAACGCACGAGTGCGCGCAGCAGCGCGTTGAGCGGCGCCGGCGGCACGCGCAACGCGTGGCGCACGACCTCGAGCGGATCTCGATCATCGCGCTGCGTACGACGGAGCCATCGCTGGAGCCGCTGGGCCAGCGCCGGCACGCAGTTGAAATACGAGAGCTCGCACACGTGCAGATCGGCGCGCGTGAATGCCGCGGCCAGCGACTCGCGGTCGTATCGGCGCTTATGGCCGATCACCTCGTCATACCGCGTCCACAGATGCGGTCCCGCCGGCACCGTCACTGCAACACGGCCGTCAGCCGTCGCCACCCTGCTGGCTTCCCGCAGCAGCGCCACTGCGTCATCCACGTGCTCGATCACGTCGAAGAGGGTGACGATCTCGAAGTCTGGCGCGAACGGCAGCGACGTGGCACTGCTGCGGAACAGCGGTCCGCGTACGCGTGCCCGTGCCCGTCGCAGCGCCTGGTGATGCATGTCGACGCCGCAGGCGGCCACGCCAGCGGACTCGAGCGCGGCCAGTACGAATCCGGTCCCGCAGCCGACATCGAGCACGCGCGCGCCCGCCAGCGGCCCGGCCACACGTTCCAGCGTCGAGACGATCACGTCGTTGCGCGCGGAAAACCAGAAGTGCCGCTCCTCGACGCCGGCGACGAGGTCGACGAGCGATGCGGGGTAGTCGTCGTCTCGCGCAGGCGGCGTCAGCGCAACGACCCCGTCCTCAATCGGATAGACCGCTCTACACGCCGCGCATGTCGCGCCCTCGGAAGTTGGCGGCGGCACGATTTCGCCGCATTGCAGGCAGTGGAAGCGGCCTGGCGCCGGGCTCGCCATCACACCGTGAAGCCGCGAATGCTTTCGATGACGGTCGCCTGATCGTCGGCGGTCAGGTCCGTGAAGAGTGGAAGCCGCAGCAGGCGCTCGGAGATGTCTTCAGCCACCGGACACGCGCCCGGAGAGCCGCCAAAGCGGCGTCCCATAGGTGACAGGTGAAGTGGCACGTAGTGAAAGACGGCGAGAATGCTGCGCGCCTGCAGATGCTGGATGAGCCGGGCCCGCGCAGTGGCGTCGGGTAACAGCACCGCATAGAGATGCGATGGATGATCGCACCCGGGTGGGACGATCGGCAGCCGGACGTCGTTCGCCTGCGCCCAGTCGCGCAGTGCCACGTCGTACCGCCGCCAAATCGCCGCGCGCTTCCCCTGAATGACGTCGCGGCAGCGGAGTTGCGCAAGCAGACAGGCAGCCTGCAATTCGGAGCACAGGTAGTTCGACCCGTAGTCAACCCACGTGTACTTGTCCACCTGCCCGCGGAAAAAACGGCTCCGGTCCGTGCCCTTCTCGCGGATGATCTCGGCCCGATCGATGAGGCCGGCATCGTTGATCAGCAACGCCCCCCCCTCGCCGGAGGTCACGTTCTTCGTCTCGTGAAAGCTCTGCGTGGCCAGCGAACCAAACGACCCGAGCTGCCGCCCGTTGCAGGCGCCAAACAGGCCGTGTGCGTTGTCTTCGATCACCATGAGGCCGTGCCGGCGCGCAAGCGATCCGATTGCGTCCATGTCGCACGCCACCCCGCCATAGTGCATGACGACGATGGCTCTGGTGCGTGCGCCGATCAGCGGAGCGATCGTCGCAGCGTCCACGTTGAAGGTGTCGCGCCGGCAGTCGGCGAACACCGGACGCAGGCCGCATCCGGCAAAGGCATTGGCGGTCGAGACGAAAGTAAACGACGGGACGATGATCTCGTCGCCGGGTTCGCCGCCGAGGAGCCGTGCCGCCATCTCCAGCGCACCGGTGCACGAGTTCGTCAGCAGCGCTTTTCGCGCGCCGGTGACCTGCTCCAGGATCGATTCACAGCTGCGGGTCGCCGGCCCGTTTCCGGCGAGTATGCCGCTCGTCACTGCCTCGGCGAGCGAGGACACGATCTCTGGCGTAGTCGTCGGGCGATTGAACGGTATCCGATAGGTCATCGCGCGTCGGCCGTTTCGTCGCGGAACCAGCGATGGTACCAGGTTGCACGTTCAGTAACGTCGAAACCCGCGTCGCGGTAAAACGCCAGCGACGCCTCGTTCCGCCCCTGCGTCACCACCGACAGCCGCTCGACCGATCGTCTGCTCGCCCACTCGAGCGCTCCGGCGACCAGGACGCTGCCGACACCCTGTCGCTGATGACGGGGCGAGACAGCCAGCAGGCCAATCGACGCTTCACGCGGCGACCGCAGGTGGAGGGTGAGATAGCCGGCGGCTTCGCCGTCGCGGTCCGCAACCAGCACGGCATCAGCCCAGCCGTCGCAGCTCCGCTCGATCCACGTGCGGTAGAGGTCGTCGCACCGCCGCCGATCGAACCGGTCATCCGCATAGAAACGCGAATCGCGGTGCGACACGGCCGCAATCTCGCGCAACGTCGGCACATCGGCTGAAGTCGCAAACCTGACCGCTGCTGCAGCCGCCGGGGCCTCCACGAGACGCTGCAATGTCACGCGCTCGTCTACCGCTCTGAACTCGTTGTCACGCAGCAGCCGGTCCGTCTCGAAGTCGCCGCCCGCGGCGAGAAAGTAGAGGCAATCGATACGGCGGATTCGGCACCAGTCGAGCAGCGCGCGCGTGCTGCCGGCATCCACTCGGCGGGAACGCGCGCGCGCGATCGAGACCCCGAAGAACGCCGAGTCCCACTCGAGCAGCTCACACGGCGCTTCGGCTTCCGTCATGCGTCGGAAGACTGGTCGCCGCGCGGACAATGTAGGCTGGACGCTCCATCGTCCGCAGGTGCATGCGGCCCAGATATTCGCCAATGATGCCGAGCGCAAAGAGCTGCGCGCCGGAGAAGATCGCGATGATCGAGGCCAGGAACGGGAAGCCGGCAACCGTCGTTCCCGAGAGCAGGTATCGACCGAGCACGAAGGCCAGCACCAGCAGGCCAAACAGCGTGAACACGAAGCCGATCATCGTTGCCACCTGCAGTGGCCGCACGCTGTAGCCGGTCATCATGTTCATGGCGTGACGGACAAGCGAACGAAAGCGGTAATTCGAGACACCCTCGCGACGCGGTTCACGACGCACCTCCACCGCCGCGAAACTCGTCGTCGCCCAGGTCAGCAGCACGTCGATCGACAGCAGCGGGCTGCGATATTCGGCAAACGCGGGTTTGACTGATGCCCGGAACGCGCGAAACGCGCTCACCATCGGGGCGACCGTCGCACTGGTGGCGGCGCCCAGCGCCGCCTTCGCCAGGCGGGAGCTGAGGTTGCGCCACAAACCGTGCTGCTCCTGCACCGGCGTCCCATAGACGACGTCGTAGCCCTCGTCCAGGCGTCCGAGCAGACGTGGAATCTCCTCCGGCGGCTGCTGACTGTCGTCGTCCATCGTGACAATCACGTCGAAGCGTGTATGCCGGATGCCGCACAGCAGCGCGTTGTGCTGCCCGTAGTTCCGCATCAGATCGATGCCAGTGATCTCCGGATAACGTCGTGCGAGCGCCTCGATCGTCGCCCAGCTCGCGTCGCGACTGCCGTCGTTGACGAGCATGATCTCGTACGGCACGCCCAGGCTCTGCAGGACGACGCGGAGCCTGTCGATGAGCGCCGGCACCGTTGCTGCGCCGTTGTAGACCGGGATGACGACTGACAGGGACTGCGCCACTAGTCCAATGCCAGCAGCCCGCGGCCACCCGCACGCATGAATTCGTTGGTGACCAGCCGTCGCTTCGCGTTCAACCGATCCATCAGGCCAGTCCAGCCGCTTGAAGATCGCAGCGACGCCAGGAACACGTCGGTCTCAAAACCTGTGAGGCAGGAGAAGCCATTGTCGATGGCCCGCATCAGCAGATCGTGAGCGCGCTGCCGATCGCCGAGCCTGGCGGAGACGCCGCCGAGGTAGAAGAGACCCTCGCCGTCGCTGAAACCAGAGGCCGCCAGCCGATCGATCGCGGCGATGCCCTCTTCGCGCCGGCCCTCGAGCGCGGCGCGCAGCGACGACGAAAAGACCCGCATCAGCGGCACCGACGCGAACCGTTCTTCCTCGCGGCGCGCGCAGGCAATCGCTTCTTCGTCGCGACCGAGCGCCGAGAGGACGCGCGCCTCGAAGGGGTCGGCGACGTGTCCGGCAGCCGCGAGCGCCGCCGCGTAATCGCCAAGCATGTAATGCGTATGGTGCACGGTCGTCGGCAGTGTCGGATCGAGACGCTGGGTGTGTCGATGCGCGGCAACGGACTCGTCGAGCAGCCCACCATAGCGGCAGGCATGGACGAGGGCGGCGTAGATGTGCGGCTCGGCGCGACGATGGCGCACGCGTTCGAGCAGGCGGGCCAGCGCAGCGTCGAGGCGACCGAGGTCGATCTCCAGCTGCGCATAGTAGTACTGGGCCGCGCCGTTCTCCGGATCGAGCTCGAGCGCGCGGAGAAACGCGCTCTCCGCGTTCGCCAGCTGCGCGGGATCCTCATACTTTCCGAACAGGCGTTCGAGCCGTCCCCGCTCCGCCCACGCCGGAGCGAAGCCATCGTCGAGGTCAAGCGATTGCTGGAAAAAGGCGTGCGCCTGGCGCCAGCTCACCGACTCGGCGCGCGTCCGCATCCCGTGCAGGTACAGATCGAACGCCTTGGCGTTACCGGCGGTGCGTGGCCGAAAATTGCGATCCTGGGCGGTCAGCGGCAGTGACGCGATGACCCGTCGCGCCAGTTCGTCGTGCAGATCGATCACGGCATCGAGCGGCACATGTGTCGTCTGCGACCACCAGAGATCGCCGGCAGGCACCGACACCAGTTCGGCGCTGACGCGCATCTGGTCGCGCACGCGCAGCATCGAGCCGGTCAGGACGACGTCAACGGCCAGATCCGTTGCCACCGCCGCGAGGTCGGGGACGACGTTGGCGTAGCGCGCCGATTTCAGGCTCGAGCGCACCACCAGCGACTCCAGCCCCGTCAGCGAGCTGCCGAGCGCGTCGGCAAGGCTGAGACCCAGATAGTCGATGTCCGGATCGCGCTTGAGCAGCCGGAACGGCAGCACCGCCAGCCGCAGCATCGGCCGCGCTTCGGCGACCTGATCGCTCGCCGCAAGCTGCAGCGCGCCTTTGAGGTCGGCCGCAAATGCGTCGGCGGTCGGATGCCGCTCGTCCGGCTTCTTCGACAGCGCGCGGTGCAGGATGCGGTCGGTCGCCGAAATCGCCGGCGACCCGGTCAGGACGGGCGGCGTGTCGTAGAGCACCGAATGCACGAGCGCCGCCAGCGTCGCACCCGAGAAGGGCGGACGGCCGGCGAGCATCTCGAACAGGATGACCGCGGCTGAAAACAGGTCGGCACGGGCGTCCACCGTGTCGCCGGCGAGCTGCTCGGGTGCCGCATAACGCGGCGTGCCGACGAAAGTGTCGGTATGCGTGAGCCGCAGCGCCGTGTCGGTATCCGCCGACTCGATCGGACGCGCGAGTCCGAAGTCGAGCACCTTCACGCCCAGCTCGGTCACGAAGACGTTCGACGGCTTGAGATCGCGATGAACGATGCCACGGCGGTGAAGGACGCTGAGCGCCTCGGCGACGCCGAGGGTGATGCGCAGCGCATCTGCCGGCGGCAGCGCGCCCTGCGCCAGCCGCGCCGACAGCGGCTCGCCGTCGATCAGCTCCATCGCAATGAACGGCCGGTCGTTCCAGTCGCCAAGCTCGAACACCTGGCAGATCAGTGGATGCGAGATGCCGGCGGCAATGCGCGCCTCGCGCACCAGCCGCAGATGCGCGCTCGGATCAGAGGCCGTTTCGCGCAGTACCTTGACGGCGACCTGGCGGCCGAGACGGAGGTCCTCCGCCACGTAGACCACGCCCATGCCGCCCTGACCGAGCTTGCGAACCACTCGATAGTTGCCAATGAGGGTCGGCAGGTCAGTGTCGTCGTCGGCGTGCGTCCGACCGACCAGGTCCATAGCGGCCCAGTGTACCCGCTACGACTGGCGCGTGGTACCATCCCCCGCCTTCGTCCCGCCTCCGCGCGTCGCGCGACGGCGGGCAAGCCGCAGTCCACGCTCGCTTCGAGGTGGCAGGCTCCGCAATTTTTCCCCGCGTGGCTTCCGCCTTCAGGCGGAAGGATGGAGGAATCAGATGATCGCTGTGCGTCTCCCGCGTCTGTTGATCGCCGCTCTCGGCATCGCCGCGCTCTGTGCCCCCCGCCCGGCTGCCGCTCAGGACGTCGCCATTACCAACGTCCGCATCGTCATCGGCAACGGCCAGGTGATCAACTCGGGCACCATCGTCGTCCGCGGCGGCAAGATCGTCTCGGCGGCGTCCGGTGCGGCCAACGCGCAGGGACTGCGCGTCATCGACGGCAAAGGCATGAGCGCCGTGCCCGGGTATATCGACGCGCACAAGCATGTCAACACAGGGCCGATGGAAAAAGAGCAGATGCAGGCGCTGCTCGAGGCGGGCTACACGACGATTCTCTCGGGCGGCGGCCCCGGCGATGGCAACATCACGCTGCGCGATCACATCGACTCGGGGATGATCAACGGCCCACGCATCATCCCTTCGGAGCGCATCAACCTGCGCGGCACACCAGAGGAAGCGCGCGCCGCCATTCGCGCGATGGCGGGCAAGGGCATCAAACATACAGGCGAGATCGCGCTTACACCGCTTCCCGGACCGACGGCCGAAGAGATCGCGGTGCTCAAGGCCACGGTCGACGAAGCGGCGAAGGCTGGCGTCCAGGTCAACGTCCATGCCGTCAGCACGCCGGCAATGGTTGCCGCGATCGACGCCGGCGTGCGACGCCTCGTCCACCTGCCGAACAAGGACTTCACCAGCCATGAAGCCGCAGCCAAGGTCGCCTCGACCGGTACGATCGCGCTCGGCACCGTCGGCTTCGGCGCGCCGATTTTCGGCGTGTTCGCCGAGGACAACAACCCGCGCTTCCGCGACGGCAAGCCGTGGCCCGAGGCGATCGCCGGCGCCAACCGCGACGCCGCAGGAAAAGCGTTGGGCACCGAAGCGGCCTACCCGATCGTCAATGCACGGACGATCTGGGATCACGGCGGCCTCATCGGCTACTGCACAGACACCAACTACGACGCGCGCGCCGGACTCGAGCACGAGCTCAAGTCCTACAGCATCGTGTTTTCGATGCAGGACATCTTCAAGCTGATGGGGCCGAACACGGCCGCCTACATCGGCATGGGCGATCAGCTCGGCACGCTGGAGGCCGGAAAACTCGCAGACATCGTGCTGCTCGATGGCAACCCGATGGAAGGCATCCACAACATGCTGAAGACGAAGGTCGTGCTCAAGAGCGGCAAGATCGTCGTCGACAAGCGCTGATCCGGTGGACGGCCATGCGACATCTCGCCACGGGCGCGTTGCTTGGAGGTCTCGCGGCAATGGGGTGCACGACGCCTGACGTGGACGCGAGCAACGCATCGCCGGGTCCGGCGCCCGTAGCGGCGCGACAGCCGAAAACCTTGACCGTGCATGGCGACGCCCGCGTCGACGACTATTTCTGGCTGCGCGAGAAGGGCGACCCGAAGGTCATGGACTACCTCCATGCCGAGGATGCGTACGCCGACGCGGTCATGCAGCCGACCGCGGCATTCCAGGATGCGCTGTTCAAGGAGCTGGTTGGGCACATCAAGGAAGACGACGACACGGCCCCGTACCGGCGCGGCGACTACTTCTATTTCACGCGCACCGTGAAAGGGCAGCAGTATCCGCTCTACTTCCGCAGGAAGGGGACGTTGACCGCGCCGGAGGAGCTGCTGCTCGACCTCAACGAAATGGCGAAAGGGCTTCCGTTCATGGCCCTGGGCGCGTTTTCACCGAGCGACGATGGACGGCTGCTCGCGTATTCGACCGACGCGAAGGGCTATCGCCAGTACACGCTGCACCTGAAGGACCTCGCGACTGGCGCGCTGCTTCCCGATCAGGCGGAGCGCGTGGGAAACGTCGAGTGGGCCACCGATAACAAGACGCTGTTCTTCACCACAGAAGACGCGGTGACGAAGCGCAGCGACAAGTTTCTTCGTCACGTCGTCGGTTCACAGGCGAATGACCTTCTCTACGACGAGAAGGACGAACTGTTCGATCTCTACGTCGGACGTACGCGCGACCGCGCGGTCATCGTGCTGCAGAGCATGGCGAAGACATCGACCGAATGGCGCTACCTGCCGGCCGACACGCCAGACGCGCCGCTGACGATCATCAACCCACGTGCGCCGGATCACGAATACGACGTCGAACATCATGGCGGCCTGTTCTATATCCGCACCAACCAAGGCGCCAAGAACTTCCGTGTGGTGACGGCCCCGGTCGCGACACCCTCGGAACGACATTGGACCGAGCTCATCCCCCATCGCCCGGACATCAAGATCGAGCAGATCGACGCGTTCGCCGGCCATCTGGTGCTGTCGGAGTGGGAAGGCGGCCTGCAGCAGCTGGAAATCGTCGACCTCAAGACGCGCAACCGGCATCGCCTGCAGTTTCCGGAACCGGTGTACGCCGCAACGATCGGACAGAACTACGAATTCGCCACGGCGACGCTGCGCTACAACTACCAGTCGCCCGTCTCCCCGCCGTCCGTGTTCGACTACGAGATGACGTCGCGACAGGCGACGCTGGTGAAGCAGACAGAGGTTCCCGGCGGCTTCGACCGTTCGCATTACAAGGCCGAACGTGTGATGGCGACTGCAGCCGACGGCACGAAGATTCCGATCTCCCTCGTCTATGGGCGGCAGACGCCGCGCGACGGCTCAGCGCCGCTGTTGCTGTACGGCTACGGTTCTTACGGTGCGTCGGTGTCGCCAACCTTCTCGACGGAGCGTCTGCCGCTGCTCGATCGTGGCGTCATCTACGCCATCGCGCACATCCGCGGCGGCGGCGAACTGGGCGAACCGTGGCGCGACGGCGGTCGCATGATGAACAAGATCACGACGTTCACTGATTTCATCGCCTCGGCTGAATATCTCGTCGCCCAGAAGTACACCTCGACGGATCGCCTCGTCATTCAGGGCGCGAGCGCCGGCGGCCTGCTGATGGGCGCCGTCGTCAACATGCGTCCCGATCTGTTCAAGGCGGCGGTCGCACAGGTGCCGTTCGTGGATGTTCTGAACTCGATGCTGGACGCGACCCTGCCGTTGACCACGAGCGAGTACATCGAATGGGGGAATCCCAACGAGAAGCCGGCCTACGACTACATAGCGAAATACTCGCCCTACGACAACGTCAAGGCGCAGCGCTACCCGGCGATGCTCGTGCGCGTGTCAGTGAACGACAGCCAGGTCCCCTACTGGGAGGGCAGCAAGCTCGTCGCCCGATTGCGCACGATCAAGACGGACACGAATCCGCTGCTGTTGAAGGTGAACTTCGGCGCCGGCCACGGCGGCGCATCGGGCCGCTACGACGCGCTGCGCGAAACGGCGTTCAACTGGGCGTTCGTGCTCTGGCAGATGGGAATCAACCGGTAGCTGGTCCTTGGCCGTGCGCACCGCACGTGCTGCGAGCGACGCCAGAGCGATCGCGCCTGTGCTTGCAGTCCTCCTCGCGGCGTGGCAATGATCACGCGATTGAGCGTGGAGGAGTGAATGGCTACTTCGGCAATTGCAACGTTGCGCGGCAAGAGCGTGATGCCCAGCCTGACAGTCAACAACCTGCAGCAGAGCCTCGATTTTTTCAGCGGACTTGGCTTCGAGGTCGAAGATCGCTGGGAAGAGAATGGCAAACTGCTTGGCGCGATGTTGAAAGCCGGCGAGGCGCGTCTCGGCCTGAGTCAGGACGACGGTAAGAAGGGACTCAATCGGACCAAGGGCGTCGGCATGCGGATCTACATCGAGGCCGCCGACGACATCGATCAGGTGGCGGCGCGGGCGAAGAAAGCCGGCATCACTCTGACGCGGGAACCACACGATACGGAATGGGGCTCACGCGCGTTCGAGGTAACGGAACCCAGCGGCTTCGCCATCACGATCGGCTCGCCGGGCACAGCCTAGGCACGAACGTCTATTTCGCCGCCGGCACGATGAACGCGAAGCGCTGTCCGTCGCGGCTGATCGCGCCGCCCTGCACGTCGCCGGGAACAGGCAGCAGCACGCGTGGCGGCTGTGACTCGAAGCCGGCTGCCGTGGTCGATACTTCGGCGGCCATCAGCACGCCGTCCGGCGAACCGTCCAGGAAATAGATCTCGCGACCGTCGTTGCGCCAGAAGACCACGCCGGCAGCGCCCTCGGAGGACACCTTCCATTTGCGATCGCCTGCCGCCGTTCCGGTCGCGGGGTCGAACCCGCGCACATACAGGTCGAAATCGCCGCCCGACTCGTTCGATCCGTAGGCGATGAACTTTCCATCCGGCGACAGCCATCCGCCCTGGACGTCGAACTCCTCGCGCGAGAATTCGATCGACTTCCGCGCCAGCGGATCGCTGCCGGTCAACGGAACCACCAGCAGCACGGGACCGGAATTGAACGTCAGGTATTTCCCATCGGGTGACAGGTCACGCAGACCGACGGGCGATCCCGGAGCGTTTCGATAGAGCAGCTCCTCGGCGCCGGATCCGTCAGCCGATTTCCGGTAAACGCCTTGATATCCGCCCGGGCGCAGCGAGGTGTAGAGAATGTGCCTGCCGTCGTGCGTCCACAGTGGCAGGTTGTTCGGCGTCGCGTCGTTCGTGATTGGAATGCCCTTGCCGGACGCGATGTCGAATACCCAGATGTCGCTGCGATCTTTCGCATCGATGACCACGGCGGCGACACGTGTGCCGTCGGGCGAGAAGGACGGCTGCGCGTAACGGTTTCCGCCGCCCAGCCTGATGAGGACACGACCCTGGCGATCGACCAGGGCGATCTGCTGTTGCGCAGGAGGCAGCACGGCCGAGCCGGGAGGATGCACGGCAAACACGACCCGCTGGCCATCGCGGCTGACGGTCCCGCGGACGTCTGCAAACCCCGTCTCCGGAATGTCGGCGGGCGCTGTAAAGAGCGGACGTGGTGTGCCGAACTGCAAGGTCGGCTGCGGATTCACTTCCACCGACATCACTGTCATCCTCGGGCCGAGGTAGTACAGTTCGCGGCCGTCGGCTTTCCACCAGATGCCAAGCGTCATGTCGTGGCTCGCCTCGGCCGGAAGCGACCACTTCATTTCCCCGGCACCGCCGGTCGCCATGTCGAACCGCCTGACCCAGATGTGATGCGTCTCGGTCCGCAGATCCATTACCGGCCGTTCGGCCTCGGTCGACTGATACGCGATCAGGCGGCCGTCGGGCGAGAGGCGGGCGCCGAGGATCGGCGCCTGTGAACGCATCGCCTCGACCGGCTTCGGATCGCCCGTCATCGGCAGCGCGAAGAGCGCATTCCCGGCGAGCTGCGTCGTGTAGTAGATGACGAAGCGGCCGTCAGGGGTCCAGTCGCTGAGCGCGATGTTGAATCCGGGAAGCCTGGTCACCAGTTGTTCGGTGCCGGTGCCATCAGCTGCGCTCCTGTACAGCAGCTCCGCATCCAGTGTGCGGACGAGATAGACGAGCTGCTTGCCGTCCGGCGACCACAGGAATCCGCGGATGATGTTCGGCGGCTCGTGCGATGCGATCGGAATCGTCCGTCCGGATGCGACGTCAACGACGACCACCTCGCGGTTGCCGTTGATCACGGCGACGCGCGTGCCGTCGGGCGAGAAGGCCGGCGATGTGTAGACGTCCTGCCCCAGCGTCTTCACCATCTTCCCGCCGCGATCGATCATCGTCAGCGTATTCGGCTCCGGGCGAGGAATCAGGAAGCGCTGGCCATCCGGCGACACGGCGAAAGTGTGGTAGTTGCCGCCCGGATGATTCAGGTTGATGTAGCCGGACACGAACAAGGGCCGCGGTTTGACCGGCGCGAGTGCTGAACCGTTCACATTGATGTCGGCCACCATGATGTGGCCGAAGGAGGCGCGGCTCAGGAAATAGAGCTCGCGCGAGTCGCCGCGCCACCTGGCGAAGACGCCGTCCTGCGCGATCTGCCACTTGCCGGTGCCCGTCGGAAACGGTTTGACCCAGAGGCCGCCAATCGAGTTGTAGGCAACCCATTTTCCATCCGGCGAGATTTGCGCGTGCGTGCTGCTGGTGTCGAGGAAGCGCTGGGGTGCGCCCTTGCCCGTCGCCGGGATCACCCACTGAGTGCCGTCAGAAATCCAGTAGATGATGAACTGCCCGTCCGGAGACCAGCTCATGGGCATCTTGCGGCTGCCCGACTCGATGAGGAGCTGCTCGGCGCCTCGACCGTCGACACCTTTTATATACAACCCCCACTTGCCGTTGCGCAGCGAGGCGAAGACGATGCGGGCGCCGTCGGGCGAGAAGATCGGGCTGGCGTTGTCTTCCGTCTGCGACGTGTCGGCGGTGAACCGAGTCAGGCCGCCGCGCGAGTCGTCCAGCCAGATATCGCCGCCGCGCTGCCCTTCATGCCGGTGAACGGCGATCCGCTTGCCATCTGGTGACAGTTCCGGGCTGCGGAAGATACCCGCCTCACCGACGGTGGAGATGACCTTGCCCGTGCGATCGACCCACGTCAGCCGGAGAGGGAGCTCCTGCGCCTGCGCCGTCAGGGGACCAAGGATGAGCCCAGCGAGCACAATCGTCCACGCCCTTGTTCTCATGGCAGTTCCTCTTCGTCTGCGATACGCGGACGAGAACAGAAAGGTTGCGTCGAGAGGCTGGCATCCTACGCCTCTTGCTGAGGGCTCTGCAATGATGACGAAGTAATGTCACGATGGCGATGATGAAGAGACTCCTGTTGGCCTGTGCCGCCGTCCTGATTCCCTGCCAGCTGTTGGCGCAAACGACTGATGCCTTGCTCACCCAGACGGGTCATGACGTGAGCGGCAGCGTCGGCAGCTACACCTACACCGAGCCGGGTACGGTGGACATTTCGATGCATGGCGCCAAGGTCGGCGGCGAATATGCGGGAACGGTGATGTTCAGCAAACGGCACCACTGGTTTACCCAGGCGAATGTGCGTGGCACCGTTGGCAACACGACCTACGATGGCTGGTGCTCACCCTGGTTGATCATTCCAAACGGTGTGTCGCCCAACGGCTACCAGCTCGATCTTGGCGATGCATCACCGTGCAGCGAGTCTGGCGACAGCGACTGGTACGTGGAAGCCCGCGCGCTCGTCGGCAAGGATTTCGTCGGTCAGCGATGGGGATTGTCACCACACACCGGCGTGGGTGTCCGTCATTTGTCGAACGGCACGACCGGGATCGCCGGATACCGCACGGATGAATATCTGTATATGCCGTTCGGCCTGACCACACGCACCAGAATCGCTTCGAATCGCACGCTGAGCATCAACCTTGAATACGACCGCCTGCTCCATGGTTGGCAGAAGACTCACGGCTCGAAGCTGGGCGGCGGTGACGTCCCAGCGACGCCGACAGCACCCGCCTTCACCATTGACGGCTTTAGCGATGTCTCGTTCGCGCAGCATGACGGATGGGCGCTACGCGCCGGTGCGAGGTTTCAGCTGACGACGGCCTGGTGGGTGGAGCCGTATTACGTTCACTGGAGCGTCGGCGCCTCACCGGTGAATTTTGAAACGGCGACGTTCACGGTCAATCAGGTCACCGCCCGGCAGCAGCTCGGCTTCTATGAGCCGGATAACACGACCAACGAGTTCGATGTGAGGGTGGGCTTCCATTTCTAGGGTCTTCCGCCTGGAGGCGGAAGCCTGAAACCCACTGTCGTGCTGTCAACGGCTCGGCGACAGTGATCGGG
>Ga0111538_10007213_pt1 | contig 14996 bp, 12 predicted proteins | sample SoiMethybrSBSTD1_FD_79669 | JGI IMG/M metagenome (GOLD analysis project Ga0111538, IMG submission 79669) | Bulk soil microbial communities from a Populus tree surrounding site in Tennessee, USA - Soil MetaG P. TD hybrid SBSTD1 (version 2)... | ecosystem: Environmental > Terrestrial > Soil >... | reverse complement strand
CTGCGGGGTCGGGCGCCGTGGCGCGGTCGCAGATTTCGGCCAAAACCCGCGGAACGTCGGGGCAAACGTCGCGGATCTTCGGCTCGAGCCCGGCAATCCGCGCTTGGTAGGTCGCGGCCGGCGTGTCCGCCATCCGGCGTCGCCGGCGGCCGAGGGCCTCCCAGAGCATGACCCCCACGGCGTAGAGGTCGGCCCGTCCGTCGACCGCCCCCTGCAGGAATTGCTCGGGCGCGCTGTAACCCAGCTTGCCCTTGATGGTGCCTTCGTGCGTGGCGGAAATAGCACCGGCCGCCTTGGCAATGCCGAAATCGAGCAGCTTGACCTCGCCGCCGTAACTCAGAAAAACGTTCGACGGGCTGACGTCGCGATGGACGACGCCGAGCGCCTTGCCGTCGTAGTCACGCAGCTCGTGTGCATAGGCGAGGCCCGCCAAGACCTGCGTCAAAATCCAGACGTGCTGATCGAGCGGCATGTTCTCGCGCCCGATCCGCCGCAGCGCCTCCCCCAAGGTGTGCCCCTCGAGGTACTCCATCACGAGGAGGTAAAGGCCGTTTTCTTCTACTACCTCGTAGGTGTGGACGACGTTGGCGTGGTTGAGGCGTGCGGCAATGCGCGCTTCGTCGAAGAACATCGTGACGAAGTCTTGATCCCAAGCCAACTCGGGACGGATTTGTTTGACGACAACGAGCTTGTCGAAACCTGCCGGCCCCCGCGCGAACGCAAGATAGACGCGCGCCATGCCCCCCTCCGCCAGGAGGGTGACCAACTGGTAGCGGCCAATTCGAGCAGGTTCGGGCTGAATCATGCTCATTGTACGCCTATTTCTGGGCCGAGAGGGGCGTCGGGAGCATGGAGGTGTAGGTTATCCAGAGCTGCCGCGTTTGAATGCTGACGATGCCGATGACCTCTCCGGTATCGGCCCGGCGTCCCGAAAGCAGCCGCGCCCCGACGGTCACATTGGCGACACCACCCTGCCCCGACTTGTCGGTCTTGGTCGCATCGATCCGGGGAGAGCCCTGAACCATGTAAAAAGACGTCGTAAATTCGTCTGAACCGTCGGTGGAGAGCTCGATCCCCTCGGCGCTCACGCCCTGGCAGTCGTAGGTGAGGCCGATCACCGTCCCCCGATCGGCTTTCGGCATCATCTTGAGCTGCTCGCCGAAAACGGCGAACGCCGAGAAGGGCACGAGCGGGATGAACGGGACGAACCGGTCACCGTCGAGCGGCGGGGTGAAGTAGTACATCGTGTTGACCATCTCGGGATACGTGATCTCCAGATAGCCCTCGAAGAACTTGTTGAGCTGCAAGGTGAGCACGCCCTCCGCGTCACTCAACACATCGCTCTGCAGGGGGAAATCGCACGTAGGATCGAGCTTGCCGCAAACGCGCGTCTTGGCGCCGACGAGGACGTCGCCGGTAAGCAGATTAGAAAGAGCAATCCGCGCCGTCACCTTTTCGGGGCTCGCCACCGGCGGCACCATTGGCCACACGACCGACCCGACGCAGCCCCATTTCGGATCCGTGACGCAAACCGAATTGGAGCAGAGCGCCCGGGCGAAGACGCCGCCACGTTTCTGACAGTCGCCGTCGGTCGAACATTGCTGACGACTCGAATCGACGATGACCGTGCAACCAGCGCCCGCCGTGGCGATGGTCGTCACAAGACACTTACCGAAGAATCCCTGCGCCCGGCCCCGCAGCCAGCCCGAGAAAAGCATGCGTGGCACCATGTTCGCCTCCATGGTCGGAAAGTCAAGGCAGCGTTTCATCACCAAAAACGAAAGGTTCTGGCGCGATTGTCACGCTCGCTCTCCGCTCGGACGCGCCCCTCGACGGGGCACTGGCAGGTCGATGACGACGGGCTTCGACGATGGCTCGCAGGCCCCGCACGGGATGCAAGACGGGCCGACGAGGAGCGCATTCTTGCGTCGCTCGGCGACCGCCCACTTAGCAGGGGAAGAAGGGGAGTGTGCGCGCAGCCGAAGCACGCCCGCGCCCATGAATAATGAGGCCAAAGCGCCGCGAAACGATCGACACCGTGTCGACAATCGATAAGCTGGCAGGCGGGGATGCCCCTCTCGTCAAACCGGTCGAGCCGCACGTGCTGCGGTCGAAGATCTCCGTCTTCATCGAGCTGTTCCGGCGGCGCGAAAAGGATGCGGGCTGCACAAGCTCGTCACCGATCTCCTGCACGTCTCGCAGATCGATGGGGGCCGCGCCTCCCGATGAAAAAGGGCGCGCACGAACCATCCGACATTCTCCGACAGGCGGCGGAAATGTCCTCGGCACTCGCGGCCCGAAGGGCGCAGGAGCTCGTGTGCTCGCCGCCCAGCACTAGCGCCCTGGTGCTGGGCGACCGCGAACGCATTCATCAGGTCATCTCGAATCTTTGTTGGCAATGTGCTCAAATTCGGCCCCGAAGGGGGGGCCATCCGCCTTCTAGCTGAGATAGGGCCGGACGACGTGCAGTTCAGCGTGCAGGACTGCAGTCCCGGAATCGACGGTTCCGACGTCCCTTATATTTTCGACCACTATTGGCAAGCCGCTGGCCAAAAGGGGCACGGAGTCGGGCTCGGCCTGACGATCGCGCTAGGGATCGTCCACGCGCACACGGCGGCCGAATCTGGGTGGGAGAGCGAGCTCGGCCGCGGTTCCACGTTCCGATTCACGTTGCCCCGCGTAGCAAGCGCGTAGCAAGAACGTGACGTCGATCGACGTGGAGTCACCGGGGACCCCCGCTAGGGCGGGCGCGCCCGAGGCGGGACGCGCGCGTGGAGCGCTGGCGCAAGATCGACCTTTTGTCGCTTGGCAGTCTCATAAAAGGGGAGATAATTAGAGTGCGGATTGAAGTGTTCTTAATTCGATAAGGGGGGCGCCGAGCGCCGAGGAGGTCCTATGAAGCAATTGGATCGCGAGCTCGAATGCAGGTCCGTCATGGTCATTGGCGTCGATTTTTCGGAGACGTCGCACCAGGCGGTTTCGGTCGCGCTGAACTTGGCGCGCATCACACGTTCGCCTGATTTGCATCTCATTCACGTGCTGAAGCACGCACCGCTCACGGGTCTCGGCGATTGGTCGGGCTCCGTCAGCCAATACGAAAAGGCCGTAGAGGAGGCTCGGCGCGAGCTCGACGTGCTCTGCGCCGCCGCTATCGAGAGATTTCCGCTTCGCGCGTTCGCGCACGTGCGCACCGGCGAGCCGTATCGCGAGATCGTTCAGCTCGCCAGTGACATCGAAGCCGATCTAGTCGTCATCGGCACGCACTCGCGCGGCGGCGTGAGCCGGCTCCTTTTGGGATCGGTCGCCGAGAAAGTGCAGCGATCGGCGCCCTGTCCCGTACTGACCGTCAAGCCCAAAGAGCGGCCGCGGTCGAGCGATCTCGAGCCCCCCTGCCCGCTCTGCCACGAGCTGCGAATCGAGTCGCACGGCGCGCGTCTTTGGTGCGTGCAACACGTCAATACCGCCAAGAGCTACTTCCCCCCGAGTGAGCCGCCCCCGTTCGACGGCGCGACTTGGGACGAAGAACCGGCCTTCGATTCAGCGCGCGGTCCCGCATGATTTCAACGAGCACCACCCCGGCTTCACCCCCTCTGGCGATCTCCAATCGCCGGCGGCGCGGGTACATCATGCTCATCGAGGACGACGCAGGCGTTCGCGAGGGTCTCTGCGAGATCATCGTGGACGAGGGATACTCGGTCGTCTGCTGCCCCGATGGCCGAGCGGCCATGGACCGACTTGCGTCGAGCCCCGAGCTCCCGCGCATGATCGTGCTCGACTTCGGCATGCCGCGCATGGATGGCTGGGCGTTCTTGGCCGAACGAAGGAAGGACGCGCGGCTGCGGAACATCCCCGTCGTGGGGATGTCGGCTTCGCAGCACTTCGTCGATCACAAACGGCCCCCCGCGGAGGTCGACGAGCTGCTCAAGAAGCCCTTCGCGGTCGAGGACATGCTTCGGTCGATCGAAAAGCACTGGGCATAGCCGCCCGCGTGCCCTGCGCGCCGCCCCTCGACCGTTTGCCCTCGGGGCGAGGGCCGCCCCATGCCGCGCCTTGACTTCACCGCCCTTTCTGGCTAATAGCCTATCTACTCTATAGGCTACAATGATCTCCAAGAAGGCAAAGTACGGGCTTAAGGCGATGATGCGCCTGGCGCGGGAGTACGGGCGCGGCCCCATTCTCATCGCCGATCTCGCGGCCGAAGAGGGGATACCGAAGAAGTTCCTCGAGTTCATCCTGCTCGAGCTCAAGCAAAAGGGGATGCTGCAAAGCAAAAAGGGCAAAGGAGGGGGCTACCTCCTGGCGCGACACCCCGAAGAAATCAGCGCGGGCGGTGTTTTGCGGGCGCTCGACGGCTCTCTCACCCCCGTCGCTTGCGTGGGGGAAGCCGATGCTCGCCCTTGCGCCGAGTGCCCCGATCCTGCCTCGTGCCGCATCCGGGCCCTCATGCGGGAAGTGAACGACGCGACGACCAGCATCCTCGACGCGGCGACGCTCGATCAACTGACCCGCGGCGAGCAAGAGCCGCGGCGGCTGACCTTGCAGCGGTACCACATTTGACAATCACTCTACTAAATAGATAGACAATGAGCTGCTTGATGCTCCTCCTCAAGAAGCTGGTCCCCAGGCTGGCCCTCCTCTGCCTCGCGGTGTGGCTCTGGGGTTGTAAGGAAGGATCGGGGTCCGCGGCGACGTCGGCGCCCAAAGAGATCGAGCTGCTCAACGTTTCGTACGATCCGACGCGCGAGCTCTTTGCCGAGATTAACGACGTTTTCGCCAAGCAGTGGAAGGCGAAGACGGGACAGACCGTCAGGGTCAAGCAGTCGCACGGCGGATCGGGCAAACAAGCCCGCGCCGTCATCGACGGGCTCGAGGCCGACGTCGTCACGCTCGCGCTCGCCCATGACGTCGACTCCATCGCCGAAAAGGGAAAGCTCATCGCCGCCGATTGGCAAAAGCGCCTCCCCGCCAACGCCGTCCCCTTCTCGTCGACCATCGCGTTCCTCGTTCGCAAAGGGAATCCCAAGGGCATTCACGATTGGTCCGATCTCGTGAAGCCGGGAGTGAAGGTCATCACACCGAACCCCAAGACGTCGGGAGCTGCGCGCTGGAACTACCTGGCGGCGTGGGGCTTCGCCCTGAAGGGGGAGCTCGGCGATCTAGCGGCGCTGCGCCGCCCCGAAAAGTCCGCGGAGACCGCCGCGGCCGAGACCAGAGCGCGCGCTTTCATGTCCGCGCTTTTCAAGAACGTGCCGGTGCTCGACTCGGGGGCGCGCGGCGCGACGACGACGTTCGCGAGCCGCGGCATCGGCGACGTGCTCATCAATTGGGAGAACGAGATTCTGCTCGCAACCAAAGAGATGGGCGACGGTTTCGAGATGGTGACGCCGCCCAGCAGCATCCGCGCCGAACCGGCGGTCAGCGTCGTCGACAAGAACGTCGACAAGCACGGAACGCGCGCCGTTGCTGAAGCGTATCTGCAATTCCTCTACTCCGACGAAGCGCAAGCCATCGGCGCCAAACATCACTATCGACCGAACGCGCCGACCTCCGGCTCGGCCAAGCGGGAGAGCGACTTCCCCAGGGTCGAGCTCTTTGCCATCGAAGACGCGGCCGGCAGCTGGCGCGCCGCCCAGAAGACGCACTTCGACGACGGCGGCGTGTTCGATCAGATCTACCAGCCGCAATGAGGACGCGCGGCGTATTGCCCGGGTTCGGCCTCACCATGGGCTACACGTCGTTCTATCTCGGCGTGCTGGTGCTGATCCCGCTGTCGGCTCTTTTCTTCAAAGCGGGCTCGATGGGGCCGGCCGAGTTTTGGCGCGTGGTGACGCACCCGCGGACGTTCGCCGCTTATCGGCTGACGTTCGGCGCGTCTGCCCTGGCCGCGTGCATCAACGCCGTCATGGGCTTTCTCTTGGCGTGGGTGCTCGTGCGTTACCGCTTCTTCGGCAAATCGATCGTCGATGCAATCGTCGACCTCCCGTTCGCCCTCCCCACTGCCGTCGCGGGTATCGCGATGACGACGGCGTACGCGGAGACGGGGTGGCTCGGCGCGCCGCTGGCGAAGCTCGGCGTCAAGGTGGCTTTCGCGCCGCTCGGCATAGTGGTCGTGCTCACCTTCGTGGGGCTCCCCTTCGTGGTGCGCACGGTGCAGCCGGTTTTGGAGGAGCTCGATCCCGATCTCGAGGAAGCGGCCGCGGTGCTGGGCGCCACACGCTGGCAGGCCTTTCGCCATGTGGTGCTCCCCGCGCTCGTTCCTCCGTTGCTCACGGGATTCACGCTGGCCTTCGCGCGCGCGGTGGGGGAGTACGGATCGGTGGTCTTCATCTCCGGCAACATGCCGATGAAGACGGAGATTGCCCCGCTGCTCATCGTGACCAAGCTCGAGCAGTACGATTACGCGGGGGCCACGGCCATCGCAGTCATGCTGCTCGCCACGTCGTTTGCCATCTTGCTCGCCATCAACGCGCTCGGGCGCTGGTCGCGGAGGTCGCACGCATGAGCGCCGCGCTGCCGCCGATTCGTTCGGTCGAAAGCCGCCGCCTGGCGGGGGTCGCCTCGGAGCGCCCTTGGGTGCGCTGGCTGCTCACGGGAGCGGCGCTCGCGTTCGTGGCGGCGTTCCTCCTCGTCCCGCTCGCGCTGGTCTTTTTCGAAGCGTTTGCCAAGGGGCCGGCTGCTTACTTGGCGGCGATCGCCGACGACGAGGCGTTTTCCGCCATTCGCCTCACGCTGCTCATTGCCGTCATCGTCGTCCCTTTGAACTTCACCTTCGGCGTCGCCGCGGCGTGGTTATTGGCTAGATACGATTTCTTCGGCAAGAGCCTGCTGCTCGCGCTCATCGACTTGCCGTTCAGCGTATCTCCCGTCATTTCGGGCCTCATCTTCGTGCTCCTGTTCGGCGCGCAGGGGTGGTTCGGACCCTTTCTCTCCGATCACGGGATCTCCATCATCTTCGCCGTGCCCGGGATCGTGCTCGCCACCACGTTCGTCACGTTTCCGCTGGTGGCTCGCGAAGTGTTGGCCGTGATGCAGGCGCAAGGTGGCGCCGAAGAGGAAGCGGCGTTCATGCTCGGCGCAAGCGGGTGGCAGATCTTGTGGCACGTCACGTTGCCCAAGATCCGCTGGGGAGTGCTCTACGGCGTCATCCTCTGCAATGCACGGGCGATGGGTGAGTTCGGCGCGGTGTCCGTCGTATCGGGGCACGTGCGCGGCCAAACCAACACGATGCCCCTCGAGGTCGAGATTCTCTACAACGAATACCGCTTCGTGGGCGCGTTTGCGGTGGCGTCGCTGCTCACGCTTTTGGCCGTCGCTACGCTGGTTCTGAAGAAGGTGGTCGAGCGCGCCGTAGGCCGGCAACGACGCGAGGCTCCGATCGCGGGTGACCGCATCGCCTTCGCGTTGCCGGCAGAAGAAGCGGGGGGCGGCCAATGAGCGTCGTCGTGCAGGGGCTCTCCAAGCGATTCGGCCGTCAGGGAGAAGCCGCGGCGGCATCTGGCGTGAGCTTCACTGCCCCTACCGGTCACATCACTTCGCTACTCGGCCCTTCCGGATCGGGGAAATCGACGGTGCTGCGGCTCGTCGCCGGGCTCGAGGAACCGGACGAAGGGCGCATCGCCATCGATGGGGTCGATTGCACGACCATGCCGGCCCGCTCTCGCGGCGTCGGCTTCGCTTTCCAGAGCTACGCGCTGTTCGATCACATGACGGTGCATGACAACATCGGGTTCGGTCTCCGCATTCGAAAGAGGCCGCGCAGCGAGATTGACGCCAAAGTGGAAGAGCTGCTCGCCCTCGTCAAACTCCCCGGCTATGGCGGTCGTTATCCGAGCCAGCTCTCGGGTGGCCAGCGGCAGCGCATCGCTTTGGCGCGCGCGCTCGCCATTCAGCCCAAGGTGCTTCTCCTCGACGAGCCGTTCGGCGCGCTCGACGCGCGCGTTCGCGTCGAGCTGCGCGAGTGGCTGTCGGAGTTTCAGACGAGCACCGGCGTCACCACCATCCTCGTGACACACGACCAAGAGGAGGCCTTCGAGCTGTCCGAGCACGTCGTGCTCCTGCAGGACGGCAAAGTCGTGCAGGCGGGCAGTCCGCACGACCTTTACGATCGACCGGCCACGCCGTTCGTCGCCTCGTTCCTCGGGGGAGCCAATGTGCTACTCGGCCAAATCCGTGACGGGAGGGCGGACATGGGATCTTTCGCCGTGGAAGGTCCGGTTGGTGCCGAAAACGGCGCGAGCGTGCGGGCCTTCGTTCGCCCGCAGGACATCCGCATCGAAAAGCCGACCGAGGAGCCTGTCGCCAACGTACAACTGGCGCGCATCGAGCGCATGACGCGCATCGGGGGGAACGTGAAGCTCGCCGTGCGATTGGGCACCGGCGAGGCGGTTACGGTACAGATGGCCAAGACCGAGGTCGAGGGCCTCGGGATCGAGCAAGGCGATCGGGTGATGGTCGATCTCAAGGAAGCGAAGGTGTTCGTGGAGGACTACACGATATGAAGATCTTCCGCGACATCGCCGCCACGGTCGGCCACACGCCGATGGTCGAGCTGCGTCGCGTGGGGGCGGGCTTGCCCGGCCGCATCGTGGCCAAGCTCGAATCGCGCAACCCGTGCGGCAGCGTCAAAGACCGCATCGGCGTCGCCATGATCGAAGACAAAGAGCAGCGCGGCGAGCTCAAGTCCGGGATGACGATCGTCGAATGCACGAGCGGCAACACCGGCATCGCCCTCGCCTTCTTGGCAGCGTCGCGCGGCTATCGGCTGATCCTGACCATGCCGGAGCGCATGTCGACCGAGCGCATCGCGCTGCTCCGCTACCTCGGAGCGGAGGTCGTTTTGACGCCGGGCACGCTGATGCGCGAAGCGCGCGTGCGTGCCGATGAGCTGGCCAAATCGATACCGGGGTCGATACGCCTCGAGCAGTTCGACAATCCCGCCAATCCCGAAATCCACCGGCGCACGACAGCGCTCGAGATCTGGGATGACACCGCCGGTGCGGTCGGCGCGTTCGTAGCCGGCGTCGGCACCGGCGGAACGATCACCGGCGTCGGCGAGGTCCTGAAACAAAAGAACCCCGCGCTGCGTGTCGTGGCAGTCGAGCCCGAGAATGCGGCCGTGCTTTCCGGGCGCCCCGCGAAAAATCACATCATCCAGGGCATCGGCGCGGGCTTCGTCCCCAAGATCCTGAACCGCGCCATCATCGACGAGATCGCCACGGTGAGCGAAGACGCCGCGATCGAGAACTCGCGCCGTCTGGCGCGCGAAGAGGGGATTTTAGCCGGGATTTCTTCGGGCGCTGCGCTGACGGCCGCCCTGGTCGTCGCGCGACGGCCGGAGCTGGAAGGCAAGCTCGTCGTCATGATGGTCTGCGACACGGGTGAAAGATACGCGAGCACCCCGCTCATGTCGGCGCTGATCCGCGGCTGCTGATCAGCAAAAACGCCCCACACACGGGCGAAGTGTGCCCCTCCACGACGCCCCCGAGGAACGTTGGCCCTAGCCTCGTCTCTTGCAGACTTGGGCCGAACTGATTATGGGCCGTGGTCACTCCATCATGATTAGCACGCGCGAATCGGAGCACGGCCCTGCTGCTTACGCCGCATTGTTCGCATCCAACGTTATCGGCTTCGTCACCTGGAAGGATGACGGCATCATCGTCGAGGCGAACGGGGCGCTCTGCGCGCTCTTGGGCTGGCCGGCCGACGGTACGCTGGCCGGCCGGTGCCTCGACGATTTCGTGTCCCCCGAGCAGCGCGCGCGCTTTTCGGCATCGCGACGCGAGATCGCCGCTCTGCGCGGATGCCGCGTCTTCGAGCTCTTCTGTGTGCGCAACGACGGGCGGCGGGTCCGCACCCTGCTGGCGCTGGTGAGCGCCGCTCCCCCGGCGGAAGGTGGGCTTTGCCTGTTTTTCGAGGCCGACGCAGAGGGGATGGCCGTCGGACGCGAGCTTTCCGATCGGATGGTCTCGCTCGGTCAGCTCGCGGCGGGCATCGCGCACGAAATCAACAATCCCCTTGCGTACGCCATGGGGAACTTGAGCTTCGCCATCGAGCATCTGCAGGGCTTGTCCGATTCGGCACCCGAGCTTTCGACCGTGCTCGCGGCGCTGCGCGACGCGCTGGAAGGGGCGGAGCGCGTGCGGCGCACGGTTCGCGACCTCAAGATGTTCGCGCGCCCCGAGTCGGATCGCCAGGGCCCGGTCGACGTGGAACGCGCGCTCCGCGCGGCGATCTCCATGGCCAACATGGAAATCCGGCACCGCGCGCGGCTCGCCCTCGATTTCGACGTCGTGCCCCCCGTGCAGTCCAACGAGTCACATCTGGCACACGTCCTTTTGAATCTCCTTCTCAATGCGACGCATGCGCTCGGAGACACCGACACGCAGAAGAACGAAATTCGCGTGACGGTGCGCCAGCTGCCGACCGACCGCATCATGGTGGAGATCAAATGCTCGGGCCAAACCGCAGCTCCGCCTGCCGAGACGCTGGATCCGTTTCCCATGAGCCGACTGCGCGAAAGCGCAGGGCTCGGTCTGGCCCTGTGCCACCGTCTGGTGCGCGACAGTGGCGGCGAGCTCGTCGTCGAAGCCCCATCCGACAATGGTCCGACCTTCAAGATTCTCCTTCTGCCGGCCGCGGAAGGGGTCGATTCGATCGCGCCCTCTCCGCCTCCCATCGCCGGTCGTCAGCGAGCCCGTGTTCTCGTCGTCGACGACGAACCCCGCATCGGAAGCGCCATCGCGCGCATCCTCGATCCCGCGCACGAGGTCACCGCGGTCTACACCGCGCGCGATGCCATCCTACGACTCGAGCGCGGCGAGCGGTATGACGTCATCCTGTGCGATGTTTTGATGCCGCAGATGAGCGGTTATGACCTCTATCGCTCCCTCGAACAGATCGCCCCTGATGTCGTGAGACGGATCATCTTCATGACGGGCGGACCTTTCTCGACGCGCGGCGCCGGGTTTCTCGACTCCGTGCCCAATGCTCGGCTCGAAAAGCCGTTTTCCCCCGAGGCGCTGCGCACCTTGGTCCAGCGCTCGTTGCAGTAGCCGCGTCAGCGCGATTCGACTTTAGCCGCCGTCGTCGCCCGCGTCGCCGTCGTCGACGGCGCCGTCGTTGATGCTTCCGTCGTCGGCAGGTCCGTCGTCCGTCACGTCGTCGCTCGCGTCCGGGGCGGTGTCTTCCTGGGCGTCCAATGCGTCGTCGCGTGTGTCGCTAGAGCCGTCCCTTGCGCCCCCAGCTGCGCCGCCGCGTCCGCCGTCGCGCCCGCTGGCGCCGCCCCTTCCGCTGCTACCTGCCGTGCCGCCGCCCCCGCGGCCGCCGCTGCCTCCGCTGCCGCCAGTGCCGGCGGTACCACCGCTGCCGCCGCTGCCGGCCGCGCCGCCCCCGCCGCGACCTGCGTCGCGCGCGTCGGCGCTGGCGTCGACGGTCGTGCCGGTGTCCGCGCGACCGCCATCGGGTGGACGCGCATCCGTCGTTCCGCCGCCTCCATCGATCGCGCCGCCACCCATGCCACCGATGCCACCCGCGCCGTCGCTTCCGCCCCCTTCAGGGGCCGTTCCGCCGTCGATCTCGAAGCAGACCCAGGGCACGTTGGTGCTGCACGCGCAAATTTGATCGCCGTATGGACATGCGAGCATCGAAGCGGGGCAAACACGCCCAGGCAATGGCTGGATGATCGGGCACCCCGGCGGCAGCACCGTGTCGCTCGATGCATCCGCACCCCCTGCCCCGCCGCGACCGCCAGCGTCGCGCGGGCGACCCATGTCGCCGTTGATTTCGCTGTTGTCGCTTCCACCGCAATCGATGGCCGCAACGAGCGAAAGAGCGAAAAGCGGCGCGAAGCGCCAAAGAAAAGACTTATGCACGGGCGTTCCTTACTTCATCGCGAATCTTTCCGCCGACGAACCGACGTCGTTTTCCGATCACGAAGGCGGCCAATATTTCACAAAGCGCTCGCCATTGGCGGCCCTCTGTCGGGGTGAGCCCCTCGACAGAAATGCCCGCATTTGGCAACCACCATCTAAGTAGCGATGCCAAGCAAATGCGATCAAATTCCGCCCCAACTTCCGCCCCAATTCGAAAACACGCACCGCCGTTGTCCGAGGGAAGAATTCTTCTCGACAACACGACTGCCGGGTCGCAGCTCTGCTTCGGCGAGCGTAGCGCGCGAACGTCACAAAACGACGCTGGGCTTCGACCGAAGTCGAAGCCCAGCGCGCTTACTGCTTCTTGGCTAGCTGATCGTCGCTAGTTGACGGTCAACGACGCCGTACCTGTGACGACAGGTGGCCCAGCCCAAGTCGCCGTGATCGTGGTCGTGCCAGCGGCGACACCCGTGGCGAGACCGCGACTTCCGGCGGCGTTGCTGATGGTGGCGAATCCGGGCGTCGACGAGGTCCAGGTCACGAGCTGCGTGATGTCCTGGGTCGTCGCGTCGGAGTACGTACCCACCGCGGCGTACTGCCTTGTGTCACCGGGGTTGATACCGCCGCTCGCCGGCGTGACCGAGATCGTCGACAGGGTCGCCGACGTGACGGTCATCGTCGTCGATCCCGACGCTCCGCTGAGCGAAGCCGTGATGACGACGCCCGATCCGGCGGCAACGCCCGTGGCCAAACCTTCCGTGCCCGTAGCGTTGCTGATGGACACGGTTCCTGGCGCGCTGGAACCCCAGTTGGCTTGCGCCGTGATGTTCTGGTCCGTTCCGTCGGAGTAGTGGCCCATGGCAGTGAATTGCTGCGTCGTCCCTCTCGCGATGGACGGCGTGGCGGGTGTGACGGTGATCGACTGGAGCACCGCGGCCGTGACCGTGAGCGGCGTCTGGCCCGTGACGGCATTGAACGTCGCCGTCACGTTGAACGGACCGCCGACCGCGATGGTGGTGGCGAGGCCTTCGCTACCGCCCGCGTTGCTGACCGTTGCCTTGGTGTTGTCGCTCGTGTTCCAGGTCGCCTGCGTGGTGAGATCGACCGTCGTTCCACCGGTGTAGTTGCCAATGGCCTTGTACTGAATCTGCGTGCCATTGGCGACCGTGAGGTTGGCCGGCGTAACGGTGATCGACTGCAGGGCCGCACCACTGACGTTGAGGTTCGTGTTGCCGCTCACCCCGAGGTACGTGGCCGTGATGGTCGTGTCTCCGACCACGAGGGCCGTCGCTTCACCTTCGCTGCCAGCCGCATTGCTGATGGTCGCAACGCTGCTCGCCGACGAAGACCAGAGCACGAGCGCCGTCAGATTTTGCGTCGGACCCTGGCTGTAGGTTCCGGTCGCAATAAAGTTCTGCGTCGTGCCGAGCGGGATCGACGGATTGGTCGGTGTGACTGCGATGCTCTGCAGGACCGGGGCGATGACGGTCAAATGCGCCGTCCCCACCACGACGCCGAGCGTCGCCGTCACGTTGGTCTCACCGACACCAACTCCAGTCGCCAAACCTTCGCTGCCACCCGAGTTGCTGATGGTAGCGACGGCGGTGTCGACCGTGGCCCAAAGGACCTGCGAGTTGATGTTCTGCACGGACCCGTCAGTGTAGGTACCCATCGCGGTGAACTGCCGCGTCAGGCCTGCCGGAATCGTCGGGCTGGGCGGCGTGACCGTAATCGACACGAGCGTCGCCTGCGACACCGTCAGCAAGGTGGAGCCGGAGACGCCTTGGTAGGCCGCGAGGATGGTGCTCGAGCCCTGGCTGTTGGCAGTCGCCAAACCGCGCGTACCCGCCGTGTTGCTCACAGTAGCGACGCCGGCGTTGGACGACGACCACGACGCAAACTCCGTGAGGTTCTGCGTCGAGTTGTCGGTGTAGGTTCCGGTCGCCGTAAACTGCTGCGTCGTGCCGTTCGCGATGGTCGGCGTTTGAGGCGTGAGGTTGATCGACACGAGCACCGCGCCCGTGACCGTGAACTGCGTCACACCCGAAACGCCGCCGAGCGTCGCCGAGATGTTCACGGTGCCGATGTCGGCAGCGTGAGCAAGCCCGTTGGTTCCACCGCCGTTGCTGATGGTGGCCTTCGTGATGTCGGACGAATTCCACGTCACGCTGTTGGTCAGGTTCTGCGTGCTGTTGTCCGAGTAGGTACCCGTCGCGGTGAACTGCCGATCGGTCCCCTTGGCGGAGGACGGATTGGGCGGCGTGATGCCGATCGCGATGAGCACCTCGTTGGTGACGTGGAGGTTCGTCGAGCCAGAGATGGCGCTCAACGTTGCAGAGATGGTCGTGTCACCTAACGCAACACCCGTCGCGAGGCCCTGGCTACCGACCGCATTGCTAATGGTGCCCACGCCCGTGCTCGTCGACGCCCACGTCACTTGCGTGGTGATGTCCTGCGTCGAGTTGTCGGTGTAGGTACCCGTCGCGCCAAACTGCTGGGTCGTGCCCTTGGCGATGCTCGGGTTGGTCGGTGTAACGGCGACCGAGACGAGCGTGGCCGGGCTGATGGTCAACACGGTCGATGCCGTCACGCTTCCGTAGGTCGCGGTGATGGTCGTCGTACCGGCTGCCACGGTGCTCGCCACGCCGTTGCTTCCGAGCGCGTTGCTGATGATCGCCTTCGTCGTATCGGACGAGCTCCAGCTGACGATCGCGGTCAGGTTCGACGTCGAGCTGTCGGAGTAGGTTCCCGTGGCCGTGAACGGCACCACGATCCCCTTCGCAACGGTCGGCGTGTTCGGCGTGATGGTGATCGACTGGAGTGCAACGCCGGTGACGGTCACCACGGTCGAACCGTTGACGCCGCCGAGGCTCGCGGTGATCTGCGAGGTGCCCGCGTTGGTCCCGGTGACGAGACCCTGGCTGCCAGCGGTGTTGCTGACCGTCGCCACGCTGATGTCGGACGTCGACCACGTGGCCTGCGTCGTGAGATCGAGCGTGGTGTTGTCGGTGAACGTACCCGTGGCCGTCAGCTGGCGCTGCGTAAAGCGCGCGATGGTCGGCGTCGGGGGCGTCACGGCGATGCTGACCAATACCGCGTCAGTCACGTGCAGCGTCGTGTTGCCCG
>Ga0111538_10007212_pt1 | contig 14999 bp, 11 predicted proteins | sample SoiMethybrSBSTD1_FD_79669 | JGI IMG/M metagenome (GOLD analysis project Ga0111538, IMG submission 79669) | Bulk soil microbial communities from a Populus tree surrounding site in Tennessee, USA - Soil MetaG P. TD hybrid SBSTD1 (version 2)... | ecosystem: Environmental > Terrestrial > Soil >... | reverse complement strand
GACGTGGCAGACTAACGACAGCCTGTTCAGCGGCTGGGTCAAGGACAACTTTCCGAACGACGCGCTGGAGATCACTGACCCGTCCACGGGAACTGTCATGACCGGCGAGCAGGCGTACGACTACCTGACCGCCGTGGTCACCGTCCAGTCCGCCAAGACGGCGTTCGGCACCGGCACCGTCGAGCAGCAGGACCTGTTCGGCGAGTCCCCGTCGCCCGAGAAGCAGTAGCGTCACCCGTCAGCGCCCCGTCCGGTCACTTCCGGGCGGGGCGCTCGGCGGCTAGCATCGTCCTCATTCGCGTCATTCGCGGCCCTGAAAGGACTCAGATGAGTCGCAGAGAGAAGAGGCGGGGTACCTGCCCCGAGTGCTTCAAGCGGACGGATCTGCGCATCGACGGCACCGTGGGAGGCCACGACCAGTGCCCCGGCGAGGGTCACGTTCCCGTCGAGGAGGTGGTCATCAAGCCGACGTTCCGTCGGTTCATTCTCGTCCGTCACACGGACGTCTCGGGCATCAGCGGCCCCGGAGTCGTGGCAGAAGGCTGTCAGTTCTCCGACGGCACGTGCGTGATCCGCTGGCTGGTCAACGGGCTTCCTGGCTCGACCGTGCTGTGGGACAGCGTGGAGGACGCCATGCGCATCCACGGCCACGACGGTGCGACCAGCCTCGAGTGGGCCGAGGACGGCGCAGGCGAGCTCTTGTCCTCCGACAGGTGAGACCACAGGTAGACCATCGCCGCGGCTAGCGCGGCACGCCCGGCAGGGTGCTTGGTCACGAACACGCGTCTGACGCACATGGAGTACGTCGTGCGCCCGCGTGACGCGTAGTAATCAAGGACGGCGAACGCCGCCGTCCCCGCGACCCAGGCGTAGAACGCCTTCTCGTTCATCGTCGGACCGATGGGCAGTTCAGGTTCCGTCGTCCCCTCCATGGGGAAATTCTATCGTGGTGGACGGTACCCCGGCAAGGTGGAAGTGATACCCTAGATCACGTCCGAAGCAGCCTCGGTCGGAGGTGTCCAGATGGGTGGCCGTTCGCGGGAGTCCGAGCCTCGAGATCTGCCGACCGCTTCTGCCACGGAGGCCGAGAAGCTTGCCAAGCGCGACAAGCTGAACTTTCGCCCGTGGCTCTGGCTGCAGCATCACGAGGAGACCGAGTTCATGCAGCTCGCTCGTCTCGTCCTGTCGGGCGGTCCCGAGAGCATCTGGGTATCCAAGCCGATTCGCCCGCAGCAGGTCTGCTGGGACATCGAGCAGTTCTACGCGTCCGGCCAGAACGGCATCACCAAAGCTCACGTGCGGCAGGCACGAAACGCCATCGAGGCCTACTTCAACGACACCCGGTCCGTTCAGGACATGATCGAGGATCGAGGCATACGCGAGCAGCACGCCGAGAGGGACATCATCACGGTGATGCGCGATGCTGCGGAGGCCGCGTCCGAGGACAGTGCCAGCGACGAGCAGATCTACATCGCTCCGATGTCGCGTCGTCAGGGCCTGACCGAGGGCGGTCTCGTGCCGACCGAGTGCAACTGGATCAAGCCGACCAGTGGTCAGCGTTGCCAGCGACGTGCCGTCGTCGGCGCCCCGCGATGCGATCTTCATGGCGGCGAGTATCTGGAGCCCGAGGAGATCCGGGACTTCATTCGTCGCGGGCAGGACAAGATCATCGCGGCCTCGTCGGCCGCCATCGACACGTGCATCGACCTGATGCAGAACTCCGTCCAGGACCCCGTTCGGCTGAAGGCGGCCGAGATGCTGCTGGACCGGGCGGGCTTCAAGCCGGGCATGGAGCTGTCCATCACCGCGCCGGGAGCGGAGGGCGGGTCGGATCCCGCCGAGATCCTGCGACAGCGCCTCGACAGGCTCGGCGAGCACTACGACGGCAAGATCGTGGACCAGGAAGGCAACCAGCTGAACGGGTCAAATGGCCGTCACTAAGCCGGAGCAGATCCGAGCCGGCGACGTCATCGGGCGGTACTTCCGTCCGGGCGACGATCTTGCCGACGCCGACATCATGGCGCAGTTGCCGCCTGACGAGCAGAAGAAGATGCTCGACGGCATCGACCCCGACGAGCTTCTCTGGAACTTCAAGTTCTGGGCGCGTCCCAGCCAGAAGGCAGCACTCGACTCCGAGGCCTCCTACGTGGTCGTCCTGGCAGGACGAGGCTGGGGCAAGACTCGGACGATGTCCGAGTGGGTGCACAAGAAGGCAATGGAGAACCCCGGCTGTCGCATCTCGCTGATCGGCCGAGTGGTCTCGGACGTCCGGGACGTCATGGTGCTCGGCGACAGCGGGATCCTCAACGTCACGCCGCCGTCGGAGAGACCGAACTACGTCGCCACGATGCGCCGCGTCATCTGGCCGAACGGCTCCGAGGCGATCACCTACTCCGCGGACATCGCCTCCCAGCTTCGTGGTCCGCAGGCCCACTTCGCCGCCTGCGACGAGCTGGCCGCCTGGCGGCAGAAGCCCGACTCGTCCGGCCTGAACATGTGGGGCAACGTCCGAATGTCGACCCGGCTCGGCGGCAACCCTCAGGTGTTCGTCGCCACGACGCCGCGTCGCGTCCCGGACATGCTCGAGCTGTACGCCCTGGCTCAGTCCGACCCGGGCATGGTGGACGTCATCAGGGGCTCCACGTACGCCAACACGCACCTGGCCAAGCAGTACCTGGACGTCGTCACCGGGCTCTACGGCGGCACTCATCTCGGTGCCCAGGAGCTCGAGGGCGAGCTCGTCGGCAACGTCGAGGGCGCGCTGCTGACCGACCAGATCCTCGACGACTCCCGGGACCTGGACGCGCCCGACCCGCTGTCGCTTCCGGTCCGCGTGATCGGCGTCGACCCGTCCGTGGCGGAGGAGCCGAAGGACGAGTGCGGTATCGTGGCGGTCTGCTCCACCAGCGAGCGCCAGATGCACCAGCGACACGCCTGGGTGTACGAGGACGCCTCGGTGCTCGGCTCCCCGCAGAAGTGGGCCAAGACCGCCATCGCGATGGCGCGCAAGTACCAGGCCGTGATCGTCGTCGAGGACAACCAGGGCGGAGAGATGTGCCGCATGGTCCTCAGGAACGAGGATTCGGCCGTTCCGGTCGTCAAGGTCAAGGCAACCGCCGGCAAGGCGCTCAGGGCAGAGCCCGTGGTGCTGGCGTACGAGCAGATGCGGGTTCACCACGCTGACTACCTTCCGCAGATGGAAGCGCAGTGGACGACGTGGGTACCCGGCGAGACGCTCAAGTCCCCGGACCGTCTAGACGCGGCGGTTCACGCCATCTCGGCCCTTCTGGTGAAGCAGCCGAAGGGCTGGTACGGCGAGGTAAAGCTGAGCTCCATCACGAGACGTACGAGCATCCCCGGCATCCGAGACTCGTCCGGCAGATTCGGCGTGACGCAGCGGGACGCCATGAGAGCGCTTCAGCGGGGCGAGCAGCCCCGGATCATGGGCGTCCGCACCCACGAGGATCCGAGACGTCGCAGACGCTTCCTGCGGTAGTCTGGGGTTTACTTCTACGGCTCAAAGTGATATGATTGATTCGTAGACTATCAACGTGCCACAGCACCTTACCGGGTGCTGTCTCGGGAGGGAAGTACCTTCTTGAATGATGAACAAGCGAGCTCGCGCTCGAACGTGAGCTTGAAGTCGTACCTCCGGGTCGCCTCGATGGCGGTCCTGGAGCACGTCGACGTGTCCAGCGTCCAGAACGGCGACGCCGAGGAGATCGAGCGAGCGAGGCTGCGCGAGACGCGCGACCTCGGTCTGTACGAGCCCCTGGCTGCCCGGCTGGCGCTGCTGACCACGCTCGGGTGGAAGCGCTCCGAGCTAGCCGACGCTCTCGACGTCTCGAGGGTGACGGTCAACAAGTGGCTGCGGGACCGAACCAACGGTCTCGCCACCTTCGAGCCGTATCTCGAGCCAGGTGCACTCAACAGGGAGCGCGTCCTGGCTCCTGTCGTCAGCAAGCTTTCGGCGGCAGCGAGCAGATCGGCGTTCGGACTCGCGTTCCGCCCCGACAAGTTCGTCGTGCCGGAGGGCTTCGTCGGACCGCTGCAGTCGCTGTGGAGGGTCGCGTACCGCTCCCGCGGCCCCAAGTCCACGGCCGACCCGGCGATCTTGGCGGCGGGGGACGCGCTGGACGTTACCATCTCGCTGCTGCTCAGGCGCGGCGTCACCAACCTGGCGATCTCCAAGGCCGCCAAGGTGACCCACCGCGCCGTTCTCGACCGCATGAACCGTGCCCGGGCCCGAGGGATCCTTCTCGAGTGCTACGGCGACTCCTGCGAGGGCTTCGTCGGCGAGCGTCAGCTCCTCGGCATCGACCCGGTCAAGGAAGACGAGTGGCTCTCGCACCAGGACGTCTTCGGTCAGCAGGCCAGGACGGACTACTCCCTGGTCAGGCTCTCGCGTCCACGACCCGACGGCTACTGGGCCCAGACGCTCAGGGCAGCCGACGACGAGCTGTTCGTGGCTCAGGTCGAGAACGGCGAGATTCAGGACCCTGCCATCGCGATGGCACTCAAGCTCGTAGCCTTCAACGGCGACCCGGAGCCATGGAACGACGGAGACGAGATCTCCCACGCGGCTCGGCTGGGACGCCTGAAGCGCTACGCCGAGCTTGCTCCGGAGTGGCCGCAGCTGGCGCAGCTTCGGGCGGGCATCATGGCCGTCCCGACGCCGCTGCTCTACGTCGAGAGCGCTGAGGGGCATCTTCCGGTCACGTCGGAGGAGACAATCGCGCACGTCCCGCTCGGTCTCTGGGAGCAGTGCTTCGAGCCCAACGATCTGGTCTCGATGTGCTTCAAGTCACCCAAGGACGTGGCTCTGGAGTTCCCGCCGATCGCGAAGCATCCGGAGGACGCAAGAACCCGTCGTCACGAGGAGGTCTAGTCATGGCAAAGGCTGGTTGTCACAAGCACGGCGTGTTTCTGCCGTGGTGCGTGGACTGCATGGAGACGCTGCCGAACCCCGCAGCCGAGTCCAGCAGCACGACGTGGACCGACGAAAGGGACTGGTCATGACCGCACCGACTACGGACCTGGCTCTCTCGGACCTGATCTGGGAGGACGGGTCAGTTCGCGCCGTCGACGTGGCGTTCCCGGGAGATCTCTCGAGCCCCGACGGGCGGTACTTCGCCTCGAAGGCGAAGATCGTTCTGGTTCAGGCACCGCCGGACGGGACCACGTACGCGATCGCGGCGTGGAACGAAGGGCCCGCGCTGTACCTGCTCGCTCGCGTGTCGAGCATCCGGGAGCTGTCGCGCCGGCATCGTCGCCTGTTCCTGAGCGACGGAACGGAGCTGAACTACATGTCGACCAGCGGCTGCGGCTGCGGCTCCACGCTCAAGGCGTTCCGCCCGTGGGCGCCCGAGGGAAGAATGGTCGGGGCACCTCGGCCGCAGGTTACCTAGCGAAACCGTTGCCACGGGGCCTTAACCGTGATAAGGTTTCCCGGGTTAGCTAACGGCGGGGCGGCGGACCACGCGCGTCCCGACTCAGGGAAGACAGACAGACCACCAGCATCATCCATCAACGGTAGGGACACCACACATGCGACGTATCATCACGGCTGCGGGCGTTCTCGCAGCATCTCTCGCTCTCGCTCTCGGCACCGCGTCGAGCGCAGGAGCGCAGGTTCTGCCGGGCGGTCCCGGCAACGACAGCCTCACCGGCACCCCGAACGACGACCAGGCCTACGGCCACGCTGGCAGCGACCTGATCGTCCTGAAGGCGGGCAACGACTACGCCGAGGCCGGCAACGGCAGCGACACCGTGAACGGCAACCGCGACAACGACACGCTGTTCGGCGGGCTCGGCGCTGACAACATCTCCGGCGACGACGGCTACGACTGTCTGGCCGGCGAGGGCGGCGGCGACAGCCTGGGCGGCGGACGGGACGCTGACTGCATCTGGGGCGGCAACAGCGCCGACAACCTGCGCGGCGGCGGAGCCGACGACGACCTGATTCCGGGACCGGGCGAGGACCACGCGAACGGCGGCAACGGTGACGACGTCCTCTTCGTGGCCGTGGACGGCAAGCCGGACTTCATCGACGGTGCTGACGGCGACGACACCGTCGTGACCATCGACGGCGAGATCGACCCGCTGGACACCTACGTGCACGTGGAGAACTTCGAGAACGGCAGCCTGCCGCACGCGTGCGCTCGCTACGAAACCCCCAAGAACACCGTCTGACGAGACGGTAGAGGAACCATCGCGGGGAACGAGTCTGGGCAGCGACAGCGGGTCGCGGTAGCTCCCGAGCGCCAGTAGGTGCCCAGGCAACGAACGTCCGGTGGATGCCCCGGGCCGCTGATCTAGACAGCGCGTCCCGGGGTTCCTCGTCTAAAGGGGTTGCCAGCTTCACCGAGACGTGATACTATCTTCTTGCGGCTGAATGCTAAGGCAGAGCGAGCGGGCCTCCAAAACCTGCTGAAGTGGGTTCGATACCCTCCAGCCGTGCGAGGCGCCGAAACCAGGTGCCAGCAACATCAGGCCGTGATACCATAGGTCTGCAGGAGCTTGAAGCGGGTCAAGGTCCGTGGAGGCTCCGCTCGATACTTGGTGAACTCAACAGTGGTGCCAATAGCCGGGGCTTCCGAGCCCCGGCTGATCGGAGTGTTGCGTAGGGGTTAGCGCGCTGGCTTTGGGAGCCAGAGGGTGAGGTTCGAGTCCTTGCATTCCGACTGTGGCAGGTCTAGATCCGCGTTCGGTTCATTCATTCCTTGAGGTGCCGGGCGGTCAGCTGACGCTGGACCTGCCCTCTCGCGGGTATAGCTCAGTGGTAGAGCTACTGCCTTCCAAGCAGAGGACCGGAGTTCGATCCTCCGTACCCGCTCTGGGGCGTACTACTGCATCGTCCCCCGGCGACACGAGGTGAGCAAGGCGCCGGAAGGTTGGCTGGGAGAATCTCAGCGGTACGGGTGAAGCTCACTACATAACTCGTAGCCGAAACGCAGTCCAGTCCGTCTACTCGATGCGCATCGGGTACGGACAGTCCTCGGCCGGTGACCCGCCTCGCGCGGGCGGCGGCCGAGCCTGCCTCGCAGTCTCTGGCGAAGCGCGCGACCCTTGTAGCGTCGCGGTCAGGCGGTTCGAATCCGTCGTGAGGCTCTGATCCCTTCGGGTACCCGTCTCCTAGTGGGCGCGGAGGATCAAGACGGGAGCAAGAAGCACTAGGGAACTGCCCCGTCGCTTGCCGCTCTAGCTCATAAGGCGTAGAGCGCCGCACTCGTAATGCGGAGGTGGTCGGTTCGATTCCGACGGGCGGCTCGATACTCGTCGCTGGCACGAGACAACAGTCCGAGGGTTACTAGTGCCCGACGACGAAAGCAGACCGAGCAAGTCACGTAACCGACCCTGGCGAAAGTCGAGGGTGACGACCACTGCGTTCGGTTCAGCCAGCACTCGCCTCGATAGCTCAGTGGCAGAGCGCATCCCCGGTAAGGATGATACGCAGGTTCGATTCCTGCTCTTGGCTCGATGGTCCTCCCCGCTGGCGGGAGCTCCCTAGGCAGAAGGCTGCTAGCGCTCGACGCCGGAATGCAGAGCAGAGGTTATCCGGGCGCGTATGGCGCCTGGCTCTGTCGAACTGCTCAGCCAGCACTCGATTCCGGATGCTCTGATGGCGTGGCAGCGGGGCCTTGACCCCCGCGTTCGCAGGTTCGATTCCTGCTCCGGAAGCTGGCGCGTCCGATCGTCCTGCCGCCACGGCAGCGCATGCTGTGTGCAGGATGCGGTACATAGGGTTTCGTCCCTCCCTTTCGCGCGAAAGTGGGACCGATGGCCGGAGCGTTGGTTGGTCACGCGCCTGGGCCCTGAACCCAGAGGACGTAGGTTCGACACCTACCCGGTCAGCTATCGGAAAGGCGATCGCCGATCCCCGGGAACAAAAGGATCGCCGCTTGCGGTTGTGGCTCAGTGGTAGAGCATCACCTTGCCAAGGTGAGGGTCGCGGGTTCGAACCCCGCCAGCCGCTCTCTTGCTCAGATACAATTGAGCCCATGCCGGTGTACATTTGCAAGCGATGCGGGAAGAAATACCCAACGAAGCAGAAGCTTGCTGGTCACGTCTCAGGGTACGCGAGACTTGGAAGGAAGCGAGTTGAAGTAACTAAGCACTCGCTTCGCGTTCCGCGATACCCGGATCTCAAGTGCCCATACTGCGATCGGCAGTTCGACAAGTACCAGAAGCTTGCAGGTCATCTCTCTTTCTGCGTGTTGAAGCCCGGCGTCAAGCTTCACCCGTATCGCCGGCCTGAGATTCGTGCTAAGGCAGCTGCATGGCAACGATCATCAGAAGGACGCAAGCTACGTTCACTTCAGCAGCTGCGACTCGTGGCTGAAGGTAAAACGCTTGGCACGTGGGGTCACGTACCGTACTTTGACTGCACGAATCTTGATGGTGACACGGTCAAGGTTCGTGGCAGCTGGGAGCGAGATTTCGCTGACGAGTGCACTCGTCGACAGATTCTTTGGACGAGAGCTCAGCCGCTCCAATACGTTCGAGCAGACGGTACGACGCACCGGTATATGCCGGACTTCATGCTGCCGGCGAAAAACCTCTTGGTCGAGATCAAAGGGAAGTTTCCAGCGCGAGACCGCGAAAAAATGCGACTCGTGCTTGAGCAGAACAACGACATTGACCTCGTGCTGATTCGGTCACGCGACGAGATGATGACGTTCATTGATGGCTATCTGGCGTAGGAGGAAACGCGTCCGGTTGAAGCCCGGAAGTCAGAGGTTCGACTCCTCTGGTAGCCACTGCCTACAGGCTAGCTGGTTGCTGGCGCGTGCCTGATAAGCACGTTGAGCTGGGTTCAATTCCCAGGTGGGCGACTGGATCGGACCGGCCCCTTACATGCCCGCCGCGGCGGGTTTCGGTCCCAAGTCCCAGCATGCAGCCGAGAAGAGCAGGAGGCGGAGTATTCCCCGTCGCCGTGGCCCCGGTCCTTCATGACGCTGTTACTCTGACGGCAAGGGGTGACCTGCCTTTCAAGCAGGGTACGACGCGGGTTCGAGTCCCGTCAGCGTCGCTCTCACTGGGTTCGGAAGGAGCGAAGAACCGGTGATCAGGGGTTGCCAACCCTAGCAAGATGTGATATGATTGTAATCGCAAGGAGCCCAGCCCGTCGCGTAGACGGTGGGAGACCAGTGAGGCGAAATACCGCTGGCGCTCCGGGCCGCCACCCGGAGACTCCTGCCAGGAAGGCGGTCCTCCTGCCGGCACCGACCCTTTGGAATCAACTCCGGGGCACGGACCGGGAAACCGCCACCATGGGCCTGTAGCTCCAATTGGAAGAGCAGCTCCCTTGCAAGGAGAAGGTTGGCGGGTTCGAGTCCCCCGAGGTCCACGCTTGAGACCGGTCTAGTGATCCGGTAGCACTTTCTACGTGCTATGCGGTGACCGTGGCCGTGACAAACGCTCGAAGCGCCAGGCGCCTGGCGTGAACGGCGGAGCCGGGGAACATAGCCACAGCGATCCTCGTACTACAACAAGCTGTGGACCAGGGGCTGAAAGGTTGTCGACGTCGTAAGACCGCAAGCCGGAACGGCGTGTTCGCTCGGAGCTTGCTTCGAGCGGCGGACTCGAGTTCGATTCTCGACAGCTCCACGGCACGCCTTCAAGTGCAGGCGGCTTGATCAGCTGCGCGGTGTGACACCCGAAGGACGGTGAAAGGTTCGTGCTCGCGAGCGAACCACGACGTACCGTCTACCGATCAACTGGGACATCAGGTAGTGTAGAGAGGCTCAAGCCGTGCTGGCGCACGGACCGCCACGAGTCCAGGAGCACGCCGCCGAGAGCGGAAGTCACGGTTCGAATCCCCCCTGATGTCCTAACCTTGCTGGCGTAGCTTAGCACGGCTCAAAGCGCCACCCTGTCAAGGTGGAGATCGCGGGTTCAAATCCCGTCGCTAGCGCAAGGACCAAGCGGTACGACGAGTGCGGGACCTCGTGCCGTCAGTTTCTCGTCCCGGGAGACGCGGTCCTCACGGTGGGTTGGTCTAGTCTGGTCAAGGACGTCTCCCTCTCAAGGAGAAGATCACGGGTTCGAATCCCGTACCCACTACGATCCCATCGGGGAGACTGATCATCGACGATCCGGTGGGATTGCATGCGCCATTAGCTGAGGGGATTTAGCAGCGGACTCTTAATCCGCGGACGTTGGTTCGATTCCAACATGGCGTACGTCGAAAGGAGAACGACATGGAGCGCAAGATCAAACAGGCGCGGTAGACGTCATCTATCGCGCCTCGCAAGCTCAATTGGACGAGCCACCGGCCTTTACCCGGAGAGTTCCGAGTTCGAATCTCGGGCGGGGCACTAGCATCACCAGCAGCACAGCGATCCCTTGTAGCTCAATTGGCGGAGCAACTCCCTGTTAAGGAGAAGGTTCTTGGTTCGAGTCCAAGCGGGGGAGCGATGGGCGAAGCGAAGCACCGTCCAGCGGACTGCGGATTCCGGTTCCGGCCGGGGTGCACACTCCGAGTCCACAAGATCTGGGGACGACGGTCCCATCAGATCCGTCGTGCATCGCCGGCACCGGGCCGGGTGCCTCAAACGCCGGAAGGACGATAACGTTGCACAGCAACGCGTAGCGTCCCGCTACGGTAGTAAGGTACCCGAAGCCAGTGCCGTCATGGTCGCGTAGCTCAGTCGGTAGAGCGCCTGGTTCACACCCAGGTGGCCGCAGGTTCGAGTCCTGCCGCGTCCACAGGGCATCTGGTGTAAGCAGCACGAACACGAGGGAGCTAGTAGCGGGTCGACACGTGGCCGCCCCTCTATGACCGTGATCTAGCCCACCGGCTTAAGGGCCGGAGGTGCGGGTGGGAGTCCCGCGGTGCTCAGCAGTGGAACCGTAGCTTAACCGCCGCGCACCGTCGCGAAGGTGCAGCGGAACCCGGCGAGAGAGGGTCGCGACCCCCGTGTACCGGAGAGAGCCTCGATGAGAGTCGAGAGGTCCAGGTGGAAGCCCTGGCGGTTTCAGCATCGACCGGAGTTCTAGACACCTCCGGCACAGCCGTCGGGCGCAGCGCACGAGGGGAAGATAGGCCGCCCCGGGACGTAGCCAACCCGACCCGACGGTCACAGGCGAGTGGCGCAGTGGTAGCGCATCTGGATGACACCCAGAAGGTCCTAGGTTCAATTCCTAGTTCGCCTACGCGATTCGTGGCGCACTGGTATACCCCATGCCGGGAACGGTCAGGATTAGGGCCCTGCCTCTGACCACGATGAGCTCGCGACGATCTTCACGGCGACGAGCGCGCTACGGTCAACGTGGGATTCTCGCGATGGAGGTACGCAAGGCTGGCGTGCTTATCGGTCTTGAAAACCGTGATGACCCCGGGAGGGGTCGTGGGAGTTCGATCCTCTCTGCCTCCGCAAGGACCGGCTCTCCGGCGCTAGGCCAGCGTCCCTAGTCGGTCCGAGTGATGCAGCTGCCACGACTGGCCCTCTGAGAGATACGTGCACGGGTTGGACTATTGCTGCCTGGGTCCTCCGCTAACAGCGGATAGCAACCGTCAGGCCGGCTGCATCACGCTTTGATCCCTGGCGTTCTCCGGGACTGCCAGGGCTTCATGTCCTTGTGGCGAAACGGCAGACGCGCCAGCATGAGAGGCTGGTACCCGAAAGGGTGTGTGGGTTCGAATCCCTCCTTGGACACGCAAGACCGGTGGCTCTGTTCGAACACTGAAAGCTCGCTTGAGCATCGGCTGGCATGACGGACGCCCCATACGAGCACGGGCGCCAGGAGGGGACCTAGTCCTGCAGGCGAGCAGCCTCCGAAGTCCGTCACAAGCGCAGGTAGCCCAATCGGTAGAGGCAGCGGTCTTAAACACCGTCAAGTGACGAGTTCGAGTCTCTCCCTGCGCACAGGCTCAGCCTGACGCCGGTGGCAGGCGGTGAAGCTGAGACAACGCGGGATCAAGGGTGACTCGGACTGCCTTCCCCCGTGCTCGCTCAGGTCGAGTGGAGCAGCCAAGCTCCAGCAGCCTGAGCGAGCTGGCAGTGCTTAAGCGCGAGTGGCGAAACAGGCAGACGCGCCGGATTCAAGACCCGGTGTCCTCGGACGTGAGGGTTCGACCCCCTCCTTGCGCACGGCCGGTGCTCCGGGATCTCCCGACCGGAGGCCGCGAGGCCAACTCGACTGGACCAAGGTACGCGTCGCGGAGACGGTCCGACCGAGCAAGATCGCGGCGAGGTGGGTTACTGCCCCGGCAACATGGAGAGTGAACCTGGCGAGTGCCAGGCCTCGGCTGCTAACCGAGCGGGTCCGCGGAAGCGGGCAGGGGATCAGGACCTCCTCTCTCCTCGGGTGCTTCTGCAGAGCACCAAGATCACGCCCCGGTGACGCTTACGCGTCCTGGTGGACCGGTCCCTGCCCGGGATGGGGTGGTTCGATTCCATACGCCATCGAGGTGTGATCGCCTGTCCATGTAGCCCAACTTGGCAGAGGCGTCCGGTTCAGGCCCGGGAGGTTGTGAGTTCGAATCTCACCTTGGACACGCTAGGGATTGCCCAGGTCGACCAGTCGTGCTGGTGAGAAGAGCACGAGGAAGTCCAGGGCAGGATGAAGCGAAACAGCGGACTCTTACCGTCGGCCGAGTAGGTCCGTGCCCGGGGACGACCTCCCGGCTGCCCTAGCTCCACGGAGCGTGGCTCAGTTTGGTAGAGCACTCGGCTGGGGGTCGAGGGGTCGCTGGTTCGAATCCAGCCGTTCCGACTTGGCTGGGGAACCTAGTGCGTCAACGGCAGGCTACGAGAACATGTCGTGAATCAAGGGAGCGCACCAGCTCGGACGTGAGGGTTTGGACGAGCGCGAGTATCATAGACGTTGCCTCACAGGCAACGGTCGTTATATCGACTGGCTGTAGCTCAGCTTGGTAGAGCGCTGCGTTCGGGACGCAGAGGTCGGAGGTTCGGATCCTCCCAGTCAGACCGTGCCCCTCCTGATCGACGAACAGGAGGGTCATCATGGTGGCTATGGCAGAGAGGAAATGCACCTGATTGTGGGTCAGGTCTGACGTGGGTTCGAGTCCCACTAGTCACCCCAAGGCGTAGACGCGCTCTGGTGAGCCATGCGGTCTGTAAAACCGTAGTCCGCGGACATGCTAGGTTCGATTCCTAGGTGCGCCACCGTGATTCAAGCTCTGCGACGAACCCCATTCCTACGCCGTACCTTGAATCACCCTGATCTTGTGGCTGAGAGGCAAGGCAACCGCCTGCAAAGCGGAGCACGCCGGTTCGAGTCCGGCCAAGATCTCGCTTGGGTTCCATTTGCTAAGGTCGCTTCGGCGGCGAACTACGTATCATCCCCTCCCGTTCGGTCTCCGGGAGGGTACATCGTCCCTCCCGACGTACCTGCGGGAGGGGCTCCTGTCTCGGAGCGATCCCTGTCTAGAACTTCTTGCTAGGTTCGGCAGATCACTGAGACAGGACACGCCCTATTAGCTCAGGGGAGAGAGCATCGGTCTACGGAACCGAGAGCGGGGGTTCGAATCCCTCATAGGGCTCACATGCGCAGCGGTCCGAACGGTCTGACGGCGCGGAGCTTATATCTCCGTTGACTAGGTTCAATTCCTAGGCTGCGTACAAGCAAGGCGGATGCAGGTGCCCAAGAGGACTCATATCCCTCGACGGCCAGGTTCGACTCCTGGGTTCGCTACTGAGGCAGTCGGATGATACTCGATGGTTAACTCCTGTCGGTGCGGGCCCCGACTGCCTCTTCGACGCGGGGTAGAGCAGTTCGGTAGCTCGCCAGGCTCATAATCTGGAGGTCGCGGGTTCAAATCCCGTCCCCGCTACTACGCATCACATGCCCGGCTAGCTCAGAGGACAGAGCAGCGGTTTCCTAGGCCGAGGGTCACAGGTTCGACTCCTGTGCCGGGCGCGCTCGTCTTCCGAGGGCAGATCTGCCGGTTGCCAGTCCCCCACTTGCAACTGCCGCCAGATCAACGGGACCCCGACGATAGCCGGGGACCTCGGACACCATCCCGTCCGAGGGTGCAGGGTGATGTAGTAGGAAGACGGCATGCCCCCGTAGCTCAGCGGACAGAGCACCGGCCTTCTACTCCGGGTGCCGCAGGTTCGAATCCTGCCTGGGGCTCTCCACTATCCGCCGCGCGTCGGTCAACGCGCTCCACTATGAAGACATGGGAGATCTACACGTCCTTCCCTCACAGCTTCGAGGGAAAGCCCATCAGCGAGACAGCGAGCTACACGCTCGCAACGTTCGACCTGCCCGCTAGCCAGATCGCGAGAAGCAGCGCGTGGGCCTGGGTCGACTGGCTTCTCTCGAGGAAGCTCACCAAGCGTCCGATGCGGCTCGTCGATCGGGTGTACGCCAGAAATCATCGACTCTGGTGCGACGGCAAGTGCGTTCGCGCCTACCGCTTCGACAGGGACGACGATCCGACGTCGCGGACCGAATACCGCACCTGCTTCACGACACCGCCGTCCATTCGCATCGAGCTGAAGTCGCAGAACTACCATCGCCACATGCGAAACGTCGTCCGACACGACATCTCACGGGACGTCTGGAACCAGCTCAAGAACCTGCGTACCAGTCAGTGGGGTCTCGGCCCCAGCTACCACCTTCCGGACGACGTGGAGGAAGGGAGCGATGAGACGGTGGACGCCTGATGAGACGGGCGAACCCGCAGGTCGAAGGACTTGCCAGGGGCCACCGCTTCGTTTGCGAGCGCTGTCATCGCAGCAACGTCTACCTCGACTGCTCCCGTCGTCGCAAGGACGGTGGGTGCGCCGAGGAAAGCTGGCACTGTGCCAGCTGTCGCCGGCCGGAAGGTCGGTGCAAGTGTTAACCACGCCCCTTTGGTCCAACGGAGATGACGTCAGCCTCCGGAGCTGAAGATTCAGGTTCGATTCCTGGAGGGGGCGCAGGAGGGGTTCGCATCGACCGGAGGTAATGAGCCCGGTCAAACGGCACCACTGTTGGGTTCTCCAGGACCCCAGATGACTCCGAGAGGACGCAGCATGGCCGAG
>Ga0111538_10007210_pt1 | contig 15000 bp, 10 predicted proteins | sample SoiMethybrSBSTD1_FD_79669 | JGI IMG/M metagenome (GOLD analysis project Ga0111538, IMG submission 79669) | Bulk soil microbial communities from a Populus tree surrounding site in Tennessee, USA - Soil MetaG P. TD hybrid SBSTD1 (version 2)... | ecosystem: Environmental > Terrestrial > Soil >... | reverse complement strand
GTCGTCGGTCGGGTCGTAGGTCGTGGCGGCGCGGACCCCGGCGAGGGCGTCGTCGACCGCCGCCACCGCCCGCTGGTGGGTGATGAGCACGGTGAGGTCGCCCCCGACCCGCAGCCGGCCCTCGACGAACGCCCGCTGCGCCGCCAGCTCGCCCCGGGCGATCGCCACCGCGGTGTCCCACGTCGTCGTGAAGCGGACGTCGGGGCGCGCCGCGGGGCCCGGGGTGAGCATGACCTTCCCGTCGTGCACCGAGACGTTCCACCGCACGGTGCCGTCGGGCGTGCCGTCGACGGCCTGCTCGACCGTGAGCGTGACGCCGGCGAGGGCTGCCGCGAGCGCGTCGTCGGCCGCCACGGCGTCGCGGGCCGCGTCCAACCACTCGGGGCTCAGGTAGCGCACGACCGGCAAGCTACCGCCCGTCCGGCCCGGGATCGCCCGCCCGGGGGGGCGACGTCCGTGCCATGCTCCGGCCATGACGGTCTCCCCACCCGACGGGCTCGCCGCCGCCGACGAGCGCCACCACGCGCCCGGCCCCGAACCCTGGTGGAACGAGTCGTGGTACTTCGATTTCGCCACCACCGACGGCTCCCTCGGCGGCTACGTCCGCATCGGCCTGTACCCCAACCAGGGTGCGTGCTGGTACTGGGCCTGCGTGGTGGGCGAGGGCCGCCCGCTCGTCATCGTCGTCGACCACACGGTCGCGGCCCCCCGGGCCGGCACGCTCGAGGTGCGGGGCGAGGGGCTGTGGGCCGACCACACGGTCGAGGCGCCGTTCGACCACATGACGCTGGGCTGCGAGGCGTTCGCCCTCGGGCTCGACGATCCGACCGCCGTCTACGGCGACCCGCGGGGCGACCGCGTGCCGTTCGGGCTGGAGCTCGACTGGGACACCGACGGCGAGGCCTACGCCTACCCGCCCGGCACGACCCGCTACGAGGTGCCCTGCCGGGTGCACGGGGAGGTGCTGGTGGGCGACGAGGCGATCGCGCTCGACGCCATCGGCCAGCGCGACCACTCGTGGGGCGTGCGCGACTGGTGGACGCTCGGCTGGACCTGGACGGCGGGTCGGCTCGACGACGGCACCCGCTTCCACGGCACGGCCGTGCGCCTCGGCGACGACGCGCTGCCCTACCACCCGGGCTACGTCCAGCCGCCCGGCGGGCCCCTGGTCGGGGTCGACCACACCGGCTCGGCCCCCGTCCTCGGTGCCGCGGGGCTGCCGACCGCGGACGTCGTCGAGGTGGGCGACCTGCGCCTCGACGTCGAGCCGGTGGCGTTCGCCCCCGTGCTGCTCGACGACGGCACCGGGCGGCTGTCACGGTTCCCGCGGGCGCTGTGCCGGTTCCGCGACGGCGCGTCCGGCCGGGCGGGGGTGGGGTGGACCGAGTGGAACCAGCCACAGCCCGGGTGAGATCGCGGTGACCGGCGGCCGGGGCGGCGGGTGCCCGGCCGAGCGGGGCGATCAACTACCCTCGGCCGGATGCTGACACCGGTGTTGGCCGCTGGCGGGATCCTCGATCCGGAGAAGCTGATCGACACCGTCGGTCTCTTCGGCCTCTTCGGGGTGATCTTCGCCGAGTCGGGCCTGCTGATCGGGTTCTTCCTGCCCGGCGACTCGCTGCTCTTCACCGCGGGCTTCCTCGCCTCGGCGCCGGCCAGCGTCGACGAGGCGCTCCACCTCCCGCTGCTGCCGCTGCTCGTGGGGTGCTTCGTGGCCGCCGTCGCCGGCGACCAGATCGGCTACCTGTTCGGCCGACGCGTGGGGCCGGCCATCTTCCGCCGTCCCGACTCGCGGTTCTTCAAGCAGGACAACGTCGACAAGGCCCAGGGCTTCTTCGACAAGTACGGCGCCAAGACCATCGTGCTGGCCCGGTTCGTGCCGGTGGTGCGCACGTTCGCCCCGATCGTGGCCGGCGTGTCGAAGATGCACTACCGCACGTTCGTCACGTTCAACATCATCGGCGGTGCGATGTGGGCCGTCGGCGTCACGCTGCTGGGCTACTTCCTCGGCCAGATCGACGTCATCGAGCAGAACCTCGAGATCGCCATCCTCGCGGTGGTCGCCATCTCGGTCACGCCGATCGTGCTCGAGCTGCTCAAGGCCCGGCGCGAGAAGCGGTCGGTGGCGCTCGACGTCGCCCACGACCTGCTCGATCCCGACCTCGCCGAGCTCACCGAAGAGGCCATCCACCCCGACGGGCGCATCGACTGATCCGCCGACCGGCTCCCGCGGTCGCCGGGGTCGCCGGGGTGCCGGGGTGCCGGGGTGCCGGGGTGCCGCCACGATGGCGGGCCCGGGGCCACGGCTCCGGAACGCGAACGTTTGCCCGGCAACGTGCGCGGAGGGTGGTGGAACCGTTCGCGATCTGGCGTCTTGCGGTTGCCTCGTCGCGAAGAATCGTGACCGTCAGCGCCCACGCCGCCGCGAAACCGCAGGTCAGCGGGGCATTGACCGATTGCATTGCATTTCGTGGGCGCTCCGGCCAGAATTGCCGCAACTCGTGACGGGAGTACGGCGGTAATTCCCCGGGCGAGCCAGGACAGGATCTCGCTTCATTTCGCGAGAACTACAAGGTGGGCGGACAGGCGAGATGATCGCACGGCGGAAAATTTCATCGGCGCGCCCCACGGGCGTGCCCAAGAAGACTCTTTGCGCGCTCTGCGTGCCCGGAGCTGGGGTGAACAGATGACTGGGAGTGGTCGGCGCCGACTGGTGAGCCGCCTGCGCAGCGACCTGCCGCTGGCGCTCGTCGACGTGATGCTGGTGGCGGGGTCGTTCCTCGTGCTGCTGGCCGTGCGCTTCAACGGGAACATCCCGTCGCAGTACCAGTCGCGGCTGTTCGAGTTCCTGCCCGTCATCATCCTCGTGCAGCTCGGCGCCAACCTGGCCTGGGGCCTCTACGGCCAGATCTGGAAGCACGCCAGCGTCGCCGAGGCGCGGCGCATCCTGTTCGCCGGCGCCAGCGCCGGCGCCATCATCTTCCTCGTCAACCCCACCCGGGCCCTCCCCGTGCCCCGGTCGGTGGCGCTGCTCGGGGCGTTCGTCGCCACGATGATGATGGGCGCCGCCCGCTTCCAGGGCCGCCTGCGTCGCCGGGCCGGTGCGCCCACGGGCTCCGACGCCCGCGCCGCCACCCGCGTGGCCGTCGTCGGGGCCGGCGAGGCCGGCGCCACGATCCTGCGCGAGATGCGGCGCCGCGGCGAGACCGACAGGGTCCCGGTGGTGATCGTCGACGACGACCCCCGCAAGCAGGGCCGGTCGATGCTCGGCATCCCGGTCGTCGGCGACACGGCCAACCTGCCGGCGGTCGTCGGCCACTACAAGGCCGACGAGGTGCTCATCGCCATCCCGAGCGCCGACCAGTCGCTGATCAACGAGATCATGGAGGGTGCCGAGCTGGCGGGCGTGCCGCTCAAGGTCCTCCCGCCGGTCCGCGACCTGCTCAACGACCGGCCCTCGGTGCGCGACGCCCGCGACATCAACATCGAGGACCTGCTCGGCCGCGCCCAGGTCGCCACCGACATCGAGGGCATCCGGGCCGTCATCTCCGGCGCCACCGTGCTCATCACCGGCGCCGGCGGGTCGATCGGCTCCGAGATCGCCAAGCAGGTCGCCGAGCTGGGCCCGTCCCGGCTCGTGCTGCTCGACCACGACGAGACCCACCTGCACGACGTCAACGGCCAGCTCGAGCAGCCGGCCGAGCTCGACCTCACCGACATCCGCGACCGCGACCGCATCGCGGCGCTCATGCGGCGCCTGCGGCCCGACGTGGTGTTCCACGCCGCCGCGCACAAGCACGTGCCGCTGCTCGAGGCCCAGCCCACCGAGGCCGTGCGCACCAACGTGCTCGGCACCTACAACGTCGTGGCCGCCGCGGCCGAGGCCGACGTCGACCGGCTGGTCTTCATCTCGTCCGACAAGGCCGTGCGGCCCTCGAACGTGCTCGGCTACTCGAAGTGGCTGGGCGAGCAGCTCGTGCTGCTGATGGCCCCCGCCGGCTCGCGCTGGTGCTCGGTCCGGTTCGGCAACGTGCTCGGCAGCCGCGGCAGCGTCATCCCCACCTTCGCCCGGCAGATCTCCGACGGCGGTCCGGTCACGGTCACCGACCCCCGCATGACCCGCTTCTTCATGAGCGTGCGCGAGTCGGTGCAGCTCGTGCTGCAGGCCTCGACCCTCGCCCGCGGCGGCGAGATCTTCATGCTCGACATGGGCGAGGCCGTCAACATCCTCGAGCTCGCCGAGCGCATGGTGCGCCTGTCGGGCCACCAGGTCGGCACCGAGATCCCCATCCGCTTCTCGGGCCGGCGCCCCGGCGAGAAGCTCAGCGAGGACCTGCAGAACCCCGAGGAGCAGGCCCACGCCACGCCGCACCCGTCGATCGTGCGCCTCACGGCCACCCGCATCGACGCCGAGAACCTCGCCAAGAGCACCCACGAGCTGGAGCGGCTCGTCGCCGAGCACGGTGACGAGCGGGCCGCGACACTGATGGTGTCGCTCGCCACCGCCCCGGCGACCGCGCTGGGCCACAACGACGACCTCGCCGAGGTCTCCGGAGGCATCAATGGAGCCCCTTGACTATCTGAAGATCCTCCAGCGCCACTGGAAGATGGCGGCGGGGCTGGTGGTCACCGTCCTGCTGGTGGTGTTCTTCCTGGCGCCCGCCAAGCCCAGCACGGTCTACGAGGCCAAGCACACCCTGCTGCGCGGCTCGACCACGCCCGAGGGCACGGCCGCGGCCGACAACCCGCAGGTCGTCGCCCTGTGGTCCTCGGGCGGCGAGGTCCCCCAGCGCGTCGCCGACGCGCTCGGCCACACCGGCCCGGCCGACGAGCTGATCAACCGGCTCACGGTCACCCCCAACATCGAGCTCGGCACCGTCGACATGGTGGCCACGGCGAGCACGTCCGACGAGGCGGTGCTGCTGGTCAACACGTTCGCCGACGAGACGCTCAAGTACATCGACGAGCGCAACCAGACCGCGGCGGCCGACACCCAGCAGCAGATCGACGAGATCCAGGCCGAGATCGACGCGCTGACGGCCCGCATCAACGCCGCGGGCGGCGAGACGGCACCCGCGGCCCAGTCCGACGTGACGTCGCGGGCGGGCAAGCTCGAGGAGCAGAACAGCCTCTCGAGCGAAGCTCGCGCCAACGTCACCGAATGGGACTCGCTCCAGGTGGCGGCGTCGGCCAAGAAGGTCGCGGCGTCGTCGGTGGGCGTCACCCGGGGCCAGGCCCTGCTGCTCGGCGTCCTCGTGTCGCTCCTGCTCGCCTTCGGCGTGGCGATCATGCTCGACCGCTCCGACTCGCGGTTGCACACGAAGGAGCAGGCCGAGCGGCAGTTCGGGCTGCCGGTGCTGGCCGAGGTGCCGTTGCTGTCGATCCGCAACCGGCACCGGGCCGCCGTGTTCGGCTACGAGCACGACGCCGGCGTGGCCGAGGCCTACCGCGGCCTCCGCACCGCCCTGCTGCTGTTCCGCGACCGCCTGCCCTTCGAGGTCGAGACCGCGGACCTCACGCGGCGCAGCCAGCCCGGGTCCGGTGCCCGCAGCGGCAGCTCCCGCCAGGTCATCCTCGTCACCTCGCCCGAGGCCGGCGACGGCAAGAGCACCACGTCCGCCAACCTGGCCATGGCCTACGCCGAGTCGGGCCAGTCGGTGCTGCTCGTCAACTGGGACCTCTGGCGTCCCACCCCGGCGCGCGTGTTCGACGCCGAGGACTCGCCGGGCGTCAGCGAGTTCCTCGAGGCCCGCAACGCCTCGCTCGTGAACTACGTGCACTCGACCTCGGTGCCCGGCCTGCACCTCGTGCCCGCCGGCAAGCTCGGCCACCAGCCGGGCGGCCAGCTCGACGCCGAGCTGCGCCTGCTGGAAGAGGCCCGCAGCCTGGCCGACGTCGTCATCATCGACACCGCGCCGCTGCTGGCAGCCAGCGTCACCCGCGAGCTGGTCACCATGGCCGACGTCGTGGTGCTGGCCAGCCGCGCCGGCCGGACGACCAGCCCCGCCGCGGAGCGCACGGCCGAGCTGCTCGAGCGCCTCGGCGCCCCCACGCTCGGCGTGGTGCTCGTCGGCGTGCCGAACGGGCTGTTCAAGGCCGACTACTACACCAAGTCGCAGTCGCGGGCCGACCGCTTCCGGGCCTCGGTCCGCAGCCGCGAGTCCGGTGGCCGGTCGTCCGGGCGCTACACCGCCGGGCGCGGCGAGTCGGGGGCCGCCCCCGACGACGAGGAGTACGACTCCGGCGCGCGCCCCGAGCCCGCGCCGCCGGGGCCCGAGAGCCTTCCGAGCCGCGGAACCAAGCCATGACCTCGACGCCTGGGCGGGCGGCGAGGCACATGCCGGGCATCGGCACCGCAGTTCGTCACCACACGACCGGCTGGACCCGCCCCCCTCGGGGGGCGTGATGCCCGCCTCCGACCGCCTCGTGGCGGTCGCGGCCCACGGCCTGGCCGGGAGCCGCACCGATCTGCCGTCGACGTCGCTCTCCGACGTCGAGTGGTTCGACCTCGTGCAGGGCTGCGTCGCAGCCGACCTGGTCGGGCTGCTCGCCGCGGCGGCCGACGCCGGGCACCTGCCCGTCACGGCGGGCCAGGCCGAGGAGCTCGCGGTGCTGGCGGCCGAGCACGCCGGCCTGTCGGCGCTCGTCGAGCGGCAGGCGGTCACGCTGGCGTCGCTCCTCGCCATCTCCGGCATCGAGCACCGTGTCGTCGACGGCCCCGCGCTCCGGCTGGCGTACGCCGGGTCGGTGCTGCGGCCGTCGCGCGCCGCCCGCATCCTCGTCGCCCCCGAGGGCCTCGACGAGGCCCGCTCGCTGCAGGGCCCGGCCCCCGACACCGGCGTCCGGCACGAGCGCGTCGCCGTGGCCGCCACCCTCGCCGGGCTCGACCGCACCCCCCGCACCGACCTGCCGGCCCTGCTCGGCCCCGGCGTGGCGCTCGACCTCGACGGGCGCAGGGTCGAGGTGCTCACCCTCGAGCAGCAGCTCGTCGTGTCGTGCGCGGAGCTGGCGGCCACCCCGGTGCCGACGCTCGTCGCCCTGCGCGACGTCGCCCAGCTGGCGCTGGCCCCGGGGCTCGACGCCGCCGCGGTCCGCCGCCTCGCCGAGGTGGCGGGCGTGTCCGACTCGCTGACGCGGGGCCTCGCCGGCGCGTGGACGTGGTTCGACCTCGCGGACAAGACCGAGCTGTCGGTCTGGGCCGTGCGGCGCGCCGTTCCCGTCGCCGAGCGCCACAACGACCGGCGGGGGCCGCAACCGGCGATCCCACCGCGCGTCGGCCTCGCCCAGCGCGTCCTCGGCCGCCGCCCGCCCACCTCGGCCCCCACCCCCTCTCGACCGACCGCTACGGCGCCCGCGCTCGTGGCCGACACCGCGCCCACGGCCGGGCCCGACGGCCGCGGTCGTCCGCACCGCACCACCAGGAGATCTCGATGACAGCCCCCGCGCTGCTGGGCGGCACGCCCGCGTTCCCCGACGGCCTGCCGTTCTTCCGCCCGGCCAAGCCGCCGCTCGAGCGGGTCACCGCCCGCCTCGCCCCGTCCTACGAGCGGGGCGTGCTCACCAACGGGCCGCTCGTCCGCCAGTTCGAGGCCGAGGCCGCCGAGCGGCTGGGCGTGCCCCACGTGGTGGCGGTCGCCTCGTGCACCGCGGGCCTCATGCTCGTGTTCCAGGCGCTGTCCCGTCCCGGCACCGCCGCCGTGATGCCCAGCTTCACGTTCTCGGCGACGGCCCACGCGGCCCGGTGGGCGGGCGCGGTGCCCCGCTTCGCCGAGTGCGACACCGCCACCTGCCAGATCGACGTGGCCGACGCCGCGCAGCGGCTCGAGGGCGCCTCGCTGCTCATCGGCACCCACGTGTTCGGCTCGCCGTGCACGCCCGAGGCGGTCGAGGACCTGGCCCGCTCCGCCGGGATCGGCGTCGTGTTCGACGCCGCCCACGGCTTCGGCGCCACCCGCGACGGCCGCCCGCTCGGCACGTTCGGCGACGCCGAGGTGTTCAGCCTGAGCCCCACCAAGCCGATGACCTCGGGCGAAGGCGGCCTCGTGGCGGTGCGCGACGACGCGCTGGCCGAGCGCGTCCGGCTCGGGGTCGACTACGGCAACCCGGGCGACTACGACACGCGCTTCGCGGGGCTCAACGCGCGCATGTCCGAGCTGCACGCCGCGGTGGGCCTCGAATCGCTCGTCGAGCTCGACGACCACCTGGCCACCCGGCGGGCGCTCGCCGACGCCTACCGCAAGGCCCTGGCGGGCATCGCGGGCATCACCCCGCAAGAGGTCGACCCCCGCGACGAGTCGACCTACAAGGACTTCACGGTCATCGTCGACGAGTCGGTCTACGGGCTCGACCGCGACGGCGTCGCCGCCGCGCTGAAGGCCGAGGGGGTCGACACGCGGCCCTACTTCTACCCGCCCGTGCACCGGCAGCAGGCCTACGCCGACCTGCCGGCGCAGGACCTGCCGGCCACCGACTGGGTGACCAGCCGCGTGATCAGCCTGCCGCTGTGGCGCGACATGCCCCCGACCGCCGTCGACACGATCGCCGAGGTGCTCGACGACGTGGGCGCCCACGCGGCCGAGGTCGGCCGGGCGGTCGCGGCGCAGGCGGCCGAGGCGGTGGGCGCCTGATGCGGGCCCTCGTCACGGGCGGTGCCGGGTTCATCGGCTCGCACCTCGTCGACGCGCTGCTGGCGCGGGGCGACGAGGTGGTCGTGCTCGACAACCTCGCCACCGGCCGCATCGAGAACGTGCCCGAGGGCGCCGACTTCATCGAGGGCGACGTCGCCGACGAGGCGGCGGTCGCGAAGGCGATGGCCGGCGCCGACCTCGTCTACCACCAGGGCGCGCTCGGCTCGGTGGCCCGCTCGGTCGAGGCGCCGCTCGTCAGCGACACGGCCAACGTGCACGGCACGCTGGCGGTGCTGCAGGGCGCGCACGAGGCGGGCGTCCGCCGGGTCGTGATGGCCTCGTCGTCGTCGGTCTACGGCGGGGCCACCGAGGTGCCGACGCCCGAGTCGGCGCCGCTGGTGCCCCGGTCGCCCTACGCGGTCACGAAGCTCACCGACGAGCACTACGCCCGGGTGTTCTGGGAGCTCCACGGCCTCGAGACCGTCTGCCTGCGCTACTTCAACGTGTTCGGGCCGCGCCAGCGGCCCGACAGCCAGTACGCGGCGGTGATCCCGCTGTTCATCGACGCCCTGCTGACCGGGCGCACGCCCCAGGTGCACGGCGACGGCCTCCAGAGCCGCGACTTCACGTTCATCGCCGACACCGTGCAGGCCAACCTGTGCGCGGGCTCGGCGTCCGCCGAGCGCTGCGCCGGGCGGGCGTTCAACATCGCCCGGGGCGAGCCGTCGTCGCTGCTCGACCTGCTCGACGTGCTCGCTGCCCAGCTCGGCGTCACGGTGGCGCCCGACCACGTGGCCTCGCGGCCCGGCGACGTGAAGCACTCGCACGCCGACATCTCCGCGGCCCGCCGCGACCTCGGCTACGCCCCGGCGGTCAGCTTCGCCGACGGCCTGTCCCGTACCCTGGCCTGGTTCCGCGAACGGGCCCAGGCCACCAGCCCGGCCCCGGAGGCGACGGCGTGAGCGACCCCACCCCCCGGCCCGACGGGCCGACCCACCACCCAGCCGTGCCGGCGGCCTCGGGCGCCGGTGAGACTCCCCACGGCCAGGTCGACGACCTCGCGGCCGACCTGCTGCGCAAGCTGCACGACCGCACGGCCCGCGTCCTCATCGTCGGCCAGGGCTACGTCGGCCTGCCGGTGTCGATGCGCGCCGTCGAGGTCGGCTTCCCCGTGGTCGGCCTCGAGGCCTCGCCCGAGCGGGCGGCCGCGCTGCAGGACGCCAGCTCCTACGTCTCCGACGTGCCCGACGAGCAGCTGCGCAGCGCGCTCGACGCCGGGTACCGGCCGGTGTCCGACCCGGCCGAGGTCGGTCCGTTCGACGTGGCCGTGATCACGGTGCCGACGCCGCTGCGCGACGGCGCCCCCGACCTCTCCTACGTCGAGGACGCGGCGGCGTCCCTGGCGCGCCGGCTGCGGGCCGGGGCGCTGGTCGTGCTCGAGTCGACCACGTACCCCGGCACGACCGACGAGCTGGTGCGGCCGCTGCTCGAGCAGTCGGGCCTGCGGGCGGGCGAGTTCTTCCTCGGCTACTCGCCCGAGCGCATCGATCCCGGCAACGCCCGGTGGGGCTTCGTGAACACGCCCAAGGTCGTCTCGGGCGTCGACGAGGCGTCGCGCCGGTGCGTCGAGGCGTTCTACGGCGCCCTCGTCGACAAGGTGGTGCCCGTCGGGTCGACGGCCGAGGCCGAGCTGGTCAAGCTGCTGGAGAACACCTTCCGGCACGTGAACATCGCCCTCGTCAACGAGCTGGCGATGTTCGCCGACTCGCTCGACATCGACATCTGGGGCGCCATCGACGCCGCCAGCTCCAAACCGTTCGGCTACATGCGGTTCACCCCGGGGCCCGGCGTGGGCGGGCACTGCCTGCCCATCGACCCGTCGTACCTGTCGTGGCGCGTGAAGCGCCGCCTGGGGCAGACGTTCCGGTTCGTCGAGCTGGCCAACGACGTCAACGAGCACATGCCCGACTACGTGGTCGACCGGGCCATGGCGCTGCTGAACCGGCACCGGAAGGCGCTCAACGGCAGCCGGGTGCTGGTGCTCGGGCTCAGCTACAAGGCCGGCACGTCCGACTGGCGCGAGTCGCCGTCGATCGCCGTGGTCGAGCGCCTGCTCGCCATGGGAGCCGACGTGCGGGCGTGCGAGCCCTACATCCCCGAGGCGGGGGCGCCGGCGCTGCCCGCGCCGGTGGTCGACTGCACGCCCCACGAGCTGGCCGCGGCCGACCTCGTGGTCCTGCTCGTCGACCACCCCGACTTCCCGCTCGACGAGGTGGCCGAGCACGCCCCGCTGCTGCTCGACACCAAGGGCGTGATGCGCCCGCGGAGGTTCTCGGGCGAGACGCTCTAGGTTCGGTGTCGTCGCAGGTCGGAGGCGGTGCGGGCTACCGCCCGCGGCGCCCCGGCCACTAGGATCGCCACGTGGCGTGGCGGGTGGACATGGCGGATGTGGACGCGCGACCCGTGGTCGCGCCGGCGGACGAGAACGTGGCGAGGGCGGCGCGGCGCGTCGTCCCGCAGATCTCGGTCGTGCTGTGCACGTACAACCGGGCCGACCGGGTGGCGGGCGCGGTGCGCGCCATCCTCGAGCAGGAGGGCGCCGACCTCGAGCTGCTCGTCGTCGACGACGGGTCGACCGACGCCACGCCCGAGGTCCTCGCCGCCGTCGACGACCCCCGGGTGCGGGTGGTGCGCCGCACCAACGGCGGCCTGTCGGCCGCCCGCAACTCCGGCCTCGCGGCGGCTTCGGCGCCGTGGGTCGTCTTCATCGACGACGACGACACCGCGCTGCCCGGCTGGTTGGCGGCGTTCGTGGCGCAGGGCGCCGACGAGACCGTGGGCATCGCCTGCTGCGGCTCCCAGTTCGTGGACGCCGACGGCAACGCGCTGTTCCCCAGCCCGCCCGTGCGGCAGGGCGCGCCGCTGGGTGACGTGGTCGCCTCCACGCTGGCGGGAACGTTCGCGGTGCGCACCGACCTCGCCCGGCGGGCCGGCGGCTACCTCGACGGACTCGGCACCCGCCACCAGACCGAGCTGTTCGTGCGGCTCGTCACCCTGGCCGAGGCGGCGGGCCTGCGCATCTCGAGCGTCCCCGACCTGCTCATCCACATCGAGGCCCGGCGGGCGACCGAGCGGCCCGGCGTGAACCCGCGGCGGCTCTACGACGGCACCCGCTGGATCATCGCCCGCCACCCGGCCGCCTACACCGGGCGGGCGCGCCACGTCGCCCTGTTCGAGGGCGTGGCCGGTACGAACGCCGCCCGGCTCGGCGACTGGCGGGCGGCCCGCCGCCGCCTGCGCCGTGCCGTCGCCGCCATGCCCGGGTCGCGCGAGGCCTGGGGCCGGCTGGCGCTGGCATCGGTGCCGCCGATCGCCGAGCGGGTGTGGAACCGCCACGGCGCCTGGGCCACGCACGACGCCGGCGAGGTCGGCGTTCTGCGGCAGCTCCCGCCGCCGGCGGGCACCGACGGCGGCGACGGGCACCCGCCCCGCCGCGAGCTCTTCCTGGCCTGGCGCTACCAGGAGAACCCCCCGCTCCCGACCGACACCACGCCGGCGCCCGTCGAGGGTCCCGGCGTGGCGGCGCGCCCCGGGGGCGCCGGCCCCGACCCGGTCCACCGCCTCGCCGACCGGCTCGCGCGCCGGCGGGGGTGGGGGCCGCCGGTCGACCTGCGGGTGGTGGACGACCACCGGGTCGCCGACGGCGAGCGCCGTGGCGACGGTGACGACGACCGCGCCGCCGGCGGGGGCCTCGACCGCACGGCACCGCCCCGCCTGGTCGTGTGCCACGACGTGCTGCACCGCGTCGACGACCCCGTCGCCCTGCTCCACCGGGCGGCGGCGGCCGCTGCGGGCGGCCCCCTGCTGCTCTCGACGCCCGATCGCGAGGTCGCCGATCCCACGCGCCCCCTCGGCCCCCCGACCGATCCGCGGCACCGGCGCGAGTGGACGCTCGACCAGCTCGAGCTGCTGCTGCTCTCGTGCGGGTTCGACATCGGGGACTGGTGGCGCGTGGCCTCGAGGCCGGCGCCGTGGACGCTCCGGCTGCCCGCCGTCGTCCAGACGCTCCCCGTCCCGGGCCCGACCCGCGACACGTTGGTCGTGCTCGCCGTGCCGCGCAGGGTGACCGCTCCTCGCTAGGAGCGTCTCGCAGAGTCGACGGTGGGTCACGTTCCGCCTAACCTTGCCGTGAGGCGGCGTGGTCCATTGCGTTCCCGGGTATGGCTCGGGCGGACAGCCAAGGCGGAGACATGAGATACCTGGTAACCGGGTCGGCCGGATTCATCGGCCGACACCTCGTCGGCGCGCTGTTGGCCGGCGGCAACGACGTCGTCGGCGTCGACTCCTACACCGACTACTACGATCCGGCGCGCAAGCGCGCGAACACGGCGGCGCTCGCGGAGCACGACCGGTTCACCGCGCTCGAGCGCGACCTCGTGGTCGACCCGGTCGACGACCTCGTCGACGGGGTCGACGCGGTCGTCCACCTCGCCGGCCAACCCGGCGTGCGCCTGTCGTGGGCCGCCGGGTTCGGCGTCTACGTCGACCGCAACGTCAACGCCTCGCAGCGCCTGCTCGAGGCGGCGCACCGCACCCGGGTCCCCCGGCTGGTGCTGGCGTCGTCGTCGTCGGTGTACGGCAACGCGGACACCTACCCGGTCACCGAGGAATCGCCGACCCGGCCGTTCAGCCCGTACGGCGTGACCAAGCTGGCGATGGAGCACCTCGCCGGCGCCTACGTCGAGAACTGGAGCGTGCCGGCGGTCATGCTGCGCTACTTCACGGTGTACGGGCCGGCGCAGCGCCCCGACATGGCGATGCACCGCTTCATCGAGCGCGCCGCGGCCGGCGAGCCGGTCCCCGTCTACGGCGACGGCAAGCAGGTCCGCGACTTCACCTACGTCGGCGACGTCGCCGCAGCCACGGTCGCGGCCAGCACCGCCGACCTCGCGCCGGGCACGGTGCTCAACATCGCCGGCGGCTCGTCGGCCACGGTCGAGGACGTGCTCGCCCTCGTCGGCGACGCCGTGGGCCGTGAGGTCGTCGTCGAGCGCCTCGCACCGCAGCCGGGCGACGTCCGCGTGACCGGAGGCGCGATCGACCGCGCCCGCCGACTGCTGGGCTGGGCCCCGGAGGTGTCGCTCGAGTCGGGCATCGCCCGCCAGGCCGCGCACCACCTCGGCTACTCCGTCGTGGGGCGCTGACCGCAGCATGGGCCGGCCCCTCCGCGTCCTCCAGCTGATCGATTCGCTCGCCCGGGCCGGCGCCGAGCAGTCGTTGGCGACGCTGGCCCCCCACCTGGTGGCCGAGGGCGTCGACCTGCACGTGGCCTACCTGGTCGAGCGCGAGGGGCTGCACGCCGAGATCGAGCAGGCGGGGGCCACCGTCGTGTCGCTCGACGAGCCGGGCGCCGGCCGGCGCCGCTGGCTGGCGAGGACGACCGAGCTCGTGGGCGACCTGCGCCCGGCCGTCGTCCACACCACGCTGTTCGAGGCCGACCTGGCGGGCCGGCGGGCGGCGGCGCGCCACCGGGTGCCGTCGGTGTCCAGCTTCGTGAACACGACGTACGGGCCGTCGCAGGCCGGACGCGAGAACGTCAGCAGGGTGCGCCTGCGGGCCGCGCAGGCCGCCGACGCGTGGACGGCACGCAAGGTGGCCCGGTTCCACGCCGTCACCGAGCACGTGGCCTCGGTGATGGGCCGCCGGCTGCTGGTCCCCCGGTCGAAGATCGAGGTGATCCCGCGGGGCCGCGACGGTGCCGTGCTCGGCCGGCGCACGCCCGAGCGCGCCGCGGCGGTCCGCGAGCGGCTGGGCGTCGGGCCCGAGGTCCCGCTCGTCGTCGCCGTGGGCCGGCAGGAGCCGCAGAAGGGCCTCGACGTGCTGCTGGCGGCCGTGCCGGCGCTCCGCGAGCGCCACCCCGGGCTGCGGGTGCTCGTGGCGGGTCGCGAGGGCCGGGCGTCGGCCGCGCTGGGCGAGGCGATGCGGGCGGCCGGGCTCGGCGACGCGGTGACGTTCCTCGGCATGCGCGACGACGTCGCCGACCTGCTGGCGGTCGCCGACGCGTTCGCCTTCCCGTCGCTGTGGGAGGGGGCCGGCGGCACCCTGATCGAGGCGATGGCGCTCGAGGCGCCGATCGTGTCCTCGGCGCTGCCGACGTTGCTCGAGACGGTCGACGAGCGGTCGGCCGTGCTGGTCGAGCCCGGCGACCCCGACGACCTGGCCAGGGGCATCCTCGCCGTGCTCGACGACCGGGCCACGGCGGCCGAGCGCACGCGCACGGCGCGTGCCCGCTTCGAGTCCGAGTTCACCATCGAGGCCGTGGCGCACCGCATGGTGGCGCTCTACGACCGGGTCGCCTGCCCCGACCGGGCCC
>Ga0111538_10007209_pt1 | contig 15000 bp, 17 predicted proteins | sample SoiMethybrSBSTD1_FD_79669 | JGI IMG/M metagenome (GOLD analysis project Ga0111538, IMG submission 79669) | Bulk soil microbial communities from a Populus tree surrounding site in Tennessee, USA - Soil MetaG P. TD hybrid SBSTD1 (version 2)... | ecosystem: Environmental > Terrestrial > Soil >... | reverse complement strand
GGCGGCGGCAACTACTACAGCGGGATCCTCTGCGCCGGGTCGACATTCGGCACATGCGCGTCGAAGACGACGACGCCGCTCGTCGTGGGGATGTGGATTCAGTGGACAGGGGCGGCACCCGATCTCCAACCCTACGGCGATTTCATGCGGATGCCCAATGTCACGACGACGACCTTCCTGCGGAATCAGTGGGTGAAGGTCGGGTTTTATACGAAGCAGGAATCGAATCCTGGCTCGTCGCGGGACGGCATCATCCGGTGGTGGGTGAATGACATCCTGAACGGCAACTATCCGGCGCTCTCGACCCCGTCGGCGGATTTCAATCTGTTCGAATTCGCGCCGTATAAGCAGGATCCCGTCGCGCAAGCGGAATTTATGTGGATCGCAGACACGGTCATTCGCGGGCAATAGCAGGGGAATTACGATGCCTATGTATCTGAACAAGCCGGTGAGTGACGAATACCTTCAGGCGCTCATCCACGCCTATCGCCGCGGGTATTCCGGCGAGGCGGCCGACAAGCCTGAAGATGACGCCGCGGTGATCGCGCGCCTGGAGGCGGATCAGGTCGTCGTGCCGGACAATACGCCGACGGCGTTCGAGCTCGGCGAAGCGGACGCGGACAACGAGCGCTAAAGGGTCACGGGATGGCACGACGCGCAGCAGCGGCACGGGCAGGGGATCGGATTCCGATCGGGTCACGGACGCACGCGACCCTCGTGACGAAGGTCGACACGCCCGCGGCGATCCCGATGACGGAGGTCTACGCGAAGATTGCGGCGACGCGCGCGCAGCACGGCGATGTCCTCCACGCCTTCCATCAGGTGTGGTACGAGGCGGGGCATACGTGGTCGATGTGCAATTTCCTCGGCGTCCCGATGATGAAATGCCCGATGGACCTCTGGGCCTACCACGACCTGCTGGTGAGTCAGCGGCCGCGGACGGTCCTCGAGACGGGCACCTTCGCCGGCGGATCGGCGATGTGGTTCGCATTCCTGATGGACGTCCTCGGGATCCACGATGGACGCGTGATCACGATCGATATTGACGATTACACCGCAGGCTCGCGACATCCGCGCGTGACGTATTACTCGGGCGACGCCACGAACCCGACCATGATCAAGACCATCGCGAAGGAGATCACGCACCCACTGCTCGTCTCGCTCGACGCTGACCACTCGACGGCGCACGTCCGGAAGGAACTCGATGCCTACGCGCCGCTGCTCCAGGTCGGCGAGTATGTCGTCGTCGAGGACACCAACATTTCGTGGGGTGAGGAGCGCGGCGCGCGTGGCGCGGTCGAGGATTACGCGGACGCGCATCCGGGCGAGTTCTGGCAGGACATGTACCTCGAGCGGAATCTGTTGACCATGCACCCTGGCGGATGGCTCAAGCGGGTGGCGTCCTGCACACATCAGGGGACACGATGAAGAAGAAGGCCCCGCCGATCGCGCCCGTCCGCGAATACAGGCATCCGAAGCCGGGGATGGACAACGTCCAGATTTTGATGGGCACGCCGACGCTGGGGTTGATCCGCATGGAGTGGCGGAACGCGATGGACAGCATGGCGGCGCCGCCGAATTGGGCGCTCGTCAAGTCGACGCCGCTTGGGTATCTCGTGCCGGACGCACAGAACATCTTGGTCAACGATTGCTTGATGGGCACGTTCCGGGCGTTGCTGCTGATTGAGGACGACACCTGTCCGCCGCCGCATGCCCTCATCGAATTCGATCGGTGGTTCTGGAAGATGGAGCGGAAGCTCGCGCCGCCGATCGTCTCCGGGCTGTATCACATCAAAGGGACGGCGGAGCGGCGCGCGGGGAAGAAGGGCGGCATTCCGCAGCTCGGCGCGGAGCCGCTGATTTATCGCGGAGGCGGACAGCGCGCGTATCGCGATTGGACTCCCGGCGACGTCGTGTGGTGTTCGGGGATTCCGACGGGCGCGCTCCTGATTCACCGCTCGGTCCTCGAGGCGTGGGCGAAGGAACCGGACATCGAGGTCTACCAGCTCGAAGGGTATCCGCATCCACTGCGGCGCATCTTCCGGAATCCCTCGCAGGTGTGGGTCGATCCGGACACGGGCGGGATCCACGCGTCCGTGGGGACATCGGATCTCTGGTGGAGCGAGCATACGATCCAGCGAAATATCCTGAAGAAAGCGGGATGGCCTGCGAAGTTTGCGGACCCGAAACGATGGACGCCGCGCGGCGGCCCGTACATCGTGGACACGGGCATGAAGTTCGATCACATCGACAGAAATACCGGCGAACGGTGGTAGGTAAATGGTATCCTTCTGGACGGGCATGGACAGCATTCAGAAGGGAACTAGGCATATGAGACGCACACTACTGGCAACACTGGCGCTCGTCGTCTGGGCAGCGACGGTCAGCGCCTCCACGATCACGATTGACAACCTGTGGCCGTATGACGGGTACGACATCACGTCCGTCGTCCTCTGGGCGAGCGACATTCCGATCACGTCCGACGCGACAATCGCGCCCGGCGCCTCGCTCTCCCTTGAACTCCCGTCCGCGTTGGACAATGGCTTCCGTTTCGATGCGCTCGGCATCGGCGGCGTGTGTCCGACGCAATGCGGCTGGTTCTCCGGGGTCAGCACGCAGTGGGCGGGTGATTGGATCGCGCTCGGGACGGTGATCGACGTCTTATGGCCCGCGACGGACGGCGGCGACTGGGTGCCGATTGTGCGCGCGACGTATTCGGCATCGCCTGCGCCGTCAACGTCGGTCCCTGAGCCCTCCTCACTGGCCTTGTTTGCGGCGGGCGTCATCGGTCTGGTCGTGCGGCGATGGCGGACCTGAGCGTCCGCGTCAACGCGATTACCTATGGCCGATCGCCGCTCGGCGCGCAGACGGTTGTCCTCGCCCCGGCGATCACCAATGAGCGCGCGCGGGTATCCGAGAGCGCGGGCGGCGCCATCGTCGACGCGTCCGCGTCCATCATCGCCGCCGCGCGCCAACCAATCGGCAATACCGATGTGCCGAATGTCATCTGGGCGTCGGCCGGCGTCGAAGGCGGGATCCCCGTAGTCACGACGAAATTCGGGTCCACGATCGCGGCCTACACGGGCACGGCGGCGACGATCAATACCGCCATTGCCAGCGCGAGCGCCGCCGGGGGGTTGCAGTACGTCGAACTCGGGGCCGGCACCTTCAGTCTCTCGAGTTCGATCGCGATGAAAACCAACGTCGAACTCCGTGGACAAGGGATGTCGACGATCGTCAGTTTCACGTCGATGGGCGGCGTCACCTACTTCTGGGGCGCCGGGAAAGCCGGGATTATTTTCCAGGGCGCGTACAGCACGCCGAACGAAATCGCGCCCGCACTCGCCTCCGTGCCGAGCGGGACGATCAAGGATTTCACGGGCACCAATGGCGCCGCGGGTGTCTATACCCAGGGCGCGACTGCGCTCATGCTCGGGCAGTCGGCGACCGGCCTCAGTGTCGGCGACACACTCGTCGTCTGGCAGGCGGACGATGCCGACGGGGCGGTCCCGAACAGCAACTATTTTGTGAGTTCCAAAAACGGTGTCGCGAATTCGGTCTGTTGGGAAGGATCGGGCGAGTCGAAGGCGTCGACACACCAGCAACGGATGCGCGTGACCGGCATCGCCGGCACGGGGGCCTCGACGGTCGTGACGGTCGCGACGGGATTATTCATGCCCACCGGCACGTGGCAGACCGCGAAAGCGCCGAAGGCCGGCTGGTTCACCGTCGCGCAGACGATCCATGATGCGGGCGTCCGGAATCTCCTCGTCCAAAGTACGGGCTTCACGACCGAACACTTGGCCGTCATTGCGATCAACTGGGCCGTCAATATCTGGGTACAAGGCGTGGGCATCAAGCCGCGCAACACCACGTTTCATGCGTCGAATGCGTGCGATTACGGGATCTACACCACCGACAGTCGCAATATCACGATCCGGGATAATTGGGTCGACCGCATGATCGGCGGTGGCATCAATACCACGACGAGTTATGGGATCGCGCTCAAGACGACGTGCCATTCCCTCGTGGAGAACAACATTCTGAACGAGGTCGAATCCCCGCTCATGATTTTGACGGGGACCTTCGCGAGTGTCCTCGCGTACAACTACGAGCGCTTTGTCAACGACGATGGGCAGGAGAACGGGTTAGCGCAACATCAAGTCGGGTCGGGCGAAAATCTCGTGGAAGGCAATTCGCTCTGTAAAGTGTGGCTCGATATGTTCCACGGTCCGGCTACCTTCACCACGTTTTATCGCAATTACATGGCGGCCAGTGGGTTCGATCTGGCCTCGTACCATCGCTGGCACAACTTCATCGGCAACACCATCGTGGCGAGCGATGGGCGGAAGTTTCTCGCGACCGATGCGCTGAAGATTAATCGCTTCAGCAGCTTCGCGTTCCGGTTCGGGTATCCGCAACAGAACGCCGATAGTTCGACGACGAATAACGTGGCCCTGGATTCGGGCGTGTGGACGACGGCCATGCTGTGGGGCAACTATGCGACCACGGGCGGGACGGTGTTTGATGCGGCGGAAGTCCCGTCATCGGATCCGAATTTTCCGAATGCCGTGCCCAGTACGCAAACGCTGCCGAGTTCGTGTCGCTTTGCCGTGCGGCCGAACTTCTTCACCATCTCCGGCATCGGGACCGTCACGTTTCCGCCGATGGGGCCAGACGTCACGGGCGGCGATTTTCTCGGCGGCCGCGCGTACAAGATCCCGGCACAGCGGGTCTATGACGCGACCGGCGGCGCGATTGCGTCATTCGATGGGTCGGTCTACGGCAGCACGCCCTAGTCGGAGAGACGGATGATGGCAGTCCAGCACGGAGCGGGGGCGGAGAATCAGGGTTTCCATGGTCACACCGCCGGACGTGGACGCAAAGGACTCGCGGACCGCACACTGACGCCGAATGGTCTCCGCGAGGGCGCGATGCTTGGGCGACCACAGCGACATCCGCACGATGATGTGCCCGGTCGCCGTCAGGTATCGGCCGTATCGCTCAAGCATGGGCACCACGCGCGCGGGCGGGATGTAGTACACAGACTCAGCAAAGAGAATCACGTCCATGTGATGTGGCGGGACGAACGTCAGGGCATCGCCGTGTTGATAGCGATTGATGTCGCCGCGACCGCACTCGGCGGCACGGCGCCGGGCTGTGGCGAGACAGACCTCGGAAATATCGACCCCGAGATAGCTGCGGTATGTGCTGGCCGTGAGCTCGTTGCCGGTGCTGCCTGGGCCACAGCCGACATCGAGGATATCCCCGCCGCGGGCGTAGCGTTCGACTTCGGGATGGGTGAAGGTGGGCGGGCGGTCGATGTGCCGCCATGTCCCGGCCGCGAACTCGCGGTCCCAGAGCGCCTGTTTGATGGACGACGGCGCATATCGCTGGATGGCTCCGCGGAGTTTGTGGACGAACATCACAGTGCGGACTATACCGCGGTTTGGAGTGGACATGGCCACGGCTACTGACGACTTTAATCGCGCCGACGCCGGCTCACTCGGGGCGAATTGGACGGCGGGCACGGGCGCGTCCAATATCGGCATCACGTCGAACGCCGCGAAGGGCGTCGGCGTGTCAGACTCGCACTGGTTCTATAACGCGGTGACGTTCGCCGCCGATCAGTATTCAGAAGCCAAGATCACGACGCCCACGACGCAAGACAATCACGCGCTCACGTGTCGGAGCGCGGTCGGTGGTGCGAAGACGTTCTATTACTGTGACTTCGGGGCCGTGAAAGTCATCGGGAAATTTATCGCGGGCACGCCGACGACGCTGAAGTCCGTGACCGCGACCGTCAACGCCAATGATGTATGCCGTTGCGAGGTCGTCGGCTTCACGATTTACTACAAGATCAATGGCGCCATCGTTGACTCCGCCGTGGACGGAGGGTCGTCGATTGCCTCTGGACAACCTGGGTTGTTTTTCTCGACGAGTGATGGCGTGATGGATGACTGGGTCGGGAGCGATGATCTCGTGACGCCAGCGCCGGCACTGAGCGCGAATCTCAGCGAAGCGTCCTTGCCGCCGAGTTATTTTTAAAGGGAGCCATGGGCACCGACGAAGCGCCAGTCACCGTGCAGGATCTCGTCGTCGCGGAACTGGTGGACTGTACGCCGCCGCCCGCGCCGGAGACGCCTGTCCCGGCGGCGCCGGAGTCCTCGCCCACAGACACAGCCGCAGACGCGACGATCGAAAGCACGGGAGCGGACCCGCCGCCCGGCGGTCCACGAACTGATTCCCTCCTTGACCGTGAGGCGCGCGCATGATGCGCCTTCTCGCCTGGATCGTCGCGATCCTCCTTCGGCAGAAACACCACAAACCCGGCCATAAGCCCCAGCCTGGTACGCCCATCGCCGCCGCCGTGAGCGAGCGGGTGCGGGTGTCCGCGTCCGGCGTGGCGCAGGTCGTGATCCGTCACCCGGAGATCATTCGGGTCTCGGATCGCGGGATGGCGCAACTGAGCGGCGGTCCGGAATTCGTCCGGGTCGCGGATCTCGCCTCGGCGCTCGTGAGTGGCCCGCGCCCGCCCGTGCTCACACTGGCGGTGAGTGTCGGCGAGATCGTGCGCGCGAGCGCAGGCGGGTCCGCGATGTTGGCCCGTGAGCCCGAGCTCGTGCGCGTGGCCGATCGCGGGATGGCGCAGTTGAGTGGTCCCGTGCGGGTGCGGGTGTCGGATCTCTGTATGGCGCTGCTGACGGGTCCGTCCCCGCCCTCGGGAACGATGGCGGTGCGCGTCAGCGAAGTCGTACGTATGACCGACGCCGGCGCCGCGCAATTGGTCCGTGAACCTGAAATCGTGCACGTGGCCGAGCGTGGGATCGCGCAACTGAGCGGCCCCGTGCGAGTGCGGGTGTCCGATCTCTGCGTGGCGCTGCTGACGGATCCGCACGCGCCTATCGGCGTGCCGACCATCTGCGACTTCTGTTCTGACGAAGTCCGCCTCGACGACGCGGTGACGGTGAGGAGGGTCTGAGATGGCCCTCAACCAACAGCATTTCCGGTTCGGTGTCGATAGCGGGACGGAATCGACGCACACCTTTCACGCCGCCGAAGACGTCAATCCCGCCGTCGGTGTGATTCCGGTCGATACGAATTTCCTCCTTCGCATCGGCGTCTTCGCGACCGCCGTCCATTCCAACATCGATTTTACGTTTCAGTATTCGCTGAACGGCGGGACGTTCACCACGATCACGACATCGTCGACCGTCGTGAAGGCGGTCAACGGCATCCTGACCTCCGGCGGCAACTGCACGCAGCGGCTCACGGGTCAAGGCACCTTCCAAGGGTTGACAGGGCAGACCGAGACGGGCGCGTCCGGCGGGAACTCGATGGATCTCGCCTCAGGCGGATGCGCGGAGACGGAGTGTGCCCTCCAATTAGTCGGAGCAGACCTGACGGCAGGCGGAACCATCACGTTCCGCTTGCTCCAGGAAGCGACGACGATGAACGCCTACAACGTCACGCCGACGTTGGTCGTGCAAGGCGTGAATCTGACGCGCGACGTCACCGCGGAGAATGTCAAGGTCGACGACGTCGGGCACAACACGGCGCAGATCCAGTCTGGCGTCCATGTCACCGACATCCTGACGCAGCCCGTCCTCGTCGACATGGCCGGCGGGATCTCGCGCGACGTGACGGCGGAGAATGTCAAGGTCGCCGACACCGTCTCGCCGCTCCTCAATCCGCTGCAAGCGGCACCGTCAGAGGCCGTTAAGGTGTTCGAGGACGAGACGGCCGTCCTCGCGCCGTTGCAGACGACGGTGCAGGAGGCGGCCAAGATCACGGATACACCGACGGCCGTTCTGTCGCCGTTGCAAACGGCAGTCTCTGAAGCCGCGAAGCTGACCGAGACCGTCGAGGCGGCGATGGATATTCAAGCGGTCATCAGCGAGGCGGCGACGGTCAGCGACACGGCCGCCGCGGTCCTCACGCCGCTCGAAGCGTCAGGGTCCGAGTCCATCAAGGCCGCGGAGAGTGTCCAAGCGGTCCTCGCGCCGCTTCAGGCGACTTCCACGGAGGCCGTCAAGCTGACGGACACCGTGCTCGCCTCCATTGGGTTGGAGGCGTTGGTCAGTGAGTCCATCAAGGTCGCGGAGACGGCGACGACGGTCCTCGCGCCGCTCGCGACGAGCGCGCAAGAGATCGCGAAGCTGACTGACACGGCCACGGCGGTGCTGACGCCGCTCCAGGCGACGCCCGCCGAATCCGCGAAGGTCGGCGACAGCGTCCTCGCCTCCATTGGCCTCGAAGCGGTCGTGACCGAATCCGTCAAGGTCGCTGACGCCGCAACCGCGGTCCTTGCGCCCTTGGTCGCGAGTGTCAGCGAGGCGGCGACGGTCAGCGAGAGCGCGCAGGGCTCGCGCAGCGAGTCGGGCGATCTGGCGCAGTCCGTCTCGGAAACCATCAAGGTCGACGACGTCGGGCACAACACGGCGCAGATTTTTTCCGGCGTCCACGTCACCGACATCCTGACGCAGCCCGTCCTGATTGAACTCGGGAATCTCTCCCGCGCGGTGAGTGAGTCGGTGCGGGTCCAAGACGGTCCGCTCCTCACCTTCCCGAACGAGTACGGGCTCTGCGACTTCTGTTCAGACGAAATCCGCATCACCGACACGGTCTCGGCGGCAGTGGTGAGCGCGGGGACGTTGACGCAATCCGTCTCGGAGACGGTCAAACTCCTGGACACGGTCCAGGCCGTGCTCGGTGCCCTCACCGCCGCCCTCGCGGAGGCGGTGAAGGTCAGCGAGTCCGTTCAGGCGATCGAATCCCCACTCGTCGCGAGCCTCACGGAGTCAGCGAAGGTCGACGACAGCGGTTTGCTGCGATCACTCGTGGGCGCGGGGGACTTGACGCAATCAGTCTCCGAAACGATCCGGGTCGACGACGTCGGGCAGGGCGTCGCCCAGATGCTTGGCGTCCTGCACATCACCGACGGGCCGGTCCAGGCGCAGATGGTCGGGCTTGCGACGTCCGTCTCGGAATCCGTCAAGGTGGCCGACACGCTGACGACGAGTCAGCTCGACCTCTCGGCCGTCATCGGCGATGCGATCCGGATCGCCGACGAATCCGGCAATTTCGCGGAGCTGGTGCAGGAGCCGGAGATCGTCCACGTCGTCGACACGGTGCAATTCCAGTGGGTCGAGGCGAGTGTCCTCACGCGCGACGTTGGTACGGAGACCGTCAAGATCGCGGACACCGTCGCGGCGCTCGAGACGCCTCTGCTCGCGAGCGTGAGCGAAGCCGTCAAGGTCAGCGACAGCGTTCAGGCGTTGATCGGGCTGAGCGCGGTCGTCAGTGAAGCCGCGAAGGTCAGTGAGAGTGCACAAGCCACACTGACGCCACTCGAAGCGAGCGTCACGGAGACCGCCCGCGTCAGTGAGTCCGCGACGGGCGTCATCACGCCGATCCGCGCGAGTGTGTCGGAGGCGGTCAAGGTCGATGACACCGGCATCCAGGGCGCGATGGGCGTCCTCACCGCCTCCGTCAGCGAAGCCGCGAAGGTGAGCGACACCGTGCAGTCCGTCCTCGCGCCGCTGCAAGCGAGCATCGCGGAGACCGCGAAGGTCGTCGACATAGTGACGGCCGTGGTGACGCTGATCGAAGCGTCCATCACTGAGAGTATCGAGGTCGGCGAGACGGTCCTCGCGACGGAGACACCGATTCTCGCGAGTCTCACGGAGGCGGTGAAGGTCAGCGAGTCCGTTCAGGCGTCCATGGCGCTCCGGGCCGTGCTCTCTGAGTCGGTGAAGGTGAGCGACAGCGCGACGGGCCTCCTCACGCCCCTCCAGGCAAGTCCGTCCGACGCCGTCAAGGTGAGCGACGCGGCGACGGGGACGCTGTTCCCGTTGAACGCCTCCGTCTCTGAGGCGGTGAAGGTGAGCGAGGCCGCGGTCGTCTCGTTCAATCTCGCGCAGACGGCCGGCCCTGAGTCGGTGAAAGTCTCCGACAGCGTCGCGGCCATCATGACGCTGACCGCGGGTCTCTTGACGGAGAGCGTCAAGGTCAGCGACGGACCCGTGCAATCGACCTACATCGACCAAGGGACGATGTTCCGGTCGGTCTCCGAGACGGGCCTGCGACTCAGCGACACGGCCCCGGTCGGTGTCCTGAATCCGTTGCGCGCCGTCGTGACGGAATCCGTTAAGGTCCACGACGCGCCGTTCCTCGCCTTCATCGGCGTCGGCGCGATTCTCGCGGAGCCTGTCCATGTCGTCGACACCGTCCAAGCGACACTGAATCCATTACAGGCCGCGGCCCTCGAGCGCGCTCGCCTCCGCGACACCGTCACGACGGGCGCGTTGATTCTCACGTTCACTGTCACGGACGAACAACTCATCCAGGCTGTGGACGTGTCGGGCGAAGTCTTGATCCCGATCTTCGATATCGATGAGGAGACGATCCGATGAGTGGCGCGACGAAGAGTTTTCTCTATCCGGATTCGGTCGGCGAGCGATCGACGCCGACCTATCGCGCAACGTGGATGAGTAACGGTCTGCCCGTCCAGGCGGGCTCCGTCTCATCCATCCTGTTCTGGTTGCGCGATGTGCGGACGGGTGCGATCGTGAATGGACGCGACGGCGTCAACGTCTTCAATACCAACGGCGGCGCGTTGGTCAATGGCGTGTTCACGCTGCAACTCGAGAGCGGGGACACGCAGCACTTCGGCGACGGGAAAGCAGAAAAACGGTTGATGACGTTCGATGTGCTCCTGGCGAGCGGCGGACGTCTTACGCGTGAGGTCTCATTTTATGTGCGCAGTTTCCAGGATGTTCCATCGGCTGGATCACCGGGGGGATCGCCACCATGAAGGAGTGAATTATGCGAGCACTGCTCTTCGGCGTGATCGCGGCGGCGGCGGCAGGCGGGACGGTCCGGGCGCAAACGCATCCCTGCGATCAGGCCGTCGCGCCGGATCCGGTCATCGCCTCCGGGGCGCCCCATAAAGCGGCGTTCTGTTCTCCGCAAGCCGATTTGATTGAGGCGGCCGTCGCCTATGTCGACGGCGTCGCCGTCGATCTCCTCGCGGTCACACCGAAGACCGGACCCAGCGCGACGGGGCAGATCCTGTACGAGACGCCGCTGTTCATCCAGGTCGCGCGCGGGGCGCATCTCCTCGAGATGGCGACCTACAACCGGAACACGTTCACCGGGCAACTCCAGATGGGACCGCGCTCCGTCCCTTTTCGTTTCTCCGCAGATGAGTCCCCGATCCCTGCGGTGCCCACGGTCAAGGGGATCACGCGGTAACACGAAAGAGGTACGCTCATGCCGACCCTCCCCGTCCTTGCGCCGCGATTCTGTCGTTTGTGCGCACTCACGCTGATCGCGCTCGTCATCGGCGTGATCGTGCTCCTCGTCCTCGTCCTCAATCCCACACCGCCGCCGCCGGATTACGGCGCATTGCCACTCGTCACGGACTACGACTTCGACACGGTCGCCGGAGGAGGATGGCAATACCTGAAACGCTCGGCGACGAACCCGGCCTCGATTGCGGACGATGCGCTCGCGCCGGTCTCGCCGATGAATATCGCCGCGCTCGACTTCACGGGGACCGCCCAGGATACGGAGCCAGGCGTGTGGTGGCATCCACTGCCGGCGGTGTCGGAGGTGTACGCGGAGTTCTGGATCAAGTTCAGCAAGAACTGGACATGCAGCCCGGCGGGATGCAGCAAGCTTACGTTTTTCTTCCCGCCCAACGGCGGCGGCGATCTCTACATGGGCATCTACTGCGATGTGCCACAAACGCAGTGGCCGGGACAGGCGGCGAGTTGTCCTGACAACAATCCCGATCATTTCGTGGTCGGAGGGCAACTCCAATGGGGGGCGTACGGCGGCTGGCCGCTGCTCGCCAATGTGACGCGTACGCCGATCCAGCGCGATCGGTGGTATCACCTCGCGCACTATCTCAAGTGGTCCTCGACGCCGAGCGCCGCGGATGGGATCTGGCGGGTCTACGTGGACGGCGTCCTGAATCTCGAGAAGACGGATATCGTCGTGACGATGCCGGCGGCGAGTGAGGTGCAAATCGCGCCGACGCGGCAGTTCGCGCCGCCGCCTGGCGAATTCATGTGGCTCGATCACATCATCGTGCGGGGGCAGGGCAGCAGCGGCGCGCGCGCCACCCGCACCGCCGCCCCGATTCCAGTCCCCCGCTAACGGCGCGCGGATTTCGCTGGCTGCGCCTGCGCGGCGCCTTGTTCGGTTGGTGTCCCGGCGGAAATGCCAACCGACACAGCCTCACCCGCGACGACGGAGACGTCGAGCGTCCCGACAATCGCGCGCGTGCCGCTGCCGAGATCGGCGTCGACGGCGACATTCACCTGCACGGGACTCGTCGTCGTCGGACCCACGGCTTTCGCGACGGCGGTCTTTCCGTCGGCGCCGGGCGTCACGGTGACATACGTCGGCTCGGCGGAGCTCCACACGGGCACGCCGTCGATTGTCGCGGGATTGCCTTTCGCGTCGAACACTTCAATCGCGAGATCGCATTTCTGCGTTGCACTCAGTATCAGAGCCATCGCTCACTCCTTCTCTGTGACCGGCCCGATGGTGAATTCGATACGCGGCGCGGCCGTCTGCCCGCCGAGTGCCGCGAGGATTTGATCCAGTTTGGCGTTAGCGTCCTCGACGCCGACGTCGATATGCGCGATGCGCGCGGCCATATCTTCGATGAGTTCGCACTCGACGCGGGTCGTGTGCGGGCCGATGGTGACCTCAAACATTGCGTTTTCCTCGTGCGCGTCGGCGCGGCGGTGTCTTCCAATACGGCGAGCGACACTTGGCGCACGTCGTCGGTAGGTGATTGAAGTCTCGAGGAGTCCATTCGTGCCCGCAGCGTTCACAGCGGACAAATTCCATCGTCACCGTTCGGGTGAGTCGTTTCGCCACGTCGATCGATTCTGACACGCGGGCGCGAGTGTAGCACGAGTCCTTCACATTGCCATCGATTGGTTTTCTGTGTATAGTCTCCGGCACACAGAAAGCGGGGGAGGACGGTATGAACGACTACACACGATGGGGCACTGCGATCGCGATCCTGTTCGTGGTCTGCGCGGTGACAGTCTCGGCGCAAATTCTCGGCGGAGATCCAATGTCGTCGGCGGCGCTGACGATGAAGAACATGGTGACGTTGACCGTCCGCATCCTTGCCGGGATCGCCGTCGTCATCTTAGGGCTCAAGTGGGCGACGGGACATGGGAGCGCCGCGGACGCGGTCGGGATGGTGATCGGCCTCGCGCTCGTCTTCCAACCGGACCGTCTCACGTCGCTGATGTTTCCTGGGGCGACGCCATGACGACGCGTCCGGTCTTTATCGTGTTCAATCGACCGATCATTGTCGCGTTCGTCGATCGGAATCTGCTGATCGGCGCGGGGGTGGCGGCGTTCCTCGCGATGTGGGAATGGGGGATTGGTGCCGGCCTCCTCACGTTCGGGATCGGCTACGGGTACGCCGTCTGGACGAGTGACGATCCGCACCGGCTCGCGATCCTCATTCGGGCGATGCGGACGCGGACGTACTACGACCCATCGGCGTATCGACGGACGGAGCGGGTGATTCAGTGACGGTGGGCAGCGTCGCGGCGGATCTCCTCCCGCTGTTGCGCATCCACGAGGGCGACACCCTGATCACCAAGGACGGCGATCCGATTGCGGTGATCGCGCTCGAGGGGTTGGATTACGAGGGCATGAGCGACGAGGCCCGTGAGGCACACGTCCATCACATCGCCACGGTCCTCCGGACCATCGACACGCGGACGCGGGTCTATGCCTATCTCACGAAGTTCCGATCGGGCGAGTGGCACGGGCGCCCGACATATACCGTCGCGGTCCATCTCGCGCTCGTCGTCGACGCCAAGGCGCGGGCCTCCGGCGGCTGGTTCACGCGTCGGGCGACGTTGATCGCGACATCAATCGCGCGCGCAGTTGCGACACTCAACGAACAGGTCCGGTTGGTGACATCACGCCTGGAGGCGTTCGGGCCGACGGTCCTAGATCGGGCGGCGGCGTTTGCGGTCCTCGCGCGCCTCGTCAACGGCCCTGCGACGACCTCGCGGCTCCTCCGTGATGACGACCTTGATGATCAACTCGCGGACGTCCCGATCGAAGTCGACCCTCTTGGACTGACGATCGGCGGCGTTCCGGTCCAGGTCTTGACGATGAAGACGTTACCGCGGACCACCTACCCGTTGATGCTCCACGAGCTCTACGCGCTCGACGGCGAACTCGTGTGCTGTCTGACGTGGCAACGGATCGACGCGATCACGATGAAAAAAGACATCGCGCGGCGGTTGATGAACAACCACAACTATCCGGCGGTGTGGGTCGAGGCCGAGAATGCGCAACTCGCGGGCGCAGAGAAGGCGATGGCGATGGACGGGCACGCGTTCGGCGACTGCTCGATCACGCTGGCGGTACGTGGCGACTCCGCCGATCGGCTTGCCGCCGATGCCCAACGGATTCTCTCGACGCATGACGGCGCCTTCGTGCGCGAGGCGTACCACGCGGTGTACGCATGGGCGGGGATGTTGCCGGGGAATCATACGATGAGCCTGTATCGGTATCCATTGCGGGACGTCAACGCGGCAGACCTTGCGTTGCTGTTCGGCGTCGTCGCGACCGTCCACCGTCCGATTACGACGTTTCGCACGTTGCAGGGCACGGCACTTCCGTTCGGCTTCCATGTGCAGGACGTCGGGCACACGCTCGTGTTGGGTGCACCAGGGAGCGGAAAGACGACGACGCTGTGCGTCCTCGGCGATGCCGCATGGCGCACGGAGCAGCCTCGGATCGTGGTGTTCGATCTCGGGAAGGGCTATCGCGATCTCGCGCACCGACTCGGCGGGCGCGTGGCAAGTTTCACGGATGGGCAACTCCCGGCGCTCAATCCGTTCGCGGGCGAGCCCACGGCCGATCACCTGTTCTTCCTGCAAGCGTTCTGCACGGTCCTCGCGGAAGGCATGGACGGCACGCGGTTGACGGACGCGCAGCGCG
>Ga0111538_10007208_pt1 | contig 15002 bp, 17 predicted proteins | sample SoiMethybrSBSTD1_FD_79669 | JGI IMG/M metagenome (GOLD analysis project Ga0111538, IMG submission 79669) | Bulk soil microbial communities from a Populus tree surrounding site in Tennessee, USA - Soil MetaG P. TD hybrid SBSTD1 (version 2)... | ecosystem: Environmental > Terrestrial > Soil >... | reverse complement strand
GACGAAGCCGCGCTGGATGTCAGCAGTGATCGACTGGTAGCCGGGGAGTGCCGTTGGTGGTAGCTGGCCAAGAAACCCGCGGCCTGACTGCCAGTGATCGCCAGCCCAGTAGTCGGTGGCGGCGATGGCCGTGCTTGGTCGACGCTTGAACGCGGCTGGAAATTGCAAAGTTGGTTGAATAGAGCGCTCAGCAGCGTTCGTCGGCGGGTTAATCAAACTGGACGAAGCAACTCGCTGGCCGAACAGGGCCGCGGCGTCGTCGTAGTCGAAACGAGTGAAGGGTTTGGTCATACGAGCACTTTAGCACCGATGGTCGTCAACAACAGGGCCAACAGACCAGCAAAGAACATGATGCGGCCCACCTCGTTCACCTTCGGGTTAATCGACGGCAGGTAGAGCACCAGCCCGATGATGGCGACGATTAATGAAACTGTGACCATAATGATCTCCTACACACTTGGACTGGCTGAAGCTGACGGACTCACACTGGCACTCGGCACATCCACCACCCCGTACAGGTTGATGACCTTGTATCGGTACTGCGCCGTGCCGTGTTTGGTGCTGCCGTCGTAGTCGTACTCGACTGTCACGGTGCGCACTTCGTAGTCTGAGCGTGAGCGGATGATGTAGTTCTCATCGCTGGTTATCTCGATATCGACGAAGGTGCTCAGCGACGGGATGGACTCGGTGGCGCGGATGGCCGTGCGCCGCTTCTCATCGTCAATGCGCACAGTGGCTGCGTCAGGCGTGACCGCTACACCGTCTTCATCAAAGAAGGACGCGCGCACAAGGTACGTCGAGCGTTCGTTGACTTCATCTAAGCATTCATCAGCCATTAGAGTCGCGGCTTGGGTTCATCGGGCGGCTGCTCAGCCAACGGTTCGCTGGTCGGTGTCGTGTCAGTCGGCTTGACCGGGCCATCGTTGCGCTTCACGATGTTTGGCGTCGGTGCAGGCTGCGACTTCGGTGCTTCAGCCGGTTTGTTCGACGTGCTGCGATTGACCATTGGCTAACCTCTAATCATGCTATAATAAAACGACGGGCCACTAAGACGCTTCAGTCAAAGCAGCCCTAATCAAGTTGCAAACCTTGTAGGAGGTTCCCGCGTTGACTGACACTGAATATCTCACTATTCCCCACCTTAGTACAAGTGAATTAACTTATATCCTTTCAAAAATCAGCATCGGCCACGAATCTGGCTGCTGGATAACGCTCAGTAACCACAATCAACAAGGATATGGCAGGCTAAACTTTCGAGGTCGCCAAGAACTCGCCCATCGCGTGATGTATGCTTGGTTAGTTGGGCCAGTCCCACGTAGGAAACGTGGTGAAGCTAAAGATGGCTGGTTAGAACTAGACCACGTCATCTGCAGTAACCCACCATGTTGTAATCCTGCCCATCTAAAATTAGTAACAACTAAAGAGAACTGCCTTCGAGGTCGTAGCCCAATAGCTCTTAATGCAAAGAAAACCCATTGCGCAAACGGGCACTTGCTGCCACATGCTCCCAACAGATGCTCAAAGGGACGTTGGCGACGGCGATGCATCCCTTGCCAACGGCAGATTGAAAAACTACGTCCTCCACGGCCCTACAGAGAGATTCCAGCTAAATCAGCAAGAAACTGTTGAAGTCGACCGCTAAGTTTACCCCACCCCGGTATCTCGCTATCAGTTTCTTGCCAACCCTGCGCAAATCGCTTGTTGCGGAAACTGTCGATGGAAAAGTGGGGCGTGGTCAGCGTCTGCCCGTGGCCGGTGATGTCAATGTTCGGGTAAGGTGACTCCCAGTTGGCTATGCGCTCATCACCAAACCTGCCCCTCGTGCCAGGTTCGTAGGCCATGCGTTTGACGTCAAACACGCCACCGTTGGCTTCAATCATCGCTACCCGTTTGCGGTAGTGGGCCAGTAGCAACTTGCGCGAGGCGCAGATGCCGCTAACCTGCTGGAGTCCATCAGTGCGCACTGCGTGACCATCGCTGTAGCGGATACGCCAGACGTTGGTGTTGTAGTAGAAGGTGTTATCGTCAGATGGCGTGAAGTCGAAGTGGCTTGGGTGATAGAACACATCGCTTTCGCACAGGAACACGTAGTCAGCCCGACTGCGCTCCAGCCCAGCAAGAATCTGGTAATGCATGGTGGTGCCAGACTTCTCCCGCTGTACGACAACGTTCCAGTCACCGAAGTCAATGCGCTGGTTCAGGGTGACTACGCCAATCTCGTGGCCGTTAGTGGCGCGTTTGAGGTTCGCACGCGCGGCCAGTTCCAGCGTCGGGTCGTGGCTGAGGCATGAATAGTAGAGCGCAGACTTCGTTGGCTTGTGCGTAATGACTGCCGGAGCCTGTTGCTTGCTGAACTCAGCACCTGCCGCTTTCACCTGTTGCCAAACGGGGTTGTCGTCGTTCCAGTCGGGCACAGGGCTAAATCGTTCGATGAGCCAGCTCAACGGGTGCACCTGCTGCTCCCACTTGTTGCCCAGCCACATCTCACGGCAACGGGCCATCGCACGCTCCTTGCGCCCGCCACCTTCGTAGGGAAAGTGCAGGCCACCGACCCTGAAAAAGTGCGCAAACCACGCGTTCGTGTTCACCTTTAGCTCACCGCCCGACAGCCATGTCTTGCAGGCTATTTCTGTGCCTTGCTGGCCCCAGCTGCCATAGCGCTCATCGCAGATGTCCAGCTTGTAGTAGCGTTCACGCTCAATCATCCAGCAGGCGCCGAGCAGTGACATGGTGTCGTGGATCGGGTCAGTGTAACGGTGACTGAGTGCGCCCCACTGTTGGTATTCGAGCTTGGAGTCGAAGCGCCACGACGACAGGTAGGCGTTGCGTCTGCCGCCAGCACCATTCGAGTTCTCCCTGCCGTCACGCGGGAACCAGAGCTTGACCTGCTTGAGGTACTGCGATCCGCACTGGCCACACTGCGCAGGCTTCGGCCCTTGATCACGTTGCCAGCCGCACTTCTTGCACTTCCAGTTGAAAGCGATGAGGTTATACTGGGCCGGGCACATGGTCCACTCAGGCTGAAACCCGTCCATCAGCTTGACGTCAAAGCCCTCACTGAGCGCACAGTGAGCATCAAGCTTCATCACGTACTTCGCGCGTGAGATTCGTGCTGCTTCGTTGGTAGCTGCCCGTTGACCAATCGACCTGGCGTGATGGACATAGGTGACGCGCGGGTGCCGGACCACGCTGGTAGGTGAGTAGCCGTCAAGCACGACAACGATCTCAGTGGCGTCTGACGAGTTAGCGAGTACGTTGGTGACCGTCTCAGCCAGCAGGTCGATGTCGTAGCAGGTCTCGTTGCGTGCTGGTATCAACACGCTTAGTGCATAGCTCACTCAGTCCACCACCTGTTCCAGTTTGCTGACATTCGCCTCGTACCACCTGTATGGATTACCCCGCGTGCCGTCTGGCAGATTATGCTGGCGGTTGGCGTCGAATTCAACATCTATTCCAGCCAAGCGCCAGCGGTCGTAGTTGCGGCGGGTGCGTTCGAGGTAATAGTCAGCACCGAGGTAGCGGTAGTGGAGGAGCTTGATACCTGTGCCCACGGTTGGACGATCACCGCTCACTTCAACGTGCAGGCCGGGCTTCCAGTGCATCTCCACCTGCGGCCTGAACAGCACGGTCTTGCGCGACCAGCAGTCGGGGTAGCCGTGCTTCACCTCGTCGTAGATTTGGCCAGTCGTCGTCGGGAACGCCTGTGCATACATTGTGTAGCCGGTCAGTTGCACCTTACTGGCGTGCAGGGTAGCCAGTCGCTGGTTGAGGTCAGGGTGGTAAATGAACTCGTCGGCTGCGACGCACGCGCACCAGTCGGCCTCGGCGCTCAGGTCTTGGTAGCGCATGAAACACTTAGTGAAGTAGTTGTCATCAAGTCCAGTGCACTGCTGCTCAAACACAGTGACCAGCGGGTGCGCTTCGAGCATCTCCCGCGTGCCGTCGGTTGACTGCGCATCCCAGACGAAGATACGGCTGGCGTACTGTTCATAGTGCCGGAGCCAGTAGGGCAGGATGCGGGCTTCGTTCCACATGATGGAGTGGATATGCAGGGTCATAACCTGTGCTAAAATAGGCGAGCCGAGCAAGCGTTGTTACCGCTGACTCGGCCCATCAGTCAACCTTTCGTGGAGGTCAACATGCCCGAACAAGAATACCTCACAGTCGATCATCTTTCTACTAAAGAATTAACGCGTATATTTTCCAAGATTGCAGTTAACTCGGTTACCGGATGCTGGGAGTGGCAAGCTAAACGAAACAAGGGTGGTTATGGCTGCGTCAGGTTCAGAGGCCGAGACGAATCTATCCATCGCGTGCTATACGCTTGGGCTGTAGAACCAGTCCCACGCCCTGTCAATCTAAAAAGAGAACTTGAACTAGATCATGTAGTTTGTAGTAATCCACCATGCTGCAACCCTAGTCACACCAAGCTGGTAACGACGAAGCAGAACACACTAAGAAGTAATAACGCCGCCGCTCAAAACGCTCGTAGAACTCACTGCATAAGAGGGCATCTGTTACCGCTTAAGCCGACAGGTAAGGGAACCTATGGACGTGAATGTCGCCAATGTAAAAGAGACAAACGGGCTAACGAAACTCCTGAACAACGTGAGCACCGTCGACAACAAGTTGCTGGATACGAACAACGCCAACGCTATGGCCCTAACCGCGAAGAATGGCTGAGACGGCGTAATCAACAAAACCGACGATGGTACAACTCTAAGCCTTGACCCACATAAACGACCTCGGCCTATCACGAATCTCGCCTTCCCGAATCGCCTTGGTGCCTAAAATGAACCACGGATCTACACCGTAAGCATCGGTATAAGCGTAGACGGCTTGAACGACGTGCATCATGTAACCAGTATGATCACGTCTAATCATATCGTGCCCAGAGATAATTCCCCCACTTCTAACCTTCGGCACCCAGTGGCACAGGTCCTGGATCACGTGCATCAGGCCGTGGTTGGCGTCGATGTACACAAAGTCCAGCGACTCGTCCCTGAAGTCCACGCTGGCAGCGGTGCTGGACAGGCGAATGAAGTCGCAGTTATAGGGTCGCAGTCGGCGCTGAGCGTCTTCGTAGAATTCGTTGAGCTTTCGCTGCGACTTGTGCTCACGGTAGCCCTTGTAAGCCTGGTACGGGTCAACGCAGGTCAGGTGCAGGCGCGGGTTGGCCTGGCACAGAGTCTCAGCGTAGTAGCCCAGCTCCGTGCCGATCTCGACGCCGCGCGTGTAGTTCAGGCTGGCGAACAGGACGGAGAGGTCATCCCTGCCGACGTTGGGGATGTCGCGAGGGCTGATGCCGGTCAGCGGCAGTTGCGGCCAGTGTTGGCGAATAGCATCTATTGTAGACATCGGTTCCAGAACTCCCCGCAGATGCGCTCCCAGTTGAACCAGTGACGGGCTTCGGCAAGCTCAGCGTCACCCACTGGACGCGCACCACGCTTGAATAGCTCAACTAACTGCTCAACTACCTCGGCGCGACTGCCTTCGTGGACGTACTCGGCAAACTCGCGGTAGTTCCAGCGGTAGTCAGGCGTGTCGAACACGATTGGTCTGGCGCCACATAGCAGCCCCTCGACGGCAGGCAACTCAAAGCCCTCGGTGCGTCGCAGGCCTGACACAAACTGGCACATCGAGTAGCGGGTGGCCAGTTGCAGGTCGTCAATGCCGTTGGCGTAGATGATGTTGTCGTACCAGTTACGTGTCTCACCGAGGTGGAAGACCATGCCATTGACTGCGCCTGCTGCCAGTGCGCATTCACGTATCGACTCCTGCAGGCGGTTGTAGCCACTGGTGGCGATGGTGTACTGCTTGGGCATGTCGCGTGGGTAGAAGACGTCAGGGTCGGCGCCGAGTGGGGCGTGGTAGAACTGGTCGCGGTCAAACATGGAATCGCCATCATGCTCCAAGCTCCAGCCATCGTCCACGCACGCTTGGTCTAAGTCGTAATAGCTCCAAATGACGTGCGAGTTCAGCCAGATGCCCTCGAAGCCCTCGCTGTATAGCCCCACGTCAGACGCTTGTAGCCAGTCGTCAACGCGCGGGCTCATCGTCGAACGAAGGCAGACTTGAACGATGACGTACTTCTTGCCCTGACGCCAGATGTCCACGCACTGACGCTCAATGTGGTCGCGTCGTCCGATGGCGTAGATCACCGTCAGATCCACATTGCGCGGGAACTCGCAGACTTCGACGCTGGCTGGAGCGTAGCGACGGAGTGCGTGGGCGATGCGGTCGAGGCCGCGTGATGGCTGGGGTGGGGTCAGGTAGACGCGCATGGTTATTGCAGACCGCGACGCTCCTCAGCCATCTTCTCCAATCGCGCAATGCGGTCTTCACGCGCTTGGAGCAGGTCGCGAACGTCAAGCAAAATCTCGCCGATGACTGACAGTGACAGCTCGGTATCCATATCCGACAATACATCTTCCAGCACCTTACGGTCGCGCATCACTCAACCACCTCCCAGTCATCAGCAAAGTAGTCCTGCTCAGTCACGAACCACACCCGCCACTGGCCATCGTTGACCCACTTGCCTGTCTTGTCGTCGAGGAAGCCGTTGATGCACAGCCGACCATCGTCGAGTGCGGCGCGCGCACCGGAGTGCCAGATAGGGCGGGTGATGGCGTCGCCGTCGTTGAAGACGGCTGAGAGTGCTTGTGTAAAGTTCATAAGCTATCCCTATAATGCTTTCGCAGGAGCTCATACTGCTCATCGGATAATGCAATATGTTCAGCCTCGTCGTAGACATATTCCTGACCACAAGTCCCACACTTTGTCTGGCCATAGCCAGCGGGCTCGTACTCGCTATCGCAGATATCACATAGAGGCTTACTCATGGCTTCACCCAGAACGCATCAACGCTCTTGTGCGCGTTAATCAAAAACCACGGGTTGATTTTCATAGCTCGCGTATAGTCGTAGACGGCTTCCATTGGGCCAGCACCCCACTTCTCCTGCAGGGCATAGATGTCATCCAGTGCAACGATACCGCCACTGCGCACCTTGGTGGCCCAGATGCAGGTGTCAGGCATCACAAACGGGTATGAGTGGTGGCCGTCGATGTAGACGAAGTCGAGTGAGCCGTCAGGGACATCACGCACTGCGTCCATCGAGTAGCGCATATCCAGCGTGACGTTGTAGCCCTTGGTCTTGCGCAGCGTCTCGTTGTAGGCATACTCGTTCTTTTCCTTGGACTTGTTTTGCGGGTTGCCCGAGTAAGCGTGCCACGGGTCGACGAGCAGTAGGTGGCACTTCGGGTTCGCCTTGAGTAGCACCTCGGAGTAGTTGCCTTCTGCGACACCAACTTCCGCGCCCTTGGTGAAGCCTAGCTCAGCGAATAACTGCGCGAGGTCATTGCGGTGAAAGGTTGGTATCTCGATTGGCATTGGACCACGGAGGCGGTGGGCGGGCACGTTGAACTTGCGGATCAGGAAGTCGTTCAGTGCGGTAGCGGACATCGGTGACTGAACTGCTGCCTTTAGCGCAGTTTCCATTTCTTTCCGTATGTCAAACCCTTCGCCGATAGCACTGTCGAGCACCGACTGCGTTGCCGGAGAGACGGCACCCTTCACGTACCGCGCGCTCTGGCCAATGATTAACCAGTCGCGTTCATCCTTCACGAGCGTCACAGGTTCACTGCCGTTGTAGGCGTAGACAACCACCAGCCGCTTCTTGATACCACGCCAAGGGTTACCAACCTCGAGCTCGGCATTGCACACGTTGATGTCCAGTGAGTCGCCCACAACCTTGCGCCTGAGTATGTCAGTGACATCAATCGGCTTCTCGCCCAGTAGGTTGGGAAAGGCAGGATTAGGTGGCCCATAGTGCGCTGAGATAATGCGGAGAGAAGCGGTATCCGCTGGTAACCTCTCTCCGCTATCATCAGCCTCCTCTCGCTCTGACGTTAGAAACACCTTGCTGCGGTTCGCGCCGCTATAAACCAGTTCTTCCCAGTTCTCAGGCCACGTCGGCACAGGCCAGAAGTGCTCGATCAGCCACTTGAAGGGGCGCTGTTGCTTGGCCCACGCCTCGTTGAACATCCAGCGCTTGGAAAATGACGCGCCTTGCCTGAGCCACGCTTCGGGCATCCGATAGCCGCGGCCTGCCGAGCCCTTGTGCCAGTGCGCGTACCACGTGCGCTTGTTCACTTTGACCTGCCCGCCTGATAACCAGCCCTTCAAGCCGATCTCCTGAAACTCATTCCAGAAGGGGCCGTAGTTAGTGTCGTCCATCAGTTCCAGGCGCTGGAAGTTGGCAGCGGTCATGAACCAGCCTGAGCCCTGCGAGGACATTTCATCGTCAAGCTCAATCCGTGCCCGTTCTCGTTGCCGTTCAGCCCACACCTTGCCGTTCAGTCCTGGCCCACCAAAGTCGTTCACGTTGTCAGGGAAGCTCAGGTAGTGGTAGTCGATTGGTGGACGGCCATCGTCACGGGGAGCGAAAGTGTCCACGTCCAGTCGCAGCCGACGCGGTACGACCACCCAGTCGTCATCGCAGTCGGCAGCCAGTATCGTGTCCCAGCCTTCACCGAACGCACAGTGCGCGTCGAACTTCGCCAAATATTTAGCACCGCGCGAGATGGCTGAGGCAGCACCCGCGTTAATAGCAGGCCGCATCCCGCGGGCTTCGTGGTGCAGGATGGTTGTTAGTCGACTGCTGTGGCGTTGCTGGACTTCGTTCCACGCCTCAGCCGTTGGCGTGATCGGCTTGCCGTCCTTCGTTGTCTGCCCGAAGTCTTCGATGATAACAACGACTTCCACCTCGCCACGGGCTTGCTGCAGCGCGTTATCCACCGTCTGGATCAGGTAGGGTTCGTTCCTTGATGGAATAATTGCAGCGACTTTATTGCCCATTCACCTTTACCTTCGGCTTCCCCAGCGGCCATCGTCGCTGACATTCAGGACATTTACGCGGCCTGGTCACGCGCGGTAGCCAGTTGTAGCCACAGAATTTACACGTCTTCATCTTACCAATAGGCTCAAAGGTAATTCCACAGTTGTCACACATGAAAGGTAACACTAACTTCTGTTTACATATGGGACAGGCTTTCAACTTCACCGACTACCACTACTACCACATGATGTGGTGGTACGTCAAGGAGCAAATGTAACTGACGGGGCGCGGGCGGCGAACACGACTGCGGGCATTTGGCCTGCGAAGGCGATGGTGGGCTTGCGTGCGTCGAACAGCACGGTGACTGGCGGGTTGATGGCGGCTGGCGAGGGGCTGGCGCTGCTACTTGGTGACTGTGAATGACTGGAGCTGACACTTCCGCTTGGGCTGACGCTGGGTGAGCCACTGGCCGATGGGCTAACACTTGGCGACGCACTCGCACTCGGTGAGACCGACTCGCTGGGGCTGACGGACGGCGATCCACTGGCACTGGGCGACACCGACCCACTCGGGCTGACACTGGGACTGGCACTCGCGCTCGGGGAGACACTGAGCGACGGACTCACTGATGGAGATTCACTGGCAGACGGTGACACACTGGGGCTGGCACTGGAGCTTGGACTAACGCTGAGCGACGGCGACACACTGGGCGAGGCACTAGCTGACGGGCTGACCGACGGCGACTCAGCCACCGAGGGGCTCGCACTTGCGCTGGGACTGGTCGAGGCCGATGGCGATACGGAGCCGCTGGGGCTCACCGACGGAGAGACCGAGGCTGATGGCGAGATACTGGCAGAGGGACTAACGCTGGGGGATGCAGATGCGGAAGGAGACTGAGATGCAGAAGGCGACTGGCTCGGACTCTCCGACGATGAAGGCGACGCACTCGCCGAGGGGGAAACACTGGGAGAGACACTGGTACTGGGAGACACACTGGCGCTAGGACTGACCGACGGCGATTCACTGGTGCTGGGGCTCACCGAAGCCGACGGACTCACACTCGGGCTGACACTGGCGCTTGGGCTTACGCTTGCCGATGGACTCACACTAGCCGACGGACTGACACTTGGTGACTCCGAAGCTGACGGGCTGACCGAAGCACTGGGACTGACGCTGGGAGACTCGGACGCTGAAGGCGAGACGCTGGCGCTGGGCGAGACCGAGGCGCTCGGTGACACGCTCGGCGACTCGCTGGCCGATGGGCTAACCGACGCGCTGGGGCTCACTGAGGGACTGGTCGATGACGACGGGCTAACACTCGCGCTAGGGCTGACGCTCGCCGACGGGCTGACGCTTGGCGATTCTGAGCTACTTGGACTAACTGACGCAGACGGAGACACAGACGGTGACACTGAACTGCTGGGTGAAACACTGGCAGACGGGCTGACACTCGGGCTGGGCGAGCTGATGTCTCCGGTGAACGCCACCACCACACCGCACTCGTAGAGGAACGTGTCGTCAGCCGTCCCGCCTGACACCATGCCGATAGCCGCGGCATCGGTAGGGTAGGTGGCGTCGGTCACGCACTGGCGGTGAATTGCCGGAGAGGTGGTCTGAGTGGAAGCGTAATCGACGCCTTCCACGGTGATCTTTGGCGTCCCGCTGGCTGCAGCCTGCTTTGACCACGTCCAACCCATGTAGCCGACGACCGCGGCGCCGGTAATGTCGATGTCACCCTGGGACGCGGATTGGAGATTGTAGTTCTGGGCTACCTGTGAACTGCCAGCCTGCTGCTTGAAATTGGTTTCGCTAAGTGGACGTTCATTGACTGCGCCCGTGCCGCCATCAGTATCGAAATTGTTCGCGTTCACCGAGGTCGGGAATTTTGCAACTACTCGAACATTGCCTGGATCTGTGAGATCGACTGCGTCGTCTATGTAGATGTGGGCAAAACGGACAATTCGACTCGCCTGTTGCCCAAGCGCATACAGACGCAGGGTGGTAGCTGTAAAGCCGCCCGTGTTCTTAGCGGTAAGCGAAAGCTCCGATGCGCCTTCGATAAAAATGTTGACATCCAGGTCGTCGGTGGTGCCATTTTGATTAAAGGCTACTGTAAGTCGATACCATGTATTTGCTGACAGAACAGAACTACCAGTAGTTGTAGCAAAGTTGCCGTCCGACCAGACCAGATGTCCGGTGGTGCTAAGGTCAAGTTCACCGACTTGGTTATTACTACCTGGCTTCAGAAGGCATATAGGCCGGATATTAGCCGGAAGCGCTGAGGTGAAATAATAGAAACTGATCCGAGCGGCATTTCCTAAAACTACCGCATTGAGAGTGGCGGTAGATTGGGCGGTTAAATCAGCGGCGAGCGACGAATACGCGCCAGAGGGTTTAATCGTTGTATCAACTGTCCACGACCCTGCTACAGCGTCCCATAACTCCGTCCCTCCGGTTGACGCTCCTCCCGCTTCCAGAAACGTAATCGCAACCGGCGGCACACTGGGACTGGCGCTCGACGATGGTGACACGCTGGCTGAGGGACTAACGGACGGACTGGCGCTTGATGATGGCGACACCGAGGCGCTGGGGCTCACGCTGGCTGACGGGGAAACACTGGGGGATTCGCTGGTTGACGGACTCACCGAGGCACTGGGTGAAACAGACGGTGAGACCGACGATGACGGACTGACGCTGGCCGACGGACTGACAGATGGCGAGACGCTGGTCGAAGGTGACACGCTGGCTGAAGGGCTGACAGACGGCGACACACTGATTGAGGGACTCACGCTGGCTGAGGGTGAGACTGAAGCACTGGGTGAGGCACTGGCTGAGGGTGACACGCTGGGCGAGGGACTTACCGAGGCCGAGGGCGACACGCTGGCGCTGGCGCTGGCCTGATCACCTTCACGGAAGGCCACCATGACCGAGATGGGGTTAGTAAGATTTGTGGTCCACGCGGAAGGTGCCACTGTACCGGTTGAGGTAGTGGTCTGGATACGCGTTTGCACGTAGAAGGAAATATTGACATCGCCGGTATTGCCGGTGCGCCCATCGAAAAGCTCGGTGTAATTGGCGGTGACAGTCTTACTGGAGTCATTGCCTTCACTGGAGGCTGCGTAGACCAGCAGCCATTCACGGTTGGCGAGACCGGTGAGATCGGGGGTGGTGATTGAGCCCGGCGAAGTAGTGACACCAACACCACCAACCTGCACAGTGCCGGTAGCCAGCGTGGCTTCGAAGCAGGTGATGGCCCGGGCTACGATATTGCTGGAGAAAGTGCAGGTGACTGTGTCGGTGGTACTTATCTGGGTTTTGAGAACGCAGTACCAGACTGAGACGGTTGAGCCGTCAGCGGCCACGCCGTCCGTGTCGGTTTTCTCAGTCGCCTTGAGCCAGACGTTCTGCGTACCGGAGGCATTGTCAGCCAGGGTTGAGTGGTTATTACTGGTGCCGTCTGCGGTAGCGAGATTGTCGGTATGGACAGTGACGACAACGAGTTTGCCGACTGTCAGGTTTGCGGACGGAGAGAAAGCTATTGACCCGGCACTTGCCTGAGCGGTAACGCCCCCGGCTGCCACGCGAGCTGTAATCGCACTAAAGGCCATAGAATGTTACACGTGAAACCCTTGGACTCTGGTTTGTAAGTGAACGCGACCCTGCCGGCTCGTACAGGTACCGTTGCCCCACGGTAATCGCTTTGTCTCAGTTCGGGTTCAGGAAGTTCAAGGCGTAGATAGCCTGCGCCGCGATGACGACTTCGAGTTCCCAGTCAGCCACGCTGGCAACTGTGTCGATCACTAACTGCGCCACCTCGGGTCGGTACCAGTCGTCGTAGAAGCCGCAGACGTCGAGTTCCATGTGGCGCAGTCTAGCACAGGCTGTGGTATACTGGGCGCGATCCGGCGGGGCAGCCGGGTTTCCTGTACACCGTGGGCCCGTCAGGGTGGGACTTGGCGGGCCTCGCGGCCCACTTGAATATTGAACCTGATCTTAGCAATCATCGGTATCTTGACCGGCGACCGCGCGTGATCACCACGCCGTATAGCTGAAGCTGTAGGTGTAGTCAGCCATCGGCTCGGCCTTACGAGGGAAGAAGGCCATCACTACGGCGTCTCCGTCGTCGGTTGAGCGGCCCAGGCGCTTGCGGATCTCGTCCTTGGACTCCACGGTCAGTTTGCCGCTCGAGGTCATGCGGCCACGGTGCGGGGCTGTCAGGTCGCCGGTCAGGCGGTCGTCAGGTGGGAGCGCAATGGTCGGGTTATACGCGGGGTCGAGCAATTCGCGCAGGTTCCACCAGGCAGCAGCGCGTTTGTTCGCAAAGCCGAGCTCTTTCGAGCGGTCGGTCATCTCGGTTGACTCACTGGCGTTAAACGGGTACACCTTGAGCTTATCCTCGCGCAGTTTGTCGTACGGGCCGGCGCCGATACCGATCACGTCGATCATCGCGTACGAGCCAACCCACTTTTCAAGCAGGTTACGGGTGTAGCCGACAATGGGCATGGTGTCAGCGATGGAGTAACGGTCAAGTTGCGTGATCGTGTTGCCCTGGCGGCGGGCGATGACCGTCTTGTCGCCCAGATCGGAGCGAGCAATGTCCACCCCGAGCACGGTGAGCGGTTCAGCGACCCGTTCGGAACGCCAGTGCCAGTTACCGTGCTCGTCAACGCGGATCTGCGCCTCCCAGCGCTCGTTGGCGGCTTCAATCCAGGCCAGCGGGATGATGCAGTCCTCGTCGGACTCGCAGAATTCGCCCAGGACGCGGTTCTTAAACACGGCGCTCGCCTCGCCCCACTGTTTGCGTCGTTGCTCGACGAACTCGGGGCTGATCCGGCCCGCCTGAATGCACTCATCGACGGTAACGTGACGTGTCCACCAGTCTTCGTAGCCGGGTTTGCGGGTGTGGATGTCGTAGAAGCGGCCCTGGGGCTCGCCGGGCGTCGAGATAGCCAGCGCGTAGGTGTCGCCGGTCGACAACGCGCCTTCCGCGGCGTCCCAGCGGCCTGCCGGAATCACTTTGGCCTCGTCGAACACGTACAACAGGTGGCTTGCGTGCGCACCCTCGGTCATTTCGTCCTCGGATGACGCCATGGCGAACGCGCGACCGGTCGAGAGCTTGAGCAGGAGGTTCTGCAGTTCGTACTGAGTAAATGCCGGACGCCCGATGCGATCCCACTTCAACTTGCGCGCCCACTTGTGCACCTCGGGCCAGAAGAATTCGGTCAGTTGGCGCCAGGCTGAGGCTGTGGTGGGGATTTTCCAGTCGTCACCGTCCCAGGTGGTCGCAAAACACAGCAGGGCGATGGAGGCGACGCACGTCTTACCCAGTCCGTGCGGCCCACGCACTGCGACACGATGCTTCACTGGTAATTCGGCGAGGATCTCGGCCTGATAGTCGGTGAGCGACTCGTCGGCGTCCCAGGCGATGCAATCATGCGCGAACCCGACGTAGTTGTTCCGGTAGGTGCGCTTAAACGTCTCGCCGGGCTTGTCCAGCGAGCGCAGATACTCCAGGAAGCGCAGCTTGTACTCGATGGGCCAGGTCAACGGGTCCGGGCCAAGATGCACTTGCTGCTGGCGGCGCGTTCTCATTCGTCGAAGTCTAACATAGCCGGCTGTCGTCGGCGGTTATCGTCGGTGGTTCATGTCGGCAATCACCATCGTGGCCCAACTTCGCAGTGCGTTATGATTATCATTGTCAATCAGCCATCCTGGCCCAACTGGTCCATAACCGATGATGGCCCACGGCAATGTTAACCGACGACGATGAACCCCTTTTTGTAAATTCGATTTGTAAAAAATTGAGCGCGTAGGTGAGAGGGCCCGGCGACCTGGTGCGCAAGTCGGTCAAACTCCCGTGTACCACGTCTTAGCGAACACGGTCGCTGGTAGTCGTTGGCGCTGGTCGCTTGGGCCTACTACATTTAGCGATAGCCGACTTCGACGACTACTACCTGTAGTGCGTCCGATAATACCCATTATGTGTAGCGAGTGTTCAGTGTGAGGCTTAGTCTTTTTGTTTATGTTCACTCTCGGATGTGATTTGCGCCAGTGTCTTAGCGCTATCATAATCAACATAGGTTGTAGTCATCGGTGATAACTGCTTTAGATCCATACCCGCTAGCCTGTCCCTTATCTCATTGTCCACCACGTTAATATCCACCG